>Ga0209514_10003146_pt1 | contig 24138 bp, 22 predicted proteins | sample Subgrocontami58m_FD_187452 | JGI IMG/M metagenome (GOLD analysis project Ga0209514, IMG submission 187452) | Subsurface groundwater microbial communities from S. Glens Falls, New York, USA - GMW37 contaminated, 5.8 m (SPAdes) (version 3) | ecosystem: Environmental > Aquatic > Deep subsurface >...
GCGGCTGAGCTGCTGTGGGAGAAAGGCTGGAACGGGGCCATGACACAAGTAGACCACGACTATCTCATGATAGTGGACAGTGCTCTGCCAGGGCACACGCGCTCGGTAGTGCAGCGCCGTGTCCAGTACCAGGTTTCACTGGATAGGAAGCAGGGTGCAGATGCAGAGCTTCTTCTGGAGTATACGCACAAAGGACATGACCCAGACCCGAACTGCCGCCAGGCGGTCCCTCTTCCGACGGGGTGCTACTGGGACTACCTGCGTATCTATACTCCGGTGACGGCTTCCGACATTCAAGCGCCACCCATGCCATTGCACGAGGGATCGGAGTGGCTGATTTGGGGATACGAACCTGCTGATTCCCTCAGCGTAATAAGCTCCCCACGAGTCGGGCAGTCAGGGTTCACAGAAATAGGTGGATACCTGGGTGTGGAGCCCGGAACCAGCACGACGATTCCACTACAATACAAGTTGCCCAGCGCCATCATCCGGGAGGTCGGTGGCGGCGTGCTCGAGTATCGGCTCCTGATCCAGAAGCAACCTGGAGTTCCTGTGGAACCTGTGAGTGTCCTAGTCCAGCTACCTCCGGGTGCCACTTTGGTACGGGCGTCTCCAACACCCACGGCTCAGAAAGGTAACTGGGTACAAATGGACGTTGACCTGGCGGGAGACGTGACATTCGTCGTAGACTTTCGAACTCCCTAGTAGTAAAGGGACACGTCTATTGTTGTGTGGGTCCTGGCGTCGCCGCCGGTGTGACCACCGGAGGCTCCGTCACCAGACGATTCATAACGTCGCCCCAGGATGCGCTCACCAGGAGAAGCGACTGGAACCCCACCACTTGGGCGTAATTTGACAGGCCGTCTGGGGTCTTGAAGCCAAGAAGTACATCGATTTCCTGGCCCCCTGAGATTGTGATGGCGATAGTGGTCTCAGGCGGATCTAATCCATACTCTGCAGCGTTGCTAAGCTGTGGAAGCAATACACTGGCTGCCCTTGGACCGGAAAGCAGTAGAGGTATGCCACTCCATCTGTTCGGGTCCACAGGCGCACCGCTGTCTTCGAAGACCCACTGGTTGTCTTTTTGGGCAAAGGCCAGCCTCTGGCCTTGATACGTGACGCTGACCCCAGTGATGTCCTGCTCCTGCACGTTGTAGAAGAACGGAGGCTGAGGCTCTACTTTGGGTTCACGCTGAAGCTCGAAGAAAAGGACATACCCGCCGACTACGGCCAGCAGCACTAGAAGAATAAAGGATACGCGAAAGTTCATTGTTAGCGTCTACGCCACCAGGCTACTCCTGCCAGCATAGCCATGGCCGCCGGAAGCGCAAACCAACTCAAGGCCCGTATGAGCTGCAACTCCCTTCCTGTAACCACAAGCCTCCTGAAGGCTATTGGCTTGGGCCTGACGGAGGAAAGGGTTATATCCTCTGTCAGCAAGTTTACGGAGTTCAGCAGGAGGTCGCTGTTGCTCAAGCTGTAGAGATGGAAGTTTGTGGCAAAGTCTGTATCGCCAAAGGCAACTATCTTGGTCAGTTGGACCGCCTCGGGGTCTGGCTTCTCGTTCAGGGGAGCGGTGCCCATAAGGGCAATCCCTGGAATCTGGAAGTTCAAGTCCTGTGGGGCACACTGGCCGGCATCCGGGCTCTTGGCTACGCAACTGAGAATAGTGGTACTGGCCAATGGATACACTTGGATGTTCTTTAGCTCCTCTGCAGGCAAAGAAGGCCGCAAGGAAGACGTCCCCGGGAAGTAGACCTGGTCCAATGGCCTTGTGATAACATCCACCGGGGCCGCATCGTTGTACTGCCCTCTCCTGATGAGAGGGGTCTGTTTTTGGCCAGCTACGTTGCTTGCCTCGTCCTGAACATAGCCATCTTCTACCGTGACCGCCCAGCGCGCCAGCAGGTCCTTGTATGTCTGGGGAGGATTCGGGTCCAGGAGAAGCAGCAGACGCCCGCCGCGTGCCAGGTACTGGTTCAGGGCATCGATCTCCTTCTGGATAAGGTCTTGGGTGGGACCTGCGATGATTACGGCCGCCACAGCGTTATCTCCGGTAACGGGGATGCTGGGGTTCTCATCGGCATATAGGGAGTAGGGAATGATCTGGTAGTTGTCCTGAATCAGACTGGAAGCGGCCAGGCCAAATCCCTGGTGGCTGTCTGTAGCGCGGTCCTGGATGTTCTTTTCCTGGTGTCCTTCCAGGTAGTAGATCACTTTGCGTTTCTGTCCTGTCACAATGAGTAGCGCCGAGGCGAAGTCGCGCTCCTGGAACAGGGGTAAGCTAAGGAGTTGCTGAGAGTGCGTTTCCGTGTTTTCAAGGATCACGGCTGGAAACTGCGTTACGTCATACTGCTTGGCTATAGAGGGTTGTAGGTTCGGATCAACAAACCGATAGCTGAATTCGCTGGAGCGGTGACTCAACTCCTTTACAAGGCCTTCCACACCACCACGGTACTGCTCTTGGGTAGCATCGCCTGGGACAAAGAAGGCAGTGGCCTTAATAGGCTGCTTGAGGTTCTTCAATATCTCCACAGTCTGTGGGGCCAGGGTGTACTGGCGCGTAGCAGTGACATCCCACCGGACTGAGTTGCGCAGAACCACCACCTGCAGTAGCAATGCCAGCGCAATGAACGCTACGATCATAACCGCCGTGTTGGTGCCGTACCGTCCACGACGGCCAGTGATGGCGCTCCTCACCTCGACGAAAGACGCCATCAGGGAGACAAGGAGCATAATGCCGCCCAAAGCCATGACCGTGTAGGAGGCTCCGCGCAACTCACGGATGAAAAGGAAGATTCCCAGGCCTGCCAGAACAGCCACAGCGCCAACTATTGCGAGAACGCCGCTAAGGATGCCTCGTACACTAGACAGCCGATGAGTAATAGACTGTGACGTTTGGTCTTCAGGCGCAGAAGCCGGCGATTGGCGCTTTGGAGCAGGGGACATCTAGCGCCACCTCCTGGATTCCAAAGATCGACTGGCCAGGAATAGAAACACCGCTATCAACAACAGATAGTAGACCACGTCGCCCATATCAATGACGCCTCTGGCAAAGGCATCATAATGTGTCGTCATGGAAAGTTGCTGGAGAACGTTTGCTGCCGTTCCAGTCAATATCCCACCAACGCGGTCGATGACCGTGAATAAGAAAGTGATCCCAAAGCCGACCACAGCGGAAACGATCTGATTGCCTGTCAAAGATGACGCCGCCAACCCTATAGCCAGGCCCGCGCCGCCGTAGAGGAGAAAGCCCAGGTAGCCGCTGATGATAGGCCCAGGATCCGGGGCAGAGTAGTAGGAGAGGATCAGCACGTAGAAAAGGGTCAACAGCACCATGGCGCTAAGAATGATGAAACTCGCCAGGTACTTGGCGACGATCACCTCGTAGTCTCTCACAGGCGACGTGAGCAGAAGTTCTATGGTTCCCAGCTTCTGCTCTTCGGCCAGCAGTCGCATGGTCAGAATGGGCGTGAGCAACGGAACCAGGAAGAACACGCTATTGACCAGCACGCCCTGCATTGTGGCCTCGGCAAAGGGGCGGTCTACGCTGTCGGTGAAGAACACCCCCGCCAGTGCCAGGAAGACCCCCGCAACCACGTATGCAGTAGGAGTGGCAAAATAGATGCTCAACTCTTTGCGGGCTATAGCCACGATGTTCCGCATAACTACTCCTGCTCCCTAGTGGTGAGCCTCAAGAATATCTCCTCCAGGCTCAAACTTACAGCTTCAAGCCGCAGTAACTCCCATCCTGGCTCCACCACAGCCCGGGCCAGTTGCGCTCTCATGTCATCGCCCCGGCGGCTTACGATGGTGTAAGCTGTCTTTCCGTCGCCTATGTCCGTAAACGTAACGTCCTGGACTCCGGGCACGCTTCTCAGAGCCCTGGTTGCCTGGTTGGCGGGGCCGCGCACCTCCATGTAGATACGTTCCGTGGCTTCCAACCGCTCTGCGAGATGTGTCGGAGTATCCACAGCTACAACTTCGCCCTCGTGTATTATGATCACCCGTTGGCAGATCAGGCTGACCTCGGGCAAGATGTGTGTCGAGAGTATGACTGTGTGCTCGCCTCCCAGGTCCTTGATGAGTTGGCGGGTTTCCACCACCTGGATGGGGTCTATACCTATGGTTGGTTCATCCAGCACCAGGACCTCAGGCTCGTGGATAATGGCTTGGGCAATGCCTACCCTTTGACGGAACCCCTTGGACAGCTTGCCCACCAGGGAGGTGTAGTACTCCTCCAGATGGCAGATCTGTACCACATCGTTGACACGGCGTTTGATGGCTTTGTCGTTCATGCCTCGGATAGAGCCCATAAATGCCAGGTAGCTCTTCACCGTCATGTCCGTATACAGGGGCGTTGTCTCAGGCAGGTAGCCAATGAGCTTGCGGGCCTCCAGAGACTCGGCGACCACGTCGTGGCCTGCTATACGCGCCGTCCCGCTGGTGGGAGGCATGAAGCCGGTCAGAATGCGCATGGTGGTGGTCTTGCCGGCGGCGTTGGGGCCTAGGAAGCCCAGGATCTCTCCCTTGTATGCGGTGAAAGAAACGTCTGAGATAGCGGGGAAGTCCCCGTAATACTTGGTCAGGTGATCCGCCTCTATCATGACCTCACGACTCATGGAGTACGCTCTCTCTTCATTGGTGCTTGCCACATTGAACGGCACATAAAGCAAATGATATGCTATACTTTGTGTTTTGCCAAGGGAACACGCAAATATCGGAGGAGATAGATGCACCTAGTCATCGACGGCTACGGGGCCGAGGCCGCCACCCTGGAAGATCCGAAAGCCATATACCGCTTCCTGGACGAATACCCCGACGCCATTGGAATGACGAAGATTACTCCTCCCCACGTGTATGAGTACGTTGGCCAGAATCCTCAAGACGTGGGCGTCTCGGGCTTTGTCCTCATTGCCGAAAGCCATATCAGTGTGCATACCTTCCCGCGACGCAGTTACGTGAACATAGATGTGTTCTCTTGCAAAGATTTCGATGTCCAGCGGGCCTTGGACGAGATCAAGAGCTTATTCTCCTTAAAGTCGGTTCGTAGCTGGATCCTGGAGCGAGGCCTGGAGTACTCCGAACCAGAAGTAGCATTGCGCGCTATGAACGCTGACCGGGAGGTCTTGGTGCATCGTCCCCATCAGAGCGCCAGGCAGCAGGGGTCTCCGCAGCTTCAGAGCACGCGCGCCGCGCCTTCGGGTAACACTCCCTCGTAATCGAGTTATTAGATGGGTTCCTCCGAGCTGAGTCAGGGTCTCCCTTTCACTCCGTTTACGTTCCTTGCTCTTCCTCCGGAGGCCAACACATATCAGCGTGCCGCCATTGTGGTCTTGCCGGTGCCTTACGACAGCACGGCTTCCTACAAGTCGGGCGCACGGGAGGGCCCAGAAGCCATCATAAGGGCGTCCCGAGAGCTGGAGGACTATGACGTGGAGCTGGGATGCGAGCCTTGCTCCGTGGGGATTCATACCACACAGGCTCTGGAGCCAGACCTGCGCAGCCCCGAGGCCATGACACATCGTGTGGCCCAAGCGGTGGAACCCATGGCCAGAGACGGCAAGTTGGTGGCCGTCCTGGGGGGCGACCACTCCATTACTATAGGCGCTGTTCGTGCTATGGCCAGTGTATATCCTGACATGGGTGTCCTATACCTGGACGCCCACGCCGATTTTCGCGACGAGTACCTGGGCACTCGCTGGGGCCATGCCTCCTCGGCACGCCGCCTGGCCGAGACCTGCCCCGTGGCCCTGGTAGGCGTGCGCAGCATGTGCCAGGAAGAAGCTAGAGAGCTTCCCACATCAAACGTCAGTTTGTTTCCATCCAGTCCTGAAGGAACAGTGGCGTGGGACGCTCTGATTGACTCTCTGCGGCCCAACGTCTACGTGAGCGTAGACTTGGACGTCTTTGACCCCTCCATCATGCCTGCGGTGGGCACGCCGGAGCCTGGCGGAATGGGCTGGTACGAGGTACTTGGGCTGCTCCGCAGGGTAGCGGAACGCCGCCACATCGTGGGTTTCGACGTAGTGGAGCTGGCACCACAGGAAGGGCCAGCCTCGTGTTCTTACATTGCCGCCAGGCTGGCATACAAGCTCATGGGGTATAGCGTTGCCCTGCGGCCAAAGGCTTGACCGCCCTGCTCAGAGCTACAGATCAATCCGGTCTGCTCCACCTTCCGTCTCGGACAAGGGACGTGCTATAGTTCAGGCGAGGGAGGGGGCATGAAAGTCCACGACGTGCGTCTGCGGATTGAGGAACGGGAGGAAGCTCTTTCTCCCTACGCTGCCAGGGTGCGCGTAACTTGGGGTATGCTGGTATGTGAGCTACCACTGCTCTTGCGTCTTGCTAATTCGACCGAGGTTTAAGTTATGCGAGTCTTATTCACAGGGCAGACTGGCATTGACAAGAGAAGTCATCTCGAAGCCCTTGAAGCCTTTTGCGCAGGGCGACGTAAACGCATTGATGCCGTGTTCAACGTGGGTGACATGATGTATGAAGAAAGCCAGAAAGCTGGCACTCCTTTGAAAGAAGGGAAAATTCTGGATCTTCCCGGTGCACAACTAGACTCGCTAAGACGCTCGGCCTTCACCCGTATTACATATGAGAGTTCAGCCAAGCAGAACGTATTTGTCAACTCTCATGCTGTGTTCAGGTGGAACAACAAGCTTTTCAGGGCTTTCGAGATCTCAGAATTGGCAGGGTTTGACCCAGACATGATCGTCACCCTTGTAGACGACATAGAGGCTGTTAAGGCGCGGCTAGACGAGTACAAGAGTTCAGGTTCTTTGCCTCCAGACACCATCTACAGTTTGAAGGATCTTATGGTTTGGCGGGAAGAGGAGATTCTTGCCTCTGAGATAATTGCTGCCCTGCTGAAAGTGCCCCACTATGTTCTAGGTGTTTGGCTTGACAATCAGGTTACTGAGCATCCTTTAGAGACTGCGTTCAGCTTGATGTTTGAGCCGTGGAAGAAGAGAGCATACATCAGTTACCCTATCAGCGATGCCCAAGGGGACCCAGATATTTGGAGGAGAGTCTTGCGGTTTCGCAAACTAACGAGAACCTACCTCGCTGCGTTTGACCCACTTATGATCAGCGAAAAACGCCTACACGGATTGATGCTACGGCATCGAGTAGAACACCCTAGAGCAACAGAGTTGACCTGTGAAGTGAGGGGAAAGGATGTTCAGTTAAGCCTTGAAGAAATAGGTGCAATTGATCGTGACATTGATGGTCAGATTATTGCCCGAGATTACAAACTGATAGATCAAGCGGAAATGATTGTGGCGTATTTCCCTGTTGGTTCGAGTGGCACTGCGTTGATCGCAGGAGGGGTTCAATCTGAGATAGAGCACGCCGTCGCTTCTACGAAAGAAGTGCTCGTGCTCTGGGAGGCGACAAGAGAGCCCACTCCTTTTATCGCCCAGAAGGCAGACAAGAAATTCGAGAGCTTAGATCAACTCGAAACCTACTTGAAGCAAATCAGCCAGCGCCCAGGACAACAGGAGATGACCTTATAACCAAGGCAGCGGCGTTCGAAGTGCGTTGTGTACCGCCCATGCAGGCCACCCAGTTGTTGGTTGTTAGGAAGTTGAAAGCCTTGTATTGTACCTGCAGATATACCTTCACCCAAGGCAGTTACTTATGGCCCTCTCCGACGAACTCAAACAGCGTCTGGACATAGTAGAGGTGGTGAGTGGCTACGTCCCCAACCTCCAGAAGGCTGGGCGTAACTACAAGGCTCAGTGCCCGTTCCACTCGGAGCGCACGCCATCCTTCGTGGTCTTTCCAGAACGCCAGAGTTGGCGTTGCTTCGGCGCATGCGCCACAGGCGGAGACGTCCTCTCCTTTGTCATGCGCATGGAGAAACTCAGCTTCTCCGATACCCTCAAGCTCCTGGCCCAGAAGACTGGCGTACCCATGGCGCCTCGGCAGGAGCGCCAGGAACAGACTTTCCTGTACCAGATCAACGAGGCGGCGGCAGCGTTCTTCCGGGATGTCCTGGCGGCGCCTCAGGGCCTGGCTGCTCGTGCCTATTTGCAGCAGCGCAAGTTGAATGCTGAGACCATAGACCGCTTCCAACTTGGCCTCAGCCCAGGCGACGGCGCGCGGCTGCTGGAGCACCTGCTTGGCAAAGGCTACACTCAAGAGCAGATCGTCCGGGCCGGATTGGCCACTATCTATGTAAGCGGCACCCCACGGGATTTGTTCCTCAGCCGCCTTATGTTCCCCATCCGCGACGGCGACGGTAAGCTGGTTGGCTTTGGCGGGCGTTCCCTGGACGGCACCGAGCCTAAATATTTGAACTCTCCTCGCACCGATGCGTTCGATAAAGGACGCCTGCTCTATGGCCTCCACCTTGCCAGGAAGGCCATTAAAGAACAAGGAGAGGCGGTAGTGGTGGAAGGTTACATGGATGTGATAGGTGTCCACCAGCACGGTTTCACCAACGTGGTAGCCTCTATGGGGACGTCCTTGACTGAGAACCAGGTGGCGCTCCTGCGTGGCGCGGGCCGCCGGTTTGTCCTGGCCTTGGATCCAGACGCTGCGGGCCAGGAGGCCACCTTCCGCGACCTGGTGCAGTCCTGGCACATATTCGAGAGTCGTCGGGTGGCACAGCAAGGCAACGCAGCATCGTCATTTAATGAACGCGTCACCGACCTATCTTCCATTAGAATCGCCCTGTTGCCGGAGGGCCAGGACCCGGACGAAATAGCACACCAGGACCTATCTCTGTGGCAGAATCTAATCTCCTGTGCTCTGCCATTGATGGAGTACCTCTTTTCCACGCTGCCAGAACGTTGGGATCTCAGCACCAGCGACGGAAAGGCTGCGGCAGCCCAGGCTCTCTATCCACTCATAACCGCCACTCAAAACTCTTTTGAACAGGACCGCTATTTCCAGAAGCTGGCGGAAGCTCTGGGGACCACCGTTGCGACTCTGGAGGCCAGCTTGGGAAGGCCTTCCCAGACACCCAGCCGTCGCCCCACCAGAGCCAGAGCATCGCCGCAAGCGTCCCCCGCGCCTTTCGAGAGAGAGGCCCATAACCCTCTGGAAGAGCATTTATTGGCCCTGCTGCTCAGATGGCCAGAGTTGCGCCCAGAGGCAATCGGCTTGGATCCTCAAGCTCTGGAACGGTGGGAAAGCCGCCACCTCTTTACCAGCCTCATGGAACGCTCTACAATGAACACAGCGCTCCAAGAGTTGGAAGAAGGTCTGCGCCAGCACGTACAGTATCTCCTCTCCATTCCTATCCCGGATATGGGTTTGCACCAGCGAGAACAGGCAGTGAAGGACTGCTTGCGCCGCCTCGAAGAGCGCAGGCTCCGCCGCATGAAGGTGGAAGAAGCGCTTCTTCTGGAACAGGAAGGGCTCACCGAGGAAGCCCAAGGAATCATCGTCGAGACGAACGAAAAACTAAGGAGAATCTTCAGCCAGAAAGCTGAGGAGTACCAGCGTGGCCAGTAAAAACTCATCTCCTAAAAGGAACGGGCGAAGGCGTGCGGAGCCTGAAATAGAAAGCACCGCAACGGAAGCGGTCGAATCTGTTTCCAGGGAAGACTTGCAGGACTTGCCCATCATAGATCCTGACTCCTTCGGTGTACGCGATAGGGTTGAGCCTCTACCTCAAGAGCCCGAGGGTGTTCCTGTGGACCAGGAAGAAGCCGAAGAGGAACCATGGGCAGAAGAGGCTGGGCCTCTCAACGCGGTGGGGGAGGAGCCAATCGTGGAAGAGGCAAGCCTGGTTCCAGAGGAGTTGGACGCCACCGAAATCATAGATGACCCTGTCCGCATGTACCTCAGAGAAATAGGCCGGGTAACGTTGCTCACTGCTCAGGATGAGCGACGGTTGGCCCAGGCCATGGAGAACGGCAACTACATTGAGCAATTGGAAAAGGAACTGGCCGTTTCTCTGGGCAGGCCGCCCAAAGCCAGAGAGTTAGTCCTCCAACTGCTGTTGGAATGTTCCAAGCTAGGGTTTGTTACGGACGCTATAGCCTGGAAGACCGGTTTGTCAAACCCAGTCTCCCTCAAAGAGACGGCGACCAGCCCGCAGGTACGGGGAATTCTCGATGCACCCATTGACCACGAAAAGATGCAGGAGCTGGCAGACCACGTCAACAAGACGCTGGCCGAGATAGAAACAGGGGTGATCCGGCTTTCGCTGAACAGCCGCCTCCTTCCTGAAGACGCCTTAAACGTAGTGGGAGATACCAGCACTTTGGAGGAACTGGCTGAGCTGGTAGCCGAGGGGCCTCTGTCGCAGCAACTGGAGCCGTATGAGCTATTGTTCCGCACCCATCTGAACCAGATGAAGATGGCGGGCCAGGGAGCCCAGCACCACTTGGCCGAGGCAAACCTGCGTCTGGTGGTAAGCGTCGCGAAGAAATACATCGGGCGAGGGATGTCACTGCTCGACCTGATCCAGGAAGGGAATATCGGACTCATCCGGGCGGTGGAAAAGTTCGACTATAGGAAAGGGTACAAGTTCTCTACCTACGCCACATGGTGGATACGCCAGGCCATTACCCGGGCCATCGCCGACCAGGCTAGGACCATCCGCATACCGGTGCATATGGTGGAGACCATAAACAAGCTACTCCGGGTCAGCCGCAGGTTGGTTCAGGAGTACGGCCGCGAGCCCACCAGCGAGGAGATCGGCTGGGACATGGATGTCGCTCCAGATAAGGTGCGTGACATCCTAAAGATATCCCAGGAGCCTGTTTCCTTGGAAACTCCCATTGGCGAAGAGGAAGACTCCCACCTGGGTGATTTCATCGAAGATAGGTCAGCCATGGCTCCCGCGGAGGCTGCCAGCTACCAACTCCTGAAAGAGCAGATCGACGACGTTCTGTCCACCTTGAGCGACCGCGAGAAAAGGGTTCTGCAGCTCCGATTTGGACTGGAGGATGGCCGCAGCCGCACCCTAGAAGAGGTGGGCCGGGAGTTTGGCGTCACCAGGGAGCGCATCCGCCAGATCGAGGCCAAGGCGTTGCGCAAGCTCCGCCATCCCAGCCGCTCCAAGAAGCTCAGGGATTTCTTGGAGTAACCTGTAGGATCTGTCAATCGCATGTCCAACGGGGGCGCCATCGAAAGGCGCCCTCGCTGTTTCTCCTCGTGGCCAACGCCGGGTTTGTAGGGCCGACTGTCTAGAGTTCTGGCCAGCCATAACAGGAGCGAATACTATATATTAACGATGTCCCATTGGGAGACTACCCATGCCCGAAGCTCCAGACCTGGAAGTAATCCAAGAGGTGCTTAGCCAGCGGATAGCCGGACTGGCTATCACCCGTGCTGATGTGCTGCGACCCACGGTGCTGCGATCTCTGGCTGCGCCAGACTTCTCCGCCCACGCCCTCGGGAGAACCGTAGAGTCCATCAGCCGACGCGGCAAGTTCCTGTTTCTGACCTTCTCTGGGGACACTGTACTGGTGGTCAACCCAATGCTTACAGGCACCCTTCATCTCTGTGCCCCCGCGACCAAGCTCCTGAAACGTACCTGCTTTGTTCTTGGTTTGGGTGACGATCTGGAGCTACGATACCTGGACGATAAGCAGATGGGGCAGGTCTACTATGTGTCAGCCAGCCAGTTCCACAGCGTGCCGCGACTGGAGGAACAGGGTCCAGACGTGTTGAGTGATGTGGTGGCATCGGAAGAATTTATTAGTAGACTGCGCCGCCACCACGGCGAGATAAAGGGCATTCTGACTCGGGGCACTGTGTTGTCTGGAATCGGGAACGCCTATAGCGATGAAATCCTCTTTGCCGCAGGTATCTCGCCCTTCCGCAAGCGTAGCACGCTCTCTGCCGGGGATGTGGAGCGTCTGTACCATTGCGCCCGCCAGGTGTGTTCCGAGGCAGTGGTGGTGCTACGAGACCGCATGGGTGAGGACGTTCACCATAAGATCAGGGACTTTTTGAAGGTGCACAACAAGGGCGGCCAGCCATGTCCTCGCTGCGGCAACTCCATCAGCCAGATCACCGCCAACCAGCGAATTACCAGCTTCTGCCGTCATTGCCAGCCAGGGTCGCTAATCCGCAACTAGTCCAGAGTACGCAGGACGCCACGGCATTCCCCACGGGGCTTAACCACAGGCACGCTCTGTGATAGCTTTAAGATGAGACCTATGCCCAAAGGAGGATAGACGCCATTATGAGCGCGAAGAACCCAGGGGACGATAGCCGTTACAGCCGCTATTTACAGGCTGAACAGGAGGCCGTGGCCCTTTATTCGGCTATGGCCGAAGCTGAGCCAGACCCAGCAAGAGCCAAGATATTCCAAGAACTGGCCCAGTCTGAGCAGCGGCACGTGGCATACTGGGCAAGCAAGCTTGGCCTGCCCAGCACCGGGCTTCCGGGCTTTCGGCCAACGCGCAGGGTGCGATTCCTTGGCTGGCTTGCCAAGCGCATTGGCACCAAGCTGGTGCTGCCTTTGGTGCTCCGTATTGAAGGGGACGACACCGTGATGTACGCGGGCGATCCCGAAGCGGTCCAGGTAATGGTGGAAGGAGAAGGCCACTCACGAACGCTCCGGGATTTGAGAGAGGGCAGGTATCCAGGTAGTGAGTTGGGTAGCGGTGGCTGGCAAAAAGCGGCCAGAGGGGGGTCTTTCAGGGCCGCGGTTCTGGGCGGAAACGACGGGCTGGTCTCTAACTTCAGTCTGGTGTGGGGTGTAGCCGGAGGCACCTCCGACCCCACCATTGTGCTGCTGGCAGGCGTGGCGGGGCTCCTGGCAGGGGCTTTCTCCATGGCCGCTGGAGAGTACGTATCCATGCGTGCGGACCGCGATCTCTCGGAGCACAGGATCGAGCAGGAACGCCGGGAGCTGAAGGAAATGCCAGAAGAAGAGAAAGAGGAACTTTCCCTGATTTACAGGCTGAAAGGCATGACCAAGGAAGAGGCCGACCTCTTGGCGGGGAGGATCGTGCAGAACCCGGAGGTCGCCCTGAACACCATGGTTCGGGAAGAGCTTGGGCTGGATCCCACTCAGCTAGGATCTCCGTGGGGATCTGCCATGAGTTCCTTCGCCTTCTTTGCCGTTGGAGCCGTCATACCCATCCTCCCTTATGTCCTACACCTTGGCCGCCCGGCATTCTGGCTCAGCGGTGGACTCAGCGCTCTGGCGTTATTCATCGTGGGAGCGGCCCTTTCCTTGATCTCAGGAAAGAGCTTCCTTAAAGGTGGCCTGCGCATGCTCTTTATCGGCATAGCAGCAGCTTCAGTTACCTTCGCCGTTGGCCGCCTGATCGGGGTGACCGTGAGCTAATCTCTTCCAAGGTCGCCATCTGGCACGGATAGCAGTCAAGCTGCGGCGGCACCGCCAGTCCGGTACTCCGCAGGCAACTGTGGCTTCTTGGACATCAGCACCAGCACAATCCCGATAAGGAAGAAGAGCGCGAAGGCGACGAAAGCAGGAACGTACGAGTCAAAGGCGTCGAAGACTATGGCCGTCAACAAAGGGCCCGATGCTACTCCTACGCTCTGAAAGGGAGCGATTGCACCTCGTATGGAACCTATGGAAAGTCGCCCGAAGTAGTTGGCGTAGATGATGGCGGAGAGGCTGAGCATACTGGGTATAGCGAACCCGAAAGTCAGGGTAAACAGAAGAACGGAGGTCTTGTCCGTGGCGTTCAAGAGAATGAAAAGGCCTAGCAGTCCCAGCAGGAAGTTTATGACGATGCAGTAGCGTACATCTACCCTTTCGGCGATGAAGCCCCAGAGGAATTGGCCCAGGGCCCCCAGCAGGGCGAAGAGTCCCAGGCCCGCTACCGCCGTTCCGTAAGGGACGCCTTTGTCCGTGAAGTAGGCTACCTGGTGGACCAGCGTGGATGCCAGCGCAACCTGTTGCAGGGCAAAGGCAATGCTGAGGAACCAGAAGGCGCGGGTGCGAACCGCCGCTCTCACCGGCCAACGCTCTTCCTTGATGACTTTTCTTGCAGGGCCGGTGGTTTTCCCAGGATCTTCCTCGCTGTCTCCATCAGGGCGCAGTCCCATGTCTTCGGGGCGTCTCCTGAGCAAAAGAGCGCAGGGAATGATCATGATGCCCCACGTAAGGAGCCCGAAGGTCAGCCAGACGGAGCGCCATCCAAAGGCCTGGGTGAGATAGCGGGCCAGAAAGGCCTGTGTGGCTCCGCCGATGTAGGTTGCAGAAGTCGTGATGCCCACAGCCCTTCCCCGCATCCTTACAAACCAGTTGATCACTGCGGTATTGGATGGTATACCCTGGAGGGAGTTGCCCGAGGTCATGCGGCCCACAATGTAGAGAAAATAGAACTGCCAGAGGAATTGCACGTAGGAGAGAGCAAAGAACACGCTCCCGAGCAACACGGAGCCAAAGGTCATCAGCATCCTTGGCCCGTAGCGATCCACCAGCCGTCCGGACATAGGTGCCAGGAACGAGCTGGCTATGCTACCGATGGTCCCTGCCAGGGTGACCTGCGTCCGGGTCCAGTTGGTGTCGTCGGTCATGGGCTTGAGGATGGCGCCCAGGGGAATGTTCATGATGCCATTCCCCAGAAGGTGGGCAAAGAACACCACGCCGACGATAATCCACCCGTAGTAGATCCGAGGCTTGTGTGCAGCTTGCGGTACCGCCATCGCCGTCTCCTTCCTCATCCCTTGAGTAGCGGCGCGCCCGTGGGAGGCGTTGCGTCCGTTCTCAGATTTGGCCACTCCCTGCGGTACGTGCGTACTAGGAGGACAGGAGGTGGTTCGGGCGGCAGTCTATCACATGAAGCGTTGTTTTTCGAGCGGTATCAGCGGAGCATTCCGCTCAGTCCGCGAAGGCCTTTCCCTGAAGCCATCTGCTTCATCAGCTTCTGGGTCTGTTTGAACTGATTGAGGAGCTGGTTTATCTCCTGTGCAGTTGCGCCACTGCCCCGCGCAATCCGCCGACGTCGGCTCCCGTTCAAGAGTTCCGGGTGATGCCGCTCCTGGGGGGTCATGGACAGGATGATGGCCTCCACACGTTTGATGCGCCGCTCGTCCATGGCATCCGCCGGCAACTTGCGCGCCACGGAGGAGAAGCCAGGTATCATCTCCATGATCTGAGTCAGAGGCCCCATGCGTCTAAGCTGCCGGAGCTGCTGGAGGAAGTCCTCCAGGTCGAAGGAGGCGTGGCGTATCTTTCGCTCCAGCTCCTTGGCCTGCTTTTCGTCTATCTCCTGCTGTGCCCGCTCCACCAGCGTCTGGACGTCTCCCATGCCCAGGATGCGCGACGCCATGCGGTCCGGATAGAACGCCTCCAGAGCATCGGGGCGCTCTCCAGTGCCAACAAACCTGACCGGTACGCCGGTAACGTGGGCTATCGAAAGCGCGGCGCCTCCTCGGGCATCGCCGTCCAGCTTGGACAGGACAAGCCCCGTGAGGCCAACGCGCTGGTGGAACTCCTGGGCGGCCCGGACGGCGTCCTGTCCTGTCATGGAGTCCACCACCAGCAGGGACTCGGCAGGAGAGACCGCGGCTTTGATCTGCTCCAGCTCCTGCATAAGCTCGTCGTCTATGTGCAACCGGCCACCCGTGTCCACTATGGCCCATGCAACGCCCAGGGACTTGGCCCGCTCCAGGCCGTTGCGGCACACAGCCTCGACAGAAGTGGCGCCGCTTTCCTGGTATACGGGGATGTCCAGTTGCTTGCCCAGGGTGACCAGTTGCTGGATGGCGGCAGGGCGTCGCAGGTCGGCAGCCACCAGCAGAGCGCGCTGTCCCTGGCGGCGCAGGTATAAGGCGAGCTTGGCTGCGGTGGTGGTCTTGCCGGAGCCTTGAAGTCCCAGCAGAAGCACCGCCGATGGAGGCTGTGGCGACGGCTCCAGGCCGCGATGCCCTTCGCCCAATACGGCCACAAGCTCCTCGTAGACTATTTTCACGACCTGTTGGCCAGGGCTGAGGCTCTGGAACACCTGGGCCTCCAGGGCACGCTTGCGTATGCTTTCGATCAGGTCACGGGCGACGCGGAAGTTGACATCGGCCTCCAGGAGGGCGACGCGAACCTCTCTGAGCGCCTCGTCCACGTCCTTCTCGGTGAGGCGGCCCCGGTTGGACAGGCGGCTGAACACGCCGGCGAGTTTTTCAGTCAGTGTGTCGAACATGAGGATATTTTAGCAGGGGGACGAAGATAAGGGCAGACGGGCCAGCTTTCAATGGGGAGGTTGTTTCAGACGGTATGTCTAATATTTGAAGCTGGGCCATATCTGAGCAAAATATTTTTTCGAAGAAACGAATCCGATTTTCGTAAAGGGCGATGGGGTTATGCAGGCTTGCCTTTAGTCCGCTCATCCTGAGCTTGTCGAAGGAAATGAGCGGACTAGCCACATATGACTCCTTGGGATGAGCAAGAGACTGCTGAGGTCATGCCTCAAGTGTAGGTGGTGCGCAGGGGTATGCGGAAGGGGCGGATGGCAGGGTTTGGCCCCCATCCTGACCTTCCCCCGTACACGGGGGAAGGGACCGTTTTTCTCTCACCTTATAGGCGGTAGGGAGACTTCTGCCCCGCCAGGTTGCCACGCAATGACGAACGCCATTGCAGTCGGTTGATGCACTGAGCAGCCAAGCTCCACCTTGGAATCCGTTTCGATTTTTGGCAGAAACAAATCCCACGCCCGTATGATCTTTATTCGTTTTGTCCGGCAGAAGGGGTGTTACAAAAGATATGGTAGGTTGTGGGGGATGGCGTGGGATAGGTAGGCATACAGCATAAGTACGTAGTCCGGGCCGGGCCGTTTGTGGTACCATAATGGTGTCAGTATGGAACTGGAGGCTGGTATGACGATAAGCCTGTCTATCAAGAATGTGCCAGACGATCTGGCACAGAAGCTACGGGAGCGAGCGAAGCGTAATCACAGGTCGCTGCAAGGGGAGTTGCTGGCGATATTGGAAGAAGGTGTGGAAAAACGTACCTTAACTCCCGAAGAGGTGCTTAGAGAGGTGCGTGCTCTGGGGATAAAGACGCCTGATGAGGCGACCAAGATGATAAGGGAGATGCGAGATGCCCGCTACGGTGGTTGATGCCTCCGTGGTGGCAGCCCTGGTTTTCAGTGAGCCTAGAGCAGACGAGGCGTCACTTTTGCTAGCAGGTGGCGAGCTGTATGCACCGACATTGCTAGGCTACGAGATGGCAAATGTTGCGCTACAGAAAAGTAGGCGGAGCCCAGCTATGGCTGAAGCCTATACCATTGCTCTGGATCGGGTGTTCCGCATGGGTATACGTTTTCTGGATGTGCCTTACCAGGAAGTGTACGACCTGGCCAGGGAGACCTTGCTTTCTGCCTACGACGCCAGCTATGTGTATGTGGCCAGATCTCGCGGAATGCCTTTGCTCACGTTTGACCGGCGGTTACAGGAAGCAGCGGGTGGACTATAAGAGGTGATGGGCATAATTGCGGCAACCCCTTTCGTTGATTACGTGGGCGCAATGCTGATAAACTCCTTTCCAGAAGGACACTCCTAAGTACAGGAAAACAGACAGTTCATGGCTGCAATTAAGGTTCCAGACGCTATAGGCGTGGCGATTACCGACGACGCCCTCACGGTGGAACTGAACGATGGCAGGACCATTTCGGTGCCTCTGGCCTGGTATCCCAGGCTCTTGCACGCCACACCCGAGGAGCGCGGCAATTGGCGATTGATAGGGAAGGGCCAAGGCATCCACTGGAAGGACTTGGACGAGGATATTAGCGTGGAAGGCCTGCTGGCTGGGCGGCATTCCGGAGAAAGCCAAACGTCTTTGAAGCGCTGGCTAGAAAGGCGAGTGAAGGGGTAGGGCAAAGCCATGGTTGTGCAGTGGTAGATGTATATGGCTGAATTCAAGTCGTGGGCAAGTTATCAAGAGTTTGAAACAGCCGTCAAGCATCAAGGGCGCTACGTGCATGATCCAGAGCAGCAGGCTTTTCTCGAAACAGTTGTTCAGACCTCTCGTAGTAGGTGGCGGAAGCTAACTACGAGATCAGTGCTATGGCGTGCTCAAGTAGGGGTTGAAGAAGACGATGAGGAGCCACGTCCATTTTCCCCTGAACGCATGAGACCTTTGGCCAACCGGGCAAAGGAAGGCCGAGCCAACCCTCAAGGAATTCCGTATCTTTATCTCGCCTCTCAACGTGAAACCGCAATGAAAGAAGTTCGGCCATGGATTGGCTCATATATCTCCGTCGCCCAATTCAAAATGATTCGAACACTGCGGGTGGTTAATTTTGTAATGCCAGAAGATAAGCCTGGTGCATCAAATCCATTAGACCATATGTACTTCGACGAAGAACCTTCTCCCGAAAAAAGAGAGCAGGCCGTGTGGTCTCAAATTGACCTCGCCTTCGCAAGGCCAGTAGACCGAAATGACGATACCGCTGACTACGCTCCAACCCAGATTCTTGCGGAACTGTTCAAGTCCAAGGGGTTTGATGGTATCGCTTATCGCAGTTCGCTGGGCAAAGGGTACAATATCGTCTTGTTTGATACTGAAGCTGCAAGGCTCACGAACTGTTTTTTATTTAAAGCAGAGTCAGTCGAATTCGAGTTTAACGAAGTAGCGAATCCCTATTACGTTTCAGCCCCATAAACCAGCGTAAACCACTCAAGAACTCGTGGTTCGACAGGCTCACCACGAACGGTTATGGGAGAGGCCCAGGAGTCACCACCCCTCCAGATTGCCACGTTCTGATAGACTCGCTCGCAGCGACAGTTCTCTCAAACGCAGTTAGGATGAGCGGGCTGTGGTTTGAGGTCTTTCAGCTAGCGACGGGCCGATGCCTCGGCCCTACGTAAGGCAGTTGTGGTGGTGGATTCTTCGCAAAGAGGAATGCGTGGGAAGGCAAGGGTGGTTTGACCACTTTGCTCTAGAATGACAAGAGAACACGTCAACGTTGACCTGGGGAAAACAGAGGTCTAGAATAGTCGGACTTTGGGCGGTGGAAGGAAGGGGCCCCGCAGTTTTCCCATTCAGAGTCAGGTGAATCGCCCTTTCGTTTCATTGCATTGGAAACGCCTGTGCAACCTGTGGTGAGGAGGAAATCATGGTAGACGTGGGCCAGGTAGCCCCAGAATTCACGCTGAGGTCTCAGGACGGCGAACAGATTGCTTTGAGCCAGTACAAAGGCCAGAAGAACGTGGTGCTTTCTTTCCACGTGTCGTCGTTCACCTCTGGCTGAACAGACCAGGTCTCCGGGTTCCGGAGACACAATCGCCGCTTCCAGGAGATAGATACTCAGGTCCTGGGCATAAGCGTGGACAGCTCGCCAACGCAACGGGCCTTTTGCACCTCCATGGGAAATGTCCCCTATCCGGTGCTGGCGGACTTTCATCCCAAGGGACAGGTATCCCAGGCTTACGGCGTCTACAACGAGGAACGTGGGACTAGCCGGCGCGCCATCTTCATCATCGATAAAGAGGGCGTGGTCAGGTACAAGCAGGTGTACGAACGAGGCATTCCCAACGAAGAGGAGATACTGGCCGAGGCGGCAAAACTCAGCCAACGCTGATCTCCAGGCCATGTGATAGATACGGGCTCGCGTGATATAACCGCGTGGGCGGGCTGGTGCAGAAAAGGAGCGCCAAAGGTATGACAGCGGCAAACCAGGATTTGATGGCCAAACTGGAGAGGGGATTTAACCCTCGGAACGTGGCGGTGATAGGAGCCGCCCGTCACAACAACTTCCAGTGGCTGAGGAACCACCTCCCGTTTCACAAGAAGCACGGTTCACTATTCCACGTCAACATAGACAAGAACGAGTGGCCCGGAGCAGAAGAGCTAGGCGTCCAGAACTACTCCAGCTTGCTGGAGATTCAGGAGCCAATAGACTACGTTAGCATCTCCGTGCCACGACAGGTGGTGCCCAGGGTTCTGGCGGACTGCATCAAGAAGGGCGTATCGGTAGTCCATGTCTACACCGCGGGCTTTGGGGAATCGGGTGAGGAGGAGGGGATAAAGCTGGAGCATACCATCGTGGAGATGGCGCAGAAGGCCGGCATAGCTTTGATAGGCCCCAACTGCATGGGGCTGCTGAACCCCGAAGTGGGGATACGCCACACCTCAGAGCAGTACCACGACGACAAAGGTTTTCTGGGCTACATATCCAATAGCGGCAGCCAGGCCAACGGCTTGGCGATAGAGGCCTACGCTCATGATATCAAGGTCAGCAAAGACATCAGCATGGGCAACGGCATTGTGGTGGACGCCCCGGACCTGTTGGACTACCTGGTACAGGACGAGGATACAAAGGTTATAGGGATGTATTTGGAGGGTATCAGGAATCCGCGCAGGTTTTTCCAGAGCCTTCGCGAGGCGACCAAGAAGAAGCCGGTCATTGTGTGGAAGGTGGGGCAGACTGAGGATGCGGCCAGGGCTGTGGCAGCACACAGCGGCACGGCATATCTGAGGGAAGACTTGTGGGAGATGCTGGCCACCCGCTGCGGCGCCGTACAGGTGAACAGCATAGAGGAGATGGTGGACACAGCCAAGGCCTTGCACATGGTACCTCCATCCATCGGCACCAGGATAGGGCTGTTCGCCATCAGTGGAGGCCACTCCACAGAGATGGCCAACGTGTTTTCCAAGAACGGGTTCAAGGTGGTGGCGTTGGAAGACAGGTCGCTTAAGGAGTTGGGTTCGTTCCTGAGCCTGATAGGAGGCAACTACATTAACCCTATCCAGGCTTTTGGTGAGCACTTCGACCGCATATTGGACGTCCTGGGCCGGGACAGCAACCTGGACGTTGTGGCGGCAGAGGTAGCTCCGGGCCGCCTGGTCCGGGACGACAAGATGCTGGAGAGCCGGATACAGGCATTCAAGCAGTTCCAGTCGCGCTACGACAAGCCGATCATCGCCGTGCTCACATCGTCTTTGCCCAGGACGGACACATCGGTGGTGGAGACGGTGGAACGCAAGTTCATACGAGAAGGGATTCCGGCCTTCTATGGGTTCGACCGGGGAGCTATGGCGCTGAAGCACGTGGTTGACTACCAATCCCAGAAGGTTTTCCTGGGAGAGTAGCTGTTGACCATGTCTGCCTGGTGAGGTCAAGCGAGAAAAAGACCCATGGATGCCAAAGCAACTGAGAATGCAAAAGGCGGTTCCAAGCCACGGATATTCTATGGCTGGTGGATAGTACTGGTAGCTTTCCTCTCGGATTTCATCTCCGGCGCCAACGCTTACGGCTTTCCCATCTTCTACAAGCCTATGGCGAAAGAGTTGGGATGGTCCAGGACTACCGTGGCCATTGCTCCTACCTTGCGCACCCTTTTTAGCGCCTTGCTCCTTAGCCCGGTCGTTGGCCGCATGGTGGATCGCCGAGGCCCCAAGGTCATCATGCTGGTGGGAGCCATCCTAATGGGTATCACCAGCGTGGGTATGGTCTTTGTGGGTGAAGTCTGGCAGTACATCCTGGTGTATAGCATAGTAGGAGCGGCGGCGGTAGTGTCCGAAGGTAACCTGGTCACCATGGCCACGGTGTCCAAGTGGTTTGTCCGCAAGCGAGGACGCGCTACGGCATTCGTTACCTTGGGGGTGTCCATAGGTGGACTGCTCTTTACCCCCGTGGGCACCTACCTGCAAGTAAACCACGGATGGCAGTCCGGCTGGCTATTCCTGGGAATACTCAGTTGGATATTGCTGATCCCCTCATCCTTTTTCATGCGCAGGCAGCCCGAAGATATGGGGTTACTTCCAGATAACGCTCAGCCAACTCCTGCCGCGAGTTCCGCTTCGTCCGCTGTTAAGGAAGCACAACGAAGAGGGCGCGGTGCGGATGCCTTTGAAGAGGTATGGACCCTGGGGCAGGCCATACGCTCACCCGCCTTTTGGCTGATCCTGATGGCGTTTAACCTGGGCAGTATGTCCATCAGCGCCGTCACCCTTCACCAGTTCAACTACATCACGGACAAGGGCTTCTCTGAAGCCACCGCAGCAAGTGTAGTCACCTTGTACGCCTTTCTGGCCATCATAGCCAAGCTGGTGTACGGTTTCGTTTCTGAGAGGGTGCACATCCGCTACCTTGCCATCTTCTGCATGATAGGTGGTGGGATCGCCATCTCCATCTTCAACTTTGCCGCCACCGCACAGCACCTGTACATTTACGCCATCGTATACGGGCTGACCCGTGGGGCCTTCATCTTGGTGACGCCCTTGGCCTGGGCCAACTACTTTGGGCGCACCTTCCAGGGCACCATCCGAGGGTTCACAGGCCCGTTTGGCCTGATCTCTAGTGCTGGGGGGCCTCTCTTCGGCGCTTGGATATATGACCACTACGGGAGCTACAAGATAGCTTTCGTCTTCTACTCCGCCACATTCCTGATTGGCGCGTTCCTTATGTTCCTGGCCAAGCCCACCAAGCCTCCCGTGATCGCCAAAGCGGAAGGTTCAAGTGGCCCTGCCAGTCCGGTGGCAGAATAGGGGTAGCTTCTGCCTGGCCTGTGGTAATGAGGCCGCGCCTTCTCTAGTAGCGTATCGTTTTCGGCAACGTTGCAGTGGTTCGACAAGCCCACAATGAACGGGAAGAAGTGTATCCCGTTTGCTCCTTCGGTGAACTCAGGCCAGGCTCTGAGCTTGTCGAAGGGTGGCCACGCGATGTTGAGCTTTCTTCCGACTCAGGGCGCTAGCGGGAGGCCAGCGAAGTGTCTCGGAGGTCCAGCATGCCCAGGGGCGTGCTGGACAGCCCCTTCACGTACGGCTTCACCAGTGTGTAGCTCTTTCCAAACTGCAATGGAATAGCCGCGGCGTCATCCACCAGCATCTTCTCCGCCTGCTGGTACATTTGGGTCCGCTTCTGGGCGTCTAGCTCCACCCGGGCATTATCCAGCAAAGCGTCTACCTGTGGGTTGCGGTACTTGCCCTTGTTGTTGTCCGCGCCGGAATGGAACAGCACGTCCAGGAAGTCATGGGCGTCCGGGTAGTCCGCGACCCAACCGTAGTCGAACAGGTTGTCCACGGCTGTGTCCAGAGTGTAGTAATAGAGGTTTGAGTCCATAAGACGCACCTGAACGTCTACTCCAAGGTTCGCCTTCCACATATCCAGGAGGGCCGCCACCGCTGGGGATACGTCGGAGGTCCCGGAAGTGGTGTAAGTGATGGTTGGCAATTTCTGTGCGCCACCATACTTGGATTGGCTCAGCAGCAGTTTCGCTTGCTGGGGGTCGTAGCGAATTGATGGAGTGTCCGGATTGTATCCCGGCAGGCCTGGAGGCAGGATTCCATGAGCCATCTGTCTGGTATCCTGCCAGACGTCGTGCAGGATTTTCTGCCTGTCCACCGCCAGCAGGAATGCCTTTCGCACCAGGGGGTCGTCGAACGGAGGCTTGTTAGTGGCGAAGCCGACATAGAAGACGCTGAGCTCAGGGTTTGCGCGCAGGTCACCGGACAGGGGGTTTTTGGGATTGCCTATGTCCGCGACTTGATCGGGAAAGACCTGGGCTGCATCTATCTCTCCGGTATCGTACATGACGCTAGGTATTCCACCGTACAACCGGAAGACCACGTGCGGCACCTTGGGTGGCGTGCGATAGTAGTCCTTGTTGGCATCCAGGACCATGACGATCCCAAAGTCCCACTGGTTCATGCGGAAAGGCCCGGTGCCGTTGGGTTCTGCCTCCCAGGGCAGGCCAGAGGCTGTGGTTTCCTTCTCCACCTGGTTGCGGTCTACCACATACGTCACGGGGTGGGCCAGCTTGGACAGGAAGTAGGCTTTGGGAGCGTCTATGGTCACCCTGAGCATACGGTCGTCTAGAGCCTCTATGCCTTTGATCTCCGTGGCTTTGCCTGCCACGAAGTCTGCGAACCCCACGATGTCGTCCAGGTACGTGCCTGCTGTGGGAGAGCCGGTATCCTTGGAAGCAGCACGTTCCCAGGAGTACTTGACGTCCTGGGCTGTTACAGGACGTCCATCGTGGAAGCGGGCGTTGCTCCTCAACGTGAATGTGAATACGGTGCCGTTGCCGGAGATGTTCCAACCCTGGGTCAACTCACCCGTAAGGGTCAGCTTGGAGTCGAAGGACATCAGCCCGCTATAGATCAGCGTGATGTACTGGATGGACTGGCTTTCCTGGGCTATAGCTGGATCCAGGGTCAGTGGGCCGTCGTCCAGGTAGAGGGTGAGGGCCTCGCTACGGGGGATGCCCAGGGGAGCCGGCTCTTGCATCTGGAAGCTGGAGAGCATG
>Ga0209514_10003148_pt1 | contig 24130 bp, 21 predicted proteins | sample Subgrocontami58m_FD_187452 | JGI IMG/M metagenome (GOLD analysis project Ga0209514, IMG submission 187452) | Subsurface groundwater microbial communities from S. Glens Falls, New York, USA - GMW37 contaminated, 5.8 m (SPAdes) (version 3) | ecosystem: Environmental > Aquatic > Deep subsurface >...
CGTAAAACTGCTTTGGTCATGGGATTGCAAGTAACGTTGATGATGGCAGCCACTAAACTCTCCGAGGCAACCGTTACCGCCTCACTCCTCAGCTTTGGGCTTGGCAGCACTTTTCTTCTCTACCTTTTGCTCAAGTCTTACTCTATAAAGCCACAAGTTCTTCGTCAGGCACTCTATGAAAATTTTGCAAATCGTTCCTAGATACGCGCCGGCTTGGGCTTTTGGCGGCGGAGTCCGCATGACCTTTGACTTGGCGCGGCAGTGGGTGAAGCATGGGCATCAGGTGACGGTCTTCACTTCAGATCAGATTGACAGTCGGCATCGCTCTACAAATTTGCACGACATTATGGATGGAATCCACATTCATCGTTTTAAGAACCCGCATAACTTTTTGGCAGCGCGATATTCATTTTTGTTTTTGTACCCGATGGGGCTGGCTCGGGCGTTGCAATCGTGCGCGGAGCAGTTTGATGTAGCCCATCTGGCAGAAGCCCGTGGCCGCCACACTCATTGGGCGGCGCGTTTTTTGCCGCAACAGAATGTCCCTTTCGTGTGGTCAGCATATGGTGGTTTGGCAGATGGGGAGGGAACACGGCGCGTCTATCGTCAAGCGCATGATCACCTGTTCAATACGGCGGGTATGGTGCAGAAGGCGGCTGGGCTTATCGCCCAAACGGATCACGAAGCGGGTGTGTATTCTCGGTTTGGAGCGCATCCCGATCAAATTCGGGTGATCTCGCTAGGAGTTAACTGGAATGATTTTGAATCCTTGCCGCCTCGAGGAGAATTCAGACGCAAGATTGGCTTAAGCGATAAAAACAAATTGATCTTATTTGTGGGGCGTGTGCATTGGACAAAAGGGCTGCAGCTTCTAATTCCGGCATTCGCCGAAGTAGCGCGGCGGATGCCGCAAGCGCGTTTAGCGATCGTGGGTTGGGATCATGGCTTTTTGAATCGCGCCAAACAGATCGCAATAGAATTACACTTGTCGGATCGAGTGTTCTTCTTAGAACCGCTTTTTGGGCGGGAACGCCTCTCGGCTTATGTGGATGCGGATGTTTTCGCACTAATGCCTTGTGTCTATGAGGAAACATCTTTATCTGCCCTAGAAGCGTGCGCTTGCGGCACCTGCTGTGTGATTACCAAGCAATGTGAAATTCCGGGGTTAGATGAAAATACCGCCGGCTTCATTGTGGAATATGACCGTGAGCAAGTGGCAAATGCTTTGTGGCAAAGTTTGCAACAAGGATTCTCCGAGCGCTGTGGGGCTAACGCGAGACGGTTAGTGCAAGAGCGTTTTACCATCACTGCCATTGCCAAAGAGCATGAACGTTTTTTTGCGGATATTGCCAAGGTGAAATGAAACTAACGATTCCACACCGGTACGATTTTGGTCGAGATGCGGAGGTGGTGGGTGATAACTTGCTCTCTTCAGCAGCATGGGATCGGTTACGACTAGAGGCAACCAATCTATCTTTTGTGCTGGCGGCAGATCGCCCCACTTGGCTTGAACGGTGCAAACAATCTAAAGATACGGCGATCCGCGCCAAAGAAATCGGCGAGATCATTGCCGCCAAACAATTTTGCGCCGTATTTTCTGTGGGCGTTGGTTGCGCTTGCTTGGAGTATCATCTGAAAGCACGGCTTCCCGCTATTCGTTTGATTTGCACCGAGTTCTCTCTTCGGGTTTTGCAAAGGTTATCTGCTGTATTCCTTGAAGCAGATCAAGTTATTTTTTTTGACATGACTTCGCCGCAGTGGCCAAACTTTAAGGACAAAACCCTCTATTTGTTGAATCGCGTGGATACAGATTTGAGCGACCCACAATGGAAGCAAGTTTTTGAAAACATGGCGCGCTCCAGAATCGATCATGTTATGGTCGTTGCTACCGGTTTTGTTACTTTGAAAACTTTGGCTTGGGAAGTGCTGCTACACTGCCGGGGTCTTTGGCGCCGTCGCCCGGCGGCTTTTGCCGGTTATTTGCGAACAAAGGAAATGTTCAAGAGTATGTGGTTGCCTCATTATGAATTGGAAATGGAGCGGTCCATTGGCGGCTTGGCGAGTTTTTTATTGAGGCGCGTCGAGTGATGTCCACCGGAAATATAAAATCGTTCGCGCGGAAATTTTTGCCAAAAGTGATTCGCCCTTACTCGATATGGAGCGGTCCCCTGCGTGGGATGCGGCTGGTGACCTCTTGGCATGATTACCCGGCGGCGATCTTGGGGCGAACTGAACTCGCTTTGTTGCAATGGTTTGCAACCCATCTGAGGCAAGGTGAAACTTGGTTAGACGTAGGTTCACATTACGGCTACACGGCACTCGCACTGTGTCGCCTCGTGGGTGAACAAGGACGAGTGTTTGCTTTTGAACCGATGGTTAGCACGGCAGGCTATCTGGCGCAAACACGCCTGCTTAATAAGTTGTCACAGTTAACGGTGATGCCGCTTGCCTTGACCATGCCGGAGAGTTTTGAGCTACGACAGTTGCCAACGGTGCGCGGAATGGTGGATAGCACTCTTCACCCGGCGACATGGCAAGAAACAATTCTTGCCTGCTGCTTTGATTGGTTATGGCCTCAAATTTGTGGTCAAGATTCTCGCATACACGGCATAAAGATAGATGTGCAAGGAATGGAAGTAGAAGTTCTGTGCGGTATGGTCAACACTTTAAGATCGCATCACCCCAAACTCGTTATAGAGTTTCATCGGGGTGTTAGCCGCGAATCTTTGTTGAATGTGCTTGAAACCGCCGGTTATGTTAGGCACCCCATAGCGATAGAACCTGTGTTGGGGAAAGAGGATGAATTGTTAGACGATCACAGTTACGTTTTTACCACATTCGGCAATGCAGATTCTGGTTCTGAGCATTAACTACACACCCGAGCCTACCGGCTTCGCGCCGCACGTTTCGGCGCTGTGCGAATATATGGCGGCGCGCGACAACTCTGTGACGGTGTTGACGGGTTTCCCTTTTGCACCGCATTGGTTGAGGTGGTCAGAGTATCGGGGAAAAATAGTTGCGCGTGAATCGATCAGGAATGTGGACGTTATTCGTCTGACGCATTTTATCCCCACCCGTCCGGGCAATGCGCTTCAACGCATTTGGATGGAAGGTAGTTTTTGCCTGATGGCAGTTGTTGCCTTGTTCGCTGAACTTTGTTGTACTCATTGGGATATTATTCTATATGTGGGAGCGCAACCTAGCTTGGCAATGTTTGCTAGATTACTGAGTGCTCTTCATCACGTCCCGTATGTCGTAGCTATTAACGATCTGGCGGCTCAGGTGGCGACCGATGTTGGGATTGTTTCCAACAAACTTCTGGCAGAAATGCTTACAAACTTCGAATACGTTGCCTACAACAAAGCGAGTGGCGCGATGGTACTGTGTGAGGCGTTTCGGCAAACGTTGGTAGAGCATCATTTTCCTGAGGAACGCATACGTTTGATCTACAACCCTGTTGATATAGAGATTGTTCGCCCCACAGACGGCAGCGCTTTCCGAAAAGCTCACGGTTTGTCTCCCGATGACTTTATCATCCTCTTTTCGGGAAGCATGGGGCTTAAACAAGGATTGACCAATGTAGTTGAAGCGGCTCGGGTGACTCGTGACGAATTTCCACAAATCAAATGGGTCTTGGTCGGCGACGGTGAATCGAAGCGGGCCGTGGAAAAGTTGATTAGTGATCATGGTCTGTCGGAATTTGTGCGCTTGCTGCCTTTGCAGCATCTTTCGCAGATGTCTTTCATGTATTCGGCGGCGGACATATTGCTGCTGAATCAATTGCGAACTGTGAAAGACGCCGTCATCCCCTCTAAACTGACGACGTATATGGCCGCCGGCCGCCCGGTATTGGCGGCGGTAAATTCATCGAGTCAGGCGGCACTTTTAATTAGGGAAGCACGAGGTGGGTTGCTGATCGCGCCAGAGGATCCATTGGCGTTGGCGCAAGGAGCGATCTCACTCTTGACTCGCAGGCCGGAATTAGAAGAAATGGGTTGGCGTAATCGCCAATACGCCGAGACGTGGTTCGATCAGCGTAAAATCCTTGCGGCTCAAGAATCTTTTTTGCTGGAGATTATGTCTCAACCCAAGCGTGCAACTACTTTATGAAGCCAATGTCTGTGTGGCGTTCAATTGCAGCGTGGGTGGATCGCTGGCATTGGGTGTGGGTGGTAGCAGCGGCACCATTTTTGTTGTTTCCCTCTCCGGCACGCGCGCCGGTTTTATTGGTGATACCGGCGTTGTGGGTGATCGCTCGTATCGTCGGAAATGAGGCATTACCCAGAACGCCGCTTAATGGCATTCTCTTATTGTTAAGTATAACGATTCTGGTAAGTTTATTTGTTACATTTGATATTGCTTTTAATCTGAATAAAATCTCCGGTATTTTGTTGGGGGTGGCCGTTTTCTTTGCGATAGTTCGTTGGCTAGATCGCGCTGAGCGTTTGAGCAAAGGCTTGTTAGGTTTTCTCCTCGGCGGCAGCACCTTTGCTCTGCTCGGTCTGTTAGGCACACAATGGAGCATTAAAATTGAAATGTTCCAAGCGATTATCAATCGCCTGCCATTGTTAATTCGCGGACTCCCCGGTGCAGTAGAGGGGTTTCATCCGAATGCTGTCGCCGGTATTTTGCTTCTCTTTTTACCATTGCAAATCATCCTTCTGTTGGATACCACCGCGCATCGAGCCGCATTTGAAAAAAGCGAGATTGGATGGTTATGCGGAGGCTTGGGGATTACACTACAATTTGTTTTGCTTGCGTTGACCTTCGGCGTATTTCTTCTCACCCAATCCCGTGGGGCTTGGTTGGGCTTCGGGTTGGTATTGTTCGCGTTGCTGGGTTGGCATAGCTCATTGACGCGCCGCTGGTTAGGGGTTGTCATATTGGGAGGTGCGTTGTTAGCGTTTGTCATGGGTCCTCAACGGCTTTTTGCTCTGGCTTTTAATGATAGCGGCAACATCGAATTAGGCTGGGCGGCTCGCGTGGAATTATGGTCGCGTGCAATTTATGGTATCGAAGATTTCCCTTTTACCGGTATGGGTATTGGCAATTTTCGTTACGTGATGCCGATCATGTACCCCGCTTTTTTAACCTCGACAGATTTTGACGTGTCTCATGCCCATAACCATCTGCTGCAAGTTGCGCTCGATCTTGGTGTTTTGGGTTTGGTGTCTTACTTAGCGTTATGGTTAGGCGTAGCTGTCATGTTGCTTTGGGTTTATCGTTTTAGCCGTAATAATTTATACCGCACTGTGGCGGTTGGATTAGGCGCGGGATTAATGGCACACTTTATTTTTAGCATGACCGATGCTATTCCATTAGGAACAAAAGCGAGTGTGATATTTTGGGCGACGTTGGGTCTAGCTACAGGCATGTTTAAGGTTGCCTATCGGAATGTAATGGAAAGCAACGCTTCTCCTGCGCTGAAATTATGATGGACTGGTTACGAGTATCAATACATGCGCTGTGGATTTTCGGCTTGGCGATTCTATTAACTACTTGGAGTTATCACAGATGGGTAGCTCAAGAAACGAAGCAATCTATTCGAGAAGTAGGGACAGATCGTTCAGGAAAAATTTCTTTCGCAGTGGGGATGATCTTCGTGAGTGTCGGTCTGGCTTTGATCAGCCCGACGTGGTGGCAATCTTTGTTAGGGTGGGCATGGGCAACGTATAGCGTCTGGAAAAGCGTTGCCTTATGGAGAACCAAGTGATGGTATTGCCTAAAGCACAAGACAAATTAGCTAACTGGTTGGGTATTTTAATCAAAGGTTCTTTTCCGCGCTTTGCCATTGGTTCGGCGCTAGGCGGCTTAGCATTTTGGTTGGCGTTTCGCAACGTCAACTGGTTGATTCTATGGGAGACGTTGCAACAGATCAACTATCCGTTGGCATTTTTAGCATTGCTGATGGTTTTATTGAATTTAGGGGTGGTGACAGCGCGCTGGCGATGGTTGTTGTATCCCGATCATCTGGGGCGTAAGTGGTCTAATCTTTTTGCGGGTATCGTTGTCGGGCAGATGGTCAACATCATCCTGCCGTTACGCTTAGGCGAAGTTGTGCGTGCCTTTGCAGTAGGCGCAAGCGAGGATTTAAGCAAGACTCGTGTCATGATGACGATTGTCGTTGAGAAGGTTGTAGACCTTGGGTTGTTTGCGTTCAGTACACTACTGGTGATCTTGAGTCTCTCGTTGCCAAGCGCGTTGCAAGAGTCGGGCTATTTCCTGATCGCGTTTTGGTTATCCGCTTTTATCGGTATCGTTGCTTTTAGTTTGTGGGGGCATATAGGGCTAAGTTTTCTCGCCTCTTGGAGCGGTCGCTTGCCGTTACGCTGGGGACAGAAGATAGAGCGACAGTGCCGATTAGCCCTGGAAGGTCTAAGCGCGGTGCGAGACTCGCGCGCGAGTTTCACGGTGTGGGTTTTGTCTTTTATCAGTTTGGGATTATCAGTTGGGACAAACTATATTTTGTTTTTAGCGATAGGACTCTCGCTGCCGGTTGTTGCCGCCGTTCTGGTATTGGTGATGTTGCAAATCGGCAACGTGCCGCCGTCTCCGCCTGCAAATCTTGGCGTGTTTCATTATCTGGTCATAGTCTCGCTATCTTTTTTTGCGGTGGAGGGTAGTATAGCGTTGGGCTACGCCCTGCTACTCTATACTGTGGCGCTGCTTCCGAAGATAGTGATAGGGATGTTTCTGGTATGGAACAGAAAACAATTGCGCTCTTACTAGATTGCCTGCATCAAGATGCTGCTCGCGTTTCAAGGGAGCAATTAGCTTCTTTGTCTTCTGGCGAATGGTGCGCACTTATTACGTTAGCCCAAACACAGAAAGTCGGCGGGGCGCTTTATCATCGTCTGAAATCTCGCGGGGCAGAAAAATTGGCTCCCCAAGAGATCTGGCTTGCTTTGCAATCTACATATTGGAGTAATGCGGCGAATAACCTGAGCATGCAGCGGGAATTACATCAAATCATTACCGCGTTGCACGAGAGAGAGATACAGGTCATCGTCCTCAAGGGCGCATATCTTGCAGATGCTGTGTATAACAACCCTGCGCTGCGTCAAATGACGGATATTGACTTAATGGTGAAGGTTGATGATCTAGAACGTACGGTAGAAGTTTTGGGCATTCAAGGTTACATCCTGCAACAGCCGTATCTGCGCTCCATCGAGCCTCGTCTGATCAAAACTGACAACCTCAGCATTGATGTTCACTGGAATGTCTCTCTGCCCAATTTGCCTTACAGCATGGATGCCGATGAATTATGGACCAACGCAGTGCCAGCCCACCTTGCCGGCACCACTGTGTTGGGGCTATGTGCCGAGGATTTATTGCTTCATCTCTGCATGCATTGGGTCTATAAACATCAATTGGAATCGGGGATACAACCTCTATGTGACATTGCCGAGACAATCAATCGCTATCGTGAGACTCTCAACTGGGATAAGCTGGCACAACGCGCTCGCCAGTGGAAATGGGATCGTGGCGTGTATTTGGCTTTTAGATTGGCGAAAGAATTGGTTGGGGCGGCAGTACCGGAGGATGTTCTTCAAAATTTACAACCGGCGGTTTTCGATGAGTCGTTGCTGGTTACGGCGCAAACGCACATTTACACCGATCAAAAAATGGCGCGCGTCGTATCTCCCCGGTTAGCTCGACTGTGGCGCGCACCAAATCCAATAGATAAGATATCGGAATTTTTGCGAGTGATTTTCTTACCTAAGATCGTTATTGCCAGTATGTACGGCATTTCTCCATCTTCTCTGCGCCTTTACTTTTACTACGCCATTCGTTTAAAAGACGTTCTTCTCAAGTATTGGCGAGTCACGCTCGGTTTATACCGGGGCGATTCGACGCTTACTGCCATCGCTTACCGCAAAACCACTTTAGGCAAATGGTTAGCAGAAGAGAGTAGTGCCTATAAATCTTGAGGGCGATTATTTGTCTGGAAAGTAGTGCAGGGCTTGACCGGTAAGAGCGAGACAACCTTATTAGATAAATCTAAAGCGGACGATCTAAAGCCTGCCTACAGAAGTTTAGAAATTGTATGACAGGGGTACGAGCGAGTAATCATTTGATTTGCATATCAATGGAACCGGTCGGTCAAAAATAAAAATGACAGGGACACCTTTCACGCGAATCTTCCTATATGCTTTGGCATCGGGTTCTTTTGCATATGTGCGTACTGAGATTGGAACAGAGTATGCTCTTGCAACACGAAGCGCATTGATTTCCTTTACAGCGCATAATCCTTATCAACAGCGATTCCTGATCTCTTTCCTCGGCAATTTCATCTCGCGGCTTTTCCCAATACCCAATATAACAGTATTCGGAATTCTTGAAGGGATCGCAGTTTTTCTTTTGCTGTTAGCATTTCGAGAATATTTAATCATCGCTTTTCGACCTCACAAACCTTTGTCACAGGGTGTTGCTGATTTATTGGGATTCACTATTCTCCTGCCCCTTTCCTTCAACTACATCATCTTAAGCACTCAATACTATCCGTCCGACATTTTCTCAATAACGCTTTTTGTCTTGGGTCTGATAGCTATTATCTCGCAGCAATGGGCTTTCTATTTCGTTATTTACATTTTCGCAGCTCTTAATCGCGAAACCGGTATTTTTCTTTCTATTTCCTTGCTTTTGATTTGTTTTCGTGCAATCTCATCTCGCAGACTCTTGCTTTTATTCTCTCTCTCCCTCTCTCTCTCATTACTCATTAAAAGCGGTTTGTTATTTTTGTTTCGTTCTAACCCTGGCTCTCTATACGAGATACACTTAGAGGACAATCTCAAATATTTGCTAGGCATGTTTTACTTGGAAGCAGGCCCCTTATCGCGATTGATGTCCTTTGGGGGTGTGTGGGTGCTGATACCACTTGGTTGGCGCAATACGCCATTAGTTTTCAAGAAACTTTTACTAATACTTATTCCTAACTTCGCGTTAAATATTGCGACGGGTGGTACTGGTGAAGTACGAGTATACGGCGAACTTGTGCCTCTTATTTTAGCTCCAGCACTTTGTTCATTAGTTCTTTTTAATCGAGACGATACTTTAATGACTAATGGAAAGATCGGCTGGACGATTCAGTTGCGAACTACGCTATTTGTCTTATTTATTCTTGTCGTGGGAGCTGCAAGTGTATCTACAAAAGCATGGTCAAAAAATCTAATCCTCAATTCTTCCTTCGAGAGTGATCTTAGGGATTGGACAAATGGAAATATGGTGCGCTTTGAGCGAAGCTCCGCAACTGCCTATCATGGCGGATGGTCAGCACGTATTGTGACCCAAGGATTACAGTATGCAGAGTCAAATGTTTTTCCGGTCGATCCTAACGCATCCTACACTTTAAGTGCCTGGGTATATGTGCAGAAAGGGGCCGCCCGTATTCAGCTTTTGACATTGGAAGGCAAAGAATTGGGAACGGCATATATTTATGCAAACTCCAAATGGTATCAGTTATCTTTCACTATAGATAAAGTCAACGTTGACCAAATTCGGATTTCGATAGATGACTACCACGAGTCATCTGAATTCTATATGGATTTGGTGGAGTTGTATCGTCACTGACTTTGATAAAGTCGGTTGGACTTTAGTTTGTTTCGCGAGTTTTTAAGGCTGGTATGTATATGTATAAAACTTCTACGACGAAACACGCTGTGAACGAGCAAGCAGATCGAGTTTTCTCTATTTTCCTCTTTGTGCTTGGGTTACTAGTGGCTCTGCTACTTATAAATACCAGAGGCACGGGAGATTTTGCTTTATGGCTAAAGTGGATGAAAACCTTACATGTAGAAGGGCTTGTGCCTTTTTACGAGATGCTCAATGATAACTATCCTCCTCTTATCATAGCAATATTATCCGTAGTTGACCGGTTATCATATTTGTTGAACATAGAGCCTGGCATAGCCCTGAAGCTTTCTCTATGGGTTTCGTTAGCTTTGACTTCTTGTGTATTTGCTTGGAGAGCAAGATCAATTTCTTTTGGGGTAATGCTGATGTTTTGTCTTATGTTGAACAGTGTCGCTCTTGGTTATCTTGATATTTACTGGGCGGCGCCTTTCATCTTAGGGATGTTCGATTTGAAAGACGGCAAGATTCTCAGAGGAAGTCTATGGCTCGCAATAGCCATTTTCATCAAGTGGCAGCCGCTCATTATTCTTCCACACATTGTGTTGTACGTGCTGTTAAGATCCGGGGCATTCGGCGAGCGCCCGCCAAGAGTTTTCGCTGATTTTATACACGCCCTTCTTGTGATTGTAACTCCATCGCTGGTAGTTTTTTCCTTTTTATATTACATCTTCGGTACGGAGATTGTGGTCTCATTCTACAAAGCGTTACAGCATTCATATCTCTCTGCAAATGCGCTGAATTTTGGTTGGTTATCAACCTATTTTTTGCATATCTATGCTCCCAACATGTATGGTCCTCTGAGAGAAGGGGGAAACTATATAGTCAATCAACCAATCAGTCAGTCAGTGTTTATTGTTCATAAAGGGTTCTTCATACTCTTTTATTTTTTTAGTTTGTTTGCGTTTCTTAGGGTTGAAAAGACCTTCCGCAATCTGGTGTTATTCTCCTTGTTAGGGTACTTGGCATATTTCGAATTCAACACGGGAGTTCACGAGAATCATCTTTTTTTATCAGTTCTTCTTGCTGGCTACCTGTTGCCGTGGGGCTATTGGAAGCCATTTTGGTTTCTGGCAGTGTTATCAAACTTGAATCTTTTTGTTTTCTACGGAGTTGATGGTAGAGGTTTAGTTTTTTCACGGCTTGTAGGGGGCATAGATATCACAGTTGCTTTCGCCATACTGTCTTGTATCGGCTACTTCGTCTTGTGGGCATTGGTTCCTTCTATTTTAAAATCTGAAGAACAGCCGCAAGTTTTTTCTGCCGTTTCTGCTGGGAGCATACGGATCAATCGCCGCTTTGTTATTGTGATGGCTGTGCTAATAGTAATAGCGGGAGTTATATCGTATATTAGTCAGAGTACCACCGATTCGGCAAAACGAGTTTTTCTCTCATCCTTTGAAGGTGATGTAAAGAGCTGGGTGAATGGAAATATGGATGTGTTGGAACCTTCTTCGCTCACCGTGCAAGACGGCGCCGTGTCTATGCATGCAGTCACTTCCGGCGTGCAGTTTATGCACTCACGCGCTATATCTGTCGATCCGAAGGCTTCTTACACTGTGCGAGTTTGGTTGTACGTAAAAACGGGCGCTGCACGTGTTGGGCTTGCGACATTAGATGGAAAAGTTTTATCAGAAGTACAAATATATCCGGTGGATCCAAATCGATGGATGCATCTATCTATAACAACATTGCGAGCAGTAGGCGTGGAATATGTAGAAGTGTTTATTGATGACTACCACGAACCATCTGAGTTCTATGTGGACTTGGTGGAGTTGTATAAGCGGTGAAACGGGCGCGAGGATAGATTGATATGCCGAACGATGAACAAATTTGGTGAATTTTCAAGATAGGCGACTATGCAATCCAAAAATTGCACTCATAGATCGAAGCGATCGTAAATGCAGGAAAATTTTCTCCAAATGTGGCGGAGCTATTTAAAAATTGCCCACTATCCAATAGTGGGCAATTTTTTCCGCGTTGACACTCCTCTCTATATTGCCTACACTCTACCTATCTCATCTCTGCTTAGACTCAACCCTAATTGCTTATGACCGAATGGATCACCGTCCCCGAAGCCGCCGAACTTAGCGGCTACCATGAAAACTACTTACGCCTACTTATCCGCAATGGTGACATTAAAGCCGAAAAGCGCGGCGGGCATTGGTGGGTAGATCGCAAATCCGTCGAACGCTATCTCGCCAAAGCCAAGAAGGCAGACGACAATCGTTATGGGCCGAAAAACGAGAGTTGACATTCTCAAGAAGACGCGCTAATATATTCAACTAGTAGAATGTATTGTAACAACGGAACGGGCAGGCAGAGTGCAACGAACACTCCACCCGCCCTAACTCGAAACGCTGAGTAAACAGCGAGGCGAGCTGATGCGATTATATCCCGCTTGGGATTGTCGTGACTCGGCGGCTTTCTGTGACTCAGCAGAAAGTCGCTTTTTGATTCTATAAGCGAAGAGGAGAAAACATTATGACCACATCTATCGGCACCCAAATGCAAGAGAACCAACACAAAGCGTTCAAGTGGATTGCTTACGCGCTCGGACTAATCATCTATCTCGGCGGTATCGTCTACGCCGAAGCGCGCGCCTTTTCTCTGTTCACCAAGACGATTGATGCTGAACTCCTGCCCATCGCGCTAGTGGGCATCGTCGCTCTCGGACTCACCGCCATTGCCGCGCCACTCGCCCATCACTTCGGCACTGCGCCGGGTGTGCAACGCCTTTTCCTTGATGGGTTTTATGCCTTTGACATCTTCGCCATGATCGCCAATGCGATTCTCGACTCGGCGTTGCATGGGCAAGGCACGGTCACAAGTCTGTTGGAGTTCTGGAAAGCTTACGTGTTGCCTGCGCTTCCATTGCTTTGCCTCATCGGTTGGGCGATCTTCTTCGCGCTCGATCCTTCACACCGCAAGCGCGACATGGTGATGGCGGCACGCGCCGCGACAGAGGAAGTATTGACGACACGAGTCATCGAGCAGATGAAAGCAACCGACCTCACCGACATCGTTGATGCCGCCGCGCGCGCGTCAGCTGCCGAGATCGTGAATCAGACTATTGGCGGTGGAACTTCAGTAGTAACTTCTGCGACCACTTCACCGCGTCGGACTAAATTCTCCAAAAACGGTCGCAAGCCCGAGCCTGAGGAAACTTCTGCCCCAAACGCCTAACTTTACTTGCGCTAATCACTCCGTTACAGGGTAAACGTGGTTGGCGTGAGTATCGGCGCACAGGTGGAACATTACGTTGGGCAATTGATCGGGAATGGATCAAAGAAAATGGCGAATGGCGCAAACGCGGCTATCACCGCTGTGATTTGCCACCGATGACCGAGGAACAATATGAACGATGGAAATCAATTCGCGCTGAAGCAAGAAACGAACAACACCGACACACTGCCCAACGACTTACACGAATACGCGAAGTGGTTATTAGCTGACCCGCGCACGTTAGAAGTCTGGGGATTGATCGGCGCGCGGTTAGCCAGAGTCGAATGTGTCACCAACGAAAACCAGTCGCTCGAATTGGACTCGGGCGACTGGTTTGTGGTGAGGGTGAGAGGAGTACACGACGAATCACTCACTACCGGCATCGTGAGGTTACGTCGGTCAGAAATCTCAGAGAAGGACTAGTAAAAAGAAATTCTGCACCTTTCCAACTTAATACGAAGCAATGAACCATTTCTTAAGAGAAAAATCGTATTCTAGACGCTTCGCGATTTTCAATGCCAACTTGTGTACAAAGGGAACAAACTTGGTATCGCAGTTCACCAAAGCCAACAAGGCATCCTCTTTGGCAATAATTGCCTCCGCGAGAGAACGTCTAAAGAAAGTGAGATTGAGATCGACAGCGATTTGGGCTATCTCTTCGGCGACTACACCCCATCGGCATTTGAAGAGAGAGAGTCTCAACGCAGAGCGAGCTAACAGATCGCATTGGCGCAACAGCACAGCCGATTTTACTTGCACATCGAACTCTTTAGTTTTCGCAAAGACGTTCAACAAGTTTTTTACGACGTCTCGGTCATTCCGCCAATATAGTTCATCTGTCGTGGGGCAGGGTATCCCTTGTTGGATAAAAAATTCTCGCCAGTTTACAGTCCAGGCAATGTAATCCAATTCCTGCGGCGAAACTTCTCCACCATACAATGACACAAAGCGAAAATAAGGCGAGGACTGTTGTCCGCGATTATAACGAGCAAAATATTCGCGCAAGAAAGGCGAAGCCGATGCCCATTGTCGAGTTTGTTCTTCTCGCTCTTCCTCTGCTTGACGCATCTGTCGCCGGATGGGCTCAAAAATATTGGTGGGTGAATCATCCTCTATTTTCAGTTCAGCCTTTAATAAAAGTGGTGGAGGAGCGTCTTCTACAGGGAGTTGAACAGCATCTTTCTGTAAATCGGCTTTTTCTAATTCATCCATGACTGCCAACGGGAAAATATCAGTTAGAGGTAATTCATCTGGTGTGATAGATTTCGCTTCTTCGTTTAATGGATTCAGTAAAGATTCATCATTGATGGATGATGTGATGATTGAACCCCCTTGTGAAAGGTTAGAAGTATCACTTGAGATGTTTGTCGTTGTGGGTAGTGAAAGTTCAGAGGAAGTTTGAATATGGGGATCAGTTAACAAAGGCAAGTCACCGCCATTGACCTTTTGTGATTGAGCGTCCTCATGTTCTATTGAAACATCGGTCAATACAGTTTCGTCTGATGCCTCAGATACATTCGCTCCTGTCACACCAGACGACAACAATGAATCCAACAATTCAAGTTGCTTAATCAATTCTTTCCAAAAACCTTTGATGGATGATTTGCTGCGAGCAGATAACGTTTGCGGTGAGGGGATAGCGTCATCGAGGATAAGAGCTTCCCAGAAATCCTGGTTCTCCGCTGCCAGTCTTTTCGCTACCAATGGATCGCCATCGGCAATCACTAACGCCAACTGGTCCTTATCGTATAACCAAACGCCCATTTCTGAATAGTTTTTGGGGAAGCGAGTTAGATGGGCAAATGGGTAAAAGTATTTGACATCCAGAAACAAGAATTTATTCCAAGCGGTCTTAAGTTTAGCGGAAAGCCGTGTGGGCTTTGTGCTATGCAAAAATGAGCGGAGCGCCAAACCAATAATTCTGCCTTGCGATAAATTTTGATCTTGAGGGTGCAGCGCCAAGTAATTTTTTATTAGAGGGGTATCCAAAAGCAAACTCACCAGTGCATGGCTATCAAGTTGTGTAGGTGTAGATATTTGTTGAAGAAAATCTTCTAGTAAATCAAAAGTAAGTGACGAATATTTTTGTGACACAGCATAGGTTCCTTTTTATACATATCGGGTATCGGATAATTAAACAAAAACAGCCTCGGGCAGAGTGCAACTCCTCGGGGGTCTCTCCTTTGGCGGCAGGAACCAACACGTCAATCACACAGATGGATCAAGCGTATTCGTCTTACCAATTTTGGTGCCACATTCTGAATAGGTGCAAATCGTTGCGGGGATTAAATACGAAAACAACGATGCGTTTGCAAACAAACAAAAAAGCACTTGCTCAGTAAGTGATCCGTCATAAAGGCAACCAATGAGCCGCCGAGAGGATCAAGCAAACGCAGCACCTGATTGAAGTTCAGGTAGGGGTGCTACTTCTCTAAAAATAGGGAACAGTCGCCGAGGCAAACGCAACTGTTCTAAATCAATTGAATTCAGGTGAAAGCATCACTGACTACAACATGGTTATCAGCGTCTCTCACCTATGTCATTTGACCGCCGTATAACCAAACCACCGAATATTTCTCGGATACGTTTAGGACAACGGCGAGTCGAGTAAAACCAACACAGAGGGACATGATTAACAGCATACATGGCGACTGTCATCTATCCACCTTGTGGGTTTAGGGTACAGGTCAGGCGCACCGAACTTAATCGGCACGCGCACGCCTGTAATTCATAAGGGTCTCTCCATTTGTGGGTATGAAATTGTTAATGTGCGTATCTTAATTTAGCATCCGAATTCGAAAGAGTCAAATCGTTATCAAAATTTTGTACGTAGCAAAGAAACGGCGGCGGAGTTTGAGCAGATTTTGATAGAACTTGTAAAAAAGCAAGATGATTTTTTGAACTTCAAGGGCATTACCGGTGTTAGGGTATTAGCAGAACAAAATCTCATTTTGGAGGACACCATGTCTGCTAATTTAATACCTAACCCACCTGTCGTTACCATCAATCAGCCCGAAGGTATCTACTGGCAACCAGACATCCTGCTAACTGAGCCTGTAGCAGATGCTCTGGCAGATATCTACTCATTTCTTTTGCAGAGAGCTGCTCGGCGCAAACGGCAAGAATCGCTCCAACTTGCTGATACAGCAACTGTAGCAAAAGGTGTCGAGGCTGAGAAGACGTTTGATGCAGAGGACAACCAGAAGCCGATGGAGCTTGATGCGGTGGATAGGTTGCCGGCACAGGTGTCGTAAGGCATTCCTAATTTTATTAACGACTCACCAGCCTATTTTGCATCGTAGGCAGACGTAAACAGTTTGGAACATATAGCAGAAAGGATGATAAAAAATGACAACACAAAAACGAGCCGTGCTTTATGCGCGGGTAAGCAGCGACGATAGCAGCAAGGATGGGCGAAACCTTTACGGTCAAATAGATATGGGGCGTGAGTATGCGACAAAGCGCGGCTATTCAATCGTTGCAGAGTTATCCGAGGATGACAAAGGCGCAAGCGGCGCAGAGATCGATCTTCCTCAACTGAATCGGATTCGAGACATGGCGCGGGCTGGCGAGTTTGATGTGTTAGTAGTGCGAGAGATAGATCGTCTATCGCGCAACCTTGCGAAGCAATTGATTATCGAGTCGGAGTTGAAGCGAACAGGGGTGAGCATTGAATATGTGATCGGTGAGTATCCCGATACTCCCGAAGGCAACTTTATGAAGCACGTAAGGGGAAGCGTTGCAGAGTTTGAACGCGAAAAGATACGCGAGAGAATGATCAGAGGGCGACGATTGACAGTTAAGAATGGCAATATCTTGTTACATGGGCGCGTACCATTTGGCTATATGCTGAACAACAATAGCGGTAAGGCAAAACTTGAAATTTATGAACCAGAAGCGCGAATCGTTCGAATGATCTACTCTTGGTATATAAATGGAGATGATGCAACCGGTGAAGCACACTCTTTAGCATCTATCGCCCGCCGATTAAATGATATGGGAGTTCCGAGTTTAGAGGAATCCGCAGATCGCAAATTACAGGAGCGACGAAAGGCGAAAGGATTGACAGAGGGGCGCGGGGCGCATAAAAGACCGATCAATAAACGATGGCGACTCGATGCAATTGCTCACTTTCTCCATAGCGAAACTTATGTCGGAGTATGGCGGTACGGAAAGAAAACTTACGATCAACAAAATCGGACGGTAATCGTTCATCCCAAAAGTGATCTGCTTGCCTTAGAAGTTCCGCCTGTTGTTTCGCGGGATGATTGGGATGCAGCACAGGCACGGCTAGATGACAATCGCACATCAAAGCGAGGCGAACCAAAACACCACTATCTTTTGAGTAGTGGGCGGGCGATTTGTGGTTGTTGTGAAAGAAAAATGTCAGGTACTACATCGCGTCATGGGAAGTATCAGTATTACCGATGTCCAAGAAGGTCTTACGGAAATAGCGCAAGCAAACATAACATCTCATGCCCAATGACCCAAACTTTTCGCGTCGATCATGTGGACAGTGCTATTTGGGAATGGATTAAATCTTTCTTGAAAGACCCAAAGTCTCTTAATCAAAAGTTGAATCTCTCGCGCCAGGAACGCGACAAGAAGAATAAGCCACTATATGAGCGCTTGAAAGTTGCAGATGATCTGCTCGCAGAGAATCAGGCACAGCTAGACCGGATGCTCGATTTATATCAGGTTGGCAAGTCCAAAGAAACAAAAGAGGCAGTGAGCGATCGTATAGAACGATTGCGAGAGACGGTCAACAAATTGAAACGTGAGAGGGCAGAGTTGAACGCAAAACTTGAAGCGCAAACGATCACCGCCGAACAGATACGGGAGATCGAGTCATTTGCGGATGTGATGCGAGAAGAAATTGACCTAGCCGATCAAGACTTTAAAGCGCGGCGGTATATGATCATCCGCTTGAATACAACGGCAACGCTAACAATAGAGGACGGCGCGAAGGTGGCGCACGCTAGTTGTCTCATTGGCAAAAAGCGTTTATCGCTATCGTCGGATAGTATTTAAAATAGAACGGGTCTGACTCTCTCATCAGACCCGTTCGGGGAACGTTTACCATGTCTCTATTCAATTGTAACGGCAGTGGCACGGCGTGTGTACGTGTTCGTATGGAGAAGGCAGTTTAGCTGCTTATGCCTGTTAGTCTTGAATGCGCCCATACACATACACGGGCGCGACTGATACGGCTCTCCGACGAACCTGCCGACTCAACACCTTATGTGCCAAATATCGGGGACGTGGTAAACGATATGCAACGCGCGTTCTCGGTGACTCGGTTATCTGTATCATACGGAGCCGCCCTGCCAGTTGACGGATGATCACAGACCCGTGGTGGACACTCCCTCTCTCTCTGGAGTGCTTACGTCGAAACGCGCGCGTTGGTAAAGAACAGGTACGACTCTGTAATAGCACTGATTGGATCGGGCGGTGACTATCGTTTGTCACCCAGATCACATGACACTTATCACGTCAGATCATTTGAGTGTGAATCAAGTTGATCACAAAAATAAAAGTGGCTTGCGCCACAATCCCCCAACCATGACCTTGTATCGCTAAATTTTTTTCGCCGAGCAGCAACGCCAGTGCCAGCCCCAAGATGACACATAGAATAGAAAAAATGATCGCCATCCACAAGAAATTGCTCAGCAGATTCGTTTCGCGTTTACGCCAGAGTTCCGTATCCGCTTTGCGGCTCCAAGCCTGAGCGCGGCGGCGGGCAAATATAGCAAGCGCCGCATACAACGAACACCACAAAATCACTTCCACGCCAAACGCGCTCCACACTAGGTGCCGTGTCACGATCAAGATCAAACCGCCCCACACGGCAACCGCGCTCAACACCAGCACTCGCCGCGCCATCGTCATTTCTAATTCCCAAATAGACATAAGATTCTCCTCTACAGAATACGCAATGCGTGAGGCGTAACCCAAAGGGGTGATGCGTGAATTTTCACCAAACATTATTTGCTAACTCTGGCAAGATTTATCCCGATGCTACGGTTGTTGCGAAGTCGCTCAAGCGATTGAGCCGATTGAATGAATCAAAGTGGCGCGGCAGTGACCGCGCCACTTTTATTTTAAGTCACCCTCACGCAACCACGTTAGCGTGATCGTCGTCCCTTTGCCCGGCGTCGAGTCAATCGTCAATTGGGCACGAACGCTCTCGGCGCGTTCGATCATGCTTGCCACACCGTAATGCCCACTCTTCAATAAGCCGCTCAGATCAAGCGACTCGCCTGCGGCAAACCCCACACCATCATCCTCGATGGCGAAAACGATCTTGTCTTGAGTCAAGTCGCCGTGGATTCGAATCAAGGCGGGTTGGGCGTGGTTGATGGCATTCTCGCACGCTTGTTGGGCAATGCGATAGAGATCCAATTCCATCATCGAGTCGTAACGCGCGCCGTCGGTAGAAAGTTCGGTCACGATCTCCGGGCAATCGTCGTGCCGTTCTTCCATATCATCGGCAAGCGCGTTGAGGGCAAAGTACAAGCCTTGGTTCAAGATCGGTGGGCGCAATCCTTTAATTACGTGACGGATACTCCGCATGATCTTGTGAGAACTCTCGTCCAGCGCTTGGGGCGATGGGTCGCGTAATAAGTCGGAGAAGATTGCCGCGATTTCGGGCAAGACGTCGTCGTGCAGTTCGTGAGCCAGATTGATGCGTTCATTTTCTTGCCACACGGTGTTGGCGCGATACATGGCATGTAACCGCTCGGATTGGGCAATGTTGGTCAATGCTAACGCCGTTTGATGAGCGAGTGATTGAAGAACTTTGATCTCCTGCGGGCTGTAATAATCATCCGGGTCATGCCGTCCCAGCATCCAAACGCCAATCGGTTTTTGCTCAACCGAGAGCGCAAGAACAAGATGCGCCCATCCGAATGGGAGCGATCCATTTTCGGCAGGAGGATGATAACGACCTGCGCGATCTAACAACGCGGGTAGATCACTGTGACCGGGCAATTGTTGCCCGTCCACATTTTGAGCGTAGACGACAGTAATCGTGCCGCCATTTATTTCGATCAAAGCAGATTGGCGGATCAACAGCGTGGGGAGAACTTCTTCTGTTAGCAGTTTTATCAGTGCAGGCAATTTGAGCCCGGTAGTGATACGCGCCGAATATGTTTCGATAAGTTCCTGTTTTGGCAACGTTATGCCTAAAACGCGGCGTTCAATGAAACGCTTAAAAGGTGCAAACCCTGTGATCGAAATCAGCGCGACGAGTAAGGCTAACCCAACAGCAACGACAATGTTCGCCCCCGGCGAATCCAGATATGGCTTTAGAAAAGAGAGAGCAAATAAAACAAATGCGCCGAGTACTCCCAGAAACATAAAAGTGATGAAGACATCGTTGGATCGCAGCTCGCGTGTGCTAAACCTGCGGCGATGCACCGCCCAAAAGTAGGCGACGGGCAAGATAGGCATCGTAAGCAACATTAAGAGGAAGGTCGGGGCAAGTGTGACGACATACAGGCTGCTTAATACGGTGAGCATTCCGAAAACAAACAACACGGCAACCAAAATCGGAAAGAGATTTCGGCGCTCGTCTCGGCGGAAGATAAAATGGGTGACGAACAATAGTGCGCTGCCGGCGAATGCTGACAAAAGACCGAACACGTAGGCGTTGATTGGCACCCACCTGAACCATTCTGCGACAGATAGCAACCCGGCGACTAAATACAATACCAGCCACACGCCTTTAGGGAATTGTCTCAATGGACGTGGTAATTCCCAATGCAGATGCCAACTGACAGGGACATATAACCAAATGGCGGATCGCAACGTGATCGCGCTATACCAAGTATGTGAACGCGAGACACTACTCGCAATAAGCCAGATCGCTGTCAAGAAGTTGAAAGCGATAAACAATCGCCAGCCAGAATCTTTGGGACGCAAAAACCACAATCCAAGAATGCCAGCGATCCAAAAGGGATATGCCAACCACCATTGATTGCTCATCCGCCCCCAAAACTCGTCACTGGAATAGCCAGGAAATTTCCAGTTCACGGTAATCGGTTGACCACCGCGCATCACTATGATCGGCACAAACTCCCCGATCTTCACATTGTCAAATAAAGTCATCCGTAGATCGGCATCATAGTCAGTCATGTTGACGGGACCGATCTTCGCCAGACGATCACCTACTTCAAGCGTACCGACACTCGGTACGTAGATCGCTCGTACTGCTTTGCTAGGCGGATCCCAATGAAAACCGGCATACGGAGTTTGAAATAAAAGGGCGATAGTATATGCCATGAGAATCACAGACATAAGCGTGCCAAAAATTGGTTCGATGGTAAGCCAGAGTCGTTGAAAATATTTTGTCATAGTTGAATTTATCTCAGAAAGAAGTTGAGAGAATTGTAGAACACACTCGAAAAATAATTAGAGAAAACATCTATTTTCCACTCAACACATCTTTCAACAGCTTGCCGTTGATCAACACCTCCACCTCTTTCACGTTATCGAACTGTTTCCCCGTCTCGGTCAGTTGCGCTTCCACGCGCGGGTTGTCGCACACGCCGCCCAACGTCAACGTGCCTTTGAGCGCCACAATCGCTTTATCGTCTTTAAGATTCACGCCCTCCACTTCTAACTTCGATTGATACAACGCATTGTAAAGTCCCGACTGACCGTAGAACTGACTCTTCTGCGCCAGCAACGACTCGTAAGCGGCGCGCAGCACGCCCACCGTCGATTGGATCGTCACGTTCACGCCGACCACGCTATCGTTGCAACCGATCTTCTTTCCCGATTTGCCGTTGTCATCCTGCGCGATCAAAAAAATTTTGACTGTGCGCGGACCCGAAGCCGTTACCGTTATCGCAGGTGACGCCGTCGTGGGCGGCGGAAGCGTTGGTCGTGGGGGCAGCGTCGGGCGCTGCAACTGCGTTGACGCGGGCGTGGCAGTGACCGCGTTGATCACCTCAGTCGGCGGCATCACATCCGGCATCGGCGACGGGGCAAGAGTCGGGTTCGTTAATTGCACCGAGCAAGCAAGTGTCGCAATCGTCATCATCAATAGAGGGGAAAGAATTTTTTTCATTGGAGTCTCCGTAACTGATTCTACTATACGGCTGGACTTACGCACATTGAGTTGCTAACGTCATTGCGAGTGTTCTTCACGAAGCAATCTCGGTCACGCTATGAGATTGCTTCGTCGCAGAGAACGCTCCTCGCAATGACGCTAATATGTTCTGTGTAAGTCCGGTATGGTAAACTCGCCGCATGAACTACGATGTGCTGGCAAAATTTTACGATCTCGAAAACGCCGACTTCATTCACGATCTCGATTTTTGGGTCGCGCTCGCCAAAGCGTCAAGCGGCGAGGTGTTGGAGATCGGCTGCGGCAGTGGGCGCGTGCTGCAACAGATCGCCCGCGCCGGAATTAACATTGTTGGCATTGATAACTCCGAAGCGATGTTGACTCTCGCCCGCGCCAAACTGGATCGCAAACCCGAACTCGCCGCGCGCGCGAAACTGATCAACGCCGATATGACGAACTTCGCGCTCGATCAGAAATTTAATTCGATCATCGCCCCGTTCAACACCTTCATGCACCTGTTGAACGTGAGTGATCAAATCGCCTTCCTCACCTGCGCCCGCCGCCACTTAAACAACGGCGGTCACTTGGTTCTCGATCTCACCAACCCGATCCCCGTATACGCCGACTCGAACGAGTCGCTGACTCTGGAACGCACCTTCCGTGACGACGACGCGAATCTCATCATTCAACAATTCGCCACCACGCATATTGATCGCACATCACAACTGGCGCATATTCTTTGGCAATACGACGCGATTGATTCGCAAGGGGATGTCAAACGCACATTGTTGCCTCTCGAACTGCGTTACACCTTTCCTGCCGAGATGAGTTTGTTGTTAGAGAAATGCGGATTCAAACTTTCACATCTCTATGGCGATTACGACGAGTCGCCGTTAGAGGATGAGAGTGAGAGGATGATTGTGGTGGCAGATTGTTAACCAGAATTTTCGCTACTTAAAGGTGTGGTGGGGTGTAGCTCTAATCCGCATTTTGACGTTGTTCTGAAGTTGATCTTTCTTCTGCCAATAAGCGGGGAAATGTTTGGGATGAGAAAAAAGTTGACTGCGGATTAGAGTGAATCTCCCTCCATCCTCTTGGGGTGAGTAGTGCCGAATTTTCTCTAAGAACCTATCTCCAAAGGATTCGCCATGAAAATTTTTCTTCTCCTCACATCACTTTTACTTGCCTCGTGTGCGCAAATCTTCCCCGCGCCAACATTAACCGCCGTTCCACCAACGGAGACGGCGACACCGTTGATCACTGTTGCGCCCACAGCGACTCGAGTCGCACCGCCCGTCTCACAATCGCCGCTGTCCACTCCATCTAATCCAAATGCGCTGACGATCACTGCCAGTGATGGCGCGAAACTTGCGGCGATGTATTACCCACCCATTGTGAGTCCGGCACCAGCCGTTTTGCTTTTACACGTCAACGGTGGAAGTAAAGCGGATTGGGATTCGTTTGCGAAGGGATTACAGAAGATGGGTTACGCCGCGCTCGCCCTCGATTTGCGTGGGCATGGAGCAAGTGCGGGTCCAGTGGATTGGACGAAGGGACCGGACGATGTGCGCTCGGCATACAACGCCATGATCAAACGCCCCGAAGTGGATTCACTGCGCACGGCCATCGTTGGCGCGAGTGTGGGAAGTAATTTAGCGTTGATGGTCGGCGCGAGCGAACCTAAAGTTTCCGCCGTCATCGCCCTCTCACCCGGACTCGATTATTTGGGCGTGAACCCAACATCATCCATGCGCAACTTTGCCAACCGACCTGTACTGCTGGTGGCGAGTCAAGATGACAAGTATTCTTATGACAGCGTGAAGTCGCTGGCGCAGTTAGCAATTGCCGCCGAACAAAAACTTTTAACCAACGCCGGTCACGGCACGGAGATGTTGACGCGCGACCCAACACTCTCGCCGAGTTTGTTGGAGTGGTTGAATAAGTATGTGAGAGATTTGAAGAGCTAAGGATGAAGGATGAAATTGTTCATCCTTCATAATTTTTAATTCATAATTCCCCACGTTCCTCTTTGTGCAATCGCTCAAAGAAATCATCAAGATAACGTGATCGTTCTTCGGCGATCATCTTGGCGGTTTTGGTGTGGAAACGATCTTTGAGGCGGCTTAGTTTGAAGAGATATTCGTGGTAAGCGGTGTGCGGTTCGTTTGGTTCTTTTTGGAGAGTGGCTAAAAATTTGGCTGA
>Ga0209514_10003149_pt1 | contig 24124 bp, 16 predicted proteins | sample Subgrocontami58m_FD_187452 | JGI IMG/M metagenome (GOLD analysis project Ga0209514, IMG submission 187452) | Subsurface groundwater microbial communities from S. Glens Falls, New York, USA - GMW37 contaminated, 5.8 m (SPAdes) (version 3) | ecosystem: Environmental > Aquatic > Deep subsurface >...
GACCGAGGTGAGCGAACCTCTAGTGTGCCAGTTGTCACATCAGTGGCAGTGCTGGGTAGCTACGTTCGTAACTGAGAAGCGCTGAAAGCATCTAAGCGCCAAACAGGCCTCAAGACTAAATTTCATAGATCCCTGGAAGACTACCAGGTTGATAGGCACCATGTGTAAAGCTAGTAATAGTTGTCTGCGACATACGCAGGGTTGGATGAGCTTGATAGTTGGGTAGATAGATTACGAGGCAGCATTTTTGCTGCCAACCGATCGAGCTACTAACTATCGAACTAATTCTTCAGCTAAGGTGTACTAATAGATCGTATGCTCTATTTTTCCGCTCGGTTTTAAAAACGTTATAAAATAAATGTATCAAAAGTCGCAAGAGTAACAAAAGTTACAAAAGGCATTTGATACATTTGAAACTTTTGACCCATTTGATACTTCTTGACACGAAGTGTTGAAAGGGTGTAGAACTATATCAATTGTATAAGCACTACTTGCCTGCCAAGAGTGTTTTTTTGTTGGGACATGAGTAGACAAATGGAACGAATTGAATTCACACCCCAGTTTTATCAGGCGGCATCCGCCTCCTTTGAGGTGTGGCGCGAGATGGAGAGGGTCGAGGTTTGTGCAGATGTTACCCCGGATAGCGTTGCGCTGAGTAGGAATTATGGCTGTGAGAATCCGAATACAAGAGTTGATTATTCTGAACCGGTTCAAACTAGCAGGAGAGCTCGAAGGGCACTGCATCTTAGAGAAATTACTGAGCAAGTTGGCGGTGCGGTCAGAATCGGCAGTATTAATAGGTTTAAAATTTGATTTAGGCCGGAGTGTATGATTTGGCCGCAATCCCGAATTGGGATTATTTTTTTGGCCGCCGGCCTAAAGAGCCTCTGGCCAGGGATGGAGAAATATGTATAGAATGAAAACATGGAGGGAAAAGTAATGGAAAGGCCGACAATACCTTATTCGTCGCTGATTCTTGACGTTGAGCCGCATCACGATCCAACTTTTGAGGAGAAAATCCAATTCAGAGCAATTGATTTCATGCTAGATACTTTGAGAGTTGACCCCGTGTGGGAAGAGCATTTTGCAAGCAAAGGATTGACTTTAGGTGATATAGAAACATTAAAGGTTCCTGGTGGTCGTGATGTTTTGGTTGGGGTGCATACGCCTGAGGATCTGATAGTTGCCGTTGGAGTAAACACACAGGATGATCATTTAAGCGGTGAGGAAATATCTTATGAGGATAAAATGCGTGAGTGGGGGGTAAGGATGAGGGATTTTGTTAAAGATGTTGACGAGAATGATCATAGTTTGGATGCCCAAGCGAAAAGGCTTATTAAAGATGTTATATCGATGGAAGCTCTGCATTTAGGACTTGATCCAGAATCTCAAAGAGTGTAAAATTTCCATCGTGGTGATTTGAGCGATGCGGAACCACTCCATACCATTCCGAACTGGATAGTGAAACGCATCAGCGCCGACGATAGTGTCTCCGCAAGGTTATGCGAAAATAGGTCATTGCCACACTTCATATGAACCCTGTTAACTGCAGGGTTTTTTGATGGTTTGAAGTGTGTCTATGACCTGCGGTTCTCGCTCTGCATTGCAGAGCTGCGCGTCTAAGGTCGTCGCCACGGTATCTTCCTTTTGCTTCGCAAAAGCGATATTTTTTGTTTTGCAAAAAAGAAAGCAGCTCATCTTTGGATGAGCTTTTTTAATGGAAAAATTGACAAAGTGTCTATCGACTTGTTCTAATGAAAAAGGAGGTATAAAATGGCAGACGATATGTTTTCACCGGAATTAACACCTTCTCCTACCCCCACAGAGACTGGAATTCCAGAGCAAAAGCGATCGGATGAAAGTATGATAGAGGCTTTGCTTGAAGAATTAAAAAGTCAAGATGATAGTTTGGAAGGACAACTAGAGTTAGAGTTTCCTTATACTGACAGCGAATATAGCAGCAGGACATTGCTTGTATTTAGGCATTCGTTACCAGACGGGGCAGCAGGTGTAAGCAGTTCTGATGGGCCGGTTATTATTTCTAGGCGCTTAAGAGATGAATTGTTTGATGCAAATAAAAAACAGTCGGTTGCTGCGGCAGGTCGTAGAATAAAAAATAACTATGATGAGGATATGGTAGGACAAATTCGGATAGTATCTGATGAATCCATGATGGCTGCGTGGCAAGGATCATATGCAGAAAATTTGGAACTTGCGCAAAAGCGTGCTAAGGAAATTAGGGGAAGAAGGGATGTACTTCCAAAACTGCTCGATTTTGTGAGAGAAAAATCCAAGCCTGTGGAAACTCCAACACAAACATAAACTTTTCCCCTTTGCAACATTGGGTAACACCAATTGAACACGAACTTCTATGACAAAAAATGAATTTTCCCTTTTTTCCTTTTTAAAAACCTGAAATAATCTGCCCATCTGAAATCGGATTACGAAATGCAAATTTGATCCTAAGGTCATTGCCACACTTCATTAAACCCAACTTACATTCTTTCCGGGGCTTGGATTCCAAGAAGATAAAGACTGTTTTTAATTACTTGGCCTGCGGCGTTTGTAAGTCTCAAGCGTGAGTTTCTTTTTATTGGGTCTTGTTCTACCAATATCGGGGCGTCTTTGTAGAGTTGATTAAAAAGGTTTGCGCTTTTGTATACGTACTCTGCAACGGTACTTGGCCGATTCTCCTGCGCGGCTTTTGCAACTACCTCCGGAAGTGCCGCCAGATGTTTTACCAGATTTTTTTCCGCAGGAAGCTCAAGATCTACGGGAATTGACTTGTCTGTTTTTACGCCCGCCTCTTGTGCTTTTCTTTCAATGGCCCTAACCCTGGCATAAGTGTATTGGATATACGGAGCGCTATTGCCTTCCATGGAAAGGGCACTGTCCCAGTCGAATTTAATATTTCTTTCCCGGCCCTGGCCCAAGTCGAAGTAAATTACCGCCCCGATTCCGACTTGCCTGGCGACTTCCTCTGCTTCTTCCGGCGGCAGATTTCGGTCACTGGATTTGATGATTTGCTTTTCCCGTTCTATTGCTTCGGTTAGGACGTCTTCCAAAAATACCACGCGCCCACGCCTAGTAGACATTTTCCCTTCGGGTAGGGTAATCATGCCGAAGGATACGTGTTCTAGCTTTGGACCGTCTAATCCTGCCCAGTTTTCAAAAGTTTTGAAAATTTGCCTGAAGTATTCACTTTGGTCACCGCCGACGACATAGATAATTTTTTCAGGTTTGAACCAGTTGATTCTGGCGACAATTGTCGCCAGATCGCGGGATGCGTAAAGACTCGTACCATCGGACTTTTGTATAACCAAACGGGAGAGTTTATCCGACTCTTTAAAGTTGACTACAAGTGCGCCTTGTTCGTCACGTTTGGCAATATGTTTATCCTTGAGAGAAGAGATTACATTTGGCAACATAGATACGTAAAACGATTCACCGAGCATGTATTCGAAACGGGCACCTAAAAGGTCATAGATTCTTTGAAATTCCTTGAGGCTTTGTGCGGTGGACCAGGCAAGCAACCTGAGCGCTTCAGGGTCTCCATTTTCCAGGCGTTTAAACCACTGCCGGCCTTCTTTTTCCAGCGATGATTCCCTGTCCGGGTTTTCTTGTTTTTGTTTTTCAACTTCGTCGTGAATTTTTACGTAAAGTTTGTATAACCCATTGATAGTATCTTGGCCTTTTTCGAGTTCGGGGATCTCGTTTCCCCAGAGTTCGTAAGCACGACCGAGCATGCCGAATTGTGTTCCCCAATCACCAAGGTGGTTGTCGCGAATGACCGTAAAGCCATTGGCTTTGTAGATGCGTGCAAGTGATTCACCGATTACAGTTGAGCGGAGGTGGCCGACGCTCATGAATTTGGCTACATTTGGCGATGAGCAATCTATAACAATTGTTTTACTTTTGCCGCTGTTATTCTTTCCGTAGTCGTTGGCCAATTTTTCGACTTCATCTATTGTTTTGTTTGCAAATGGGTTTGTTGCAAGCTCAATATTAAGATATCCATTGTCAGGGTGTGAAGCTTGAATCAAGTTTGATGCAATCGATTCATTGAATTTTTTAGATATTTCTACTGTTATTTCCCCGAGGTTTTGTCCACTTTTTTTAGATAGGGAATGCAGCGGAACGGCCAAATCGGCATCAATATTTATTCTTGCGTCCGTAACGTGTATATTCCTGTCACCTGTGATGTCCCGGATTTTTTCCTGGAGAGAGTGTTTGACTGCCGGTAAGGTATAGTCCCCGAGCGGTTTGGTGATTTTAGGTTTCTCGATTGGAATTAATGGTTTTGGCAGTTTTGGTATTTGCTGAGTGTGCTTAAGATTATTGGTCATATTTTTTATATTTCCTACTCTGTGATGTTCTAATTCTGCCATTTTATCCGTGTTCTCTCAAGGGCTGACCCCCAAATTTGGAATTACATGGTCCTTTTTCGTCCGTTTTTCGGAGATTTTCGATAGATAGGAATTAAGCCGTAATTTGCTTTTTCGGGTATTTGACTTCTACATACTTTACGAACTTTTCGTCCAGATTAAACTTTTTAATTACATATTGCTTAACCTTGTCGTAGTCATACTTTTTGCAGGAAAAAACATCTATACATATTTCTTTTTCGTCGGTGAAAGTATGGATAGAAATATGGGAAAAGTCCAAAATCGCGAAACCTGTCAGGCCGGGATTTTGGGGTACGCCTTCAAGAATGACCGGTCCGTGGAGGATTTGCATTTCGCATATTTTTACTATGTCGCGGAGTACTTCTTCGAGGTTTTGTTTGTTGCCAAGTACTTCTGGGTTGCAGTTATAGGCGTCTGTGATAATGTGAAATCTTCTGTCTTTTAAGTTGCTCATTCAGCATAAAACCCTTTCTCTTTTAGGTTTAAAAGAGTGGACAATTAAAAAGGATGAATTATTTTCCGGCAGTTGTCAATAGTTAAAACGGTTTTTAGGAAAATTTGGCCTGTTTTACTTCGCTTTTTTTCTTTCTCAAAACCTGATATACTCTGTCCATCTCAAATCGTTTTGCGATTTAGAAATTTAAAACAAGGAAGTGGTTATGTTTGGTCTCTCAAAAGTCTCGAGATAAAGTATCACAATCAAGTACCGACAAAAAATCCTCATCTAAGGTCTCCTTTGCCGATCTTTTTGCGGCATCAAGCGGTAAAGTACCAACACTTCGAAGAAACCAGGAAGTGACCGGAACCGTTGTTGCCCTTTCGCCCCAAGAAATTTTAATTGATGTTGGTGCAAAGAGCGAAGGTATTGTAACAGGCCGCGAGCTCCATGCCGTTTCCGACCTTGTTTCTAAAATTTCCATCGGAGACCGGGTAGATGCCACCGTAATATCCCCAGAAAATGATGCAGGGCAAGTTGTACTCTCTCTGCGCAAGCTTTCCGGGGAAAAACGCTGGGAAGAGCTGGAGGAGAAACGCGACAGTGACGAGGAGATAGAGGTGGTTGCGGCTGAGGTGAACCGCGGAGGAATAATTTGCGACTTTCTTGGAATACGCGGTTTTTTACCCGCCTCACAGCTTTCTTCAACACCTACAAACCTGGCTGATTTGATCGGCAAAAGCATCAATGTCCGGGTAATTGAGGTGGATCGGCCAAGCAACCGCTTAATCCTGACGCAAAAGGGTGAGGATTCAAAAGACTTGGACCGCCTGTTGCAGATCCTTGCCAAGGTAAATATTGGCGATTCCATAAGCGGAATTGTTAATGCGGTTTTGCCGTTTGGTATTTTTGTTGAGCTTACGATTGGTGAGCAGAAGATGGATGGCCTGGTACACGTTAGCGAACTTTCGTGGGAGAAAATTGATGATCCGGCCAAGGAATTTAAAGTTGGTGACCGGGTAGAGGTGATGATAATTGGCAAAGACGAGGATGAGGGGAAGATTAATTTGAGTATAAAACAGCTTCAGAGTGATCCCTTTGAAGAAGTGGCCGCCAAGTTCAGCAAAGAGGAGAGCATTAAAGGGACTGTTTTGCGTGTTACCCCGTATGGCGTGGTGGTTTCCCTGGACGGCGGTTATGAGGGACTTATCCATATTTCTAAAATTTCTCCGGAGGTGACCTTGAGTGTCGGACAGGAGATTGACTGTAATGTAGATTCCGTAGACGTGAGGGCCAGGAAAATTTCTCTTATACCGGTTGCCAAGGTAAAGCCGGTATTGTACCGATAGCAACTAGAAATTAGTAATTAGCCACTAGTTGCTAGTCGCTAGTTACTAAAATGAAATTACACTCCGAATTTGTTTGCCAACAGTGCGGGTATAAGTCGCCTTCGTTTATGGGCAGGTGTCCGGAATGCGGGGAATGGAACTCGCTTGTTGAGACTGCCGATACAACAAGAATTTCAAATGGCAAATCTCAAATTTCAAATGTTCAAATAGAGCAAAAGATATTCAAGTTATCAGATGTTAAATCTTTAAAAATTAGTAGGATGTCTACGGGGATTGGGGAGTTTGACCGTGTTTTGGGCGGTGGGATAGTACCGGGATCTATAATTTTGATATCCGGAGATCCGGGGATAGGGAAGAGTACCGTTCTCTTGCAGGCGGCTGTTTGTGTGGCGCGGGGAAACCCTCGGGAGAATGTTCTCTACGTTTCGGGTGAGGAGTCTGCACAGCAGGTAAAGATTAGGGCAGACAGGATTGGCAAAATTCCAACTAACCTTTATATTCTTGCCGAAACGGATGTGGACGTAATAGTTGCGGCGAGTGAGAAATTGAAATCCGCGCTCCTTATAATAGATTCTATCCAGACGCTTAGTAGCGAAAAATTGACAGGATCTGCGGGAAGTTTGGGGCAGCTGCGTGAGTGTTCACAAATTCTTCAAAGATATGCAAAAGCTTCTCATACCCCCGTTTTTCTGGTTGGTCATGTTACCAAAGAAGGTAATATCGCCGGGCCCAAGGTCCTGGAACATTTGGTTGATGCGGTATTAAATTTGGAGGGAGACGAAATGTATGCCTTTCGAATTTTAAGGTCAAGCAAAAACAGGTTTGGTTCGACGTTTGAGGTTGGCATTTTCGAAATGCAGGACACGGGACTGGTTGAGGTTAAAAACCCGTCCGGGATTTTCCTTTCCCATACTTTGGCAAATAGGTCAGGGAGTGTAGTTTGCGCGACTGTTGCCGGCGGAAGGCCGATCCTTGCCGAGATACAGGCTCTTGTTACACCGACAATTTTTCCGGTTCCAACCAGGCGGGTTTCCGGGCTCGATTTTTCGCGGGTACAGGTTGTTATGGCGGCACTTTCCAAGGCTGCCAAAATTGCGCTTGGGGGGTCGGACGTTTATGTGAGCGTTGCCGGGGGCTTGAAGATAAGTGAGCCTGCATGTGATTTGGCGATTGCGATTGCTATTGCGTCTGCCGCCCGTGACCAGGCGATAGGTGTTAAAACGTGTGCGTTTGGTGAAGTTGGTTTACTTGGTGAGCTGAGGCCGGTTGGCAATATGAAAGCCAGGGCTGCCGAGGCAAAACGAATGGGGTTTGTTAATTTTATTACACCGGAGAAATTTAAGACGCTGGATGAGGTGATTGGGTCGGTGTTTCAGTAGGATCGGTGGGTCGGTAGGTTTGTAAATCGGTATGCCGGTAAGGACAGTAGATCAGAATGGCTGGTAAAGCATTAGGTATAAGTGTATTGACTGACTAAGTACTGATTTTACTGAATTACCGATAACACTGACACACTGAATTTATAGGAGATCATATTTCTGGGTAACTCGATATAAATATGAAAGCGAATATATTTTTAAGGCCTTCTGTTGCAATAGTTTTTGGCTTTATTGGTGCATATGTAGCCCGAGGCGGTACACCGCCGGAAATTTTTGCCGTTGTGGGCGATTATTTTTTGGTTGTCGCATTTTTGGCATTTGCCACCTTAGGTTTTATTTTGCCGGATGTTTTGGAGCTTGCGGGAAGGGCCGGAATAAATGCTTTGGCACGTCAAATTGCCGAAATGATCCCCGACCCAAGAAAAGTGTCCGGAATTAGGTTCCGAAGAAGAAAAGGGCGAACTAAACCGACCGAGGGTGGAATTGTCGTTGATACCTCAGTGCTCATTGATGGAAGAGTGTTTGATGTTGTCAGCAGTGGGTTTGTTTGGACTAAATTTATTGTTTTAAGAGCGGTGATTGCCGAGTTGCATAAGCTTGCCGACAGTTATGACGAAATTAAGCGTGGAAAAGGGAGAAGAGGTTTGGACGTACTGCGCGAAATCCAAAAGTCTAAAATGGTTAAAGTAGAAATCGTAAAAAAAGATAGCGGAGAAGGCGGTGTGGATGAAAAGCTGGTAGAGTATGCCCGAAGGACCAAATCGCGGCTTCTGACGGTTGATTTTAATCTTATAAAAGTAGCGAAGCTTCAGGGAGTCGTTGTCCTTAATATCAACGAGCTTGCCAACGCCCTTAAAACGTCCGTTTTGCCGAATGATACGCTAGAGGTCATGGTTAGCGCCAAGGGGAAGGAAAAAGGACAGGGAGTAGGCTATTTGGGGGATGGCACTATGGTTGTTGTTGAGGATGGGGCGGGTGAAACGGGTGAAAATGTGCGTGTGCTTGTTAAGAAGGTAATACAAACAAATGCGGGCAAGATGATATTTGCTAGGAAGGCAAACTAGAAACAAGAAACAGTAAACAAGAAACGTCTGTTCCCTTTGTTTAATGTTTAAAGTTTATTGTTTTAAGTTAACTTTTTACTTACGTATCCATAACTTTGTGTATCATTTAGCCTTGTTTATTGCGTTTCTCGGGGCGTTTATACCACTGTAGGGCAAACATCTATTACTAATATTATTGTTGTTTTGACATAGACCTATTTGGCCTGTTTAGTTAGCCTAAACGCAGTAAAGATGTAAAGTATTATAACTACAGGCTATGCTTTTTGAGCTGGCATTTTTACTATCGGGTTCTATTGTTACTTGACAATAATTATTGGCGGTGTTAAATTCTTTAGGCAGGCTGAAAGTTGTCCCTTTCAGGGGGATAAAAATGGAAAATTGAGAAATCGGTTTTTCAGGAAGTCTACGTTTCTCCGAAATTTGGGGAGATTTGGACGAAAGATAGCCTTTTTGTGTAAAGCGATTAGGCTAGGAAGTTTTGAAGAACACTTGTTTTTAAAATAAACAAGTTTTAAAACAAAGAAAAGAGCATCACTACCGCAGACTGAAACTCGAATAGCAATGCTCTTTTGAGGTGTAAGGGAAGCGACTTAGGGCAGCTAAGTTGCTTTCCTTTTTTACATTAGACCATCCACTCAACCCTTGTCAAGTGGCAGTTTTATTTTGCCAAAATTAGCCTCAAAAACTGTATTTTTGAACAAAAGTTCATCCAATATCGGGTAAAATATTAACTCAGTAAATTACTATGGTGAAAAATTATGATTTTATACGTTTTCCTTTAAAAATATTTTTTGTTAAAACATTTTTTGGTACAGCGGAAACTCCCGAGAAAACTCATGCGTTTGATTGGATGAAGATGATAACAAGCGAAGGTGGCCGGTGTAATTGAGAAGCGGAAAACTTTATCCTAATTCATCAAATCCGCTTTTGCCCACTTCACGAAGCATTACTAGATTACTGCCGAATTCACTATTTATTTTGCCTTGTCGCATATGATATTTTTTAGGTTTTTTCCGTCCCGGTGTTCCTTCAATCTGTGCCATAAAAAGAGCTGTTGATGCGATGCCGAACACGGATGCAAGTCCATAAACGCTTGCCTTGCCGGATGTGTACTGGTCAATTTTCGGGGCTTTTTGCGATTTGTTTTGATTTTTGCTGTTTACGTCTTGTTGCAGCATTTCACTGGTTGTTAACAAATTACCTTTGTATTCTCCTTTAAGCTCGTAAATATCTGCAAATTCACCTTTTACGACGAGATTATATTTGGAGAGGTCCGGATTATCTTTTAATGCAAAAAAAGTTGCGTCCTTCATATCGTATGTTCGCATGACAATGTATCTTACCCAGCGATCCGGATCTTGGGATGCATTCTCCCAATATTGGCCTGTGCCCTCGTGGATAAATCTGCCCATTTTGAAACCGCTGGAAAAAATAATAGCGTCGTGGGATCCGGCTGAAATGAAGATTAGACCCTCATTATTTGAAGCGTTTGTTTTTAACCATCTTGAAACTTGGCTTACATTTTTGGAACTTGCTCCCCAGAGGGCATCCTGAATTGTTACCGGTATTTGAATAAAAAAGGAGCTTACGTATGCAAAAAATAAAGAGGGAATCAGCATATATTTCAATGGTACATTCACTTTGTGCAGAAGATAACCGATGCAGATGGCGACTGAGGGAACCATGACAGTGCCATAGCGAACGTTAAACCAATTATCTCCAAACACATGAACGATAGAGATAATAGAGTGACCTAAAAATAGAGCTAAAATGTTATAAATCAACGGGCTTAATAACAAGGTAATAATCACAAATTTTAAAATTTTGCTTGTGTTGCGTGCGAGAAGGAGCCAAACTATACCTATAGATGCCAGAATTAAATTAAAAAGTCCGATTGTGTGATAAATGGCCAGCGAATAAATCTTTACGGATTGAAAGATACTTCCCCTTGTTATTAATTCTCCGGCTTCATAAATTTGTTTCTGCTGTGCGTGAGCGGAGTATGGTCCAAAGAAGGAAAAAAGAGGGTCGCCGAAGATCAAATAATTCCAGCCGAGCCAAAGCAAAATTCCGAAGCCACCCAACGTGGTAAATAATAAAAGAATTCCCTCAGCGGTTTTGTATCCGCGTTTAAGGTAGGTTGAAAGAGTCACTAGGGCTACTATGATAATTAGTATAAACCAGGCATCGTAGCGGGTGAGAGTTGAAAGCATGACCCAAAATGCGGCTTTGACTAAATCCCATGTCTTTTCACTTTTATACCAGCAGATGAGTTCATAGAAGGCCGCGCAAAAAGTAAAAATGAATAGTAACTCGGTCATGGCGGTCGATTGCAGATACAACACGTTGGCGTTGGCTGCGAAGACAAAAACTCCTGCCAGACGACCGATCATCCCCACGTTTAATTTTTTGAGAATTTTCCAAATATAAAGGCCGGATCCAACAAAAGAAAACATTGAAAATAAGGCTCCGGAGAGACCGGAATGCCACATAAAGTCGTTCCAAATTGTAAAAATCATAAGGAAATGAGGAAGAGGTAGCCAGACTGAGCCTATTTGTGCCAGGCCGGGCTTTAAGCCCTCAACTACTCTTCTGCCAATGTCCAAGTGCGATCGCGCATCGTTGTAGGCGAGTGCCAAACCATTATTGTAGAAATACAAGAATGCAATTGCCGAGGTTAAAAGTAATGATGCAAAAACCATATGGAACTCATATTTTTTAACAAAAGTTATAATTTCCTCGAAAATATCAACACGAGGAACCGCTAGTGTTTTTACCTCGGTATAAGCTTCGTGTGTCATACTTGTCTCCATGCTGTTTTAGACATTTTTGAAAATTGCATATCAAGCCCGTGGATAGTTTTTTCCCAGTAGTGTGGCTTGACGATAAATTGGTAAAGCGCAACAAATGCAGCAACACTTGTTAATAACCAGTAGACCGGCAAGAAAAACAGGTTTTTGAGAAGGGACCATTGTGATCTTTTTGCACAACCAATCATATAAACGTAAAAAAACATGAAATTTCCAAAAACGAGTGAGACCAGAGCAAAGTAAAAGATATAAGCCGGGTATATTGATTCGATAGTCGGCCCTACGAGATTATAAAGAGCAAAATAGGAAATAGTCATAATCCAAAGGATTGGGTTTAGAAAGCAAAAGGCAATCTTGCCTCCCATGAGTAGTTGAAAGATCCAGGCGTGAATGCCATAGTTGCCAAAGAAGACAGCGGGATTTCTCATGTTGACGAAATATGTCTGAATATAGCCTTTGATCCAACGAGAGCGCTGTCTTATCCAGTTGATGATTTGGCTGTTGGCCTCCTCGTAGGTGGTTGAGTCAATAATGGCAGTTTTATAACCGGCTTTGAATAATCTGACACCCAAATCCGCATCCTCGGTAACATTAAAGGCATCCCATCCCTCAACTTTTTTCAGATCTATCAGTTTAAAATGATTACTGGTTCCACCAAGAGGTATAATTGTTTCTATATTTTGTAAGCCAGGCAAGACAATATCAAACCAAAGTGAATATTCGGCGGTGAATAATTTTGTCAATAAATTTTGGTCAGCGTTATAGTAATTGAGCTTTGCCTGAAGACAAATTACGTTATTTTCTACTTTTTGGAAACCCAGATATGCTTTTTTCAATTGTAAAGGTTCCGGTTCATCCTCTGCGTCGTAGACGACAACATATTCTCCTTGTGACAATGAGAGGCCATAATTACATGCTTTAGGTTTTGTTTTAGGTTGTGTTTGAGGAACAATTACCGTTCTTATGTAGATTGGTAAATTCAGCATACTGATTGCATTAAGTGTTTCCCCGTCATCTTCTTCGAGAAGTAAAATAACATCCAATTTATCTTTCGGCCAGCTCAGTTTTTCGATGGCGTTTATAAATTTATGAATGACGCTTGCTTCTCTATAGAGTGGACACAGAATGGTGTAGATTGGCAATTGGTGGTCGTTAAGGTTTGCGATTTCTTCGTCGTCAATTTTAATATCCGGATCCGCTCCCAAACTCTTCACAATTAAATAAAGATGGAAGACCACGTCCAGAAAATAAATTGCTGAAAGTACGCCCAGCAGAGTGATAATCGTAGTTATGGGAGATGTGAATATCCGAAAAATAATAATGGAGGACAGCATTATTAAAAATAATTTTTGTATTGAGGTTACATTGTTTAAAGCGGTTTTTTCGGGGTTTAGAGTAGTATGGGTAATGAACTCGCGGTCCTTAAGTGAAATGCCTGCTCCCTGCATAGAGTTGTCGCCGGTAGGAGCAATTAATTGTGGTGTTTTTTTGTCTAAGCTAAATATTTTATGCAATGGCATTTTCTATAGGTTATAAATTGAGCGTGAATTAAAGCACGTTTTGTGTCGGAAGTCAAACCCACTGTTTACATTTGACAAACGGGTATTTCGGGAGTATATTGTGCAACTTGAAGGGGTTACTATATCGAAATGATTCATAAGTAAGACCCTGCCCCTCGTGATGTCATTCGACAGTTGCCCAAGTTTAGATTTCAGATAGTTAAACTCTAGTTAAAAATATATACCCTAGAGTAGTTGACAATAGATATTATTAATGCTATAGTTCGGCACTTGAATACGACCTGTAGTACGAAGAACTTTAAATAAATGCCAATGCCCGAGAGACAACCAGTTAGCGACAAGAGGCCTTCAAGGCTTTCCGGTGTTGTTCACAATAAGCTGTTTAGAATTGCGTCTGGAACCGGTGCACTGGGTGCTGTTGCCGCTCTTTCTATTGCTGGAGGCGATCGTGTCCAGGCAAAAGATTATACCCCGGTACTCGATAATAACGATTCTCACACACAGCCCGTCGATAATTCAAATTTAAGCAATTTACTTGACTTTAGAGGATCAAAACTTGAAGTAGTAGGGTTGCCGCAATTTAGAACAGTTCTTTCTTCAGAATTGGATGCCGGTTATCTTGCTTCTCGGTTGGGAGACGAGATTACCTTTGCTGTTCCCGAAGGAAGCAATGTAAATGATCAAATTCACGACCAGATAAAGGCAAAAACAGGGGCGGATTTAGATGGAGCAGATACTTGGAAGGTGGTTACCGAAGTAGGCGGATCCGAAGACAACTTGGTTTTTCCGGGTCAGGTAAAATCATACAAGGTTAACGAAGAGGTTGTGTCCACAATAAGGGATGCAAATGTTGCAGTAGAAGTAACAGGTGACCCGTTGGGTGAAACCGAGGCCGAAGAGCCGGATGTTCTGAATGTTGTTGATGGCGGTTCGGGCAGTGAAACTTCTGCATCTGCTTTAGAATCAACCAGTGGATGTATTGTCACAGATTTAAAAGGTAACTTTGATTGGGCGGGGGATTCGGAAAGACATCTTGTTAATGATCCAGCCACATTCCACCTACAAAATATAGCTACTGATACAACTTGTGATAAGACAGTTTGGATCCATGGGTTTGCAACCGACGAAGCTCCAAAATTACCTGACGGATCGGATAATCCGGAATGGTTAACATCACAAAGGTATGTCACGTCTGCATCCTATGATATTGAACATGGTGCCCAAGACCAAAGGGAATCCTTCGATATACCCGATGTGAAGGAATGTTATGTCCAAATCGATTTGGTTAGAACCGGCGAGGTAAGAATTCCTCCTTTGTATAATTCTTCAGATAATAGCATGATAGATTATGGAATTTGGGAGAATCCTGAGTGTAAAGTTACTCCAAGTGCTACAGCAACAGCGACATCAACCGTGACTTTTACGGCTACTCCGACCGCAACCTCAACCGAAGTGCCGGTAACAGAGACGGCTACGAATACACCTACGTCAACTAATACACCCGAAACGCCGACCGTGACTTTTACACCGACATCGACACCAACAATGAGCCCTGGTGAATTTCCGGATTGCGAATTGCAGATAGCACAACCAGGGGATAAGGCGCATTATGAAACCGGCACTCATTGGATCCCGGGGAGCGATGTCCTTCTTGTTGGAGAAGATGATGTATATACACTTAGCGACGGGAATTATCTGCAATGTTATTGCCCGCCTGACGAACAAAATGTAGACGGCGATGAAGGTATTCAAACTAATTGGCTAAATTCTCACTCAGAGACTAAACCAGATGAACGTGCGGGGTTTTATTTGGTATGGGGTCCGGATTTCGGGCTGGATGAATCTTGGTTTTATGCATCCGGCGCAGAGAAGCCAACGCCAATAACACCTAATTTTGACTGTGATCCGAAGGAACCAACAGAGACACCAACAAACACCCCGACTGCAACAGCTACGGCTACAGCTACGCCGACGTATACTGCTTCAGCCTCTCCAACGAACACGCCGACTGCTACTGCGACCAGCGCCGAAACGAGAACGCACAGAAAAAAAACACCAACACCGACGTCAACCGCCACTTCCAGCCCGACCAGCACTCCGACAAATACTCCTGTAAGTGTTTCTACTGAAGCACCCGCAGTTGTTGAACCTATATTACCGAATGCAGGTAGCGGAGATGGTGAATCGGATTCAACTTTGAAAATGTTGAGTATTGCCGGTGCGTTTGCCGGGGTAGCGGCTGTTGCGGCCGGTTTCGGTTTAAGATTTGTTGGCAGTTTTCAGCAGGTTGGTGCGAATAGTGAAGGATGGGTACCGAGAAGAAAAAGAGAAGAAGACGAGGAAGAAAAGAAAAAAGAAAGCGAATGGATAAAAAACTAAAAACGACATATAACACATAAAATATGAAAGATCCTATTAAACAAATCAACAAAATGTGGAGAGGTGGATTGGTAGCGTTTGTGGTTACTACGATGATGCTCGGAGGTTTATTTTTAAACCTGGGAGTTGTCGGGGCAACGGATGGTAATTTGCAGTTATCACCGACGCCTTCACCATCGGTAGTGCCGTCACCGACGCCGAGCCCGACTGATCAAAATCCGCCATCTTTTCCAAAATGTATAGACCAATCCGGGGTCGGTGATAAAGCGCACTATGTGGATGGCTTTCATCAAATAGTGGGAAACGGATTGCTCGAGGGCAAAGACGATGTTTATACGCTTTCTAATGGGAATTTTCTCCAATGTTATGTTCCACTGTTGGAGGACGTTTGTATTCAAACTAATTGGTGGAGGACAGATCAGGTGTTGGCAGGTTGGTATTCGGTAAATGGTGCCCAGTGGAATTTAGGAGATTTACATTATTTAGCCAAGAACACTAATTACAATTGTAAACCTGAACCATCACCATCACCATCACCATCACCAAGTCCAAGTCCTACTCCTGTTGTTTCACCAACACCGTCAACGAATATAACTATTATTAACAATAATGAGAACAAGCAGGAGCAAAACAATAATCAGACTGTAAATATCACTACGACAGGTCAAGTTGCAGGTGTTAAAGCACCTAAAAAGTCACCGGAGACAGGACTTTCCGTTCTTGGCTTAACTTCAATGTTCGGTGCAGGACCGGTCGGTTTTGTATTATCAAGGTTTGGTCGAGGCCGCACGGTGAGTAAAAAAAGAGAAGAAACTTTGGGTGAAATTGCGTTAGACCTATTTAACAAAAGGTCTGGCGGACAAGCTTAAAAGGGGTTCTATACACCCATTGGACGTATTTTAGACTGTGTGTAGAGCATGCACACAGCCCTTTTGAAGGGGACACATTTTGGGCAGGAATGTGTTCCCTTTAAAGGGTAGGGAATAAGGACAGAGTACAATTGTTTGACAAATCGGAATTGCTGGGATAGAATTTCCTTGGCTTCTTGAGACAATAAGTTTTTCCATAATATCTGTATGCCTACATGTGCCATGACTGAGGAAAAGGGAGAGTTTGCCGGATTGGTTATTTAATTGAAACAATAAAATGCCGAAAGTATCTATAAAAGTAAAAAATATGTCGGACGCAGGGGAGGACAGATCCGCCCCGGTGGAGGCTGTGCCTTCCGTTGTGGATTTGAGGACCCAAAGGCCTGATGAGCAGGTTGATGTGCCGTCAGACGCGACGGTGCCTGTTGAGGAACCGCGTTCCGGCGGCAGGCTGTATAACGACAGGGGTTATGGCGAAGATTATTCGGCCGGGCGTGACGTCCCGACACAGGAAGTCCATGGAATTTTGGATATATCCGGTGACGGGCACGGTTTTTTGAGGCCTAAATTTAGGCCAAGCGACGAAGATGTCTATATTAGTGCGTCGCAAATCCGCCGCTTTATGCTGAGGCCCGGCGATGATGTCGTGGGACTCGGGAGACCGCCCAAGGATAGCGAGAGGTATTACGGCCTTTTGAAAGTATTAAAGGTAAACAGTGTTGATGCCGAGAAGCAGGAAAAAAGGATCAAATTTGAACAGTTAACCCCAATTTACCCGAATGAAAAACTAACGCTTGAGATTGGCAAAACGCCTCTTTCCAACAGAGTTATCGACATTATTGCGCCGATAGGCAAGGGACAAAGGGGAATGGTTGTTTCTCCGCCCAAGGCCGGCAAAACGACAATCCTCAAAGATATTGCCCGTGGAATCAGCGAGAATTTTCCGAAAGTCCATTTAATTGCCGCCCTTATTGGTGAAAGGCCGGAGGAAGTAACTGATATTTCTAGGTCTGTTAAAGGTGAGGTCATTGCATCCAATTTTGACGAACCGGCGGATTACCAGACGAGGGTAGCCGAAATAGCGCTGGAGCGTGCAAAAAGGCTGGTTGAGACCGGTATTGATGTTGTGATACTTCTGGATTCTATTACGCGTTTGGCAAGGGCCTACAATTTGTCCGTTCCGCCAAGCGGAAGAACCCTTACCGGTGGTTTTGATCCTGCGGCCCTCTATCCTCCGAAGCGGTTTTTCGGGGCGGCAAGGAATTGTGAGGAAGGTGGTTCTTTGACGATCATTGGTACGGCTCTTATTGACACTGGTTCCAGAATGGATGATTTGATTTATGAAGAGTTTAAAGGTACGGGGAACATGGAGCTCCATTTGGACAGGAAGCTCGCGGAGCGCAGAATATACCCCTCGATTGACGTTGAAAGGTCTTCGACCAGGCAAGAGCAACTTTTGTTTAGCGAGGCGGATTACAGTAAAATTGTGACTATGCGCAGGATGCTTTCCGTTTTGAACCCGGATGAAAGGACAGAAATTTTAATAGACAGGCTGTCCAAAACGGATACAAACAAGAACTTTTTGGAAGGTCTTAGTAAAGACGTCAAGTAACAAGAGTATCAGAAGTAACAAAGGTATCAAAAGTTATAAAAGTTTCAAAGGACCTTAATTATCCTTTGATACTTGTGGCACCTTTGACACATTTGATACCTTTGAAAAATGGACTGGGACCCGATACATAAAGAACTCGTAGAATTTATACGTGTTCTTTTCTTTTATTTAACCCACAGACTGCATAGGGGCGGGTTAAACTTCGAAAAATTCAAGAACATTATTGTTGATGTTTTGATGGTGAGACGGGGTGCAAATACTTCGATGTTTGTCCACGCTTCCGTAATCAGCCTGGCGATTGTGGTTTTTGTCGGCGGCGGTGTGTTGTCGTCGACGAGTGTTGTTTCCGGGTCTTACCCGGGGGTGGCCGCTAACCCGCTTGAGGCGGCGCCGAGTGCGGTGGGGAGTGAGATTGCCGTTGTTGAGGCGCAGATTGCGCCTGTTACGCTTATTTCGGACAAACCGCGGGACAAAGTAATTGATTATGAGGTTAAGGAGGGCGATACGGTTTCGTCCGTGGCGCAGGAGTATGCGGTTTCGGAGGAAACGATACTTTGGGAAAATAATTTAACGGAAAAGAGCAAGATCAAACCCGGTGATACTCTGCGGGTTTTGCCGGTTTCCGGTGTTGCCCATAAAGTGAAACAGGGTGACACTGTTTATTCGGTTGCCAAGACATATAGGGCAAATTCACAGGCAATTTTGGATTTCCCGTTCAACAACGTCGCAAGCGATTTTGCGCTTTCGACGGGGGATCTTGTAATAATTCCGGACGGCGCGCCACCAGAAAAGGCCAAGCCGGCACCTACACAGTATCTTGCAAAGGGCCAGGAAAAGTTTGGGATTGCGGATCTTGGAAGCTCACTTTTCGGATGGCCTGCGGTTGGACAAATATCCCAATATTATTCCTGGTACCATCCGGCACTTGATATATCTAATTTGGGCGGGGGCCCAATTAGGGCTTCTGACGGCGGAACGGTTACCATTGCGGGCTGGCCGGATAATTCCGGCTATGGAAATAGGGTGCTGGTGGATCACGGAAACGGATACACGACCCTATATGCGCATATGAGCGCCGTCTATGTTTCCCCCGGACAGCGGGTTGCAAAGGGTGAAGTTGTCGGGATGATGGGCTCAACCGGCAGATCCACAGGTACGCATTTGCATATTGAAATTAGAAAGAACGGATCTACGTTGAACCCGCTTGGGGCACTAGGCAAGTAATACGGTCAAGTCAATATCTAGCATAGTGTGCCCGTCCCAGATATACTTTTTCTGATGCGAAGACTGGATATTTTTCTTGTGATTTTGGCGTTTGTCCTGCCGCTGGCGCTTTACGTCTATTCGCTGGCCCCGACTTATATACCCATTGACAGCGCGGAATTTACGATGTGCATGTACTATTTTGGCGTATGCCATCCGCCGGGGTTTCCGCTTTACACGTTTTTGGGCCACATATTTATTAACACGATACCGTTTGGTGATGCGGCATACCGGGCGAATTTATTTTCGGCATTTTTTGGGGCTTTGACGGTTTTGTTTGTTTATTTAACACTGCTGAGGCTGAAAGTTGAGAAGGTTATCGCATTTCTGCTCGCGCTTATTTTTGCCGTCAATGCGGTGTTCTGGGAATTTTCGATAGCCGCCGACGTTTTTTCCTTCGGGACTTTTATATTGACCCTGTTTTTTTACCTAGCGCTTGGCAAAAGGTATTATCTGTCGGTTTTTGTGCTTGGTTTAAGTGCATCCCATTTTTACATTACAGGTGTATTGGCGCCGATTTTGTATTGGTATTTTTGGGGTTTTGACTTTGGCCGCAATAGTCTTTCGCACGCAAAGAGAGTGCTTTTTTCGTCGCTGGTATTTTTTGCGGGATTTTTCCCGCAGGGGGTGATGTACTGGCGAATGCAGACGGATTTGCCGATAAATTGGGGCCACGCTAAGGGTTTGGGCGGATTTTGGTATTTTTTGAGACGTCAGGAATTTGGGTCAATTTTTTTAATATCCAATCCGGTGCTTACTTTTTCTCCCGTTAAAGTTTTTAACCAGGCAGGAGGGTTTTTGTCGTCGCTGTTTACGTCATTTGCCGGTATTCTGGTACTGGTTGTCCCTGTCGGAATTTTTCTGAAGAGTGCAAGAGTAAGAAATCTTGCATTTTTGGCGCTTTGCTTTGCGGCTATTTCGGGTATCCAGTTGGTGCTTTTGGGGACTCTGGGCGCGCCGAGTGAAGAGAACCCTTTTCAGCTGAATAAGTTTTATCTAAATGCGTTTTTAATCTTTGTGCTTTCTCTTGGTATTACCCTGAGCGCAATTGCAAAAAAATTCTTTTCGGAAAATTCGGCCCAACTTTATATGCTGTTGGGACTGGTCCTGTTTATCCTTTTTGTTTCCCATATAAAACCCCTCAATTATTCCCGCAATAATTTTTCCCGGAACTATGTATTGGACGCGATGGAACAGGTGGAAGGGGGCAGTTTGGCAATTACCGTTTCGCATATTATGTATTTTGGGGCAAGATACGAGGTGGAAGTAGGTGGGAAATTTGAAGGGGTGACCCTGATGTATTTCCCTAACGAAAAGAACAGGGACAGCGAGCAGTATAACCCGGCGGTTTTGGCAGGCGGGCGCAACATGGAATTTATTGAAAAGGTTAGGCGCGGGAAAACTTTGGGGGCGGCCGAAGAGTACGTATTGGATATTATTTCGCGAAATATGGACCGGGATATTTATATTTTGCAGGGGACATTCGAAGAAGGTTTTTTTGCGTTTCTCAGGCTATACCTTAGGCCACATGGCCTTTGGTGGAAACTGGAGGGGGACATTGGCAAGAGGGAAGACATTGGGAAGATTATTGGTTTGTATGAGGGTTGGCGAAACGGCGGCATAAAATATGACGATTTACACCTCAAACAGCAGAGGCATGATGTGCTGGGCTATGCGGTTTCCTACAATTCGATGGCGGTTTATCTGGCTTCATTGGGCAATTATTCCCAGGCACTGAATTTTTTCCATAAGTCATTGGATATACGCAGGACGGAAGGGGCCGCCAATTCTATTGGTGTGATTGAGAGGATTGTGGATTTGGAAGGACGGTATAAGCAGTTGATAGAAAACAGGGATTTGATACTGCTTGAAGATCTTGGGGACAGGCTTTTGACTATTGGAAATTTTGAAAGGGGAGTGGAGGTATATTCTGACATGATATCCATCAAGCGTGAGGCTAAGTATTATACTAACCTTGCTTTGTGCCAGGCAAACTTAGGAAGGACTGGCGAGGCAAGGGATAATTACCGAAAGGCGCTTGAGGTTGACCCCGATTTTGGCCCTGCAAAGCAGGGTATGGCGGAGCTTTGATATCTGCGACATTTATTGTCGACCCTCCTTTTATGTGTCACATTCATTTTATTGATATAATTTGGTGACTAGTGACTATGATTGATTTTGCAAACATAACAGTCAAAGCCGGCAATGGAGGAAACGGTGCCGGGTCTTTTGAGCATGTAAAGGGAAAGCGGCGCGGTAAGGCGGACGGGGGAGACGGCGGCCGCGGCGGGGATGTTTATATTGTTGCTTCGGCCAACCTAAACACGCTCGAGCCGTTTAGGTTTGTAAAAGAATACAAGGCTGAGGATGGACGAAACGGCCTGCCTAAAAAGTGCACAGGGGCTGTAGGGGCCACGTTGGAAATTAAAGTTCCCGTGGGAACGGTAGCTAAAATTTCAAATTTCAAATTTCAAATTTCAAATTTTTTTGACCTGACACAGGAAGGACAAAAAGTGTTGGTTGCCCGGGGTGGGGATGGCGGACGCGGAAACAGACATATGAGAGACGAGTTTGGCAGAAGGCCTTTTGCCGGTGAAAAGGGAGGGGATGGAGAGGCCGTGGACCTTGAACTTCAATTGAAGCTTATTGCAGATGTCGGGTTGGTTGGTTTGCCCAACGGAGGGAAATCGACTTTGCTTTCAAAGCTTACGGCGGCTACACCGAAAATTGCCCCGTACCCTTTTACAACTCTGGAGCCGAATTTGGGAGTAATGCAAGTCAAAGTGCAAAGTCAAAGTGCAAAGTCAAAGACTGAACATGGCCCTACACTCTCCACTTCTGACTTTGACTCTAGACTTGTGGTGGCCGATATTCCGGGTTTAATTGAAGGTGCGAGCGGCGGAAAGGGTTTGGGCGATTTATTTTTGAGGCATATTGAAAGAACGAAAATTCTTGTGCACATAATAGATGCCACAAGCGATGACGTAATCGGGTCGTACCAAACGATAAGGGCAGAACTTAAGGCATATTCGGTTGAACTTGCCAAGAAAAAAGAGATCGTAGTTCTCAATAAAATAGATTTAGTTTCCCGCGATGTGCTGGACGCGAAGGTTGCGCTATTTAAGAAGAAGCGAAAAAAAGTTTTTGCCGTTAGTGCGCAGGGAGCAATTGGCCTCGAACCATTAGTTGGAGAGATTGTAAAGCGGCTTTCTTAAAGGCTAGGTGATGGGGAAGGTGAGCCGGACGGGGATGGTGACGGGCTTGGTGTTGGTGTGGGTGAGGGTGTTGCGGACGGCTTGGGTGAGGCGCTCGATTTTTGTTCCTCTAGTGCTTTTTCCTGGAGTTCCCTAAGCTGTTTGTTGTACTCTTCCAGTTTTTTCTCGATATCGGGAAGGGCCTGGTCTTCTTTTGGAAGGAATCTTTTGGCGAGTGACAACTCGTTTAGTATTTTGACTACTTCCACTTTTTTCTCAATTAGAATATTGGCGAGTGCATAGTGGGCGGGGCCGTAATCGCCTTTGACAATTATTGCGTCCTCATACTTTCTCTGTGCCAAATCAAGATCCCCAAGCCTTTCATAAAGAGACCCGAGGCGTGTGTGAAGGATCGGATTTTGCGGATCCAGCGCGACTGCCTGTGAGAGGGTGTTTGTGGCGTGGACATCCGCGCCCTGGACAGACCCGATCAGTGCCTGGTAGGCGCTGGACAGGGCTTCCCAGTTGGCGACGTTGGCGGCAGAAATTCCCGGCAATCTCAATGGCAGGATTTGATAGCCGGAGGCGGCTTTCCCCTGGTCGATTGCAACTTGTGCGAGTTGGCCCAATAACTGTCTTTGTTCTTCGGTTAAGTTGGGTTGCTGTGCCAGGTTAATTGCCGCGTTTAAAGTTGTTTGCGAAAGTGACCTGTGGTAGGCGTCTATTGCCGGGTTGGTCTGGATTGCCCTTTGCTGGAAGGCGACGACCCGGTTGCCGTCGTTTGAGCGCGCGGCAAGAAGTGATTGCCTAAAGAAATATTCTGCCCTGTAAGCTTTTTGCTGATAATTTAGCAGTAAGGCGGAAATAATTACGAATATTGTTGCCAGGATCACCGGAAGCATTTGCGACTTTGCGCCTCTGGCTGTTGCTTCCGTTTTAAGGAGCGGTTCGGCGCCCGGTGTCCCAAGCTGAAGCCATGAGAGGCGGTTTTTGAGTGCGGCAATCTCGACCGTGACGTCGAAAATGTGTTCCTCGTTGTAGGCTTTGGCCAGGGTGGTGATACTGCCTAGAATTAAAAAGAATAGGGTAAATGTTGCGAATGATGACGCTGTAAAGAAAGTTAGTACTATGTAGCCGATGGCGGCCGAGACGAGCGGCAGGTAGACAATTGTGTTTTGGCTTTTTGCCAGAAGCGACCAAACCAGGCGCAGGATTGCGATTAGTAGAAGCAAAAATGCCAGGGTGCCAAAAATGCCGGTTGTGGCGATTGTTTCCGTAAAGTCGGAAGAAGCGCTTGGGAACCTGACTGCCCAATCGTCTGTCCCGTTTATGTATCTTGGTTTGAGCTGGGTGTACACGAATTGGTAAGTGCCGATTCCGGTGCCGAAAAGTGGCCGTTTGCCGATAGACTGGGCCGCGACATCCCAGGCGGCCTGCATGGGAAGGGACTTTTCCCTCGGAGTGTCTATTTGCGCTTCGGCCGGGGTATTTTGGTCTTTGGCAATAATCCACTGGCCGAGCGTGCCCTCGGCAACGGGCGGTACAAAGCGGATCACCAAAAATAATACTGCTACAACGGCCAGGATTGCGGCATGACCTTGCTGGGCCTTGGTGAGTTTTACCTTAACTGTGCCTATCGTGAGTGTTGCAAGTGCGGCGGCGAGGCCAATATACGAGGGCATAAAGTTGATGAGAATGAGGGAAAATACCATAACAAGACTTGTTGCGGTTGCCACGGACCTTGCCGTTTTGTCTTTGTCGAATATAGCGAAGGCGACAGAGATTGGGATAATTACTGCCTGAAGAAGGCTTAGTTTATTAATGACGCCGATGGTATTGAAGG
>Ga0209514_10003152_pt1 | contig 24113 bp, 21 predicted proteins | sample Subgrocontami58m_FD_187452 | JGI IMG/M metagenome (GOLD analysis project Ga0209514, IMG submission 187452) | Subsurface groundwater microbial communities from S. Glens Falls, New York, USA - GMW37 contaminated, 5.8 m (SPAdes) (version 3) | ecosystem: Environmental > Aquatic > Deep subsurface >...
TCCGTCTCCTCGTCCTCGCCCCGTTCTCGGATCTCGGCGGCGACGTACAGCTCGGGTGGCGCTGGCCCTGCAACCAGCAACTCAAGCGCCCCCGGTACGGGGGGATCCACCGTGTCGGCCAGGCTGGCGGCGAATCCATCAATCTGCTCGTGGTTCGCATAGACAGCAAAATGGATGCCATGTCGGGCGGCCGAGATGGACCCACGCGAGTGGCGAAGCTCCTCGGCCGTATCGTGGTTGCACAGAAGAAGATGAGGCTGTTCCCCTCTGGCTGCCTGCATGTTGACGAGGAAGGGCGGCTCATCCATGCGTGTTCCGATGAAGCACAGTGTTCGCTTACGCGCGAGGAATGTGACCAGATGCTTCCAGAACCAGTCGCGCTCCAGCCGCTGATAGCTCGCGTTGCTAAGAACGAGAGTCTCCGGCTGCTCTGCCCTGCCGTGAAGGTGCAGGACTGTCGGCTGAATAGACCCAGGTTGCTCGCAAGCGAGGTCAAACGCTTGTTCGAGGTCGTTGTTCGTGAGAACCCTGAACTCATCGTTGCCGAACCCCTCCGCTCGGAGCGAGTCCACTAGGAGCGGGTCGTAGTTAAGGGTGATGACAAAGCGGGAGGGCGCCCGGACGATGGCTCGGGAGAACGGCGTCGGGGTTCCCCGTCGACGGAGGACCTCGCTGGCAACACTCTCGTTGAAGGCTGTCGGGCCACCGCAGGCGTCTAGGTCCACAGCATCAACAACCTCGAACAGCTCGTTGCCGGGATGACTCCAATCCCCGCTCTTGCAGATGAACGACGAGCGGATCCAGTCAGCAAGCTGCCGTCCAGAAACGGCGCCAGCTCCGGCGCCGACTCCGGCGCCGATCACGGGTATGACGTACTCCCTCTGCCGAAGCAGCTTCGCCGCACGCCCACACGGCCACCAGAGATCCTCTGGCGCGGGAATGCTGGGCGGCTCGGCGGCGGGGCCGTCAGGCAACTCTTGCGATCGCAGTCGAGGATGTCTCTGCGGCCACTCTTCTTGGACGCGGTCTAGGCGACGGGTAAACGGCGAGCGCGGCGACCTCGCGGCCAGCCTCCAGGCGGCTAGCGGCGGAACTCTTGGAGACCCACAACACGTCGGAAGCCTAGACCATATGGGGCGCCGGCCCTGGGTCAGGCCCGTCGCCCCATATGGTCTAGATGAGCCCGAGGACCTCGAGCTCATCCTCCACCGATCCGCTTCCGTGGCAGGAGCGGTACCGCGTGCTGTCGCACCAGCACCGCTGGCGCCGAACGATCTTGGCAACCCGCGCAGACGGTCGGTTCTCGTTGCCCCGGGGCTCACGGTGAACCTCGGGCGAGTCCCACCGATCATTGACTCGCCACCAGGCCTCCTTCACCAGATGAACGCGTGCTCGGTCCACGAGGCCGACTAGCCCCTCCTCGAGGGTCCACTTCCCAGGCGGGGGATCCGCCGGATGCCAGATGCACAACGATGTGGGCCGGGCCCAGCGGTAGCGATGATGAGAACACCGTGGTCCGTCCGCCATGACGATGGGCGGCCTCGTGCGTGGGCGCCCCGAGAAGATGATGGCGAGCCGCCGCCGCCCCACATCGGGAATGTCCACCTCACCCGTGTAGACCAGCGCCCGCCCCACGACCTGGCGAGTAAACCCGCCGTACTCCTCGGGAAAGCGAGCCTCGAGCATCTCGAGCTCGCGGGGATACCGGTCCCACCACGGCGCCGTCCGCCGCCGCCGGGATCGCTGCCGGGCTCGCAGCAGTCGTCTGGCCGCACGCGCCTGGGCACGGCGTGCGATCGCTGGTGCGATACGCCGTCGGCGGCGACGGGCCACGCTACGGCCCGTCGCCCGAGCCCCTCTAGCGCGAGTCACCATACGAACGCCCTGCACCAACGGCACGTCCGGCCACCCCGACCGAGAGGGCACCTCCGGCCCCGACGGCAACCGGTCGCCCTTGGCTGATTCCAAGCGTCGTCGCCGGGTCACCAAAGACGGACCGCAGTATCGCCTCGGCTCCGCCACCTGCCCCGAGTGCGCTACGAGTCCTCTCAGCCGCGTCGGCAAGGAGGCGGGCGGCGAGTTTCGGATCGCGAGCCTCCAACTGCGGGCCCACGCCCGCCGGGTCCGGAAGCGGCCGCAGAACAAGGCCCGCGGCTGCCTCGAGGAACTGCGGTGTGGTGGTCTCGTGCTCTACCGGCGTGGTGATCAGTGCAAGCGCGAGCGCCGTCAGGTGGAACGAGCCGAGGGGTTTGCGACCATCCGAGGCCGCCAACGCCCACTTGCGGTTGAGAACCTTCAAGATCCGGATCTCACGGGCAAACTCGACGCCGATATCGCGGTTTCGGGCAGTGACCTGCTCGCGATGCGCCTTCGGGTCGGTCCGGATCCAGAAGGCCGGCTCGCCCTTCGGGCAATGCGGTATTAGCAACCCCTGGTCCGGGTGGGTGCAGCCGAAGACCACGTCCGCGGTGAAGGGCTTTCCGGGCACGGTCACCTTGACCGCGTGCGCGCCGGGCTCGCAGGTGTAGCCGTCGGCGCTCATCGCCGCGCACAGGTCGTCGAGAGCCAGACGGGGTTGCTCGATCCATGAAGGGCGCACCTGATCCGCGTGAACCACCAGATCGACGTCGTTCAGGGGAGCGATCTGGGTGCCGGACGCGAGCGCGCCGGCGCGGAAGAATCCCCGACCGGGGAGATCCCAGCCGGCCAGGATCTGGACAGCGGCTTCACCGAGGTCATCTCGCGTGGCCCTGGCGGACTCGATCGTGCTCATCGGCACCGAGACATCCTCGAGGAGCTGTCGGTAGAAGCGATCTGCAGTCACGGTCACCTCGGGATCTCGATCGATGGCAGATAGTCGGAGCCGGTGTACTCATGAAGGACGAGCGGACACCCGAGGGCGCCGAGCTCCGCTCCGAGCAATACGGCGAAGACCGCCGGCACGGCTAGGTAGAGGGCGATTCGATCGGGCGCGAGCGTCGCGCACTGCCTCTTGATGGCCGCAGCCGAGGCCGCCGCCATCGCCGCGAGTTCGCCGCTCGGAACCAGTACGCCCGTGCTCGCCCGGGTGATAACAAGATGCCCGCGCGGCGGCTCTGCCTGGTCCCGGCGGACCGCCGCCGCGATGTCACGCGGCACCAAGTCGATGCTCACGACCAGCGTGCCGCCGTGCGCCCGAAAGGACCCGTACTCGGGCGGTGAGACGAGGAGCTCGGGGTGTGCCTGAGCGCGCGAGGGCGAGCACTCTGCACCGTCGATGGCAACGGCGGTGACGGACCATCCGGTCATCGTCCGGAAGGCCCAGCCCGCAGCCACCGCGGCGCTGAGATGGCAGAACGGACGGATGAGCACCCGGCGGCGATGCCCGTGAGTGCTCAGGACCCCCTTGAGGTCGCACAGGGCGTCGAATAAGCGACTCCAGGTCTGCGAGTCGCCTGCCTGGGAGCCGAGGCCGCCCAGAAGGTCGGTAGCATCGACCGTCAACTGCGCGGGCGCAGGACGGTCACCGCGGCTCGCGAGCAGGATCTCCCAGCGCCCGTCGTCGGGACCCTCGCCCGCCGGTAGCGCGACTTGCAGGGCGTCGCGGGCATGCTTGGCGGCATCTGTCCACTCGAGCGCGTCCGGGCCGGGCGGCGGGATCTGCGTCCAACGCGCCGAGAAGTCGTAGCCGAGGCGATCCCAGGTGCTGGCGGTGAGCTCGGCGCGGTCTTCGCCCAAGTTCCGAACGACGGGCATGAGGATCGGACGGCCCCGGGTGCGTTCCAGCTCCGCGGCAGTGCGGAACTCAAGCTCGACAACCGGATCGGACTCGAGGGCCTGCGGAGTCAGGTAGGGCACCACCACCGTGCTTCGCTCGAGATCCGCGCGGATGCGTGACTCGATGCCCGCAGCAGGCGGCAGGCTGTCGCGGTCCCGGAAGGTGGCAAAGCCCCGCAGCCGCAGCTCACTGACCAGTCGACCGATGCTCTCCTGGTCCTCGCGCGTCGCCCAACTGTACGAGCCGAACGCGCGAAACGGCTCACGGGCCAGGTCGGGCGTCCCTGTAATCTCAGGGGTGGCGGCCGAGCCCATCAGGACCCGCCCTTGGCGGTGCGGGCGACGACCTCATCAATCTTCCCCGGCGTCAGCGAGGGATGGTGCAGGATTCCGGGCCAGGCCGGAGTACCGAGTTTGCTGATCAGGAACTCGATCTTTGCGATCGCGCGATCGAAGCAGGTCCGGTCAGCCGGGGTGGTGCCGATCGGCAACCGCATATGCGCAGGCCGCCGGGCGTGGAAGCCGTGATGGAGGCCCCAGGCACGGTCGGCGTTCACGATGCCGGAGGCCGCGCCAGCGACGGCGCAAGTCGTCAGCCGCACGGCATGGACGCCCTCGACGTGGGCGGTGTTGCGAGCCGTCCGATCCTCGATGAGCGCGATCCAGCCATGGCGGAGCGAGAGAGCGATCAACTCGGCCTCGCCCGCATTCTTAGGAGGGCTACTCCCCCACGCCGAGTGCAGGTCGGCGATCAGTCGCAAGTCCTCGGGGTCCGTGGCGGCGACGCTCGAGAGCCAAGGCGCGGCGAGGATCCCCCTGTTGAGCGGGTGGGCTCTAATGTTGTGCTTGACCTCAACCTTGACCAGAGCCGGAACGCCGACCGCCCCAAAGAGCTCCTTCAGCCCCGGAAGGCGTTTGCCCTCGACGAGGTCGATGAGCACCGAGGCATCGGCACCCACCACGAGATCATCCGGGTCGAGAGCCTCCTCCACGCCTAACTCTGCGCGCTCTCAGAATTGGCTTCGAGCTCCGCGATGAGATCATCGACGTCCGCCTGCGGTGGCTGAGGATGGCCATAGCGGGCAACGATCTGCTTGATGGAGAGGGCGAGCGCCTCCGAGAGGCGCTCGGGGGGGACCAGACCCGCCAGGTAGAGCTCTCTCAGGCTGTCCTCGAGCCCAGCCGGGACGACTTGGTCCTTGCGGGGCTGCTCCTCCTCGCCGCGCAACTCGTGCACGCGGCCCCGGCCCTCATCGAGCAGCGCCTGTCGGCGAGCGGAGGAGATGATGCTCGCGTTGTTGATGCGGTTGACCACAACCTCAAGCGAGACGCGATAGCGTCGCATGAGCGTGACGACGTCCTCGAGCTCGACCCTCGGCCGACCTGGGAACTCGGCGCGCAGGGCCTCCGTCGGTAGAAGCAGCGTGGCGGCAAAGGCGTTGGCCTCAGTCTCGCGTCGCTCCCCCTTGGCGAAGGTGTCATGGTCCACTAGGTAGGTAGGCGTCTCGGAGTCGCCGGAGAAGCGATGGAGTTCGTGGTGACCGAGCTCGTGCGCGGCAGTGAACCGCTGGCGGGTCGCCTCGGGACACACGGCGGACACGATCATGAGGGCTCGGCCGTTGTGGAACACGTAGCGGCCGTCGTCGCTCCCGAGATCCCGAAAGACGACGGAAACTCCGCGTCGGCTCGCCACGTCGTAGACGTCGATGGGACCGTGCCCGAGACCCATCTCGAAGCGCAGCGCCTGAGCTGCGCGCTCACCGACCGTCCAAGGCGGTGCAGCGGGCGTGCTAGAGCCCATATCGCTTCACCAGGCGCTCAGCTGCCTGCATCTCCTCGATCATGCGGATGCCCCAACGCACGTGGGGGTCTTCCTCACCCGGCTGGCGCTCGCCACGTGCGAACGCGAGAAGACGTCCCGTGACCAGAAGGGAGTCGACCGAGACCTCGAGCGCGTCGGCGATGTCGAAGAGCAGGACGCTGTCGAGGCCCCGCTCGCCGTTCTCCATCCGGCTGAGGCGCGACGGGTCGCTATCCACGCGTGCTGCAAGGTTCTGAAGCGTCAACCCCGCCGCCTCTCTCGCCGCCCGGATGTTCCGTCCGATCTCTTGCCTGCGCTCGATGCTCGCCACGGTTCTCCTCCTCGATGGTCGTGATGATAGCAAATCAATCTTATGCTGTTTGCCATACCGGCAACATACACGCGTGCCTTTCGCCGCGCGGCCTTCGCCTCCTGCGCCCGAGGGAGCCGGAGGGCGTCGATCAGGGAGGCGGCACATGCCGCCTCCCGCATTTGTCCGACGTTGGAGCCCTTTCCCCCGTCTGCTGACTGATTCGTGTGTCACGCGCTCCTCGGGAAGGACGCGCTCCGAGGCCGCCGAGGCGGAACATTGCCAAGACTTTGAGGGACGCCCAGGAGTCAAAGCCGTAGGCTCGGTTCTTGATTTCGGCCTCGTACTATCGGTTGTTGTCAACAGTCGAAAACGGACCCACCCCGAACGGTTGAAATAGGGTGAATAACACTGAGCAGTCCACAAGATTTCTCATGAATATTGGGGTCGTAGAATGCCCGCTGCCCTGAGGGAAGTTGCAGAAGGGCCCAGTCCGTGATGTCCGTCTCCTTTGCCAGACTGGACAGATGGTCTCGGACCCAGGAAGCGTCTTGGTCGCCGCACTGCTCGCCCTGCTTCGTCTGCTCTCAGGAGGGCTGGGCTGGGTTCACTCCCTGCCCGCCTCCCCAGCTTCCGTCTCCCGCGCGGGAACGCCGCCCGATTATTACGCAACAGCTGCTCAGATCATCCCGGTCTTGCTGATCGCGCTCGTCTTCCAAGTTCGCTTCACGGCTTTTTTTACGCCCACATGGATGGAGCGCGACCTCCAAGAGGCAAAGGAAGAGGCGGGAGAGATACGGATTGTGATGACGGACCGCGCCGAAAAACTGGGTTCGATGGAGCGCCAGTTGGCCAGCATCAGACGGAAACTAGGACGCACGTCGGGCGACGGGTTCCGTCCGTATTGGGTGCGGTACGCGCGGCTGAGCATCGGTGGCCTTGACTCTCAGATTCGGGAGGCCCGGCGCGTCCACGCAGATCAGTTACAGCGGTTGGAGAAGGTTGAAGCGTTCATCGTCCGGCGTCGACAGTCGATTCAACGGTGGGACAGAGGAGTGAGGTACTGCCTCTTCTTCGTCCTCTGGAGCGCCTTCGTGGGTGAGGTGGTGGCTCTCTCTCTGCTCGGAGCGGGGAAATCGTTCGCGTCGCTTTACTACGTGATCAACACAGTGATCGTCATCCTCCTCAGCTTGATCGTCAGCGCGCTGACCGTGAGTCTCTTGCGGCCCGACGCGCTGAAGCGGCCCAAGAACTTGCCGCGCCCGTCTGGCAGGGGAGGTCCCTGACTACCCTCGTCATGTGCAGAAGCACGATGAGCAGGATGAGGGTCAGATTGGTATCTGGTGTCCGTGCCACCACCCGGTGAGGCCCGGAGGGGGGCGGCCGAAGTGGTCGGTGGGCGGTGGTCGGTCCATAGACCGGCATACCCCGTCCCATCCTCGGGCGGTTTTTCCGGAACCACGGTGACTGGTACTCGCAGGGCTCCGGCCTGTTTCATGTGTCAGGCAGGGGGGACTGCGAAGGTGCTCTCGAGGACAACCGCTGGAGCTATTGCATTGGGGCTACACGCCCGGGTGCGGTGGCGTGGTTTTCATCTCAGGGGATCATGGTTGAGCGGATCCTCACCGACAATGGGTTGGCCTACCGCTCACACCTTCACTGCCAGACCTGTGCCGAGATGGGCATCCGCCACAGCGTCCTCGGGATGCTCACACCCACCGAATACGGACACCACCACACCTTCAACGCCGCCCGACTCCAAGAACCCGACTCCACAGAAGCGGGCTATAGGGGGGTGTCCGCCCTCAGGGCGACTATCACGAGTGGTCCAGCCCGCCCGCGGGCGGGCTGGACCACTCGGCGAAGGTCTCGGTTAGGGCGTGGTGGTGGTGGTGGGCGCCTGCGGGGTCGTTCCCGCCTGGGGCACCTGCTTGGCCTGGGCAATGATGCCCGCCACTCCCTGCAGGGCCTGCTGCTCGGGAATGCCCACGATGGGCGCAACGACCGCCGCGATCTGTGCTGTGGTGGCCCCGTTTGCGGCGGCGTTCGCGATTGCCGTGGTCAACTCCTGCTGCTTCTGCTGCAGGAGCTGCTGAAGCGCCGCGCCCTCCTTGTTGGTGCCCACGTACGACGCGGTTGCCGCGCGCACGGAGCCAAGATCGTCGCTCGAACCCCCGCCAATGGCGAGGGGAACGAGGGCCAGCAGGGCGATCAGCACAGCGGTGACCGCGATGGGAAGAATGTCTTTAAGTGGTCGCATGGGCGGAACAATCGCATACCCGGCGTGCGGCGGGCGGCGACCTGGTTACGCCGCGCGGACGGGCTCCACCGCACTGCCTCGCCGTGCCGAGGATGTGGATGAGATGCCCTGTCGGGCATCGGTTCCGTCGGATCATCGGCGACCGGCAGCGGGCCCGCCTGACCGTGGGGGGATCGAGAGCGATCCCACCTCCTCCATGACGACCGCGGAGGTGGCGACGCCCATCAGCGCCTATGAATCACGCCGGTGCCGCCATCCCAAGTTCTCCGACGAGTGGGACATCCGCGAAGTGAGCCTCCCCTTAGGCCTCGACGGCAGCCGCAGCACCCAGGCCCCTCCGGGCCACGACGGGGCCGCCTGTCTCTGTCGCACAATGAGGCGGACTGCCACGCGGGTCGTGCGGCGGTAGGATTCCGCGCATGAGCGATTCACCGGTATGGAGCGTCGCGCTCCCCAAGGGCGCCGAGGCGCCATTTCGCGTGTGGGTCAACGGCGAGCCCCGCACCGAGGGCCAGGACTACTCCGTGGACGGCCGGTGGCTTCGGTTCACCACTCCGCTCACTCCGAAGGTGAGAAGCCGGGGCGTGGGCCGACGCATGATGCTGCTTGCCGGAATCGGCGTGTACGGCGATCAGAAGGCCGACGTCGTTGACCTCCAGTACCACGTTGGCGGACGCATGCAGCACGCGACCGAGCTGCCGATCATGCCCCCGGAGGCCGCGGCTCCCCGGGGGTAAGGGCCGCCAGCAGGTCGTCGCGCCACGACTGCGACGGAACGAAGCCCGGAGGCGGGAGCAGGTCCACCCAGTGGTCGGCGGTGAGGGCCCGCACCACGGGGCCGCCCATGGTCATCGTGGCCATCGCCGGCGGCACGTGATCGGGGCGAAGCGCACCCCGGCCCACGCAGATGTGGTGCACCAGTTCCACCTGGGTGGGGCCGTCGGGCTCGACTGCCGCATACACGCCCGGCGAAGCGGCCGCCGCGGCCATGATCGCCGCCGCGGCGTCGCGCGCACCGATGAGCGCGATTCGATTACCGCCGGGGCCCACGATGCGGAAGCGCTTCATCGACAGGCCGTGGGCGACATCGGCGATGAACCCCGACGGCCCGTAGGCCCACGGAAGCCGCACCACCCTGAGGCCCGGCCCACGCAGGGCGTGCTCGGCCGCGCGGGCCGGGCCCGCGATCTGCAACGGCCCGGAGCGGTCGGCCAGCGCGCACGAGGCCATCACGACGTCCTTTCCGACCGCGACATCCGACAGCACGGCCGCCGCGTGGGCGGCCTCGCGGGCCAGGCGCGTGAGCCGCCGGGACCGCAGCGGAGGCACCATTCGCGGAAGGCCCGCATGGATGACCAGGTCGGCGTCGGCCACCCGACCGGCCCACGTGGCGGGCTCACGGAGATCCCCACGCACTGCGACGGCGCCGCGGTCGACCAGGCGCCGCGCGCCCTCGGCGGTTCTGACCAGGGCGAGCACCTCCACGCCCGATCCCACCAGCAGGTCGACCACCGCGCCGCCGACGAGGCCGGTGCCTCCGGTGACGAAGGCCGAGCGCGGTGCGGGAGGCGCGGTCAGCCCCCGGCGACGGCGGGAAGGATCGTCATCTCCTGGCCGTCGGCCACCTCGGTGTCGATGCCCTTCTCGAACCGCACGTCCTGGCCCGCCACGAACACGTTGACGAAACGCCGGAGCGCGCCGTCCTTGGTCACGCGTTCCTTGAACCCGGGGTGCTTCACCTCGAGCTCGTCAAGAATCGCGCCCACCGTGCCGGGGGCGCAGTCCACCGTGCCGGCACCGCCGGTGAGGGGCCTCAGGGGAGTTGGAATTCGAACGGTCACGCTCATCGGGCGGGCTCCGGGGTCGATGGTGTCGTCATGCGGGAAGGTGCGTGCCGATCGCGGCCACGGCGGCCTCGAAGTCGGTCACGGTGGGGCTGATGGTGATGGGTCGCACGCGGTCCGCCACGGCGTCGAGCGTCTTCAGGCCGTCACCGGTGATGTAGAGCACCACGCGCTCGTCGGGGTCGATACGGCCCTCACGCGCGAGGCGCGTGAGCACGGCGGTGGTCACCCCGCCCGCGGTCTCGGTGAAGATCCCGGTGGTCTCGGCGAGCAGCGCGATGCCATCGGTGATCTCCCGCTCGCTCACGGCGTCGATGCCGCCGCCGGTCGCGCGCGCCACATCAAGGGCGAACAGGCCGTCCGCGGGGTTCCCGATGGCCAGGCTCTTGGCGATGGTGTCGGGGCGCACGGGCGTCACGAAGTCGTGGCCGCCCTCCCACGCCGCGGCGACCGGGCCGCAGCCCGCCGCCTGCGCGCCGTTCATGGCAGGCACGTCCCCCGACACCAGGCCGAGGTCGAGCATCTCGCCGAAGCCCCGGTGGATCTTCGTGTAGAGGGAGCCGGAGGCGATGGGCACGATGCACCGGTCGGGCAGCGTCCAGCCCAGCTGCTCCACGGTCTCGTATGCGAGGGTCTTCGAACCCTCGCTGTAGTACGGACGCACGTTCACGTTGACGAATGCCCAGGGTCGGTCGGCCGCCAGCTCCATGCAGAGCCGGTTCACGTCGTCGTAGTTGCCGTCGACGGCCACCAGCGTGCAGCCGTAGATGCCGGTGGCGATGATCTTCTGCTGCTCGAGGTCGGCCGGCACGAACACGAAGCTCTGCATGCCGGCGGCGGCGGCGTGGGCGGCCACCGACTGGGCCAGGTTGCCGGTGGATGCGCAGGCGGCCACGCGGTACCCCAACTCGCGCGCCTTCTGAAGCGCCACGCTGACCACCCTGTCCTTGAACGAGTGGGTGGGGTTGGCGGTCTCGTTCTTGACCCACACCTCGCCCAGACCCAGGCGCTCGGACAGGCGCGGTGCGCGCACGAGTGGGCTGAGGCCCACCGGAAGGCCCGCATAGGGATCCTCGGGAGCACAGGGCAGCAGGTCCGCGTAGCGCCAGATCGATGGAGGGCCCGCCGCGATGGATTCGCGCGTGACGGTGCGCACCAGATGGTCGCGGTCGTACACCACTTCGAGGGGCCCGAAGCAGTACTCACACGCATACGAGGCCCCGAGCGCCAGCTCCTCGCCGCACTCCTTGCAGCGGAGGCCCCGTGCCGCGGTCTTGCGTCCCGTTGTCGCGTCCATACCGGTCTCCCATCATTGCCGGGAGCCAAGGATCGCGTCGGTCTACGTATCCGCGTGAGCCCTGTGCATCTCCCAGACACGAATGCCTGCAGGAATTGGCACCTGGCGCGAATGCGCTGGTTGCCGCGGTTTCAAAGGGCCATGTCCCTCCACCGCTCTCGATGCGTCAAGCACGCGGCACAGTAGCGGACCACCGCGGGCGACGTCAACGAATGCGGCGCGCGCGGGACGGGGATGAAACGCGACACCTCGTCGGCTGCGGCCGTCCGGTCCGCACGGTTACCATGGGGTCACCCACATGACTGATCCCGCATCCGACCAGCCGGGCCCCACGGAGGCATCCGTCGGCGCCCCGGAGCCCGCCGCCGCTCCGGAAGAGGCCCCGTCAAAGCGGCGCCTCTTCCGCCGCCGCCCATCCGCGCCCGCCGTCGACGCGGCGGCCACGCCTGCGACGGATGAGGCAGGCGGCGGCGAGGTGGACACCCACGCCGTCGCGGATCCCGGCGCCCGCGCCGAGCGCGTCCGCCCTGGCGTGCTTCGGCGTCGGCGGAGAGCCCTCACCACGAAGTACGAGCAGGGCCTCTTCGACATCGGCGGTCTCGCCCTCGAGCTCTTCCGCCGCGGCATGCTGGCCGAAGAGGTGATGCGGCGCAGGGCGGCCGAGGTGAGCGACATCCATGGACAGCTCGAGGACGTGGAGAATCAGCTCGGTGAGATCAAGTTCGATCGCGCGGAGCGCAGGTCGGCCGGCCGCGGACCCACACGGCACTGCCCATCGTGCAACACCAGGTGCCGCCCGTCGGCCAACTTCTGCGCGTCGTGCGGCGCCGCGCTGCGGGCGGACGTCGCTGCGCCCGACGCCGGGGACGATGATCAGCCCACCATCGTGATCGCGGAGGGTTCCGACCAGTTGACCGAGGTCATCGTGGTCCCCGGCGAGACCGAGCAGCACACGGCCGTCATCCCCGCTCCGGACACCGAGGACACCAGGTGACCCCCGAGAGCCCGTATCCCGGGGTGCCGGCGCCCGGCCCCGACCCGGATGCGGCCGACACGCCGGTTCCCGATGGAGCCCCGGCCGAGACGGCGTCCGACGGTGGCGATGGCGCCCCTCCCCCGGCCCCGCACTGCACCGTATGTGGCGCGGAGCTCGACCCCGACCAGACCTACTGCCTTGAGTGCGGGTCCCCCACCCCCCTCGCCCCGCGCCTGAGGCGTGGAGGAGGAGGGCTGGCCGCGGTCGCCGTGGGCCTGGCGCTGCTGGGTGGTGGCGCCGGCGCCCTGGCCTACGTGGCCTCGCCCAACGACGCACCGGCCACACCCGGCGTCACGACGTCAGCGCCCAACACCACCTCGATCATCACGGTGCCCACCGCACCGGTGCCCACCACGCAGACCGACTCCAGCCTGCCGGGCGATACCACCGGAACAACGCCGATGGATACGACCGGCGGTCTGCCGGCGGATACCACCGGGGTCGATACCACGGGGACCACCGGCGGGTTGCCGACCGACACCACGGCCACCGCTCCCAACGGGGGCGTCACCACCGTCACCGGGCCCGATACCGCGGGGCAGACCACCAGCGAGATCCCGTCATCACCGGCGACCACCAGCTCGGGGCCCGCGGCGTCGGGAACCGACGACTGGCCCGCGGGCACATCCGGGTGGACCGTGGTGGTGTCGAGCGTGCACAACGAGGCCGATGCCCGTGCCACGGCATCCAGGGTGCGGTCCCATGGCCAGCCCGGTGGCGTGCTGGTCAGCTCGGATCATCCGCCGCTTCGCCCGGGCTACTGGGTTGCGTTCTCCGGCGTGTTCACCACGCGTGGCGAGGCCCTGTCGCATGCGCGCACACTCGTGGGGTCGTTCCCCGGTGCGTACCCCCGCCAGGTCAACTCCTGATCCCGTGCCCGGGCAACCGGGCACGGGCGGGCGGCGGTCGGTCAGCCCGGAAGCGACACCGCATGGCGGGATCCGATACGGGTGGCGTCCCCACGCACCTCGAGCACGGCACGGGAGCCCGTTGCCGCCACGCGTACCACCAGGGTGCCACGCGACGACACCCGGCCGCGACCCACCACGCGACTACCCTGCCTCACCTGCGCCTGCAGCCCCGCGGCGGCAGGGCCCACCCGGGCACGCACCACGGCACGATTGCCCGCCGCCGCAACGGCAAGCGCGGAAATGGCCACCTGGTGCACGATCACCCCGGCGTTGGCCACGGCGAGACCCTCGCCGGATGGCTCGGCCTTGAGCCCCAGCACCACGCTGCCCGCCCCCGCGGGAACGGCGACACGCAGGTGGCGCCATGCGGCGCCGGATGCCGTGGCCACGACCCGGTGCGCCCCGATCGAGGCGATGAGACGACCCTGCCCACGCACCGATACGCCCAGGAACCGCGCGGCGGCACCGGGAATGATCGGAGGCGTGTCCACCTGGAGCGCATCGTCGGACACGCGGATGGCCGGGTGGCCCCACGACGACATCACCGCGGGCAGCCCCCGGGTGACCGACCACCCCGGCAGCACCGTGCGCACCGGACCCACCGATCGCACCAGAACCCGCCGCCCCAGCGATGTGGTGGGGTCGAGCACGATGCGCACCGCGCGCCCGGCCACCTGGGCGATCGACACGGTGAACCGACGCACGGCCCGGTGGGGGACGATCGTTCCCAGGGCCACGTCGCCCCCACCGTCATCCAGGCGTGCCCGAACGCTGACCACGGCGTCGGCTCCGGGAACGCCCAGCATCACCTCAAGCGACTGCGCCCCCGCCGGCACCGTGAACGAGGGGCTCAGCAGCGTGGTGTTGTCGCCCGTCACGATCACGGGCCCGTCGGCGAGGGTGGCCGATGGACCCTCCCACGTCCACCCGGTCAACCCATCGCTCAGGTCACCGTTCGGGGGACCCCCCAGGTCGATCGCGGGGCCGAGCGGCGGCGGGCCACCTGGTATGGGTGGGGCCAGTGCGAGGGGCGACGTCGACCCGGCGGCCATGACCACGAGCAGCGAAATCGGTGCGAAGCGGACAGGCGCTCCCGGGTCGGGGATAGATTCCACCAAGCATGGTAGATCCAACCCGGGGTGAAACCGCCGTTGCGCTGGTCGGCGTCGACGTCGGGGGTACGTTCACCGACGCCGTCGTGGTGGTGGGTGGGCGCGTCGTGGGTGCAAAGGCCCCGACGACCCCGGCCGATCAGGGCGAGGGCGTCATGGCCGCCATCACGGCCGCGCTGGCCTCGGCGGGCGTGTGCGCGGGTGACGTCGGCCTCGTCGCCCACGGGATGACCGTGGGCACCAACGCGCTGCTGGAGCGCACCGGTGCCCGCACCGCGCTGGTGGCAACGGCGGGATTCGAGGATGTGCTGGAGCTGCGTCGGCAGGACAGGGCGTCGCTGTACCACCTGGACAGGGCGCACCCACCACCGCTGGTACCGACCGAACGCACGGTCGGCGCGAACGAGCGCACGGGTCCGGACGGAATCGTGCAGGTGCTCACACCGGATTCCGTGGCCCACGTCGTACGCCGTGTTCGGGAGACGAACCCGGAGGCGGTCGCCGTGGGGCTCCTGTTCTCGTATGCGTACCCCGGCCACGAGCGGCAACTCGCGGCCGCGCTGCGCGAGGCCATGCCCGAGATCCATGTCTGCACCTCGTCCGACGTGCTTCCCGAGATCCGCGAATACGAGCGCATCGCCACCACCGTTCTCGATGCCTACCTCACCCCGGTGCTGCGCGAATACCTCCTCAGTCTGGGACGCCGCGCCCACGCATCGGGCCTGCCGGCCCCCGCGATCATGCAGTCCAACGGCGGCCTCATCGCGCTTGGCCCGGCCGCCGAGCACGCGGCACGCACCGTCCTGTCCGGCCCCGCCGGTGGCGTGATCGGCGCCGCTCACATGGCCCGACACCACGACGAGGCCCTCGCCCTCACGTTCGACATGGGAGGGACGTCGTGCGATGTCGCACTGATCAACGACGGTGAGCCGACACGCTGCGGCGGACGTAAGGTCGTGGGCCACCCGGTGCACATGCCCATGCTCGACATCGAGACCGTATCGGCGGGGGGCGGCAGCATCGCCTGGGCGGACAGCGGCGGCGCGCTGAGGGTGGGACCACGATCGGCCGGAGCCGTCCCCGGCCCCGCCGCCTACGGATGCGGAGGCACCGAGCCCACGGTCACCGATGCCAACGTGGTGCTGGAGCGCCTGGATCCCGACGTCCTGCTGGGCGACATCATCCGCCTGGATTCCGTTCGTGCCACCGAGGCCGTGGCCTCGCTGGCATCGCCGCTGGGGCTGGGTGTCGAGGCATGCGCGAAGGGCATCATCGAGGTGGCCGTACAGGAGATGGTGCGCGCGCTGCGTGTGGTGAGCGTGGAGCGGGGCATCGACCCGCGCGAGGGCGTGCTCGTGGCGTTCGGCGGCGCGGGCCCGCTGCACGCATGTGCGGTGGCAGATGAGATCGGCATTCGACGCATCACGTGTCCCGCGGCCGCCGGCGTGCTGGCGGCCCTGGGGATGGTGGTGGCGGGTGAGCGCCGCGACCACGTACAGACGGTGCTGCTCCCCGTCGCGTCGGGCTCGGGGCTCGCCGAGAGCCTGATGCCGCTTGCCGACGCCGCCCGCCGGGATGTTCCCGGGGGGCGGCTGGAGATCGCCGTGGACTGTCGTTACGTGGGTCAGAGCCACGCCATCACGGTGCCGTGGAACCCCACCGAACCGGAGACGCACCTTGCCGAGGCCTTCCACGCGGCGCACCGGCAGGTGTCCGGTGGCGACCTTCCCGGGCGCCCGGTGGAAGCGGTGTCCATCCGCGTGGCGGCGGTGCTGCCCGGGCCGCGGATTCTGGGTGACCGAGCGCAGGAGGACGGCCCGATGATCGACGGCCCCCGACGCATTCCCATGGATGGCAGCACGTGCTGGGTGGCCGAGGGCTGGCGCGCCCGCATGGACACGGACGGCACCATACGGATGGATCGCCGATGAACGGGATCGATGCCGTGGGCCTGCAGGTATGGGGTGCCGCCCTCCGGGCGATCGCCGAGGAGATGCAGGCGGCGCTCGTGCGCGCGGCGTTCAGCGTCACCATCAAGGAGCGCCGTGACTGCAGCACCGCCCTGTTCGACGGGGCGGGGCGCATGGTGGCGCAGTCGGACTCGATCCCCGTGCACCTGGGCGCCATGCCCGAGGCTGTGAGGGCGGTGATGGATGCCGGAGCACGCCCCGACGAGGTGTGGGTGATCAACGATCCGTTCTGCGGCGGCACGCACCTGCCGGATATCACCCTGGTGTCCCCCATCGCCATCGAGGGTGTCACCGTGGCGCATGCGGTAACCCGTGCCCACCACGCCGACGTGGGTGGCATGAGCGCGGGCTCGATGCCCGCCGGTGCTCGCGAGCTGTTGCAGGAAGGGCTTGTCATTCCACCCATCAGGCTCGCGAGCCCCACGGGCCACGACGTCGGGATACTGGCGCTCATCCTTGCCAACTCGCGCACACCGGATGAGCGCCGGGGGGACCTGGCGGCCCAGCTGGCGGCCCACCGACTCGCCGAGTCGCGCCTGCGTGACCTGGCGGCGCGGCGTGGAGGCGCGGGTGCCATCACCACCGCCATGGATGCCCTGCTCGAATACTCCGAGAGACGCACTCGTGCGGCGATCGCGGCTCTGCCCGACGGCGCGTGGAGCGCGGAGGAGATGCTCGAAGGTGACGGGGTGACCGACGAGGACATCGCCATCCGCGTGCGCGTGGAGATCGCGGGCGACGAGATGATCGTGGACTTCACCGGCACCGACCCCGCCGGCCCGGGAAACCTGAACTGCCCCATCGCCGTCACGCGATCCGCCGTCTACTTCGCCGTGCGCGTGGCCACCGACCCCGACATCCCCGCATCCGCGGGCGCCTTCACCCCGGTGCGCATCACCGCACCCGAGGGCTCGCTCGTCAACGCGCAACCGCCCTCGGCCGTGGCGGCCGGCAACGTCGAGGGGTCAAGCCGCATCACGGACGCCATGCTGGCGGCCCTGGCCGCAGCGGCTCCCGTGCCCGCCCACGGGCAGGGCACCATGAACAACCTGACGCTGGGGTTCGCGGGCCGCGTGTACTTCGAGACCCTCGGGGGAGGTCAGGGTGCATCCGCGCACGCGGACGGTCCGGATGCGGTTCACGTGACCATGAGCAATACCCTGAACACCCCCATCGAGGCCCTGGAGACCGCCATGCCGGTGCGGGTGGAGCGCTACGCGATACTGCGGGGGTCCGGGGGTTCAGGCGTGCGGCGTGGCGGTGACGGCGTGGTGCGCGCCATGCGCCTGCTGGAGGATGCCGATGTATCGCTCATCGCCGAGCGCCGCCGTTCGAGCCCCCCCGGGTGCGCGGGAGGCGGCGATGGCGCGCATGGCACGACCCTCATCGACGGTCGCGAGGTATCCGGCAAGTGGCGCGGGCGCCTGCCCGCGGGATCCCTGGTGGAGCAGCGCACGCCGGGTGGCGGCGGTTACGGCACCCCATGACGTCGGTGGTACCCCGGACGCCGCACCGCCAGGGGTACCGATGGGTCAGGTGACGCCCCTCCGCGACCGCACGGGGTCCCACACGCTGTAGCCACACGCGTGGCAGTGCGCGCGTCCACGGGTTCCCTCGCGCCGCATGGCGTCGCACTCGTGCCAGTTCCCGCAGCGGCCGTCCTCTTCCCATGTGCCGCTTCCACATGCCTCGCAGCGATCGGGCAGGTAGTGGGTACTGGCCGCGCGCCGCGTGGCGTGGCACACCCGGCATTCCCACTCACGCGTGAACGTGAGGTGCAGACGCGGGCCCACCCCGTGCAATGCCTGGCCGGGGTGGTGGTGAATGGTTCCCATTGTCTCGCCTCCTCGTGTGCGAATCCACACGATGTCCTGAAGCGATGCTAGATGTTCGTGGCGTTCCGCACAAGCGCTGCAGGCGCCATGTTCCACGAACCCCGTGCGGTCCGTGCGGCAATTCTGACGCACCCCGGAGGGCGCGGGCTCACTTGGAGAGGTCGCGCCCCACGATGATGACCGCATCGGCGGTGCCGATAAGCCCTTCGGACAGCGCATCGACGGGAAAGGCCTTTTTCACCCCGAGATCCTTGGCCAGGTTCCAACCGACGTCCCTCTTCCCCGGCAGGTACTGCACCACCGAGTCGGGCACACCCTGCTTGGCCGCGTTGTCAACCACGCCCAGCGTGTAGCCCGCCGCCTGCACACGCGGGGCCACGCGGTTTGCCGCGGCGCCATTCACACCGCTCGCGTTGAGCACGGCCACCGTGTAGGCCGCCTTGTTGACCAGCTGCGGCACATCCGCGGGGATGATCCCCGTGTCGACGGTGCGTGTGGGCGTGTTGGACGCCGTGGCCTCGGTGGATGACGACCCGCCGTCGCCGCGCAGGAACAGGAACCAGGTGCCGGCCCCAAGCAGCCCAACGAGAACCACCATCACCGCACCCACCGCCAGCCCGCGCCGTGGCGCGCCCGTCCCCCTGGTGGCGGCACGGGGTGCGTCCGTTCGTGGCGCATCGCGCCGAGGGGTCGACTTGACGGCCCGAACGCGCTCGAGGGCGGGGGCAGCGGGCACCGGCACCGGAGGGCCTACGCGATCCTCGAGCCTGCGAAGCGAGCGCCCCTGAAGGACGATCACCGCGGTGAGCACGATGAACGCGACCACTCCGATCACGGCCGCCGCCAAGATGATGACGTCCAGCCAATCCACGAGGAGCCACGCTACCAGCAGACCCCGATGGCGGACCGCCCGCGCGGCCCGCGGACACGAGCGATCACGCGCCCGGTGTCACCCGATAGGCGTCGAAGACCGACTCGATGTTGCGCAGGTGGGCGGTGAGGGTTCGCAGGGTCTCGATGTCCGCCATCTCCAGCACGAAGCGGTGGCGGGCCATCTGGTCGTCCACCTGGCACTGCGCCGACAGGATGTTGACGCCGTTCTCGGCGATGGTGCGTGAGATGTCCTCGAGCAGCCGGTGGCGGTCCCACGCCTCGACGGCGATGTCCACGCCGAACGACTGGCGCGACTCCCCTCCCCACGACACCGGCGTGAAGCGCTCGGGCGAGCGCCTGAGGGACTTGGCGTTGGGGCAGTCCTCCCGGTGAATCGTGACGCCCCGGCCCAGCGAGATGTATCCCATGATGTCGTCGCCGGGAACCGGCTTGCAGCACTTGGCCAGGCGCACCAGCACGTCGGCCACACCCTCGATCTCGATGCCGAGGTCCGACGACACGCTGGCCGCGCGGGAACGTGCCGGCCGGTGATCGGTGACCGATGGCGCGGCGGCGGCCTCGCCATCGGTCTTCAGCCTGTTGATGATCTTGTTGACCACCACCTGCACGGACGTCTTGCCCAGACCCAGCGATACGTAGAAGTCCTGGGCGCGCTTGAAGCCCATCTCCTGGGTGACCTGTGCGAAGAGCGGGGAGCCCACGATGCGCTGGTTCGGAAGGCCTGCCTTGCGCAGCCCCTCCTGCAGGGCGTCGCGCCCATGGTGCTCTGCGTCCTCGCGCCGCTCGCGGCTGAAGAAGGACCGGATCTTGGACCGGGCCTTTGAGGTGTGCACCACGCCCAGCCAGTCGCGAGATGGCCCGCGCGGCGACTTGGAGGTGAGGATCTCCACGAAGTCGCCCGATTCGAGCACGTGGGTGAGCGGCACGATGCGCCCGTTCACCTTCGCCCCGACGCAGCGATGCCCCACGTCGGTGTGAACGTCGTAGGCGAAGTCCAGCGGCGTGGCCCCCGCGGCCAGCGCCCGCACCTCGCCCTTGGGCGTGAACACGAAGACCTCCTGCGAGTACAGGTCACTGCGCAGACTGTCGAGGAACTCACCGGGGTCGGTGGTATCGCGCTGCCAGTCCATCATTCGGGACAGCCACTCGAGGCGATCCTCGGAGGCCGTCTCCGACGAACGGTTCTCGGCCTTGTAGAGCCAGTGGGCGGCAACCCCGAACTCGGCCGTGCGGTGCATGTCGGCGGTGCGGATCTGGATCTCGAGGGGCTTTCCCTGCGGCCCGATGACCGTGGTGTGCAGCGACTGGTACATGTTCAGCCGCGGCATGGCGATGTAGTCCTTGAACCGCCCCGGCATGGGCTTCCACAGCGAATGGATGATTCCCACGGCCCCATAGCAGTCCTTCACCGAGTCGACGATCACGCGCATCGCGGTGAGGTCGTAGATCTCGTTGAACTCCTTGCCCTGGCGGGTCATCTTCTCGTAGATCGAGTAGAAGTGCTTCGCGCGGCCGGTGATCTCCGAGGGCTCGATACCAACCGACTGAAGCTCGTCCCTCAGGTACGCGCCGGCCTCACCGACGTACTCCTCACGATCGGCACGACGCTGATTCACCATCTGCTGGATCTCGGCGTACCGCTTGGGATGCAGGGTGGCGAACGACAGGTCCTCGAGCTCCCACTTGAGCGAGTGGATCCCCAGGCGATGCGCGAGCGGTGCGTAGACCTCCAGGGTCTCGCGGGCCTTCTGCATCTGCTTCGCCTTGCTCATGTACGAGAGCGTGCGCATGTTGTGAAGGCGATCCGCGAGCTTGACGAGCAGCACCCGGATGTCACTCGACATCGACACGATGAACTTGCGGTAGTTCTCGGCCTGACGCTCCTCCTGGCTCTCGAAGTGGATGCGCGTCAGCTTCGTGACACCGTCCACGAGAGCGGCCACATCGGCCCCGAACTCGCCCTCCACCTCATCGTGGGTGGCGCCGGTGTCCTCGACCGTGTCGTGCAGGAGCGCCGCCTGGATGGTCTCGCCGTCGAGCCCCAGCCCGGCGCAGATGCGTGCGCATCCGAGGGGGTGCGTGATGTAGGGGTCGCCCGAATGGCGCAGCTGATCGCGGTGCTTGTCCTCCGCGAAGCGATACGCGCGACGGATCGAATCGGTGTCGGCATCCGGGTGGTGAACCAAGACGTCACGCACCAGCCCCTCGAGTTCCGAGTCGCCGGGCGCCGCGGTCAGGCCCAAGTCTGCAAGAGGTGTTCCCACGGGCCCTACGATAACGCGCCGGTACGCCATTCCGGGCCATCGGCGTGCGGGGGCGGGTCGGCGAAGGGGTCGATGGTGCGGGCGATCGCGGCAAGCCCGCGCGCCTCGGCCAGCAGGGCGGCCGCGCGAATGCCGGTTGGGGTGGCGTCCAGATCCGCCGTTCCGGCTCCTGCCACCGCCACCACACCGGAGTCGGTCACCGCGAGCAGCCCGGCCTCACCCAGCGCGGCCAGCGCACCGGCCACGGCACGGGGCGAGCGCGCCACGGCAGCGTCCCCCGCCAGAGCGGCGTCGAGGTCGTTGCCCCAGGCGATCGGTTCGGATGCCGCGATGAGGGCGGGCCACAGGGCGCGTGCGGTATCGCGCACCGCCAGGTCGTCCTCTGCCACTCGAAGGGCAAGCGCGGTCTCCTCGTCGCCCCATGCCAGGTGCACCGTTCGGCCGGCGGCAGCCACGCGCAGCCAGCCGACCTCGGCATCGGACACCGGAGGGTCCACGACCACCAGATGAACGTTGTCCGGAATCTCCCACTCCGCCAGTGCCCGGTGGTCCAGGAGCGCGAGCAGGGGTCCGCCGCGCGCATGCGCCAGGCGCCCGCGAAGCGCCGCGGGGTCGCACCGCACGCCGCCGATGACCGCCACCTCCACGCCCAGGCGTCCCGGGGCAAGGACATCCCGTAGCGCTGCGCGGCGCCGGGGGATGTCCGACACGATCGCCACCACGCCGTCGTCGGCACCGGCGAGGGCGACGATCAACGGAAGTGCACGCCCCTCTCCGCGACGGTCCCGCACCTCACGGGGTGGATCGATGCGATCGGGTACGGGCGGTACTCCGAAGGGGTCGGTGAGCATCGCCCGGATCGCCTGCGGCGTCACCCGATCGGGGCACGAGAGATCGCAGGGCGATGCGCACTGGCCCCGGGGCTCGGGACCACCGGCGGTGTCCTCGAGCGCCTCGAGAACCACACGTGGCCCCACGGTGTCCTGCCAGCGCTCCACCTCAAGTCGTGCCACGGCGTCGAATCGATCGTCCGCACGTTCCTCGAGCCCCGGCCCGCGTTCACCCATGCCGAAGCCGATGGCGGGAACCGCCACTCCGCCGGCGGCCAGGCGCGCCCGCAGATGCGTGCCGCCCCCCACCCGCGACACCTGGGTCACGGCGCACCCCGGGATGACGATGCGGGGCTCCGGATTACCGCGCCCGAAGGGGGCGAGGGCCTCAAGGGCCTCGGCGGTTGCCAGAGTGAGATCGGGCCCGCCGACGACGGCGTCGACGGTGCGCACCTTCGCCCGTGTGATCTCGGCACGGCGCCCATCGGCGGCTGCCTCGAGCGCCTCACGGAACGCGGGGATGTCATCCGTGCCAAGGGACACGCCCACGGCGCCGGAGTGCCCGCCCCAGCGCACGAGCATGGACGAGGACGCGCTCACGATGCCATGGAGGTCGACGCCGGGAAGGCTGCGACCCGACCCCTTGGCCTCATCCCCCTGAGTGGCCAACACGATCGCCGGGCGCCCGAAGCGCTCGACCATGCGCGATGCCACGATTCCCACCACGCCCTCGTGCCAGCCCTCTCCCGCAACGACGGTGATGGCCACGCCCTCACGGCGGGCGGCGGGCTCGGCCTCGAGTATCGCCACCGCCTCCGCGGTGACACGCCGCTCCACGTCGCGCCTCTCCGCATTCAGGGCCCACAGTTCCTCGGCGAGCACGGCCGCCTGCCGGGGGTCGTCGGTGAGCATCAACTCCAGAGCGCGGTCCGCATGCTTCAGGCGGCCCGCGGCGTTGATGGCGGGGGCCAGCGTGAATGACAGGCCACGTGGAGTGATGGACCGATGATTCGTGCCCGCCGCGCGACACAGCGCCACGATTCCGGGACGCTCGCCGCGCCGGATCGCCGCAAGCGCCCGGTGCACCAGACGGCGGTTGTCGCCCACAAGGGGCACCGCGTCGGCAACCGTGGCGAGCCCGGCGAGGTCAACCCCCTCGTCGGGACCCGGTGCCAGAAGGTCACCGTCCACGCGGCGCGCGAGTGCCCGAACCAGATCGAACACCACGCCCGCCGCGGCGGGCAGGGCCGCGACCCCCCGGCCCAGCGCGGGGTTCGCGAGGATTCCCGGCGGGCGCGCACCCGCCGCCAGGTGATGATCGGCGACGATCACATCCATCCCCAGTTCGTGTGCGCGCGTGAGCGGGTCAACGCTCGACGTTCCGCAATCCACGCACACGAGAACCTGTGCGCCGTCGTCAGCCAAGCGCTCGACGGTGGCCTCGGACACCCCGTAGCCATCGGTGAAGCGACTGGGCAGGAACGTGGTGACCTTGCCTCCGCGCGCCCGCAGGGCGCCCGCCAGGATCGCCGTGGAGCACACGCCGTCGCAGTCGTAGTCACCATGGATGGCCACCGACTCACCACGCCTGAGCGCCAGGGCCAGGCGGTCGGCCGCCTCGGCGATTCCCGGAAGCGCCTCGGGGTCCGCGAGATCACCGTCGGCGGCCATGAACTCGCGTGCGGCGTCGGGGTTGCCGAGCCCCCTGCGCACCAGGATCCAGGCGAGCGCCTCGGGGCAGCCCAGAGCGCGCTCAAGGGCGCGCACGTCGGCGTAGGCCACGCGTGATGCGCGCCAGGCGGGCTCATCGTGAGGGGGTGGCGTCACCTCGGCCCACCGTGCAAGCGGCACCGCACAACGCCGGTGGCTACCACTTGCCTGACCGGATCATCCCGACGACCAGCCATCCGAAGAGTCCGAGGCCGGCGAGGAAGCCCGGAACCCCGACCAACGCGAGCCCGAACAGGTGCGGCCCTTCGCGGACGAAGGTGCC
>Ga0209514_10003160_pt1 | contig 24085 bp, 19 predicted proteins | sample Subgrocontami58m_FD_187452 | JGI IMG/M metagenome (GOLD analysis project Ga0209514, IMG submission 187452) | Subsurface groundwater microbial communities from S. Glens Falls, New York, USA - GMW37 contaminated, 5.8 m (SPAdes) (version 3) | ecosystem: Environmental > Aquatic > Deep subsurface >...
CCGTTGGACAAGCCGCTGCCGTACCTGGTGGTCATAATCGACGAGCTGGCGGACCTGATGATGGCCGCCGCCGAGGAGGTCGAGCGGACCATCTGCCGGCTGGCCCAGCTTGCCAGAGCCACCGGGATCCACCTGATCGTGGCCACGCAGAGGCCATCAGTGGACGTGGTCACCGGCCTGATCAAGGCCAACTTCCCGACCCGTATCAGCTTCGCCGTCACCTCTCAGGTGGACTCCCGCACCATTCTGGACATGGGAGGCGCCGAGAAACTGCTCGGCCGTGGCGATATGCTCTACATGTCGTCCGACTCTTCGAGGCCGGTCCGCCTCCAGGGCAGTTATGTTTCGGACGCCGAGCTGGAACGGATAGTCACCTTCTGGAAGGGGATCAAGGGTCCCCAGTACGTCTGGGAGCGCAACCAGATCGCCAGCTGGTCGGACGATTCCGGCGTCACCGACGACCCGCTCCTTGAGGCCGCTCGCAAGATCGCCCAGGACAACACCAGGCTCTCCGCCTCCCTGCTCCAGCGGCGCCTGCACATCGGCTACCCCAGGGCGGCCCAGCTTCTCGAGCTGCTGGAGAAGGACGGAATGTACCACCAGGACGGCGCCCGTCAGCCGGCCGGAGACACTCCACCATGGGAGGAAGAGCCCGCCGAGGAGTAGGCGTCCGCCTCCCTGCAGTCCGCCATGCCAGGTGTTCTGGCACTGTAATCCTACTCGGCATGACATCGTCCCTACATTGCTTGGATCGTGGTGGTCGGAGCCATCGGAACCGGAGTCACCATGAGTGGTACGATTTTCGCCCCTTTCTATCGGCAGCGGTATCCGTCGACATGACGGCCAGCCGGGGTCCACGTCAGCGTCACGCTCTTCATGTACGTGTAGTGGCGCGCCCCTCTGGACTAGTGTAAAATAGGGCTGTGCGGGTGGAAAGGTAGGCGAGAGCCGTGGCACACAAAAACTATATAAACGGGAAATGGGCCGAATCCAGTAGCGGGGAGACCTTCCAAAGCATCAACCCCGCAAACGGCCAAATCCTGGGCGAGCTGGCCCGCTCCACAGCCAAGGACGTAGATGCGGCGGTCATGGCCGCCCGCCAGGCCTTTGGCTCGTGGCGCACGGTACCGGCACCCAGGCGCGGCGAGATAATTTTCAGGGCCGGAGAAATGATGGTCCGGCGAAAGCAGGAGCTGGGCCGTCTTTTGACCCAGGAGATGGGCAAGGTGCTGCCGGAAGGCCTGGGAGACGTCCAGGAGGGCATCGACCTGACCTTCTATATGGCGGGTGAGGGACGGCGCCTCTTCGGTGACACCGTTCCATCCGAGCTGCCCAATAAGTTCGCGATGTCGGTACGAGAACCGGTTGGCGTAGTAGCAGCTATCACCCCCTGGAACTTCCCCTTCGCTATTCCGACGTGGAAGCTCATGCCAGCCCTGGTAGCCGGCAACACTGTAGTCTTCAAGCCTTCCAGCGAGACATCCATCATCGCATCCACTCTAGTAGAGATCCTGGAAGAGGCCGGGCTGCCTCCCGGAGTCCTGAACCTGGTGCTGGGCCCCGGCACTCCGGTCGGTGACGCCCTGATCGAGCACCCTGGTGTCGATCTTATCTCCTTTACCGGCTCCACAGAAATCGGACAGGCTATTGTGAACAGGACGGCTCCAGCCTTGAGGCGGGTGTCCCTGGAGATGGGGGGCAAGAACGCTATCCTGGTAATGGAAGATGCCAACCTGGACCTGGCTCTGGACGGAATCCTCTGGAGCGCCTTCGGCACCAGCGGGCAGCGGTGCACAGCCGCCAGCCGCATTATCGTGCACCGTGCCGTCAAGGACCGCCTCACGGAGATGCTGGTGGAGCGAGCAAGAAAGCTGCGCATTGGTAACGGCCTGGAATCAAATATCGATATGGGACCGGTGATCAACCGGGGCCAGCTCGACAAGGTGCACCGCTACACTCAGATCGGCCTCCAGGAGGGGGCACGGCTTCTGACTGGTGGCGATGCTTACCATGAAGGTGAATGCGATAAGGGCTACTTCTATCAGCCCACTATATTCGACAATGTCAATCCCAAGATGCGCATCGCCCAGGAGGAGATATTCGGGCCAACCACAGCGGTAATAACCGTGGACAGTCTGGAAGAGGCCATTCAAGTCAACAACGACACTAAGTACGGCCTCGTAGCCTCCATCTATAGCGGTGATGTGAACAAGGCGTTCAAGGCCATGCGGGACCTGAGCGTGGGCATTGTATACATCAATGCCGGGACCATCGGGGCAGAGATCCAGCTACCCTTTGGCGGTATTCGCGGCACCGGCAACGGACATCGCGAGGCAGGCCAGGCGGCCCTGGAGATCTACACCGAGTGGAAGAGCATCTATGTAGATTACAGCGGACACTTGCAGAGAGCGCAGATTGACATATAGGTCATATGGTCTTAATGTGCTTAATGGTGCGTCTCAGTGCTGAGCGCTACCGGGCACTGTAAAGAGTAACCAGGCACCAGATATAACAACACAGGAGTCCATAGTAGTGGAAGAAGAGAAGTTCGATGTAGTAATCGTCGGCGCAGGGCCGGCGGGTCTGGCAGCGGCCTACGTCCTCGCACAGGCCGGGCTCCAGGTCCTGGTCTTCGAGCGAGGCGAGTATCCCGGCGGCAAGAACGTGATGGGTGGCATCATCTACCGTCAGCCGACGGAGGCGGTCTTCCCAGACTTCTGGAAGGAAGCTCCGGTAGAGCGCCCGATTGTGGAGCAGCGCCTGATGGTCCTGACCAAGGACTCTGCCGTCACGATGGGATACAAGAGCGCCCGCTTCGCCCAGGAGCCGTACAACTGCTTCTCCGTGCTGCGAGCCAAGTTCGACCGATGGCTGGCCGGCAAGGTGGAAGAGGCAGGAGCCTTCATCCTCCCCGAGACCGTCGTCGAGGGCCTCATCCGGGAGAACGGGAAGGTAGTCGGAGTCCGCACCGGCCGTGACGACGGCGACGTCCGCTGTGACGTGGTCATCGCCTGCGACGGCGTTAACTCTCTCATTGCTCGCGATGCCGGGCTGCATGCAGAGCTAAAGGCTGACCAGGTGGCCCTGGCAGTAAAGGAGGTCATCGCCCTGCCCAAGGAGAAGATTGAGGACCGCTTCAATCTCGAGCCGGGCCAGGGAGCGACGATCGAGCTGGTGGGCGAAGCAACCGGGCGGATGCTCGGAACTGCCTTCATCTACACCAACCAGGATAGCCTCTCGGTCGGCGTGGGGGCCATCGCCTCGGAGTTCGCGGCAACCGGTATCAAGCCGTACGAGCTCATCGAAGCTCTGAAGAATCATCCGGCAGTCAAGCCCCTGGTAGCCGGTGGCGAGACCAAGGAGTATCTCGCTCACCTGATCCCAGAGGGCGGCTTCAAGGCTGTCCCTCAGCTTTATGCTGATGGCCTGCTGATAGCCGGAGACGCTGCGATGCTCGTCAACAGCATCCACCGGGAGGGCTCCAACCTGGCCATTACCTCTGGCAAGCTGGCCGCCCAGGCGGTCCTCCAGGCGAAGGAGAAGGGCGACTTCTCTGCCCAGAGCCTCTCCGTGTACCAGAAACTTCTTGAGAGCAGCTTCGTCATGAAGGACCTGAAGAAGTACAAGTATACCACCCACTACATGGAGTCGCACCGGGAGCTCTTCACTGTCTATCCGGAGATGATCACCGACGCAGCCTATGAGTTTATGTCCGTAGACAGCGTCCCCAAGGGTGACAAGCAGAAGAAGATAATGAAGTTGGTCAAGGGCCGGCGGTCAATGCTCCGGCTGGCCAAGGACATGTTTGACGGCTGGAGGGCCATAGGATGACAACCACTGTTGAAGACAAGCTCTTTACGCTGAAGTTCAAGCCTGACGAGCACTCGCATCTCGAGCTGAAGGACCCGGAGGCCTGCAAGAGCAAGTGCGGGAACAGGCCCTGCACCACCTTCTGCCCGGCCCAGGTCTACAAGTATGAAGACGAAAAACTGATGGTCTCTTACGAGAACTGTCTCGAGTGCGGCTGCTGCCGGATTGCCTGCCCCCAACAGAATATCAACTGGCGTTACCCAAAGGGAGGCTACGGAGTCACGTTCCGATACGGGTAGATACTAACATCTCGGCCCAATTCGCCGCACGCTTGTTGCTTTAGGGATGAAAACGACCCGCTACTTCGACGAGCAGGTCTTGCGAAAGCGTCCTTACTTGAAGCGGGAATGGTGCGAGAGGGTAATCAAACAGCCGGTTCGTCGTGAACCCCAAGCTGACGGCCGGGTCCGCTACTGGCTGTTTATACCGGAACTTGGTAAGTATCTGCGTGTAGTCACGCTGGAGGACGGCGAAACGGTTCATAATGCCTTCCCGGATAGAGATTTCCGAGAGGATGCGCCGTGAAATTCCAATACTATCCTGAAACCGATTCGCTTTATATCGACCTCTCAGAGAAGGCCGGGACAGACGCGCGAGAAGTTGCACCCGGGGTCGTATTGGACTTTGACGCCGAAGGGCACCTGGTAGGTATCGACATCCAACATGCAAGCGAGAATGTTGATCTGTCTCGCCTGGAGGCCGAGGCTCTACCTGTAAGCTGGCTTTCGCTGACTGGGAAGTAATAAGAGACTAGTAGCACAAATGCTTGAGACCGCCCTGGCCGCGGTAAGGGCTGGACAGGAATTGCTTGTAGGGCAATCCTCAGGCAAGCCCGTCCGGCCTTCCAGCATCTTTTCCAAGGCTCCTCATGATTACCAGACCGATATGGACGTCCTGGTAGAGAAGAGGATCGCGGAGGTCATCCTCAGCCGTTTCCCGGACCACGGCATTCAGGGAGAAGAGTCAGCCGCTGAAAACACGGGCTCCGAGCATGTCTGGTATATCGACCCGATAGACGGCACCCGGAACTACATCGAAGGGCGCCCCGAGATCGCCATCTCCGTAGCCCTGTACACAGCCAACCAGCCGGTCGTCGGCGTGATCTCGCTACCTTTCCGCGGACTGGTGATCGCTGCCAGCAGGGGGCAGGATGGCATCATCGTAAACGGCTCTATAACAAAGCTGAAGCCAACTACTGATAGCCTGGACCATGCGCTGGTCTGCATCCAGGGAGATATCCGGAGCCAGAGGGATACGGAAGCGTTCAGGCAGGTCGCGTGGGCGCTGGTCCACAGCGTTGAAGGTTTTCGGATCACCGGGGCCCTGGCATACGACCTGGCGTGCGTGGCCCTTGCGGAGGTTTCCGCCCGGATCTCTCTGACAGCCAAGCCGGTCGACACGGCCGCCGGCGCCTTCATTATCACGCAAGGGGGAGGCACCGTGACCGACGCCCGGGGCGGCCCCTGGAGCCTCGAATCCCGAACTATCCTCGCCTCCTCCTCCCCAACGATTCACGCTTCACTGCTGAATCTGGTCTCAGAGCTCGAAATACTACGCAACGCGTAGGCAGGCCGAGGCTGGAACACCGGTCCAAGAATCCATTTGGAGGACCGGTTCGGTACTCTTGGCGTGCCCGGCCCAGTGTATGACCCACTGGTTAAGCCGACTCTCTCCGGCTACTTTGTGATTCCAGCGAAATTCCCCATGTCCATCTGGGCACCACCGGGGATGAAAAACTGTTCCCATACCAGGCCGGACCGACTGGACAGGACAAAACCAGTGGCCACCAGCCTGCTCCTGTGTTATAATCGTCACGAGGGATAGCCATGATCCACTTGCCTCAGTCTCCACCTGCTACATCGGCCTCTGTGCGGGCATCTATGCGCGGCAACAGGTCTTCAAGAACAAAGCCCGAGTTACTGCTAGTTCAGGCTTTGGCTGAAGCAGGTGTATCGGGTTTTGTATCGAATGAAAAGGAATTGCCTGGGGCGCCGGACATCGCATTTGCTGACGCTAGAGTAGTCGTCTTCGTGCATGGGTGCTTCTGGCATCGGTGCCCGTATTGCAGCCCTCATTTTCCGGACACCAACCAAGACTACTGGACGGCTAAGTTTGCCCGCAATAAGGCAAGGGACAAGCGGGTCAAGGCCAAGCTGCGAGCGAGCGGCATAAAGGCAGTTGTAGTTTGGGAATGCCAATTGAAAAAGAACCCGAGGCGCGTCATTAGACGCATAGCTAAAGCGCTGGAGGCATCGCGTGGGTAAGCTGGTTGCAGTGTCATTGTTTAGCTCGTGTGGAGGCGGTGATCTCGGGGCTAAGCAGGCCGGCGTAGACATTGTTTTTGCGAACGACATCGATGGGGACTCTATCAAAACATATCGGAAATACCAGCACCTCTTCGCCGACGGGCAAATAGACATACGACATGCGGACATATCAAACATCAAGGCGTTTCCGACATGTGACCTGGTGATCGGGTGCTACCCGTGCCAGAGCTTTACCATGGGTGGGACAAGGTCTCCGAAGGCTGACCCCAGAAGCAGACTCTTCAAGGAATTCAAGAGATGCATTGATGATACTAATCCCACATTCTTCGTCACCGAGAATGTTCCTGGCCTGGCATGGTTAGGAGCTGGCAGCCACGTAAAGGAACAGATTGAAAGTTTCCGCGCTGCAGGTCGGGGCTACGAGGTTTCGGTCGAATTGCTGAACGCAAAGGATTTCGGGGTGCCCCAGGACCGACGGAGGCTTGTTATGGTTGGTGTTAGGAAGGACGTGGGCTCTTACTACTGGTTCCCGAAGCCAGCGTATGGTCCTCCAGGCGGCAAACTGCTAACCTGGGAGTCTCACGGGGATGCAATAATGGACCTGTTTTCCGAATCAGATGGCGAGTACTACGACTACCCGAAGTTGCCGTTCTCCTGGTGGTACATGTCTCGTAATCGCAAGCGCAAGTGGGAAGACCCAAGTTACGCCATACAGGCAAACTGGCGTCACGTACCGCTCCATCCGGCATCTCCGTCAATGGAGATGGTCGAATCGAGACTGGACGATGGCTGGAAACAAAAGTGGGTATTTACAGGTGGACACGACCATCTAGAAGGGCACCCCAATCGACCAATGCTGGATGCCCCAAGGCGCCTCAGTTGGAGAGAATGCGCTGCAATTCAGACCTTCCCGTCTGGTTTCGAGCCGTGCGGGAGTGTGCAGTCTAAATATAGCCAAGTGGGCAACGCTACCCCCCCTGTTCTTATGAGAGCGGTGCTTAATGGCATCCTTGATGGCGCTGGCCTTTTACATGTGCCTTACGAGACTCGAAGCGCGTCGCTAAGGAGGGCCATATCAACCCAATATTCCCTTGATATTGACCCTAAGCCCATTCTCGACTGAGAAATTCCCGCTTTCTTTCGTCTGGAGGCGCTTCGTATGCCTGAACCTGCTACAACCACCACAACTGGGTATAATCGGTTGGCAATAGGTCATGCTTGGTCCCTTTGTTGGCGAATCTTGCTCCAACAATGCGAATATGGGCACCATTACCTACCTGGCCTAGATCGAGGAAGCGTCCTGACATGAGATTCCGAAGGCGCCAAGCACCAGGCAGAGCATTACCACAAGTGATATTCATACCTAGCGTCCGCCCAGTGGCCTGGAAATCATCTACCGTATTTACTATACCAGCAACGTAGGCTAAGCCCTCCATCTCCCACCCGCTATCTATTGTGTCCCAAAACGGCTCGCACATTGGCTTGTAGGGGCAATGGATACAAGAGTGGGGTGAAGCGCTTGCCAATTGCTCTATTGACGCACCTGCTTCGACCTGACTGTTATAGGCGTCAAGCAACGCCAGGGTCTCTTGGACCACACACAGCGCCTCGGCTGGATCTACAGAGATGGTAGCACGTTCACCACGAAGGGAAGTGACGCTTGCAGTGGTCGGCCATGAACCCGTGTTATCCCAATGGAGCGCTGCATAGAGTAGAAGTTGCCTCTGGTAGGCTTCTTTGATGCTGCCCGGCCCGTCTTCGGCCACTTCGAATATTGCACCGGTCTTATAGTCTTCAATTTCCAAGCCACCGCTTCTTCGGATGACATGGTCGGCACGCCCCCTCAAACGGCCGCCAAAGCCCACATACTGACGCTCAACTGCCGGCTGAGTTACCGCCGCTGCGGATTGTCCGTGCAATGCCAAACGTCTCGCTTCTATCACTCGCATTATGGACCGGTATGTGAGGGCGCGTTTTAGCTGGTAGAAGGGCCATCCGTCCGCATTCCCAAAGTGCTGTTCCAAAGGATGATGCCGAGCACTTTCTTCTTCTTTAGTAATCTGACTGCACCATAGACTTTCAAACGCCCCTGGAAGCTGCTCTAGGCTTACATTATCAAAGAAGCCAGCTGTGGCGGAGGCGAGCACAGCATGGCACACAGTTCCCATCCTGGCCGCCGGTCCCCTGAAAGCCAACTGCCGATGTTGAGGTGAAGCGTCGAAACCTGACCACAAAAAGCATGTTCGTAGAGCCTCTGCTCCAGTCGGAGTAGTCGCTGCGATACGAACCGGCTTCACCGCTACTGGCAGTTTGATTCTTTAGCCTCTCTATGCCCGTCCGTCGACCCAGGCAGGTCGGCGCGCCAAATCAAACAAGCTGTGGATAACTGGGTTCGGGTAGCCTCGCCTTATTGCGTCAGCGACAGCTTCGGCCAATTGTGGGCCCAGATGTGCCGGGTTTACCGACCAGAGTGGGTGAGAAGCAATCAAAGCTTCACCACCAGCCCGTGTTGCCCCGAGCAGACCCCCGAATTCTGCAGGCTCCCATCCAAAGTCCCGACAAAACTGGTCGCGTTCCCGAGCAGCCTTGGTAAACCACCGGCCTAAGAAAAGGTCTTGGCCTGAAGCCAGCTGCGCCATATCAACTGCAAGCCTCCAATCGAGGAGCCCGTGGTACGGCATGTTCGCAAAGTCTTTCAGGCAATCGTAGCAGGCGGAATCACAGGCGTCGGCTCCCTGCCCATGCCTCTCCCACTCCAGGCCAATTTGATTCAGCATGCAGTCCAGCAGGTTAGAGAACTGCTGTGGGTCGGCGAGGTGAGTTGCATACCCTGCACCATTCTCGAGCGCATCTGAGAGAAACACTTGCCCCAATGGTGCACTTCCCGCCACCGGAACAGTCCTCAGGCCAACCTTGAGTTCGTTTCGTCCGACGTCCAGAATATAGGCCGCAGCCACCTGTACTAGAAACCCAAAGGAGTACCAGGAGGCCCGTGCCGCGGCCCGAGTGGGGTTAAGGTCTAGCCACCGAGTTCTGTCCCCGTGTTCGAGTCCCACAAGTAGGATGTCAGTCCTGGTTAATGAGGCCAGGGCCCTGATATCAACCGGTGCCGTGGTGAGACTAGGGCAATTAGCCTGTTCTGGGTACGCATCAGGCACGACCCAACTTTCTCCTATCTTACGGAATTCGAAAAGCTTGGCCTCATTATCATTGATTGAAAAGACTGTTCCAGCGTCGGTGCTGGACAAAGCGCAAATACGGCTTCCCCTGATAGTCTGCCATGTTTCGCCGGGAATATCTGCAGCCATACGGGCACGTGACGCCCTTGCGCTCCATTCAAACTGGCCCGTGAAGTCGCGGCCCTGCAGGAAGTCAGTGCGGAAGCCTGCTGGCTCGCTCAAGGCTAGGATACGGTAGTTAGAGCTGCCGCAGGTTGGGCAGACTGTTTGGGAGGGGTCAGGTCGGTCTACTAACGCTTGGCACGCACTGCAGGTTCCAACGTTGTAGGCTTGTCCCAGTGGGTCAGTAACTGCCATTACGGTATTTCCCACGAGCCGATAGGCAGCTACACCAACAGACGTATATACCGCTTTATCCTTAATCAACTCAGATCCAGGGGCGAACTGGCTTATGGCTATATCAAGGTCACGGTCAATGACACCGTCGTCCGGAGGCCAATTGCGAGCGTTGGTTGGCTCACGGTAAAACAGGTAACGGGTTCTTGTCGGAAACCCGAACATCGGACATAGGCCTTGATTGGCTAGCCTCTCACTAAGCTCTTCTTGGAGAAGCTGTGGAGCACTTGCGATCCTATCAATATCATTCGTTAGTTCTGTACAGACATAATCAACCAGGCAGTCGACTTCTCGGCTATTGTCAAGCGGTGTCTCGTGAACCAGCGCCTTAGTGACCTGGCTTATCTCCGTTTGATTTGATTGGAGCCAATCTCGAATGAAGGGAGCCCACTGTGACCAATCAGAAGCCTTGCCAAATTGCCCGTGCACATTGTCACCAACGCTAAGGCCCGGAATGCTCGGGTGGGCACGAAAGGCACGGCGGAGAGACTCAGCAACTAGCACGCGGCGCACGATTTCCGACCTCCGCATATCCACGTAAGGTTGTGGAGGAGGATCCCCGGTTATGCGTTCAGGGCGTTGAAAATAGAAATCATCGTGGCTACGCCCACGACATACAGTGAGGGCCGCGGAAAGGCCAGCACCGCGTCGGCCGGCTCGCCCAACCCGTTGCTGGTAGTTGAACCGCATTGGAGGCATGTTCGAGAGCATAACCGCCAGCAACGATCCTACATCTACACCTGCCTCCATAGTTGTCGTAACGCTAAGCAGATCGATCTCGGAAGGTAATTTCGGTTCGGACGCAAGGATTACCTTCCGGAATCTTCGCTGCCGCTCCTGGCCCTCGACGGCTCCCGTCTGCCCTGTCAACTCCTCACAATGCAGGCGGAAAGGGCTGCCACATTTGCTTGATAAGAATTCATAGTAGTTGCCAGCAGCCGGCGAACTTGATAATGGTTGTGGCGACGAATCCAGGGAGGCCCGGCAAGTAGTATCAGTGCAGACAAGCCCGGACTGGTGCAAGTGAACTTTCCGGCATTCCCGGCATACCCATGCATCTTTTCCTGCCAGCTGAACGGCCACGAGGTCTGGCTGGATCAGCCAGCCGTCCACGATACCCGAACCTTCGAGGACTGCTTTCACCGCCTCCTTTAGCGCTCCTGGGTCTACACTGCGTGAATTTGCCACATCTTCCCAGTACTTGGACAGGTAACGGGGAGGCTCCATGCTACTGCGCTTCCGACTAACAAATCGAGCCCTTTCCCCCAAAATGCGTATGGAAGCATCAACAGCTTGTCTTAAGAGTGCCTCGTCTATGTCACTATGGCTTAGAGCTGGCCAATCGTCTGGGTGCACTGTACACCAGCCGAGTCCCAGCGACTCAAAATCCCGCCGCATGCCAGCAAAAAGCGAGTACGCGCACTCGTTAAGAAGCTTAGGCCTGAGCTTGCCATTCACGAAATCGACAGCTTCGTTTGACGATGGAGTTCTCAGTGAAACCGGGTTGACGGAAAAATCGAACGCTGTTGTCCAGGGACGCCTTCCGTTAGCCTCGATGTATCGCGAGACACTGTGGTCCGGTCCGGCTGGGTTTGTTCCCATACTTAGCAGACTGTACTCCACTTCACGTCGGATTTCGCTGATCCTTGTAGGAAGCGGTTGCGAAAAGCGTGCCCGAGCTGCATCCACGCGCAGCTTTTCCTCGGGTGTTGCAGTTCCAGCCTTTAGTCTAGCGAGAGCGACGAAGAGGAGCGCGTCTTCCAGAAGCAACTGGTCGGCCAGTCGTTTCTCTGCTGGCGAAAGGGCTTGGCCGCCGGCAAGTCTCTCCAACACCTCCATCGGTGCGCTTCTTTCACGGCGAACTGTGTTCACGATAAGCTGCCTAACAAGGTCCTGATAGTGGACCTTCTCAAGGCCAGCAGCTAGCTTCGCCGCGTCCTGCCGGCTATCGGAGAACAGTACAAGTTGGCGGCTTTCGGGTGTAGGCATTTGCCTTAAGAGAGCGTCAGCCAGTACCTGGCTGACCTTTTCGAAGCCTGTGCCCATTCCGCGAACCGGGGACAGCATTCGCTCTTTGTCGAATACTGTAAGGTGCTTAATCCAATCACGTTCCCAATCGTCTCCACACCTAGGGCATTTTACTGGCAAGGCGGGAATCTGCTCCACATCCTTCGGCCCGGTTATGGTTAGCGTCCTTCCCGACCATTGGCTGGCATTTACGCCCAGAATGCCTTTGCAGGGATCCAACCTTGCTCTACTGAGGCGAAAAGTGTAGCCTCCCGCAGTCCATTGGTCGTTATAGGCTGGCTGGTCGGTACTGGGCCAGTACCATGCGTAGGCACCGTAAAGCTTCTTTGTTATTGCCTTGTCTGGGATCATCTCCAAATCAGCGAAATCAGGGTAGAGAGCCCATTTATTTGGCTGGCGGCCTACCTTATAACCGCCAAGGTATGCCTCCCCGCAAGTCTGGCAATATAGCAGTTCTAGCACCCGTCCACCACATTCGCATTTCCAACGTGGTACTGAGAATACCTTTCCAATAGCCCGGCCTGGAGTCTTGAACCGTGGAGCCACCTCGGTGCAGTCAGGGTTGCAACAGGCCCAAAAGCCCTGGATATTCCGGAAGAACAGATGGACGCGTAATGGCAACAGTTGTGTATCTCCATTTACTTCGTCTACCGCGCCATTGAGGGCTGCAAGAAGCCCGTCGAGACCATGGTCAGGGGCATGAGGGGCGTCAGTGGAACCGAACAGGCGTCTGGCCATCGTTGAGTAACTTCGCGGGCGTGCTTCCCCGGACTCAGGATCCACTGTAGCTTCGATTACCGCGTCGTACACCCCGATCTTGCCTAATGCTTCGCCCAAGGCCTGTCCGATCGGAAGACGGAGCCGCGGTATAGAGCCTCCAAGCGCGGCCACCAGGTCCAGGGCTGCTTTCTCCTTGGAGTCAGTTGACGCCGATGCCATCCAGCCAGCCCAGAACTGCTCAAATGGTGCGCGAGGCAGCGGCATGACTTTCGCTGAGCCTGGCAGTTTCGTGACTCGCTCCCCTTGCACCACTACGAAGCGGCTAGCCGGCGAGCCGAAGAATTGCCTGAGATACTCCATTCCTTCAGGCTTGTCGGTGAGCGAAGCGCTTGCTGCGATAAACCGTACTTGGTTGGGACGCTTGTCGAGGCCCAGCCTTAGAAGCAAGTTGCGTAACAGAAGGGCTACTTCACTGCCCGCTGTCCCGCGATACATATGCAGCTCATCGATTGCCAGCGTGAAAACATGTCCGGAGTTCTCTTCAATCCATTGCTTGGTCGCATCAAAAATCCCATCCTCGATGTCGCGCATGAGCATAACGTTGAGCATTGAGTAGTTGGTGATGAGTACGTCAGGGGGAGCGTCTTGCATATCCCATCGAGAGTGCATTTCTCCGCCATCAACGCGTGGGAAGAAGAAACGGTCGTCGGCAGGCCGTTCGCCTGATGCAATCTCCTGTTCGATCTGACTAGCGGCCACCGCTATCTTACTCATATACTCTCGAAGGCGGATCTTGCGCCGTCGATCTGTTTGCCTGCCAGGCACAGGGGTTCGCCCCGTGTAGCGTCCGAAGTAGAAGTGGTCTTGGCCTGCGTACCAGGCTCGAGCTTCGGGCCCATCGACGGCTTTCCTGAGGCGCTGTAACTGGTCTTCGACGAGAGCGTTCATAGGATACAGAACGAGCGCCCTGACCGCATGGCGACGTCCTCCCATTGGGCGTTGCGGACGCCAGTCACTCCCGGAATCCCACCAATTAGGCCCAGCTCTAAACGGGGAACCCGGCCAGCTTTCCGATTCTCGTGCCAACGACGCCAATATAGGCAGCATGATACATTCAGTTTTACCGCTGCCAGTGCCTGCTGTTACAACAACGTGCCGGCCGTTCATGGCAGCTTCGAAAGCCTGCAATTGATGGAGATAGAGCTGCTGCTTGGGTGGGAAAAGGCCAGACATTAGAAAAGAGGCAACGCGATCCCCAAGACCCAGCTGCTGACAGGCTTGTATGACTGTCTTGCCAGAGGGCTTGAAGCGCGGCATTGGCTCAATAAACGGCTCACGGTAGACGTTGCCTTCGGCATTGAGCAGAGCACGGCGTTCAGCAGCTATGCCCCCGTCCCGCAGGGCAAATGGTGTCTCATAGTAGATCTGATACATCTCAGAGAGGTTCCGAAATACTTCATACGGATTGTCCATTGCTCAGCCCCTTTCGCCCTCTAACCCCTTGGCAACTGCGAGTGCAACGACCGGTGAAATAGCTGTAAAGCGCAAGGTGCGCTGGCTTGGGTTGTATTCCGGAAGCCTCCCACTGCATAGCACCAAAACACGGAGGTGCAGAACCGGCAAGCGAGCATTCGAAGGGATTACTAGTTCCTTTTCCGCAGAAAGGTATTGAATAACATGTTTTCTTGCATGCGCAAGAGCGGCGAAGATAGCTACACTCCTCGATACTTTGCTTGAGTTACGATTGGAAACGACGCGATACTCTGGGCGATAGCATTCAAACCAATAGGAACCGTCCCCTTGCGCCTGGTCCACAGGCACCCAATCCAAGGCCTCTACGTCAAACTGCTTGACCGGGAATCCCGAAGGCAAGCTTGCTAGCGGAGCAGATGCACGCATCGAAGCGAGGCTCGGTAAGCACATGCCCAGCCTCGTTCCAGCATCTGGCTCAAATCTCAGCTTAATTCGGGAAGCTAGCTGCTCCAGCGTGCTGTTGTCCTTAGCGCGGATCACGACTGCGGATGGTGCGAGCCTCTGTTGGGTCATCGACAATTCAACTTTCAAGTCTTGGGCAGAAGCCATGACTGACTCGACTAATTTGTTCGTTCGGCCACCGCAAAGTACGCCGTGCCCATCCCCTAAGGAGGGCGCCCCGGCAATGGTAGCGGGCGCCGTCTCCCAATCCAATGTACCATCGAATGCAAATTCAATGTGCCCAAGTGCAGCCAGGTTTTCAGCTACGATTGAGGCCAACTTGCGCGGTGCCTCTTCCCTGTAATCCGATTCGGCAGCTACGTTGACAGCTTGCCGGAAGCTCTGCCAACTCCCGCTCTCAACAGCGCTTAGGTACTCCAGCAGTAAGTCGAAATGCGAGGCCGGCACTAAAGGGACCTCGCTATTTGAACGTACTCCTGCCACAACCTGGCCGTTTCTCCGGTCAAGGCTTCGCGATAACGCTTGGTGATCCAGCGAACCCAAGCCTGAAGGGGTTCGCCTATGACGTAAACCTCTTTTGCCGGGGGCACTGGCTTTCCTATAAGCCGCAAGTGTAAGTGGTGCCGCCAGGATACTCGAACAAGCCACGTGGGGACAAAGGGAGGCGTAGCCTCGAAGAAGGACGGTCGTCCAGGCATCCGGAAAAAAGAGAACGGAGGAGCACCTGGGTCGCTGCACTCGTATAACATACCGGGCTGCGGTCCCAACAGAACATACTTGCGCGCTCCGCCTAATAAGAGGAGAGGGGCGGGCATGTTCTCCGGGAGGTCTTCAGCCCGTCCAGTTATGGTTGCCCCGATTATCCTCAGTTGTCCCGGCGGTGATGCATCAACATCACATAGGCAAGGCGAAGGAAAAGTGGGCTCGAACTGGTTACCCCGCCGTACCAAGACATGGGCAAGACACTGCGTGGGCCTATGGTAACTGGAAGAGAGCGCGAAATCACCAGAGTGGCAGTTTTGGAAGTTGCGCGTCCGTCCTCCAACTGTTACCGTGTGGGAGCCAGCCTTCAGCCCGAGCTTGGAAAGGTCCAGCTCGGCAGATTCTCGACTTATGCTTAGCAAGCGCTTACCATCGATTGAGAGTTCCAAGCCCATCGGCCTCTCAGTAGTAACCTCCACCTTGGGCTCGGCACCAACGAGCCATGTCGCCGCATCAAGCTTGAGGCCTCCTTTGAGGCTAAAAGAAAGCGGCAACGCCGGCACCAGGCAAGCAAATTCCGGCCTAAGGGGAGTTGGCCTACCTTTAATCTCCACATTAATGTAGGCCAGCCAGCCTTCTGGCAAGCCTTGCGTCCCAGGCGCCTGGTACCAGCCTTGCGTGGCGTATATTCGAAGGAATAGCTCCAGGTCCGCTGTCAGGTAGCTCTTGCATAATAGAAGGTGCTTCTTGTCTGGCCTGACCTCGAATTGAGACGTGTAGCCACCGAGGTCCATATTCGGGCTCGCAACGATTAGGGGGCTGGCATCCCATCGCAATACATATTTGCCATTCGCCAACTCAAAGCTTTGACTTAAGTAAGTATGCGCGCTGAAAGGCAATGGCTCATACCACTCCAATCCTACGTCAAGCGGCTGCAAGTAATAGCTACCCGTTGCAGATGTGAAATTGCCTGACGGAAATCCAGCAGGACGGCGCGGGAAGAACTGAAGGCTAAACTCCCGGCCTCCTCTGTCCGGTTCTATCTGTAGGACAATTCGGGAAACTAGGCGCCCTTGTATGTCCTCTTTTTCGCCTGCCCACCATCGCGCTTCCTGAGCGACTATTCCAGCAATGTGCAGACACACCTCGTTACCGCCATTGCGGATAACTGCTCTTGCGCGGCCAGAAAGGCTACACGTAGCCCGCTCGCACCACCTCCGGAGAAGAGGTAGCAGGTCCTCCGGGTCGATCTCTGCATTTGGCGGGATACGGGCAAATTCGAAGAAGTCAGGCAGTTTGTCCCTGTCCGCTGCCTTAAGAAGCGATTGGGAGATGTGGTGGCCTATCCAGGTCAGCCTGCCCAGTTTCTCGGCAGTGCACAATCCTAGCTCGCCATGATTATCTAAGTGCAGCCAGCGCTTAAGATCGTCCCAATAGGACCGCGTTTCCCAGAAACTGGGTGGCTCGGAACGACCATCGAAGCCGAGCAGTTCGTTTAGACGCGTATAGTAATTATTAACTCCAATCCCCCTGGTCCAGTCCCTCTGCATATTGCTAGCAGCCAAAACGCAGAGAGCTAAGAGGCCTACGAATGGGGGCTTGCTTGATCGTCGCTCCTTCGAGTGTCTCCACATGCTAGCGTTATTCTTGAACCGGTAGAATGGATTCGGACTGCTGCGGGACACCTGAGAACGGACTGCCCAGACGAATTCGCTCTCTCCCTTTCCGCCAGGGAGCGAAAAAGCCGATTGTCCGATCTCGCTGAGTGTATCACCGTCGACCTGCAAGTAGACCGGGCGCCCTTTGTGCCGAGCGTTGAAGAAGTGGTCGCAGATTGCCCGGTTCCAGTCCTCATACCTGGGACGAGAGCTAACTTGGCTTGTCACTGCTTCGGCGGTTAAGCTGCCCAGCGGCAGCCTCACCCCTCACATTTGAGAAAACTTGGGCGGCATGAACGAACGACGCCTGGAGATGTCTAGTAGAATAAGCTAGGAGCACGTGCAGGATACGCCCCCCCAGTGTGGATGGGAACATAATACACTGTAAGAAAAGGTCCGTCAACTCCAAATTCCTGTATCTATGTCTTCTAGGGTCTTGGGCCTGTTTGTCTACCTGTCAGCCGATCGCACCTGGGGCAGTAAGCATCCACCCGCTAATGCTGAGCGAGAACCCCCATTAGCCCAGGTGCACTTGGGGGAAATTCGTGCTACAGGAGTCCAGGGGAGTCCCGCATTGTAAGTAGGAACGTCCATCTGCTCGGCACCAAGAGACCGCAGCCTGGGCGTCTGATCGCACGGATGTCTGTTGGATGACCATGCCGCTGGTATGCGTCCCCGACCCCTCGGTAATTACAGATTAGCCAATCGCAGGCAGGATTAACCAGTGGACGATACTATTGCCAGACGTCAGTCGGCTCAACCGGTAGAGGACACTGTAGCTAATCGTCAGCGCGATTGACCATGAGGCGAGTCCTGCTCTTGGACCGCCGAGGCCGTGCAGTATTCAGGATCCCGGTATGCCGGCCTCTTGCTGCCTGTGTGGTGTGCGAGGCGCGCCAGGACAGGTTATACTTGATGTATGTCGAAGGCTTTTGCCGCCGTGAGGATGGTACTGGCAGTTATTATTGCTCTGCTCGCCGGTCTGTTGGGGCTAAGCTTTGTCTTCTCTGACCCAGGGCCAGGGGAATCCTTGATGTGGCGCCTGGCTGAGGCCGCTCTACTGTTCTTCTTCTCCGGCGTGCTGACCGGTTATCTCTACAGCCGGTCCTGGAGACTGGCCGGGCTGGCCGCCTGGGGAGCCGTGCTTCTGGCCCTGGCAAGCCTGCTCTCGGCGGCTGGTGAGGGCCTTACAGGCGGGGAGCTTGTACAGTTGCTGGCTCTCCTGCTGGTCCCACTCGGGCTGGCCCTCGCAGGTGGCTATTTGGGGGCGTTGCTCTTCAGGATGGGCGGGCTCGATCGCCTGCTCGAGCGTTTGCTTCACGAGAAGTAGCAGCGCGACAGCTGCTATACAATCTGCCTTGACCCCTCCGGAGGCATGGCTTATACTTCCCTGGAAGGGCTAGGGCGGGGTTTCTGCTCCTATGAAATGCTCCAATTGCGGATCTGACATACCACCAGGCTTCAAGTTCTGCGGCAACTGCGGCACGAAGCTGGCCCCGCAATGTCCCGGTTGCGGCGCAGAAGTTCCGGAGGGCTTTAAGTTCTGCGGGCAATGCGGGACGCCCCTCCAGGGCGCAGCGCCGCCGCCTCCTCCCCCGCCTAAGGAAGAGCCTCCCCCAACCCCGGAGCAGGGTCTCCTCCAGGAGGAGCTGAAGCAGGTTACCATCCTCTTCGGCGACGTCTCCGGTTTCACCGCTATGTCAGAGAAACTCCAGCCCGAGCAAGTTCGCCTCATCATGGATACCTGTCTGAAGCAACTGGCGAAAGAGGTCAAGCGCTTTGGCGGCACGGTGGATAAGTTCAGTGGAGATAACATCATGGCCCTCTTCGGGGCTCCCGTGGCCCATGAAGATGACCCTGAGCGGGCGGTGATGGCGGCCATTAATATGCAAGAGGCGCTTACCCGCTTCGCCGCCGATCTCGAAAAGAGGACCGGCCTCTCCCTCCAGATGCGCATGGGCGTGAACACCGGACCCGTGATAGCGGGCATGACCGGCTCAGAGCAGGCCAAGGACTACACTGTGATGGGTGACGCCGTTAACCTGGCATCTCGGCTGGAGCACGCTGCAGAGAAGGGGAAGATACTGGTAGGTGAGAGCACCTACAAGGCCACCAGGGCGGTAATTGACTACCATGAGCTCGCCCCCATAATGGTCAAGGGGAAGAGCCAGCCGGTACCCATATGGGAAGTAGTCGGCACAAAGGCCCGGCCGGAGTCCCGGCGAGGCATCCGGGGTCTGGAATCATTCATAGTGGGCCGGGATGATGAGCTCGCCCGCCTTAAACAGGCCTACGCCACCGTAACTGAAAGAGACCGCCCCTACCTGGTTACCGTGCTCGGCATGGCCGGGATGGGTAAGAGCAGACTTTCGGTAGAATTCGAGAAGTATGTTTCGAGCCTGCCGGAGCCGGCAGTTGTGCGACGGGGCCAATGCCTGCCCTACGGCTCTACCGTGGCCTTCCTACCCCTGGCCGAGGTTATCAGGTCAGAGTGCGGAATCCTGGATAGCGACGCCCCGGAAATGGCCAGAGAAAAGCTTCTGGCCGCTATCCAGGCCTCAGGCTCCGCGCCGGACGCCGCCGGCAACATCCGGGCCGGAAGGTCCGAAGATCCGTTACAGGTCTTCGAGCGCGTCTGTTTCGCGATAGGCCTGGCCTCGGAGGAACCCTTCAGCGAGATGGACCCCAAGAGCGTGAAAGAGGAGCTATTCTGGGGCCTGCGCAAGTTCTTCGAGAAACGAGCTGCCATACAGCCTATGGTACTCGTCTTCGACGATATACATTGGGCCGATCCCAGCTTGCTGGACTTTATCGAATACCTGGCAGACAAGTCTGAGCGAGCAAGCCTGCTGGTACTCGGGCTTAGCCGTCCTGACCTCATGGACAAGCGTCCCAGCTGGGGCGCCTTCAAGAAGAACTTCTTATCCCTTTTTCTTGAGCCCCTGGACTATGAGGGGAGCTGCCGGCTGATAGGGCAGTTGCTCAATGTCGAAAACCTTCCGGAGCGGCTGGCACGCGCAATTACCGCCAAGGCCGAGGGCAATCCCTTCTACATCGAGGAGATCCTGAGGATGCTCATCGAGGATGGGGCTATCATCCAAAGAGATGAGGTATGGCTACTGACTGCCGCCGACGCCGTTCAGGCCCGCATTCCGGACACCCTCCAGGCCCTGATGGCAGCGCGCATAGACCGGCTGCAGCCTGAGGAGAAACGGGTGCTCCAGGAGGCCAGCGTGATGGGCCGGGTCTTCTGGGAAGCAGTCCTGCTGAATCTTGCCGGGAGCTTGAGAGGGGATGCCCTCGATCAGAAGCTGCATGAACTGGAGGTCAAAGAGCTCGTGAGAGAGCACGATGACTCGCAGTTACCCGGAGAAGATGAATGGTCCTTTAATCACATCCTCGTACGAGAAGTCTCCTATGAGAGCATTCCCCGGGCCAAGAGGGCGGAGAAGCATACTGTGGTGGCACGGTGGATCGAGCAAAAGGCGGCAGGCCGGCTGGATGGCTTTGCGGAAATGCTTGCCTACCAGTGGGAGCAGGCAGCGCTGATAGACATCGAAATGGGCGCCTTGCTTGGCAGGAACGAGGCCAGCAGTACCATCAGGCGCCAGGCTGTTCAGTACCTGAAGCTAGCCGGCGACAAGGCCAGGCACATCCAGTCAAACCTGGAAGCCAATAGTCTCTACAACAGAGCATTGGTCATCCTCGATAGCCTGTTTCAGGAAGGGAACGTCCCGGACTTCAGCCTCCAGGATGTCCAGATGGAACTGCTGTGCGTCCACGCAGCGGTCCTGGAAGAGCTTGGCGAATACAACAAGGCCATTCAGCAGATGGAGATGGTCCGGGAAAGAGCCCGGGAGCGAGGAACACGAGGGTTGGAGGGTGAAGCTCTCAGGCTGCTGGGCAACCTTTATCGCGATAAAGGCGATCTGACACAGGCGGAGCGGCTGGCCAGACAGGCGCTTGATTGCATGGAGGAAGAAGACCAGGCGAGGAACCGGGGCGAGACTCTGCTGCTGGTGGGGAAGGTCTACCATGACATGGGCCAGCCAGGGGAAAGCCGGCGCTGGGCGGAATCCGCATTGCGGGTGGCCAAGGAGTTCGGGGACCGGCGTCTGGAGCTGGCCGTCTTGCCCCTCCTGGGCAACTTGAACCTGCACAGCGGCTGGCTAGACCAGGCAGAGAAGCTATACCAGGAGGCTATCCGCCTCGCCGGCGACATCGGCGACAAGCGGGTAGAGGGCTCCACGCTTTACCTGCTTGGAAACGTGGACCTGAACAGCGGCGACTTGCCAGCCGCCCGTGAGCACTTGAACGAAGCCATCGGCCTTTTCCGAGAAATGGCCAATCGGCGTGGAGAGGCATGGAGTACCCTGACCCTGGGCACCGCAATGGCCAGGAGTGATGACTTCAACGGAGGCCTGCAGATGGTCACGCGGGCTCTGGAGATCTGCCAGGAGCTGGGAGACAAGTGGGCCGAGCCCTGGTGCCTGCGGGCCCTGGGCGAGATATCGATGAGCCAGGGGGACCTGCCTCAAGCTGAAAGTAAATTCCAGGAGGCCCTATCCAAGTCGCAGGCCTCAGGAGATAAGGGCATCCTGCCTGAGTTATACAGGGGCCTGGCTGAAGTGTACCTGGGCAAGGGAGAGACGGCCGCCGCCCTGGAGCACGCCGGCCGGGCGAGGGAGGTGGTCTCGGAGGATGACATCTACTCCCAGGCGACGACCTGGAGAATCCAGGGAGTAGCCCTGATGGCCGCCCGCCAGTGGAAAGACGCGGAGGAATGCTTCAAGAGCAGCATAGGCATTCTTAAGGATACCGGCTTCCGTATAGAGCTGGCCAGAGGCTATCTCGAATTTGCCCGTTTGATGGACGAGTTGAAACGGGAGCAGGAGGCTACCGCTATGCGTCAGAAGGCAGCGGAGCTAGGCTGGACACCGAGATGATAAGAGTTGGTATTTTAACTGCAAGCGATAAAGGGTCCCGGGGAGAACGGGTTGACACCAGCGGGGACGCCATCCGGGAGATGGTGGCCTCGATAGGAGCCGAGGTGGCTAAATATGACATCGTGCCTGACGAGCGGGACCTGATCTCCCTGAAGCTCCGGGAGTGGTGCGCTGAGGGGCTGGACCTCATCGTCACGACTGGAGGGACCGGGCTGGGGCCGCGTGATGTAACCCCGGAGGCCACCCGGGATGTCATCGACCGGGAGGCACCGGGCATGGCGGAGGCTATGAGGGCACAGAGCCTTAAATTTACACCGATGGCTATGCTTAGCCGGGCTGTGGTCGGCGCCCGTGACAAGACCCTGATCGTGAACCTGCCGGGCAGCCCCAAGGGTGTCCGGGAGTCGCTGGGCGTACTGTTGCCCGTCCTTCCCCATGCCATCGACATACTCAAGGGCGTGGTCGGCGAGCACCCTCCTACACAGAAAGCCTAGCTATGCGACTGGATGTCCTGACCCTTTTCCCTGAGATGTTCCGCGGCCCTTTTGAAGATAGCATCATCAAGCGCGCCGTCGACAGGGAATTGGTCCAGATAGCCTTCCACAATATCAGGGATTTCTCAACGGACAAGCACCGCACCGTAGATGATGCTCCCTATGGAGGCGGGCCAGGCATGGTTATGAAGCCTGATCCGGTGTTTGCCGCCGCGGAGTCACTGAATCTCCCTGAGGGAACTCCGGTCATCCTGCTGAGCCCGCAGGGACGCCTGTTCAACCAGAGGATAGCGGAAGACCTGGCATCAAAAGAGAGGCTCGTGCTAATCTGCGGGCACTACGAGGGTGTTGACGAGCGAATCCGAGAGCACTTGACGACTGATGAAATAAGCATCGGTGACTACATCTTGACGGGAGGGGAAATTCCCGCTATGGTGTTGGTGGACGCGTTAGTGCGCCTGGTGCCTGGCGTGCTGGGGTCCGAGGAATCCATCAGGACTGATTCCTTGAGCAGCGGGCTTCTCCAGTTCCCCTTGTATACCCGACCGGCGGATTTCAGGGGATGGAAGGTGCCGGAGGTTCTGCTATCGGGTAACCACCAGGAGATTGCCCGATGGCGCAGGAGCCAGTCACTATTGCGTACAGTCGAGCGGCGGCCGGAGTTGCTGGAGGTTGTGGAGCTCACCGACGAGGAACGGAGTGAGCTGGGGATCAGGAGGTAGACAGGATGCCGTTTAATATTGGGGCCCCGGAGATGCTGATTATCATGGTGATCGCATTGATCGTCTTCGGGCCCGCCAAGTTGCCAGAGATGGGGAAGACTATCGGCAAGGCCATGCGGGAGTTTCGCCGCGCTTCGTCGGAGCTCACAGACGAGCTTACCAGGGAAGTGGATGTAAAGAAGGAGCAGGAGCGCAAGGTTGTTCCGGCAATCAGTTCTGCTGAGAGCCCTACCAGCTATACGCCTGCTCAGACTCAAGCTTACAGCGACGAGCCAGCAACGGCATTGTCTGAGCCTATTCTGGGTGCGCCCCAAGACTTAGCAAAGTCCGTGGACCAGGACGGGGCACAGCCTGTGACTCAGGACGGGGACAATCCAGTGACTCAGGAAGGGACAAAGCCTGTAGCTCAGGCTGCTTCGATCCAGCCTAACGAGAATTAAAGGGGGTGATTCCATTGGACGCATCATCAGCGGTGTTGTTGGAGCCAAATGCCAATATCGCACCGTTTGGCCCTGGCGACCAGATAAAGGTCAGCAGCAGGATCCGGGAGGGAACCCGGGAACGAATTCAGAACTTTGAAGGTGTCGTAATTCGAATTCACAGAGGCGGACCCGGCTCCACGTTCACCGTGCGGCGGATTACCCACGGTGTAGGTGTGGAGAAGACCTTCCTGTACCACTCACCCCTCCTCGAGAAGGTGGAGGTGATCCGACGGGGCAAGGTCCGACGGGCCAAGCTATTCTACTTGAGAGGACTGACCGGCAAGGCAGCACGAATCAAGGAGAAGGGCTGGACCACTCGCAAGGAGGGGACCCAGGAGTAGGGTGTATGCAGAGGTGGCAGTGGACTTCCCCGCCGGGGTGTCCAAGACATACACCTACGCAGTCCCCGCTCACTTCACGCTAAACCCCGGAGACCTGGTCCTGGTGCCGTTCGGCGCCAGGACCCTTCCCGGCATAGTCTTTTCCCTCACATCAAAGTGCAGTTTCGACCACCCCCGGGAGATTAGCAGACGCGTCTCACCGGAGCCCCTCGTCTCCAGAGTCCACCTTGAGCTGGCCCGCTGGTTATCTCACCATTACCTGTGCTCGCTTTACGAAGCAGCTTCTCTGGTACTTCCGCCTGGAGCCGAGCCGCGGGCTCGTACGATCTTTCAGGCAGTAGATAA
>Ga0209514_10003168_pt1 | contig 24034 bp, 16 predicted proteins | sample Subgrocontami58m_FD_187452 | JGI IMG/M metagenome (GOLD analysis project Ga0209514, IMG submission 187452) | Subsurface groundwater microbial communities from S. Glens Falls, New York, USA - GMW37 contaminated, 5.8 m (SPAdes) (version 3) | ecosystem: Environmental > Aquatic > Deep subsurface >...
CCAGGATCCCCTGCGCCTCCTCCTTGTGGCCTGCTTCCCGGGCCTCGCTTTCCTTGGTCACCAGTTGCTCCATGTAGCTTAATTGGATCCCTATGTAATCCAGCCTCTCCTTGACATCCTCTTGCAAGCCGAAACCGCTGGCCTGGTAGATTCCGGCCAACTCGGGCAGCACATCGGCGTTTCTATCTTTGCCGATCCACAAAGCTTCATAGGGCGGAACGGGACCGTAGGTCGGCGATACGCCGCGATAGAGCCGCGTTCGATCCATGCCCAGTTGCTTGGCCAGCTCCCGGTGACTGAGGCTCTCCGTTTCATTTAGATAGTTGCGCATCAGGGAGGCGCCTTTAGTGATTTCCCGGTGCACTTCGTGACTCTGTCCCAGAGATTCCAGGGCGGAGATGAACGCCGCTTCGCGCAGCGAAGCGGCGAAAAGCTCATCAGGCAATTCCAGGAAGTGCAGGTTGACGAAGCTGTAAAAGGAAGCGCGCGCCCTGGTCAGATCGAGCAGCGGTGCCTCCCGCCGTGAGATGGTCATTATTTTGCCCTCTAACTGATTTTACGTATCTTGACGCGCGGTGAATTGCCGATGGATACGCTCACCGGGTCGATGGCCGGCGGGTGTGCCGATAGCAGGGCATTGAAGGCCGCGCCTTCCTTGGCCTTGGGATTTCTGTGCAGGCCCCGGCGTCCGAAGACACCCCCGATGCCCAGGGCATCGGGATGGATCAGGTTGGTGACGTGCACCCGGCCCTGCGCTTTTCCTCCCCACTGGGATTCGACGATAATCTCATCCCCCTCTTTTATTTTATGCCGTTCGGCGGCCCGCGGGTGGAGCAGGATGCTCTTCATGTACAGGTCCGTATCATCCAGTATCTCCTGCAGCCAGGGATTGCCCACAAGGTCCTGGTTGCCCGTTGTCGAAAAATGGATCTTCCAGTTGATCACTTTGAGCGGGTACTCTTCAGTGACCCCAAAGTCGGCGGTATCCATCCAGATGCCGAAGCCCGAGTAGTACTTCACCACTTCGTCGATACTGTCATATCCGGGCAGCTTGACCCCTATCCGTTCCAGGTTCTTTTTCAAATTGTTGCCGATTTCCGCCTGGCTATGGTAGTAGAGAGGCTGGCGGATGGCGTTGTCGGGGGCATAGTAGTAGTTATAACTCTCCTTCACCGTCGCCAGCCGATGGGGTTTGAAGGCGCAGGCCGCAAAATCCTCGAAGCCGGCATTGGGGCCGTAATCGCTCTTGATCTTGCGTTCCACCACTTCATCCCAGCTGTAATAGCCGTTTACGTCCAGCTTGTATTCCTCGGAGAGGCCTTTGGGCCAGGCGGGGCTGAGCGGGTCCATATTGTCCAACCCGTGTTCGTTGAACTGCCTGTAGAGTCTGGGGAGCGCTCCGCAGCGCTTGGCCAATTCAATAACGATATCGTTGCAATTCATGGTGTTATAGACGCGCGGCACCGCCGGCCGCTTTACCAGCGTGCCCATGAGCCCGCGGTTATAATCGCTGCATTCTTTTTCATTGCGCCGGAGGCGGTAGAAATTGGTCCGCTCCAGGGAGGAATCTTCGGGCAGGACGATATCCGCCAGTTGCGTGGGTTCATCGAAATGATAGGCGATGGAAGCGACAAAGGGGATCTTCTGCCAGGCCTCCAGAACCTCGTTATAGTTCGCATTCGAGCCAAAGGGGTTGGAGGCATGGACCAGGGCCACCTTGACGGGATAATCGATGTACCACTTTTCCGGATGGAGGATGATATCCGGCAGGAGCGGCGTATAGGTGTGGCCGGCGGGAAAGAGCCAGTCCGGGGTCAGCCCCTTGGGGGGGAAATCGAAGGGCTTGCCTGTCACCTGGGTGCTCATCGTGAACTGGGCCTTCAGGATGCCGTCCTTGTCGGCGGAGAGAAAAGGCAGCTGACTCATGCTCTGACAGCCCTGCATGCCCCCCGGCACATCGGAGTTGCCCAAAAGGACGTTGATGGCGCAATAGAACTTGTAGGTCTGCGTGCCGATATTGTCGGTAACGGCGCCCCGGCCGATGTCGATGCAGGCGGGCGAGTAGGGAAACTCGTAGCCGTCGAGCTCGATTTTCTCGCCGATCCGCGCTTCCTTTACGAGGTCCCCGGCGATCTCCCGGATCTTTGCGGCGGGGATCGTTGTCAAATCGCTGGCCCATTCGGGGGTAAACTCAACTATATAATCCTTCAGGGCCTGAAAGCAGGTCTTCACCTTTTGACCGTTGACTTCGTAAGTGCCGGTCAGGGCATAAGTTTCGCCCTTGGCATGGTCAAAGGGAACGGCCCCCCCCGTCTCTTCATCCCAGACCAGAGGTTTTTGCGTCTCCGGGTCGCGGACGTAATCTTCCATGAATACCCGGACGCCGTCCAGGTACTGCTCCGTGTCCGGGATGAGATAGGGGGCGTTGCTGCGAACCTTAAGCCACCAGTCGTCATACTTGTTTACTTCATGCAGGATGCAATAGAGCAAAGACGCCGCCAAGGCCACATGGGTGCCCGGACGAATGGGGACCCACTCGCCGAACTGGGCCTCGCGATTGAACTTCGGGTCCACGCAAACGATCTTCATGCCCCGCTGCACGGCATCGGCCAGGTTTCTGGTGCTGCTGCTGGCGATGCTGAAGGTCCCGCCGAAGGTTCGTCCGGCCAGCAAGACGTAATTGCACCGTTCCAGATCCAGGCGGTCCAGCATAACGCCGTTCAGATGCAACGCCGCAAAATGTTCCGGACATAACGGCCCCATGGTGCCAAAGGTATTGGGGGTACCGAAGGCCGTGGCCATTCTTATGGCCCGGGCTTCCTCGAAGCCGAAACCCACATAGTAGATGATACTGCGGGGATCGGTGGCCCGGGCCTCCCGGAGTTTTTCCCCCACCGTATCCAGCGCTTCTTCCCAACTGATTTCTACCCATCCGGGATCCTCATCCAGGCCCCGCTTGGGATTGGTTCGGCGCAACGGGTTTTTCACCCGGTAGGGATTGTACAGGTTCATGGGTAGAGACAGCCCGCGCGGACAAAGGGCGCCCCGGTTCGTTTCCGATTTGGGGTCCCCCGCAACCTCAACGACCACCCCATCCACGACCTTCACCTGGGTAGCACAGGTAGGCTGATGGCAGCCGCTGCAAAAGTTGGCCTTCCACTCGATCTTTTCCTGGCCCGTTACCGGTTTCGCTACCGATTCGAAGGCGGACTTTCGGCGTTTAAACAGAGAGCCTAACTTAGACACCACACCGAGAGCGGCAGCGCCTCTGTAATCGGAATCACGAACGCTGGAGTTATCCTGGGACATTATTTATATTTCACCCTGCCTTTCATTCAATTTCATTCCCCCCCTTCTTCGATATAATACACTGAAGGGTCGGTGCCCATCTCCGGCAACAGCTGTACAGGTTTGCGCCGGGCGATGAGTTTTGATACTTCGCTTTCCGGATCATCCAGATCGCCGAAGGTTCTGGCCTTGCCCGGACAGGTCTGCACGCAGGATGGCTCTTTTCCTTCTGCCAGACGGCTGGAACAAAAGTTGCACTTGCTCACTACGCCCGGCTGATGCCTCGTAAAGGCTACCTTTTCATAAGGAGTGAACTCTTTTTCGGAGTGGTAAGGTTGAATGTCCATTATCTTGGTGCGGATATTGTACGGACAGGCCAGCATGCAGTACTTGCACAAAACACATTTCTCCGGGTCGATGGCCGTGATGCCGTCTTCACGCTTGTAGGAAGCACCAGTAGGGCAAACCCTCACACATTCCGGGTCCTTACAGTGCATGCAGAGCATGGGTTGATAACGCACCTTTGCATGAGGGTATTCCCCTATTTCACGGATCAGCACGCGGGACCAAAAAATGCCCTTGGGAGTGGCGTTGTGTTGTTTACAGGCCATTGAACAGGCATGGCAACCAATGCACCTGTTCAAATCAATTACCATGCCATAACGCATGTACTACCTCCGACTCAAATTTCCGAAAAACATTATATAGAAGAGTGCTGACTCTATGAGAAGGGAAATTTAGTGTCAAGTAAAAAATTGTCAATATTTTTTCGAGAACCTCCAGCAATCGTTTGCCCTTTTCCGCCAATTTTCCCGATAGTCTTCCTCGATGATCTTGGAATAGCCGTCGATGGCCCGGAGAGGCGCCCGTAAATCATGGGAAACGGAGTAGGTAAAGGCCTCGTGTTCCTTATTGGAGGCTTCCAGTTGCTCCGTCCGCTCCCTAAGGTCTGCTTCCGCTTGTTTGCGCTGGGTGACGTCGCTGAAAGTGACGGCAAAAAACCCCTTGTGTGGGCTGAATGCCGAAATCGCATACCAGCTATTGAGGAGTTCTGAATAACTCTCGAACTGGATTGGTTCTGCGGTCAGGGCGACCCGGCCATATTTCTCAATCCAGCCCGTCGGGTCCTTTTCTATGCCCGGCAAGACTTCCGTTACCCTTTTGCCGATTATGTCTTCACCCGTGAGGCCGGTGAGACTCTCAAAAGCTTTGTTGACCTCAAGAAAGACATAGTCGCAGGGCTTCCCTCGGGCATCCAGCACTATCCGGTGATAGGCAAACCCCTCGGACATGTTGCTGAAGAGGGAACGCAGCTTTTCCTCGCTCCTTCTGAGGGCGTCCTTGATGATGCGCGCTTCCGAGCTTTCGATGACTTCCCACTTGCCCGCACTGCGGACCAGGGCAAACCGGTGGTTTTTGACCACCTCCATCAGCCCGAGGGCATCGAACTTGTCGCGGGGATAGGTAAAGACGGCAATTATGTTGACGCCGTCTATGGCCGCGGCCTCATGACAGACAAAGGACTTGCTGTCCTTCTTTACCGGGAAGGCGGGGCAGGAAAGCCGGAGGCCGTCAAAACCGCTGGCGATGGCCTTGTCCAACCAGGCGCTGAGGTTGCTCGCCGGCATTTTTTCTCCGGCGCGCCAGCGGCGGCAGGAAATTATCTCCATCTGCCCGCTGCGGGCGTAGCTCTCAAAACCGGGCACCGCCTTCCGCAGGGCCTCTTTCGCCTCCGCCGTGTTGACGGGTCCGGCGGTTACCCAGAGGCAGAGCTCGTTGTTTTCCAGCCCGGCCCGGAAGTAAGGCAGCAGGATGCCAAGAATATCTTCCTGCGTTTGATAAAACTGGCAGAAGTGAACACCCCAAGGCAGATCATCAATCAAGGTGAGACCGGATTTCCGTTTATCAAAGTGCAGGGTGTTCATATTTTTCGCTGAATTGAGACGATCGAAAGAAAAGGCGCATGCCTGGGATTATCAGACATGGGCGCAGGCGAAGGTGGAATTGCTGACGATCTGCCAGGCGCCCTGATTCATGGCCAGGGCAAACTCATGGTTCTTGACGACATCCATGATCTCTACCACGCCGCACTTTTTGAGTGAGTAGGTACAGAGCACCAGCAGCTTGGTGCCGCCGATGACGTTGTTGATCTCCGCCTCATAGCAGGCGAAGTCGTCCCAGTCCTTTTTGTTATCGATCCAGTAAGGGTTACCGCTTACCCTCATGCCCGCAAAACCCCTGGCCAAGGCCTCATCATGTTTTTCCATCCACATGTTGAGGGTCCGCTGCAGGTCGAAATTGCCACCCTTGAGATACCAATCCCTATAAGAAAATATTTCCATCCGTCCGTTGGCCAGGTAGTCGGAAAAACCGGCTACGCCTTTCTTCATGGCCCGGATGGCGTATTCCCGGTCCAGGAAATCCGAGGTTACCCAGATACAAAGCTCGTTGTTTTCCAGCCCGGCCCGGAAGTAAGGGACAAGTACCTCCAGCAAATCCTTCTTAGTCCGGTAAAACTGGCAGAAATGGCTGCCCCAGGGAAGATCGCCGATCAAGGCGATGCCTGACTTTCTCTTTTCCGTTCCGGTTGTCATGTAATCCTCCTCTTGTACGGTGATTAGATATATCGTTTACCGGAGAATTTCAAGAAAAAACCCTTTTCATTTTATTTGAGCAGCATCCCCCATTTCTCGATGGCCAGTTTTCTTGCCTCGGGGGTCAGGGCGCTTTCGGGAGGGAAACGGTCTTTCCATTCAAAGGGTTTGGTGGCATCGATGATGGCGCGCGAATTGAGGGTGATGCCCTTGGCCCGGTCGTCGGGATGCAGGCGCGGATCGACGCCGGTGCTCCAGGCCCGGCGGATGATGTCGATGGAAGTGGCGGGATCGGAACGGGTGCACATGGCCCAGAGGACCTCATCCATGTTGGTTACGTCGATGTCTTCGTCGACGACCACTACATAACGGCCGAAAAAGGCGCCCACGCCGCATTGCGAAGCGATGTGCCCCGCCTGCACCGCGTGCCCCGGATAGCTCTGTTTGATGGCCACGCAGATGAAGAGCCGCGAACCGCCCGGTTCCGGAAACCAGGTCGCCACCACGTTGCGGACGCCCGCCTTTTCCATTTGCTCCTTCAGCAGATAGGAACGGAGGCAGGTGCGAAAGAGGGTGGCTTCACTGGGCGGGCGGACCGGTGGGGCGCCGCAGAGGATCGGATCATTACGGTGGTAGACGGCCGCGAGTTCCATCCGCGGTTCCGGCCGGGAGCCCCGGGCATAGTAGCCGGGCCATTCGCCGAAGGGCCCCTCGTCCTTGAGATCATCTTTATGGAGGAATCCCTCCAGGGCGATTTCTGCATCCGCGGCGATGGGTAGTCCCGTGTATTTTCCTGTAATTACCTCGACGGCTCGTCCTCTGATGCCGCCCACCCAGTCGTATTCGTTGACTTCGAAGGAAAAGTCCGTGGCCCCTGCCATGAAGAGCAGGGGATCGCCGCCGATGATGAAAACCAGCGGGCAGGGCTCGCCGCGGTCGAAGTATTTGTCCCGGATGATCCGGCCGTCCTTGCCCTGGGAGATGTGGGGAATGATGTGCTTGGCATCGTCCACCATGGCCCGGTAGGCGCCCAGGTTGATCTTGCCGCTCTCCGGATCGCGCATGGCCACATAGCAGGCCGTGCCGATGTACCGCCCTCCGTCCTTTTCATGCCACTGCGGAGTGGGAAACTTCAGGACATCGATGGCATCGCCTTCGTCCACGTTTTCCAGAATGGGGCCGTTAGCTGCCGGAACGGGTGGCAGGGGCCGGACCTCGCTCATCTTCTTGCCGATCGCGCCGGTCAATTCCCCCCGCGAGAGGTGGGGGGGCAAGCGGAAGGCGAGCGCCAGTCTCTCCGGGGTGCGCAGGGCATTCACCAAGACCCGGTAACCCGGCGGATAGCCCGGTATGTCATCGCAAATTATCGCCTGGCCCCCCTCGCGATGGGTAATCAGTTCGGCGATCTCGCCGATATCCTGCTGCCAGGTGGCGCCCTGAACCGTCCTCAGACCGCCCATGTTGCCCACCGCTGACAGCCAACCCCGCAAATCCGTGAAATCGACAGCGTCCGCTTTGTTCGCCATAGGGATAACTCCTTTCGCTAACTTGATTGTGTTCAATTCGTTATTTCTCATTACTTGATCTCTGAATACCGCCGTGCTAACCTGCCCCCCTCCCGGAAAGAAATTTGCATGGTCCACTGACATGAAACTGAAAGAATCTTTTACTGCTGTTGTACACGGTAAGAACCACCATTGGTGGGCCTTGGCTGCCACCTCCTCGGGCAGCTTTCTGAACACCTATGACTTGGGGGCGGTGAGCATGAGCCTCCCGCATATCATGGATTCCTTTCAAACCAGTATTACGCTCGCCAGCTGGGTTCTTTTGGCCCAAGTGCTCGTTAGTACGGTACTCCTGCTGCCGGCGGGCCGACTGGGAGATATCATTGGCCGAAAAAAAGTCTATAACCTGGGTTTCGTTATTTTTACCATCGGCTCGCTTCTTTGCGGCCTGTCCCAAAATCTCACCGAACTCATCATCTTTCGGGTTTTCCAGGCCTTGGGATCGGCGATGCTTCAAACCAGCAGCTTTGCCATTGTTTCCGCTGTTTTTCCCGAAAGGGACAGGGGCAAAGGGCTCGGCATAAGCAGCGCCCTGGTCTCCATCGGTACCACAGCCGGCCCGGCCCTGGGGGGTATCATTATCGGGCTCCTGGGTTGGCGCGGCATTTTTTTTGTTAACGTGCCAGTCGGTATTGTGGGTACGTTCCTTGCCCATTTCATTCTGCTGGAAGAAAGAGTATCCATCGTTCAGAAAGGGAAGAGCCGGAACTTCGATGTTGTCGGCTCATGCCTTGCTGCCGTGGCCATCGGCTCTCTGTTAGCCGGCCTCAGCCTGGGGCAGGTCGGAAGCTGGTCTTCAGCGGGGACCATCAGTCTGTTGGTCGTTGCTTTGATTGCGACGGTTGCCTTCCCCGTCTATGAATCTCGCCATGCTTCTCCCCTTGTGGACGTCAATCTATTTAAAAACAGGACATTTTCCCTCAATATTCTCGCTCGTTTTATGCTGTTTGTCTCCGTGTCGATGAATGTTCTGCTGATGCCCTTCTATCTGCAGGTTGTCTTGGGTTATTCTCCCGCCGAAACAGGCATGCTCATTGCCCCCATAAGCATTGCCATTGGCGCTATGGCGCCCATCTCCGGTTGGCTGACCAATTCTGTAAGTACGCGCTATCTCAGCGCCTTTGGCATGGCGGTCCTGGGTCTTGGTCTCTTTCTGACTACCCGCCTCGGGGTTACGTCGGGCTACGCCGATGTCCTTTGGCGATTAATTCTGATCGGAGTTGGCCACGGCATTTTTCAAACTCCCAACAATACATCCATCATGGACTCCGTATCCCGGGACAAATTCGGCATCGCCTCGGGGTTGATGGCTTTGATGAGAGGGGTGGGCCGCGGGATCGGCACTTCCATCGCCAGCATTATCGTTGCCATCGGCTTGCATGAAACAGTTGGGACCGTATCACTTTACGACCTCAAGAGAGGCGGCGCGTCTGCAATTCAGGGACCCATCCTTGAGGCTTTTTCGGTAAGCATCACCAATGCTCTTCTGGTTGCATCGGTACTTTGCATTCCCACGGTCATCATTTGCCTCCTGCGGGGAAAAACAGCTCGAGACTTGGGGGAATTGAATTCCCGCTAACTTTCTTTTCTCACGTCGAGAGGGGCGGAAGATCTCTCATCCCGCAGTGAGATCACGGACATCCGGAACTGGTGCAAGAAGAAGAGATAACTCCAACCGTGACTTCTTGAACCCAAGTGGCCACCTGCTCAGTGAAATCCGCCAACGGTTACTCAGTTGCCGACCGGGGCGCCGCCACAATGATCAATATCGATACAATGCTCAAGGCGGCACAGCCAAGCCAGGCCAGCTGATAACTATGCCATCGATCAAAAATAAACCCCGCCAGAGGTGCACCTATTATATTACCTAATGTCATCATTCCAATGGTGAAGCCCAGGATGCTCCCGAATTTTTCCCGGCCGAAGTATCGGCTCAGCAAAACAGCCCTTATGGTGACGCTGCCGCCAAAGCCAATGCCAAATGTTAGCAGGAAAGGCACCAATAACCATAGTCCAAGGGGAGCAATATAGGCAAAAATGAACATCCCCAGTCCCGATAGAGCAAAACCGATCGCTGCCGCTCTCCTCATTTCCATTCTATCCCCAAGCCAGCCGAAACCAAGCCGGCCCAGGATGCTGGTTATTGGTATCGCCGTACCTACAAGGCTGGCCGTTAATCGGGAGATGCCAATATCGCTTAAATAGGGCATGACATGCGTTAATATTGCACTCGTAACGATGGCGTGAAATGTCATCGCCAGAGTGACATGCCAGAAAGCGCGATTCCTTAAAGCTGCTCCGGCCGTGAAATTTATATCCAAGTTTTTTTTAATCGCCGCGCTATCGTTGCTGGCAACGACTGTCTGGTATTCGTCACCGTCCGGCAGGCAACCATAATTTTCCGGTTTATCGCGGACCAGAAGCGATAGCGGCAGACATACGACCCAGGTACCTAAACCAAAGATGATCATGGCTGTTCGCCAGCCGTATCTGTCGACAATGATAACGATTAGCGGTATGAGTAATCCGCCGAGGGCGGCGCCGCTGGCCATAATGCCGGTGGCCATGGCCAGTCGTTTTTTGAACCAGTTGGCTATGGCGGTCATCATAACGGCATGGCCGGTGAAACTCCCGCCGATGGATATTAAAAAAATTACTCCATAGAACGTGGGCAGGGAACCGACGACGCTGAGCAATATCAGGCCAAGGCCGGTAACGCTGCTGCCAAAGAAAAGCAGTCTTCTCGGTCCCCAGCGATCGACGAGCAGCCCCACGACGGGTGCCAGAAGACCCGTTTCCAGACCACGCAGCGAAGTGGCAAGCGAAACCTGGGTATAACTCCAGCCGAATTCATGTGCTATGGGTTCGAAAACAGCGGTGAATCCGAAATAGACGATGCCGCTGGCATACAGAAACACCAGGGAGGTGGAAACGACGATCCACCAGCCATAAAATATTTTCGCACGGCCCCGCTCAACATTCATCGTGTGGTAAATCTCTTCTCCGATGGTCCAACCTCCGCCTTGCCCATTAGTCGCCAATAGGACTGATGTCGGTAAATATAAATGGAACCGCACACTTGTGGATATCCAGTGAGCGCTGTCGTAGCTGACATATGATCAGCTCAGATCGATTTTCCCTTCTTCAGGCGTTTTTTGAGGTAAGCCACCGGGTCCGGGGCGTAGTCTTGCAGATAGTCGCCCTTGCAATTGATGCCGGGCAGAGGGGGCACCCAGTCGTATTTGAGCAGTTCGTCGGGGTCGCCATACTTCGTGGCCAGGGCCCGGAGGGCGGGGTCGGAAAGCGCCGTCACCCAGCCCTTGTCCACGATTTTGTGCCAATAGTCGGTGCCCCGCAGTTTTACTTCGTAGGTGGCAAAGTAATTGTGCACATGGATATGCCCCCGGGGCGCCTTCATTTTTTGGGCGTAGGCGGCAAACTCCTTCTCGCTTCCCGAGGCCCGGCTGCCGAAACCCAGGTGAAAGATGCCGGCCCTGGTTCGCTCGGGCAGGTTGGGGTAGATCCAGTAGCTTTTGAACATGTCCGAGGTGCGCCGATGGACGCCCACGGCCGTGCAGAGGGCAGTGTCGCAAAACCAGAACAGTCCCTTTTCCGGATATCCCGGCCAGTGGATATTCTTGAAGGTATCCATCAATTCCCGGATGCCCTCTCCGTATTTACCGCCGCCCCGCACCTCCACCAGGCGGTCGTCTTCAAAATACGTTTCAATGCGGGGAAAGAAGCCGCAGTGGTTCGAGGTCCCCGCCAAAACGCCGCTCACGTGGGAGAAAACCGGCGGGGTCTCAAAGGACAGGCCTTTGGTTTCCAGTATTTCGCCACAGGTGGCCATGAGCGGATTCATGAAGAGGTGCCCGTGGAGCAGGGCCTGCATCTGCCACCGCTTGGCCTCCTCCGGTGTCAGGTAAAACTCCAGATAGGTGCCTTCCGGGTCGGTTATCCTCACCTCCGAGGCTTCCCCCAGGGGCGCGACGATCATTTTCTCGAATTCGTCCCATAATTCCCGGGGGAAGGTGTGGCCCCGTGAAAGAAACCAATCCCAGGTGTTGAAAGGCCAGAAGCCGCGGAACTTGCCGATATGTTTACCCAAGCCCCTTTTCGCATTCGCGCCCGCCACGTCCACGAAAACGGCTGTATATTCCGGATGTTCGTCCAGATACTCCGCTGCCGCGCCCACCAGTCCCAGGCCCGTTACCAGATCCAGGGCCGTCCCGGAGGCCTTTCCCCCTTCCATCAGGTTGTACTCTTTCCAGCCGTCGGCAACGCTGGTGATCTCGGGATCCCGGCCCACGAGCTGGCGCGGATAAATAAAGTCCACCTGGACGGCCCCCTGTTCCTGCAGGGCCTGGGTGACCGCTGCCGCCACATACCGGTCCTGATCCGGCAAAGTTACGATCAGGACTTTGTCTCCCTCTTTCACAAAAAGGCGCGGGGCGACACCGATCCGCGGCGTCTCCGCCGGGCCGACTTTCGTAACCAGGCGCCTAGCCTGCGACAGGCAGTCCTTGACACTGGCGGGTTTACGGTAATCGGGGGCGCAGGGGTCCGGAAAGCTGTAAACACTCATCAGGTTCCTCCTTTTTTGGTATAATTTCCGCGGTACGTCCTCATCCCGCGGCAGCGACAATGGCTGCCCGATTATCCTATTGCGCGGGGAACACGTCGGGCCATTTTTTCAGGGTTTCAGCCCGCAATTCCCGGCTCGATCGGATGACTTTGGGGAATTTATCCTTCCAGTAGTAGGGCCGGCAGGCCAGAAGAATGGCCCGGGAATTCGTGTAGTCGCCCCGGGCCCTTTGTTCCGGTGGAATCGTGGGGTCCAGAGGGGTGCTCCAGCAACCGTGAATGATTTCCACTGCCGTCGCCGGATCGCAGCGCGTGGCTACCGCCCACATGACCTCTTCATCGTTGGTGGGATCGATATCGTCATCCACCACGATGACCCAGCGCCCGTGATAGGCCCCTTCGGCGCCCACCATGGCCGCCATGCCCACCTGCTTGGCGTGCCCCGAATATCTCTGTTCGATGGCGATCACCGTGATCAGCCGGGAGCCGCCGGCCCGCATATTCCAGGCGCCCTTGATGCCGGGAATGCCTATCTGTTCCATCTCATGCCAGATGTTGGCCGCCCGCATGACATAAGTGGCGGAGATGGAGCCGGGCGGCGTCAGCGAAGGCGCCCCGAGCATGATGGGATTGTTGCGGTGCATCACCCGCTTGACATTGATTACCGCTTCGTTGCGGGCGCCGGAACCGTAATATCCGGGCCATTCGCCGAAAGGGCCTTCCTCCCTGGATTCCACCCCGGGAGGAGGGCAATCACCCTCGATGACAATTTCCGCATCAGCCGGGATCGGCAGCCCCGTGTATTCCCCCCGGATCAGTTCCACAGGCTTTCCCAGCAGGCCGCCGGCGATGCCGTATTCTTCGACTCCCCAGGGCAAGGCCAGGAAGGAAGGCATCCAAACCAGGGGGTGGGACCCGAAAACGACCGCCACCGGGCAGGATTTTCCCTGGGCCCACCAGCTCTCCCTGATGAGACGGCCGTGATGGCCGGGAGAAATGTACAGGCCCAGGGTGTTCCGGTCGTGCAGTTGGACCCGATAGGTGCCCACGTTGACCCAGCCCTCGGTGGGATGCTGGTTGATTACCAGATCGCCGGTGCCGATGTAGCGGCCGCCGTCGAGTTCGTGCCAGCGCGGCGTCGGAAATTTCATGAGGTCCACTTCGCCGTCCCGAAACACGTTTTCCATAACCGGTCCCTTTTCGACGTACATGGGCGGTATGGATTTCAGGGCCTTGAATTTTTCCTTTACCAGGCGTACCAGTTCCACGTTGGGAGTGTCGGCGGGAAAGCCGAGAGCGATGGCCAGCCGCCGGGGCCGGGAAAGAAGGTTGCTTACTACCCGATAGCCCGGCGGATAGTCTTTAATGTTGTCGAAGAGCAGCGCGGGGCCGTTTCGTTCATCCGACAGTTCAGTCATGGTGCCGATCTCCAGATTCCAGTCTGCCCCGTTGACCCGTTTCAATTCATTGAATTTTTCCAACTCACTGATAAATGACGACAAACCCATTTTGTGCCCCTTTCTCCTTATCCTTTTGCTACGAATATTGATGTCATGCCGGCCAAGACCGGTATCCAGAAATCACTGGACCCCGGTCTTCACCGGGGTGACGACTTCTAGCAAAGTCGTCATTTTTTCAGTACGGGGCCGACGATCTCCGCCGCTACCTTCACCATTTCTTTCTGTCGCCGAAAATCTTCTTCCGTGGCCGTGAAAAATTTTTCTCCCGGCTGGGGGAAGAAGATTGCCGGGATCCCTTCCCGGGGACTGTCCACCCTGGCCCCCGGCAAGCGGGCATTCTTGACCACAACCGCATGCCCTTCCCGGGAAAGGATCCAGTTGGCGAAGAGGGCGGCCGCGTTCGGATTGGGCCGCTTAGTCACGATCCCCAACCCATAGCTCATGGAGGTTACCACGCCGCCTTCCGCTGCTACGACAGGATAAATGGGCGCGCCGGCCCTCATAAATTCCCCTACCGTTTCCCCGTGGGTTCCCACGGCCAATTCATATTTCCCCCGGGCCACCCATTCCACTTCCTGACGCAGGTCCCTGGTAAAGGCGAGGTCCTGTTTGATAAACTGCCTCAGGAACTGTTTCGTTTCTTCGACCCCCCATATCGATGCCAAACAGCTGACGAAAGAATTGCCCGCCCCGGCAATCGTGGGATCGCTGGCGATAATCTTGCCTTTCCACCGCGATTGGAGCAGATCCCTGTAAGAACTTATCTCTCCCTCCTTGACCAGATTGGTGTTTCTGATGAACTGCCGCGCGAAGGCAGCGAGCATGCCGATGGAATAATGGTCCTTGTCGATGTAGGGGCCGTTCCCGGAAACCCAGGCCTTGGGATCGGTGACTTCCGGCAGGATCAGTATCTGGTCGAATTTATCTAGCAATCCCTTGGGTTTCATCTCGAAGGCCAGATTGTTCCCCCCGGCAATGACGATGTCCACCGTATACAGGCCGGCGCGCCGTTGCGCATCCATTTTCTGCACCAATTCGGGGCCCCGGGCCGAAAGGACATCCACTTTGATACCGTATTTCTCGGTAAAGGCCGCCGTCGTCTTCCGGACATCCCCGCCGCTGGCCGTTGAGTAAACCGACAGCTGGCCTTCCTTTCTTGCCGCACTCGCCAATTCCTCCCACGTCTGTTTCCAGCTGGCCTTACCGGACTCGGCAGCCAGGGCGGAAACCGGCTGCCAGGCGGACGGCAAAAGCGTACTGGCCGCGGGCAAATAAAAAACAAATAAAAAAAATGATATTAAGACTGTGGTTTTATGAACCAGCGTGTTCATCATGGGCCTCCTATGCTCTATTGACCGCAAACAAGTTCGTTATACATCTACTCGAAACTGATAATTTTGCCGGCTCAGATGCAGGCTGGATGTAATGCCGAAATCTAAGCAAAGCTACCCTGTGTGTCAAGCAATAAATTGAGCGGGTGCCATGATTTTTCTTGATTTAGGTAAAATACCTGCTATTATCCTCTACACTTGAACGAGACATGGTTGGTCCTTATTTCTTCTCACTACTCGGCGTCCGAGTCTCTAATAATTGTTCCCCTTTGAAAAATTCATGAACCAGGAAATTAATTTAGAATCTTTTTTTAAACGCCTGTCCAACGCGTGCCTGCTCATTACGGTCGGTGTCAGCGTTCTGTCCTTTATCGGCTGGGCCGCCGGTTTAATGCTGGTCACGAGTCTGAGACCTCATTATGTTCCCATTGCCCCGAGTTCCGCCGGCTGCTTTTTTATCCTGAGCGCCTCTTGCCTCGGATATTTTCTCCATCCTGAAAACTCTGCACGGCGGATGATTGCCGGGGTAGGTGCAACCCTCACCTTGTTGCTCTGCGCCGTGATTCTGGTTGCCTTTTTCAGTGGGACAACCGTGGAGGCGGAACGTCTGGGCTTTCACCTGCCGGTCCATCCGGCCTCCTTTCCCATCGGCCGCATGTCTCCCCTCACGGCCGCAGGTTTTGTCGTGGCGTCAGTGACGGTTCTCATGCAGGTTTTGTCGCGACGGGCCGGCCGGTCTTACAAAAACGCGGCATCCTTTCTGGCCTCGGTCCTGATTTTGGCCGCCTGCGTCATGATGTTCGGTTATCTCTACGGCACGCCGTTTTTATATGGCGGCAGCATAATTCCAGTGGCGCTGCCGACGGCGGTGGCCTTTGCCTTTCTGGGCCTGGGCCTGCTGACGGCTTGCGGGCCGCAAGCCCCGCCGGTGAAATCATTTACTGATTCCACGGTACGCAGCCGCTTGCTGAGAGCGTTCGTACCGACGATAATTGCCTTCGTCCTGCTGCACGGATTGGCATACAAGACAGCCTTGCCCGCAACGAGCAATCCGGCCCTGATTGCATCGGCCATCGCTTTCCTTTCCGCCCTCTTCATCGGGATCATCATATCTAAAATGGCGCATTCCATCGGGGCGGAAATAGACCTTGCCCATGGGGAACGCGACAAGAAGGAGCAGGCGCTCCGGGAATCGGAGGAGAAGTTCAGAGGCCTGGCGGAGCAGTCGCTGGTGGGCATTTCCATCATCCAAGACGGGGTCTTTAAATACGTAAACCCGAAGTTCGCGGCGATGTTTGGCTACACTGTCGATGAATGTCTTGCCGGCATGCCCTATCTCAGTACCGTATTGCCCGGTGATCACAAGCTGGTTGCTGAAAGGGTGGAGGAGCGAATTGCGGGGGAGAACCCGGCTACTATTTACGAGGTTAGAGGGGTGAGGAAAAACGGCGACCTAATCGACATCGAAGTCTACGGTACGCCCGTTTCATATAACCAAAAGCCGGCGGCCGTAGGGATCCTCCTGGATATCACCCATCGCAAACAGGCGGAAGCGGAACTGAAGACCCTTGCCATAACGGATGCCCTGACCGGGCTGTACAACCGCCGGGGTTTCATCGCCCTGGCCGAACAGCAGCTCAAGCAGGCCGCCAGGAAAAAAGGTGGTTTGACGCTGCTGTTTGCCGATCTCGATGATTTGAAGAGCATAAATGATGACTTAGGCCATAAGGTTGGTGATAAGGCGATTATGGAGGTTGCCGAGATTTTCCGCGAGGTCTTCCGGAAAATGGATATTATTGGCCGTATCGGGGGCGATGAGTTCGCGATTCTCGTAATAGAAACACGGCCGGACTATGCGGACACCATCGAACGTCGCTTGCAGGCTTGTCTGGATCTCCATAATTCCGGTGTCGACCGGGCTTATAGTATCTCCTTGAGCATCGGCCTGGCTTACTATGACCCGGAAACTCCCGCTTCTCTCGACGACCTGATAAGCCGTGCCGATTCCCTGATGTACGAAGAGAAGAAAAAGAAGCATTTATAGGGAAAAAACTCTCTTAAATTTTCCAGGAATGAGGAATATCCCAGGTCTGCTTCCGGTTCTCTGCCCCGTGCGGCCCAACTCGCGCGCCCTCTGGATCAACAGTTCGCTTCTTGCTTTCCCAGTTTTTTGGCCTGGCTACCGTATCCCGTCAACAAGATTCAGCGCACCCCGACGACCTCATGGACCTCCATTTCACTGCCATGGGTTCCCAGAATCCTTAAACCCAGTTTGCGCGTAACAACGAATGGTTCCACTTCCTGCTGGGTATTGCTGCTTATCAGTATGGAATTGGGTGTCTCCCGTGTAAGCTCCTGAAGACGGAAGGTATCATTCACCACATCGCCGATGACGGTATACTCCATCTTTCTCTCGAAACCGATGTTTCCCAGGATCACCTCGCCGGTATGGATGCTGATGCCGATATTCATGGGAAAACCGAATTTCTTCCGGGTAAATTTGTCCACGTCCTCGCGTTGGTCCATCATACCAAGGGCGGCCAGGGTGGCGTCCAGGGCGGGATTTTCCGTCGGGATGGGGGCGCCGAAAACGGCCAGAATGCCGTCCCCCAGGTATTTATCAAGCATTCCCCCGTGGTTGAGGATGACGTTACCCATAATCATGAAAAAATGGTTGAGAATAGTGACGATTTCCTCGGCCTGGCAGGTTTTTGACATTCTGGAATAACCGCGGATATCCACATTCAGCAGCGTAACCCGGCGCTTTTCTCCCAATTGAATCAGGTCCCGCTCGCCCCGGTCGAGAATTTCGTTGGCCACCGCCGCCGGGACATATTTCTGGAATATATTGCGAATGGACCGTTCTTTCTGGGCCATCAGGAGAGATTCCTGGTAGAGCCTGGTATTCTCAAGGGCCACCGCCGTCGATTGGGCCAGTGATTTCAGGAGCTTCAACTCACTCTGCCGGAATATCTCCTTCATATTGAACGATACCAGGCCCAGCCACCCGAAAAACCGCTGATCGTCCCTGATGGCTACAGCCAAAAAGCGGAAAGGGTCCGGATGGACCGGCCGGTAGTCAGGATTTAATTGCGAATCATTGATGATGAAATAATTTTCTTTTAAAGAGGGAGCACCGGTGGGGATCAGACTGATCAAAGTTTCAACAAAGTCAGACGGTTCGATTTTTGTTAGGCCCGGCTTTTCTTTGAAGGCCAGGGAGGCATAATCGCGGTGATCTGGGAACAAAGAAAAGGCTATATCGATGCCCAAGGCATCCAGCAGCTCGTCGATAAGACCCTGCAACATGTCGCCGGAGAACATCAGGGGTTTGACTTGGTCGGATATCCGCCCGTAGAGAGAAAGGTCTCCCATGTGCTGGGTCAGTTCCTCAACCATCTTCTCCGACTCCCTTTGGGATGTCCATCTCTCTTCAACGATGCCGGCCAGCGACCTGAGGAACCGCTCCAGCGTCGCGGGATTTTTCTCGAAGGCATCCCGGAATGACGATTGTGTGAGGACTGCCTCGTCATGGGCAACAAGGGCGCCGATGATTTCCTCGTCTTTCAGGGGAAAGCCACCCAGAAGATGGCCGTTTTCCGCCCTGCTTACCTGAAATGACCGTCGGCCGATGATCAGGGCGGAAAACAGGCCGATTTCATCGAACCGGCCGGGTTGAGGGCGCTCCTGCCGGGTGGAATAGACCAGGCCATCTTTATCCCATACCTCGATGATAAAACCGCTGATTTCGGCAAGAGCTGAAAATAAAGGAGTAAAGGAGGAGGTATCCATATTCTTTTCCTGAACGGCACTCGTCGCTGCCAAGTTTTTTGCTGCTGAACGAACAAGGTATATAGAAAATGGGCTTCCCTGTCAATTATGGTAAATGAAGCATCTGCAATTCAGGCACTAATAGGCCCGAGAGGTCGGCAACTAATGTTGCACGTGGGAGAATGTTTGCCGCCGCCTAATCAGAAACGGGTGAAAGCCCGCGGGGCGGCGAAGATTACGGCTCTGGCGAGGCCGAGACCCGGTTAGATAACAGGGACCGGAAAATAGAAGTCGTGCAATAATGAAAAAAGTTGTTGGAGAAGAATTTACTCTCCTGTGCCGGAAGTATAGAAATAAATCATTTTGTATGTCAAGATAGATCGACCTATTTTGAACTGATGCCACAATTTCCCCAATTTTTCCCTTGCTTTATGTAAAATAGCTGGTAATTAGAAACGGATACAATTTATGAGGGGGGTAAATTATGATCGGAGACATGAATTTGCGTAAAACCTGGTTTGTCATCATCAGTACCCTGATTTTAGCCGTCAGTGCTGCCCAGGCCGCCGATGTACGGGCCAAGGGCGCCAAACCGTCCCCGGCACAAACTAAGGCTAAGGCGCCGTCCGATGCCGGTGAATGGAAAAAAGTGGTGGAAGCCGCGAAGAGAGAAGGACGGCTCGTGATATCCGGCAGTCCCAGCGAGGAATGGAGAAAATCGCTGGTTGATCTTTTTATTCAAGAATACCCTGAAATTACTGTGGAATATACGGGAATGAACGCCCGCGACTTTTGGCCGCGCGTCCGGCAGGAGCGGGAATTGGGAAAAAAACTCTGGGACTTGCGGGCCGGCGGTGCGGACCTGGACGCCTATGGTGCGAAGAGAGAGGGTTACCTGGAGCCGATCCGCCCGCTTCTGCTTCCCGAAATAGCCGACGAAAGCAGGTGGATCGGGGGACTGAACCTCTTGTTTTACGACAAAGAAAAAAAGTTCATCCCCTGCTATACCATCTACATCCAACGCACGACGGCGGTAAATCGCGATTTCATTAATGAAACAGAGCTCAAGTCATCCGGGCAACTGCTCGACCCGAAATTCCGGGGCCGGATCGTCATCCAAACACCCACCGGGGGTGCCTCATTCCAGGCCTTGGGCAATCTGGCGTTTATGTATGGCCAGAATTTCATCTGCGACTTGCTGTCCCGGCAGAACGTGGTAGTTACCAATGACAATCGCCAGCAGGCGGAGTGGATGGTGCGTGGCAAGTATCCTATAACCTTGGGATTTAATGAAACTCAGCTCATTCCTTTTCACAGACAGGGGCTGGGCAGGAATATCACCAAGCTGGAGGATAAAGTCACTCCGGTGGCCAAGGGATTTGGCGGTATTTCCCTGTTGAAGGATGCCCCTCATCCGAATGCGGCCAGGGTGTATATCAACTGGCTGCTGTCTCAAAAAACACAACTCAAGGTAACCAAGAATGTCATGCTAAACAGCCTGCGCACTGATGTGCCTCCCGTGGACAAGGGGACGGCCGTCGATCCGGCCCATTTAGGCGACTACCGCATCTATTCCACGGAGGAAAATATGGAACATGACAGCCACCTCCTGCCGTTGATCAGGGAGTCAATGAAATCAGGCACATGAGAGACAACAGGGAAAGAAAGCGTCGTGTTGCGATCACAAGAGAACGGAGGTAAACGGTATGCGGATCATGTTTCTGAACCATCGTCCCCGGGACCCTAAAGATGACGAATACCATAGGCGCGTGCAGACCTTACTGGCGGGTTATGCTTCACCGGGTACTCAGGTCGACCTCTGCTATCCCGACGACTACCCCGGTGCCGGCATAGCGCGGATCATGGCAGGCCAAGGAGTAAATACCGACCTGGCCTATCTCATGGGTGCCAATGCGCTCGTGCGGAAGACCGTTTGGGCGGAGGCCAACGGTTACGAGGCCGTGATCCAGAGCAACAACTTCGAACCCGGAGTCGAGACCGCGCGCCTCACGGTGCGCATCCCGGTGATCGGCCTGGCCCGGGCCACGGTTCATGCCGCCGCCGTCCTGGCGGACCGCATCGGCGTGACGGTGCCCTTCCAGGGATTCGAAGTGAACACCCGTCGCCTTTTGCAGACCTATGGCCTGTTGAATCACGTCACCGCAATCCGTCCGCTGGGCCTCGATGCCGTGCCGAAGGGAGAGGAAGTTGCAGCAATGCGCCCGCGCATTTTCGAGCGGGCCGTCGAAGTGATGCGCGGGCTGATCCGGGACACGGGCGCCGAGTGCATCGTGCCGCTGGGGGGCGCCATAATTCCCTACATCGTCTCACCTACGGACCTGGAGCGCGAGTTGGGGGTTCCCGTGCTGAACAGCAAGGTGATCGGGATCCGTTTTGCGGAAATGTGCGTCCAGTTCGGTATGTCGCACAGCCCCCGCACCTATCCGGTGACCCGGCTGAAAGACGAAGACTTGACGACCACGGCCAATGGTTGATATGAAAACAGTCTTCCCCCGGCCGAAGAGTGGCCATCGGCCCAGGGGCGCAGGAGTGTCAGCAGGAATTATTGTTTTAGTACCGGTTTAAAAATTTCCGCCGCTACTTTGAGCAACTCATTTTGTCGCTTATAGTTCTCTTCCGTGGCGGTGAAGAATCTCTCTCCCGGCTGCGGAAAGAAGATCGCGGGAATGCCTTCTTTCGGGCTGTCCACCCTGGCCCCCGGCATGCCGGCGTGTTTGACGAGAACCGCATGCCCTTCCCGGGACAATATCCAGTTCACGAACAGGGCCGCCGCGTTGGGATTGGGGCGTTTATTGACAAGGCCCAAGCCATAGCTCATTTGCGTTACCATGCCGCCCTCCGAAGCAAGGACGGGATAAACGGGTGCGCCAAGCTGCACAAATTCTCCCACCGTCGCCCCGTGGGTACCCACGCCCAATTCGTATTTACCCCGGGCCACCCATTCTACCTGTTGTCGGAGATCCCGGGTAATTGCCAAATCCTGTTTTATCAGCTGTCTCAGGAAATCCTTGGTCTTTTCCAGGCCCCAAACCGATACCAGGACATCGACGAAGGAATTCCCGGCGCCGGGAATAGTGGGATCGCTGATAATGATTTTCCCTTTCCATCTCGGGTTGACAATATCCCAATAAGAACTTATCTCCCCTTCCTTGACCAGGTTCGTGTTCCGGATGAGCTGTCGCGTAAAGGAAGCCAGCATGCCGATTCCGGAATGGTTTTTGTCAACATAAGGAATGTTTCCGGTAATCCAGGCCTTGGGATCGGTCACTTCTGGCAGGATCAGTGCCTCGTCGATGCCGTCGAGATACCCTTTGGGTTTCATTTCCATCGCCAGGTTCGTGCCGCCGGCCACAACGACATCCACGGCGTTCAGTCCGGCGCGCCGCTGGGCCTCCATCTTCTGCACCAATTCCGGGCCTCTGGCCGAAAGGACGTCCACCTTGACACTGTATTTCTCCGTGAAAGCCGCGCCGATTTTCCGGACACTGGCGCCGTTGGCCGTTGTATAGATGGTGAGCGCCCCCTCTTTCTTTGCCCCGGCCACCAGTTCATCCCATTTCTGCTTCCAGTTTCCTTTTCCTGATTCTGCGGCCATGGCGGAAATCGGCTGGACCAGCGGCGACAGTATGGTATTTCCCGCCACAAGAAGCATCAGTAATAGGAAAAACGATAAAAGGCCGGCTATGTACTGAAAACAGATCTTCATTTTTGATCCCCCTTTCACGGGCCGGGATCTAAACCGGAAGTCTTCGTCCCCGTTCCTGATCCCTGAACATTGTCAGTGTGTCAACTAAAATCAAGCATGAAGGCAACTCCCTTGTCAAGACAATTGTTTGGCAAAATTGTTTCCCTGCTTTCCCTTGACACACGGCCCGCTTTTTTCTATACTCGCCCTGCAAAAGAATCACTCAGGCTTGTCTTTAAGCGGATGAAAATCATCCCTTGTATCCGATCGAAAGGGCGGTCGCTGACTATGCGGCGACCTTGCAGTGGCTGGAGGGTCTTTAGCCGGTTAAGGAGGTGTGCAGATGCATCATATTTTCCCTAAGGTAAGCGTGTTTTTGTCCCTGCTCTTTTTCCTGGCGGGCCCGACTGGGGGAAATTTTCCCCTGTGCACAGCACTCAAGCCGGCTTCCGCCCAGGCCGCCGAATCGGACAAAGCAAACTGGAAACAGAAATGGGAGGAGACGGTAGCGGCAGCGAAAAAGGAAGGCAATCTGACTGTCTACACGACGGCCGGCGGTGCGGATGTGCGGAAAACCAGCGCCGCCTTTACGGAAAAATACGGCATCAAAGTGGACGTCCTGTCGGCCAGGGGACCGGAGTTGGTGCAGAAAATGGAGGCCCAGCACCGTGCCGGGAAGAACGAGGTCGACGTCATTATTGCCGGGGGAACAAATCTGGTTTTTCAGATGAAGCCGAAGGGGTACCTCGACAAGCTCGACGAGACGCTCATCCTCCCCGAAGTAACGGACCCTAAGGCTTGGATTTCCGGAGCCATTCCCTATATCGACAAGGAACATTACGCCGCCAACATTGTGGCTTCCTTCGCCCGGCCGCTCATCAGAAATACGAATCTGGTCAAAGAGGGTGAAATCAGCTCCTACAAAGACCTGCTCAAACCAAGGTGGACGGGCAAAATAGTGTTGAGCGATCCTTCCATTCCCGGCTCCAGTAATTCGATGATGGGCGTCCTGGCGGCGGTTTGGGGTGTCGAAGGGACCAAAGAGTTTTTGCGGCAGCTGACCAAACAGGAGCTGGCGATCACCCGGGACCTCAGGCAACAGGTAGAATGGGTGGCCCGGGGGAAATATGAAATAGGTCTGGGAACTCACGGCGCCACAGTGGCGGAATTTATCAAGCTAGGCGCTGCTGTTTACCCCGTCACGGTTGTCGAAGGCGGCGAGATCACCTCGATGAGCTATGGTTTAGGTCTGGTGAACAAGCGGCCTAATCCCCATGCCGCCGCCGTCTTTGCGAACTGGGTACTTTCCCGGGAAGGGCATGCGGCTCTGGTCAGGAACGCCGGCATGCCCGGATCAAGGGTAGACGGCCCGCGAGAGGGCATCCCACCGATTTTCTTTCCCCAGCGGGGAGAAAAATTTTTCTTCAACATGGAGGAGGACTTTAGAAGACAAACGGCGATGCTGAAGGTGGCGGCGGAAATCTTAAGCCCGGTCCTAAAATGACATTCGTCCCTCGTCCATCGAAAAAGGGGGTAAAAATGAAACAAATCCACGTCATTGGGGTAATCTCCATTTTTCTTCTCACTATATTTCAGCCCTGCACAATACCGGCGGCGCCTGTGAAGCCGGCCGCCGGACCTTCGTCCAAAGCCGATGGTCCGGTGGCCGGGAAACAGCCGGCCGGCCAGGGGGAGTGGGAAAGAACCCTGCAAGCCGCCAGGACGGAGGGGAAAG
>Ga0209514_10003170_pt1 | contig 24029 bp, 26 predicted proteins | sample Subgrocontami58m_FD_187452 | JGI IMG/M metagenome (GOLD analysis project Ga0209514, IMG submission 187452) | Subsurface groundwater microbial communities from S. Glens Falls, New York, USA - GMW37 contaminated, 5.8 m (SPAdes) (version 3) | ecosystem: Environmental > Aquatic > Deep subsurface >...
GCTGTCAAGTCCAGCGCGGTCGCATGGGTCCTCGTCGCACATGTCCGCACTCTCACGCGACGCATCGCAAGGACTTGACAGCAAACAGGATCATTTCGAGTCAGACTCTAAGTATTCTGCTCCCAACCGACCGAGAAGCCGCTGAGAGCCTGCTCGGTCAGCTGGCTGATTATGGCGTGTTCGTAGTTTCAGGCGGTGAGTTAGAATCTTGGATGAAGCATCTGGCCATCGGAGGTCATGGCCCAACTTGGCTGATAAGCGTGTTTGAAAGGATGGGAGAAGATCCGTCTGCAACTGATTTCGTGAAGCCGACGAGTGGCGACGTGTGGGAGTTTCTTTCGCAAGTGAAGACGTGGCTAATAAATCCAACTAGGAAAGGTATCCCCAGCTAACCAAGAATAGCTCGACTTCACCTCTACCCTAACCAAACTTATTCGTCCGGCTTCCCAGCAAAAGTGGTGGCGACACTATCGCCCGTCTCCGATTGCGAGCAAACCTCAAAACTCCTGCGCCGTAGCGCGGACGACAATCTGGTTCACATTCACATCCGCCGGCTGCTCGATCGCGAAGCGAATCGCGCGGGCGATCGAACCGGCACAGCGCAACCCTTCCGAAATCGCGCCCCCGCGCGCTGCGGCTCCGCGCCTCACGACTGCGCCGATCCCTCTCGACGCGCCCGTTACGGCCAACCTTGCATCCGATTGGCGCTTCGAATAGTTCAGACCGCGTCCCTTTTCAGAACGATTTGAAGCAGCGCAGCTTTCGCCGTCGCGCGTCATCAAAACGCGCCTACGGCAAAGCCTCAATCTGGGCGCCAAAGCGGCGGCGAACTTGGCCGCGCCCTGCCGGGACATTTCGCGAAAGCCGGCGTTTTCAAAGCCTTAACTATTCGTCTTTACCGTAAGCGCGGACAAGAATTCGCCCTAAAGCAGCCAAAGCAAGGCCGCTTAGTTCTGGTGAGAATATGTGAAGGCGTTCCGTGCAGTTCTGGCTTTCGCCGAACTTTGACGCGATTTCGCGCAAATGTCAGCGAAGCTCAGAGCCTTGCGACGGAAGAGTAATTCGGAGGTAGGGGCGAATGATGCAAGGGATCGGTGCGCCAATCGATTTCATTTCTTTGGATCGCCGCATTTATTCTCGCAAGAGCTCGTCCCATCTGGTCATCGCCGGCGTCGCGCTCGCGGTGAGCCTGTCGGCGGGGTGGTGGGCGCTGTCGCAGCGCCAGGCGACCCCCAGCTCTGAGACAGCCGCGGCGCCCCTCAAGCAGAGCGCCTCCGGCGCGCAAAATCCCTACGGCGCCATCGTCGGCCTCGGCGGCCGACCGCAGACGCTGGCGCTCGCCGAAACGACCATGCGCGGCGCCCTCGACGCCAGCATCCAGCCCGCCGCGCAAACGCCGGCCGCCATCGTTCCCGAGCGCCAAGACGTCGACGGAGATCAGATCGCCTCGGCCGAGGACGCGCCGCTGCCGCCGCGCCGCCCGGTCGAACTCTCCGTCGCCAATCGCGGCCTCTACGAAGGCTCGCTGCGCCGCATGGCGCGCACCACCGTCGTGCCCGGCTCGGGGCCCGACGACCGCTCGATTTTCGAGAAATTCTTCGGGCTCGGCGACGCCGCGCAGTCGGCGCAAGAGGCGCGCGAGCAGCAGCCGCGCGGCCAGGCGCTCGCCTATGCGGCCCCGGACGGCGGCACGCTTTCGGACCTCAAATCCGGCATCCTCGGCGGCGCGGCCGGCGCGGCGGTCGGGCCTGCGACGCGCTACGACCGCTATACCGCCGTCTATGACATCTCGACGCATACGGTCTATTTGCCGAACGGCGCAAAACTCGAGGCGCATTCCGGCCTGCGCGAACATCTCGACGATCCGCGCTACGTCCATCTGCGCATGCGCGGCGCGACCCCGCCCCATCTCTATGATCTGTCGCCGCGCGAGGCGCTGTTCCATGGCGTCCAGGCGCTGCGCCTCACGCCGGTCGGCGGCGAGGGCGCGATCTTCGGCCGCGCCGGCCTTCTCGCGCATACTTACATGCTCGGCCCGAACGGCGATTCGAACGGCTGCGTGTCGTTCCGCGACTATCAGGCCTTCCTGCGCGCCTATAAGAGCGGCGAGGTTCGCCGGCTCGCCGTCGTCGCGCATCTCTAGAGCAGGTTCTAAAAAAAGTTGACAGACTTTTTCGATGAGAACCTGCTCCAGCATTTTGGATTGGAGCGGTTCCTTATCGATCACATGAGTCCATGCGATCGGGAAGCGCTCTAAGCATTTATACTTACGCGTAAATACGAAAAGCGGCCCGTAGCGGCCGCTTTTTTGTGATTTGCGCTCGGTCATTCGCTTTGGAATGACGGCAAGTTCTTGTCGGGACTGCGAAGTTCCATTAGCGTACGGTTCGGAGCGCATGAGGGGTCGTGCATGTCCGTTTCGATTTATCTCATAAATCCTGCTGGCGATTTTCCCACTTATTTCGGCGGCGAGGCGTTGGCGGCGTCCGGCGCGCCGGGCGGCGTGATGATGGCGGACCTCGCCACGGCGACCGTCGCGGCGCTCGCGCCCAAGGACTTCGCGTTCGAACTTTGCGAGGAGCAGGTCGAACCGGTGAATTTCGACCATCCCGCCGACTATATCGCGATCACCGGCAAGGTCAGCCAGCGCGGCCGCATGATCGCCATCGCCGATGAATTCCGCCGCCGCGGCAAGCGCGTGATCATCGGCGGCCCCTATGCGAGCCTTTCGCCGGCGCGGCTGCGCGACCACTGCGACGTGCTGGTGAGCGGCGAGACCGAGGAAATCGCTGGCGGCCTCTTCGCCGATCTTCGCGCCGGCCGGCCGAAGGACAGCTACGTCGGCGACAAGCCGTCGCTCGCTTCCTCGCCGCTGCCGCGCTGGGACCTTTATCGCAACGATCGCGCGATTCTCGGCGCGGTGCAGACCTCGCGCGGCTGTCCATTCGAATGCGAATTCTGCGACGTCATCCAATATCTGGGACGCAAGCAGCGCCACAAGCCGATCGCCAACGTCCTCGCCGAACTCGATGCGCTCTGGGCGGCGGGCTATCGCACGGCCTTCCTCGCCGACGACAATTTCACCGCCTATCGATCGCACTGCAAGGAGCTGCTCGCGGCGATCGCGCATTGGCGCCGCGATCGTCCGATGGAGTTCGTCACGCAGATCTCCATCGACGCGACGCGCGACGAAGAGCTGCTCGACATGTGCGTCGCGGCGGGCCTGACGCAGGTCTTCGTCGGCATCGAGACGCCCAATGTCGAAAGCCTGCGCGAGACCGGCAAGCGGCAGAATCTCAAGATCAGCCTCGTCGACGAAATCCAGAAGCTCGTCGACCATGGCATGTCGGTGATGGGCGGCATGATCGTCGGCTTCGACCATGACGGCCCAAGCGTCTTCGCCCAGCAGTATGAGTTCGCCATGGCGACGCCGATCCCGATCTTCAGCCTCGGCGCGCTGATGGCGTCGGAAGCGACGCCGCTCTTCGACCGCATCACCCGCGAAGGCCGCCTCATCACCGGCGGCGTCGAGACCCAGGCGGTCCCGTGGAGCTCCAACATTCAGTGCCAGACGATGAGCATGGAGGAGTTGCATCACGGCATGCAGAATCTCTGCAACGCGATCTACGCCCCGGCCGCCTTCGGCGAGCGCATGCTGCGCCTGATCGGCGCGTTTGGCCGCCACCGCAAGGCGCCGGCGCCGCAGCCTTTCGATCCGAAATCGCTGCGCGAGGTCGAACAGCAGGCGATGCAGGTCGGCATGGACGTGCGCAAGATGGGCGAACAGGAAGGCCGCATGTGGAACAGGGTCTGGGGCGCCGCCGTGCGCAAGCCGGAGACCATCACCATCGTCGCGCGCATCATGTTCCAATATGCGCAGGCGCGGCATATGTTTGCTAAGGGGAATTACTGGGAGCCGCAACTCGCGAGCCCGCCCGCGGCGTCCCAGCGTGCGGCGTAAATACTCGTTTCGCCTGAGTCGCAGGTATGTCATTCCCGACGCGCGTCTCACGCGCGATCGGGAATCCAGAGCAAAACCAGCGCTGCTGTATCGGCTCTGGATTCCCGGTCAGGCCTGTGGCCTGCCGGGAATGACAGGCCCAGCGGACTGGTCAATCGTATTAGACAACGATCGCTTTCAATATCGACAGCGGCGCTTTCGAGCCCTTGACGCCGGCAAGAAGAATGCGCGTCGCCGGCGCATCCGTGCGCGTGTGAATGGGCTGGATCGACACGCCTCCTAACCTTCCCTCCACCGCCGCGAGACATTCGGCGAGCGCATCGGCGCGATGGATCATGACGAACGCTCCGCCGGGCGCCAGCAATGCGAGACAGGCGCGCGTCCAATCGGCAAGCGGCGCGCTGGCGACATGGGCGCGCGCCTTCGCCGCGTCGGGCGTGACGCGCACCTTGCCGGCGTCATGAAACGGCGGATTGGTGAGAACGAGCGCCGCCTTTTCGTCGATCAGTCCAGCGGCGCGGCGCGATTTCGCGGCGAGCACGTCGGCTTCGTAAACTGTCGCCCTTGCGCCCAGCGCATTTTCAGCGACGTTTTCACGCGCGAGCGCGCAAGACTCGGGGTCGATCTCCACGAGTCCAACGGTCGCGCTAGGGGCGCGCAGCGCCGCCATCAGTCCGACCGCGCCCGACCCGGCGCCGACGTCGAGAATGAGCCCCCGTTGATGTTCGGGCGTCGCGGCGGCGAGCAGCTCGGCCTCCGTGCCGGAGCGATGGCCGGCGGCGCTTTGACGCAGGCGCAGGCGCCCGTCGAGAAAACCATCCAAACTCGCGTCTTTCATAGGAGCGTGAAATCTCACATGATGCGGCGCGGTGGGCAAGAGCGTCGCGCCGGGCCCCCTCCCCAGCCCACCCCCGCTTCGCGGGAGAGGGAGCAAGACTCGGCGCTTCATCAATCGCGACGCTGCTTTATCCGTGCCGGCTTCGCGCTTCAACGCTGCGTTCGCGCCATTCACTGCCACGCGGCGCCGCTCGTTAGCGTCCCCTCTCCCGCGAAGCGGGGGAGGGACAGGGAGGGGGGCTGCCCCACCCTTCCCTTCAAGTGGGGTGGTTGCGCTCCGCCTCTGCCGTGACTTGCCGCCTCCATCCCAAAGCCGTAAGTTCCCGCGACAAAGCGCAAGGCTTAAGGGGGGTCCGTGGGTATCGTCATTCCGCTCGATGAGAAAAAGGACGCCGGCCTCGACAGCCTCCTCGAACTCATCAAGCCCGACCTGGAGCGCACCAATCAGCTGATCATTCAGCGCATGGGCTCTGACGTCACGACGATTCCCGAGGTCGCCAATCATCTCATCTCCGCCGGCGGCAAGCGTCTGCGGCCGATGCTCGTTCTCGCCACCGCCGGCATGTGCGGCTACAGGGGCGACGGGCATCTGAAATTCGCCGCCGGCATTGAATTCATGCATACGGCGACGCTGCTCCATGACGACGTCGTCGACGAAAGCGACATGCGCCGCGGCAAGATCGCCGCCCGCATGCTGTGGGGCAATCAGACCTGCGTGCTGGTCGGCGACTTCCTGCTCGGCCACGCCTTCAAGATGATGGTCGAGCCAGGCGTCATCGCGCCGCTCACCGTCGTTTCGCAAGCGGCGGCGGTGATCGCCGAAGGCGAGATCATGCAGCTCAACGCCGCGAAGGACACGACCACGACCGAGGACGCCTATATGGGCGTCATCCGCCGCAAGACGGCCGAGCTTTTCGCCGCGGCGGCCGAAGTCGGGGTGATGCTGGGCGGCAAGCCAAAGGCCGATGAAGCCGCCGCCCGCAGCTACGGCATGAATCTCGGCATCGCGTTCCAGCTCATCGACGACGCGCTCGATTACGGCGGCTCCTCGGCCAAGCTCGGCAAGAACATTGGCGACGACTTCCGCGAGGGCAAGATCACGCTCCCCGTGGTGCTCGCCTTCCGTCGCGGCAATGAGAAAGAACGCGAGTTCTGGCGGCGCACGCTGGAAAGGGCCGAGATCAAGGACGGCGACGTCGAGACCGCCTGCGGTCTGATGAAGAAGCACAAGGCGCTCGACGACACGATCGAGCGCGCGACGCATTACGGCGCCATCGCACGCGACGCGATGGAGATTTTTCCCGCATCGCCGTGGAAGAGCGCGCTGCTCGAAGTCGTCGACTTCTGCATCGACCGCGTCTACTAAAACAGGTTCCGAAAAAGTTGACAGACTTTTTCGATGATGACCTGCCCCTGAAAAGTTCCTCCAGCTTCGCTTAGAGTCTGACCCATTGCAGGGACGGACGAGATGAAGAAGAAGCGGTTCATGGAAGAGCAGATCATCGGGATTTTACGAGAGCAGGAAGCGGGCGCGAAGGTCGCGGATCTGGCGCGCAAATACGCGGTTTCGGAAGCGACGCTCTACAACTGGAAAGCCAAATTCGGCGGCATGGAGGCTTCCGAAGCGAAGCGGCTGAAGGCGTTGGAGGACGAGAACGCAAAGCTGAAGAAGCTTCTGGCGGACCAGATGCTCGAGGCAGCAGCGTTGCGAGAGCTTCTGGGAAAAAAATGGTAGGGCCCGCCGTGAAGCGCGCAGCCGTCGCGCACCTTCGGGCCGTCATGGGCCTGTCGGAGCGTCGGGCCTGTAACATCGTCGCCATCGACCGCACGACGGTTCGCTACACGCCAAAGCGGCCGGCGGATCGGGAACTGCGCGAAAGACTTCGGGAACTCGCCAACGCCCGCCGACGCTTTGGCTATCGGCGGCTGTTCATCCTGCTGCGCCAGGAAGGCGAGCGCTCGGGCAAAAATCGCATCTACCGGCTTTACCGCGAGGAAGGGCTTACGGTGCGCAAACGCCGGGCCCGCCGCCGCGCTGTCGGAACACGGGCGCCAATCGTTGTCGAGCCAAGACCGAATGCGCGCTGGTCTTTGGACTTCGTGCATGACCAGTTCGCCTGCGGCAGGCGGTTCCGCGTCCTCAACATCGTCGACGACGTGACCCGCGAATGCCTGGCGGCGATCCCCGACACATCGATCTCGGGCAAGCGTGTCGCCCGTGAGCTGTCGACGCTGATCCGAGGGCGCGGAAAACCTGGAGTGATCGTCTCTGATAACGGGACGGAATTCACCTCGAACGCCATCCTCTCCTGGGCGACCAAAAGCAAGATCGAGTGGCATTATATTGCGCCGGGCAAGCCCATGCAGAACGGTTTCTGCGAAAGCTTCAACGGTCGTATGCGCGATGAGCTGCTGAACGAAACGCTGTTCTTCAGCCTCGACCACGCGCGGGAGAAGATCGGCGCATGGGTCAGCGACTACAATCATCGACGCCCGCATTCTTCGCTCGGCTACGCGACGCCGGCGGAATATGCCGCCAATCTCACCGCAACAGGCGATCGGCTGCGCAACCCCGACCAGCTCCGCCGATCGCCTGTTGCTCCATCCGCGCCCTCGGGCGTATCAACAAACGGGACTCTAATTGCCGTTGGATGAAACTTCAGGGGCAGGTCACACGGCAGCGAAACCCCACGCCAAAAGTCGGATCATCCCGCTTGCCGACGTTCCCGCGCCGCCTTTGCCGCCTTGCCGCGCAGCAGCGCCATCAGCACCGGCCCCAGCGAAAACGCCCCTTCCCTCGCCTTCCCGGTCAAAACGCGCAAATAGCCGCCGGCGGATTTGATTTCCTCCCCCCGCTGCAGGATCGCGGCGATGACAATCGAGGCGTCATGCTCGCCCAGAACATCGAGCGCCTGTTTCCAGGCGTCTGGCGAGACGCCGAGCGCCGAGCGCACGATCGCCGCCGCGTTGACCAGATCACGCCAGCAGGAAATCTCACCGCTCTTGCCATAGTCGACAATGTCGGGGCAGGCTTGCAGCACCATGCCGAGCGGATAGGTTCGCGCCGACGACGCTTGCCGCTCCCCGATTCCTGAACCGGCAGCCTCGGCTGTTGAAACCTCTGCCCTGTCGGCTTCTGGCTCTTTCGGCATTGACCCGGGCGGTTCGACCCTGCCTTTTTGAAGGCTAGGTTCAAGATCAGGAATGTTTGTGATTTGATTCTGTATATGGCGCTCAGTCTGGGACTCATTGGCGCTTCTTTTTTGCTGTTTGACGTGTGTTTCGAGCAGCTTCTGGATTTCGGCCGCGAAGCCCGCCAGTTCGCCCGCCAAAGCCTCCAGCCCGGTTCTTCCGAGGCTGCGCGAATAGCGCGCCGAGAGGGCCTGGCAGCGCCCGTAAAGGCCTTCCCAGTCGCTGATGTTCTGCCCGTCAATCGATATCGGCGCGAAACGAACGCCCTCCTCCATCCCAGTCTCGATCATTTTGACGATATCGCGCCGCGCCAGCGTGATCCTTTCCCGCAATAGGGCGATCGCGCGGTTTTCGGCGCGTAGTTCCTCGGCCAGGTTTTCGATCTCGGCCGCGCGCGCGATCAGGGGCGTCAGATCGAAGCCGAAGGCGCTTTCAATCTCGCCGCCCTGCCCGCGCCGCGCGAAGCGTTTGCCGTTGGGCGAGTCGCGCCGGATGATCAGCCCCGCCTCGACGAGCGACGCCAAATGCCGGCGCAGCGTCGCCGGCGCCATGCCATGGGCGCGGATCGAGAGCTCCCGGTTGGATGGGAACACGATGACGCCGGCGCCGGCGGAGTTATCCTCGCTCTCCGATTTTGGATCGCGTTCGGGCAGCGTCAGCGCGGTTTCCTGATGGAAGCTGAGCAGCGCGTGCAGCACCGACAAAGCGCGGTCGGTGACGCCGATCGGCTCCTTGGCTTCCGTGAGCGCGCGAAACAGCCGCCATTTATGGACGACGGTCTCGGACGCGTCGGGTTTCGCCGCGAAATCTCGTGTCGCCGCCTGCGCCGCCACCATGGCGAGCGACAGCGGTCGCCGCCCAAAGGGCGTCGTTGGATGTGTGCGCATGATCCTTTGCCTCGTTCAGGCAAAAGAAATCCGCTCGCCGAAAATTGGCGCCAAAACTCTTGACTGTGATTCGCGGAAGTGAGATTCTCGGAGTGCTGAAATCAGAGAAAGGCTTCCGGGCGGCGACGTTCGGGGGCTTTTTTCTTTTGCGGTTTAGTCTCCTGTTTCAGATTGACCTTCATTCGCGCCGGGTTAGAGCGCAAAAGGCCGGGAGAGGCGTCTCGGCGGATAACCGCTATGAAGCGACATCATCGACGGCCTCCGCCTTTTTTCTGAAGGACGCGTAGAGTTCCGGCAGCTCAGCGAGCAAATATTGCGCGAACCCCGCCGCGACTTGCTTATCGATCGCAAGCGTCAGAGTCAGGGGCTCATCTCTTGCATTGCCGAATTTGGCTCCATCCTTGGCTTTCAAGGCAAAGGCACGAACGGTCTTGCTCTTTGCGAGTTTCGGAGCCAGAGCGCCGAAGACGCGCTCAAACTTTGCGTCGGAGGTAGCCGCCAAAAATTCTTCCTTCGCGATCTCTGAGCGAGCGAGCGCCAAAGCGCCATTGTGTTCGAGACGCGTCGAGAGTTCCGCCCAGCGATCACGCCCAACTGACGGCGCCGAACCGATACCCTCGATGATATCTTGCGGGATCTTCACGGCGGCGGAGATCAGACGCGAGAGACCGGTCTTATCGACGGTCAGCGCCGCCATGATGGTCTCGCGCGAATACCCCGACTGTTCGAGGCGCGCGGCAAAAAGCGCCTTCTCGATGAAGGTGAGATCCTTGCGCGCGCTGTTTTCCTGACCTTGCGCGACCACGAGTTGCTCGTCGCTGAGCGGCTTCACGACCGCGCGGACATTGCGCCCAAGTTCGGCGAGCGCGAAAAGCCGGCGCCGTCCATAGGCGATCTGGTAACGCCCCTCTTTTACCGGGTGCGGGCGCACGAGCACGGGAACTTGCTGGCCATGCTCGCGGATCGACTCGACGAGCGCGCGATGATGCTCCTCGGAGGTTTCCAAACGATCGGAAACGAATGAGGCCTCGATGAGATCCGGCGCAATATCAACAATGGAGTGCGCCTTGAGCTGTTCAATTGAGCGGCTTACCGCCCCTATCGCCCCGCGCGTGCCGAGGACGCCCAGATGCGCCGCAGCGGAAGGCTGGCGGGATGCGTCGGTCGTCACTTGAGTGTCCGAGTTGCCGGCCGGCAACAAAACGCCCGTGAGGCCTGCCAGCAAGTTCTTGCGCGCCATTAGCCTCTCCCCCATGCGCCGCGGATGAGCTGTTCGATTTCGCCATTGACGCTATCGAGCGCCTCGATCGCGCGGTCGTAAGTCGAGCGAGTGAACTGGTCCCTGCTCACCTCGTAAAGCGTTTGCTTGGTGATGCCGGCGTCGGCTATCGCCGTGCTCTTAAGCATTGGAAAATTGAGCACATGCGCCCCGAACATTGAGCGCATGAAGGACACCATCTGGTTCTGCGGACCGTCGCCCGGCTCATAGCGAGTGACGAGATACCGCATCCAGTCGTACCCCATATTGCCGCCGGCCTTGGCGACGACGCCGAGTAGATCGGACGTCATGATCAAGAACTGGCACATCGACATGACGTCGAGCATTTGTGGATGAACTGTCACCAACACGGCGGTCGCGGCGCACATCGCCGACATGGTCAAAAATCCGAGTTGGGGCGGGCAATCGATTACGACGACGTCATACTGGTCGGCGACCGAGGCGAGCGCGGAGTCCATACGCGTGAAAAACATCGACTCGACATGGCGATCGGTCATGAGAGCCTTTGGCGTCTCGTGCTCGAATTCCATGAGCTCGAGGTTGCCGGGGATGAGGCTTAAATTGTCGAAGTAGGTTTTCCGAACGATGTCGCTAAGGGGTCGCCTCCTGTCGTCGTAGCGGATCGCCCCATAGAGGGTCTCATTCTCTCCGACGTCGAATTCTGGCTGAACGCCGTGCAGCGCGGAGAGGCTCGCCTGGGGATCGAGGTCAATCGCAAGCACCCTGTAGCCGCGAAGCACGAGATATTGGGCGAGGTGAGCGGCCGTGGTGGTCTTGCCGCTGCCGCCCTTGAAATTGACGACAGAGATGACCTGCAGATGCTCCGTGCTGTTTCGAAAAGGAATATATTTGCGGTCGGGCTTGCTGCTGGCGTCGAGATATACGCGTAAAGATTGGATGTCGCCGATGGTGTACGAGCGGCGGCCATTTGGACCGACCTCGACGGCAGGACCTTTCTTTTCTAAGGACAGGCGGCGCAAATAGCCGTCATTAACCCCGATCAGTTTTGCCGCCTCGAGCGACGAGAATCGTCGTAAAGTCTTCTTCGCCTCAGGAGGGAAGAGTTGCAGACGATGCGCTTGGAGACGAGCCGAAAGCTCCCGCGCATGGGAGCCGACAAGTTCGTTGATCGCATTCGATTGAAATTGGAGAGCAGGGGTGTCCACGGTAAATCCCGTTAGGAACGCTTTCTAACGCAATCGGCGTCGTTTGCCGTGACAAACTCCCCCGATTCGGCCTCAGTGGCAAGGAATTTTGAGTTAATAAAAAGCTAACGCCTGATTCGCAAACAAGTAAATTGCTGCGCGACAATAGTTGCCGGCCGGCAACTCTCGCATCGCTAGCAGCAATTGACGGCGTTCACGGCGGCGCGACGTCAAACCGCGACACCGGGACGAACGGCGCCGTTTTCGAGCAATACATCAATGCGCTTAAAGGGCCCGACGTGCTTGTGACGACTCCAGTCTGGTTGAGCGCGACATCGGCGAACTTTGGGATTATCCGCCGAGCAGGCGCGGTCCGTTCGTCTCTCTTCGCTCCACCGGCGCAGAGAAGGACCATGTCGGGATGCTTGGCGTGGACCTTGTCGAGAACGTCTCAAATGCGCTGACGACCGTTGCAATCGACTCCGCCGGCGAAGGCGATCCGATGTCCGTTGGCCAAAAGCAATTGCGCCTCAGCCAGCTTCTTTGGCGTTTAGGAACCCCCGACTGTCGATCATCGCAGCGTTGAGGGCGCGGTGATCGACCTTTGAACCGGAGCGCGGACGCCAGGTGGAACCGGTCTGGGACGTATAGAACTCGGCGAGATTGCCGCGGAAGAATCCGAAAGCGTTGCGACGTTCGGTGAGCATCCGTCCTGACGCAATCAACTCGACGGCGCTTCGCGCGCCAAGATGCGAAGTCAGAAGAGGGCAGGGGGCGCGGCTCCGGCTCTTCGTCGAGAGGGCTATAGCCGCGCCATTAGCTGGAACTTTCAGCGAGAATCTTATCAAAAATCGTCAGCCTGGGTTCGACGCTTGTCCCATGTCGCACGAAGAAACTGCGCGCGAGCGAAGCGGTGAAGACGAGCCTACCACGCTCCTGAAGGCGTTCGAAGCTTCCGCCCCAGGCGTTCCCTGTCGGCGTAAAGCTCTCGCCGGTGATCGCGATGAGCCGCCGGCGCGAAGACGCGCCAACGCCGATCGGATGTGTTCGAAGATTGCCGCCGCATGACGCCCCTCGATCAGGAGCGACGCCGAGAAGGGCGGTTTTCATCAGAACGACGCTCGGCAGCAGACTTGCGTCCAGCCTGTCGTTGATTTGCGCGCCGTCGACACGCGAGAACGCCGCCTTCGGGAATAGTCGCTCCAGAAGTTGCCCCCGTGTCTCCGCCTATTCATTAAAAACGAGCGTTGCGCCAGAAATCTCGGCAAAGATCGCCAGCATGCCCGTGCCGGCGGAAGGCTCGAGTACGACCTCGCCTGGGGAACCACACCCGCCGCCAAACTCGTGAGATAGGCGAATTCAAGCGGCGTCGAGAACTGCTGCAGCGCGCGGCTTGCTTCGGAACGTTTGGTTGCGCGCGCGGTAGCAGCGCGCCGATCTCGACAGCATGGCGAGAGGACGCGCCGGATCCTTCTCGGCGCGCGAACATCACTCGGGAGTAGCGTCCCAGAACCTGCGCCGCCTCGACCGCCTCATAGGCGTCTTTCCAGTTCCAGGATCCTTGCGCGTCGCTCGCGCCCAAGGCGCTTTCCATGGCGGCGCGCAGGGCAGGGCCGTCGACGACCCGTCCTTTGGCGAGATGGACGACGAGCGTCTGTGCCACCATAACGAGTGCATGCGGTTTGTCGGTCGCTATGAAGAAAAGTTCGGATTGTTCGCGCGGCTGCTCAGCGACGGCGAGGATCGAGCTCATTGATTATCTCCGGGTTTGACGCGCCCAGGACGCTCTCTCTTCTCGCTTCTCGGGCTCGCCCTCCCGGCAAAGCCATAGTCACCGACCCAAGTTTCCAGCATTCTTAACGCCTGCGCCGGTTCCGTCGATAACGAGACGCGGGATCGTCGCCGACGGCGATGCCGGAGTGGCGGTGTTGATAGTCGACCGGGACTGAACGTCATCGAGCATGGCCGGCATCGCGCCGGCTCACCTTTTTTCCGGTTCGAGCATCCGGCATCGTCGGCCGGATGCGCCGTTCGTCCGTTCGCCGAACCCCAGCGCGCCGGCTCTGGGGCTGCCATTGCAGCCAGCGCTAGGAGAGTGGGATCATATAATATAGGCTCGGAAGCTATCGGGGCCGGCCTTGGTGATGCCCTGGTCGAGGCTGATCGCGCCGCTGGCCCAAGGCGTCGGGGCGCGAACCCGCTCGACGCGACGATCTCGCGCCGATTGGCGAACTTGCGCCAGAGGGCTTCGCGGACGAGCACCGAGGCGTCGTTCGGGCCGACGCCCCTGATAGGGGCGAGCGCCGCGATCATCGCGACATCGGCGTCGTCGTGGTCCCGGGCGCCATCGCAGGCGGAAAATCGCCTGGGAAGCGCGACGATGTGACGTACGTCATCGACATGAGCGAGCTGCTCCATGACGAGCCACAGGCGTCCGATCTCGCTGAGGATCTCGTCCTTGAGCCGCAGGCCGAGCCGACGGCCGTCGCTGGTGATGAGTTCGTCGAGCTGACGGTCCGCGCTTTCGCTGCAGGCATCGAAAACGACGATCCCCTGGGTGAGCAGCATTCCCTTTATGCGGTTCGTGCGCGCCGTGCGCTTCCTTGACCAGGCGCCGTCGCTCGCGCATCAGGCGCCGCTCGTGGTCCTGCTGCCTGGGATTTGGACGCGCTCAGCACCTGAGCCTCTCTGCGCGTGTAGGCCATGAGCGCGCGGATCATGGTCTTGGCGTCGATCCGATCCGTCTTCGCGCGCTTGACACGGCGTTGACGACAAGTTGGCTCGGTCGATTACGAGCAGGCGGTGTCCCGCCGCCGAAAGGCCGGCGGTAGAGCCCGAAGCCTTTATAGCCAGCCTCGTCGCAGCACAGGATCGGCACATCGGCCACGCTGAGCGCATTGGCCGCGCGCCGCTTGAGGCGGTCGATAAGCGCGAACAACGCCGCCGTTTCACCGCCAGTCCATGGTGTGAATTTCGACCTTGGTCGAGGCCGGCAGGCGCTAGACAAAACCTGAGCGGCGACTTCCTTCTCGGCACGCATGATCGAGTCCTCCTGCGGGGTCAGAGCCCGCTAGGACCTCTATCGCCCTGCACCGCCGTTCCCATAGGATCTCTTCTTCCTTTTAGCCGCGATGCTCGCCATCAGCCAGTGCCGCTTCAACTGCAACCTTCCGCGCTGGTCGCCGCCGATCAAGTCAGCTCACGCATGGGCGAGGTTTTCAAAAAACGAGCTAATGTCGCGAAGCCTCTCAGCAAGCCATACTTAAGCCGCCCTTTGGACTTAGGCGAAAGAAACGTCTCGAAGGATTTGAACATGAGATGAGCATGATGCATTTTTTTTGGACTCCTATTGTCGCGCCGGGAGAGAGAAGTGACCCATCGCTAACTCGCCCTTCCGGTCGGCTGCGAGCGGCCAGTTCTTTAATCATTTTCAGTCGGCAGGCTCCCGTGATGCTGACCGCCAACGCCGGATCGTCGACCGCGCTAAACTTGGCGCTTGTCGGGCCGGCATGCCTCGCTTCTTTGACCGCCTGCACGAGCACCCCGGGCGATGCAGGAGGCCTCTCCGGGCCACCGGCTGGTCAGGCGGATATCGCCAGAGCCACCGGCAAATATGTAGCGTCCTCGACGCCAGGAGCGGCGGGCTACTTGGTTGGGCCGCAGGACGTCTTGGACGTTACGGTTTTCAAGGCGCCGGATCTGTCGAAGAGCTTACAAGTCGCTGAGGATGGAACGATCAATTTGCCGTTGACGGGACAGATGATGGCCGCCGGTAAGAGTCCGTCGCAACTTGAACGCGAAATTCAGACGCAGCTCAACGCACGCTACATGAAATCGCCGCAGGTCACAGTGTTCGTCAAAGAATACAATAGTCAGCGCGTCACCGTGGAAGGCGCGGTCAAAACTCCCGGCGTGTTCCCGCTGCGTGGCCACGAGACGCTCATGCAAGTGATCGCGAAGGGCGGCGGACTCGATCGAGAGACCGCCTCGAGCAGTGTGGTGCTCTTTCGCATGACAGATGGCGCGCGCTCTGTCGCGCGGTATGACATTAGCTCCATTCGCAGCGGGGGAGAGCCTGACCCGCAAGTGTCGCCCGGGGACGTCATCGTCGTCGACGATTCGATGGCGAAACAGAGTCTACAGGTTTTTCTCAAACTCACGCCTCTCGCGAACCCCATACATTATTTATTCTGATGTCACGACAACGCTTTAGCCCGCGACTGAAGCGGGCTATTATCATCTGAAGCCTCTAAAACAGAGCCGATCGGAAATGAGATTAAATGAGACGAATTTTTTGGGCTTCTGCTATGGACCACGTGAGGGAAGAATGACGCCATGCCCCCCTCCCGTGGACAGCCCGCGAAAGCTGAACTCCTTCGATCGTTTGCTGCGGTGGGCTACCGTTAAAGATGGATTAGTTTCGGCCGTGCGCAATTTAGCGCTGATCGCCTTGGGGTTGGCAGGTCTCGCTTCTTTGACCGCTTGCACGGGCACTCCGGGCGATGCCGGAGGCCTCTCCGGGCCACCGGCTGGTCAGGCGGATATCGCCAGAGCCGCCGGCAAATATGTAGCGTCCTCGACGCCAGGAGCGGCAGGCTATTTAGTTGGGCCGCAGGACGTCTTGGACGTTACGGTTTTCCAGGCGCCGGATCTGTCGAAGAGCTTGCAAGTCGCTGAGGATGGAACGATCAATTTGCCGTTGACGGGACAGATGATGGCCGCCGGTAAGAGTCCGTCGCAATTGGAGCGCGAAATTCAGACTCGGCTCAACACACGCTATATGAAATCGCCGCAGGTCACAGTGTTCGTCAAAGAATACAATAGTCAGCGCGTCACCGTGGAAGGCGCGGTCAAAACTCCTGGCGTCTTCCCGCTGCGTGGCCACGAAACGCTCATGCAAGTGATCGCCAAGGGCGGCGGACTCGATCGAGAGACCGCCTCGAGCAATGTGGTCATCTTTCGCACGACTGACGGCGCGCGCACCGTCACTCGTTACGACCTCGACGCTATTCGCAACGGCGGAGAAGCTGATCCGCAGGTGTTGCCTGGCGACGTCGTCGTCGTTGACGACTCCATGGCGAAACAGGGGCTGCAGGTCTTTCTTAGACTCACACCTCTTGCATCGCCGATCGCTTACCTCTTTTAGGCGCATCAAACCGTGTTTCACGAATTACCGAACGGGAAAATATGACCAACGATCAACACAACGAATTGCTTCCCGAGGGCGAGCCGCCTGCGAGCGGCGCGATCGTGGAGCGACGTGTGGAGTCGACAAGTCTGAGCGACCCGTTGCGCGAAGCTGGAGGATATGCGTACGGCGCACCCCCCATAGAGCCGGGCTTCGATTTACGCAACGTTTTGCGCATTCTAAATAAACATAAGCGGCTGATTGGCGCAGTCGTGGGCGCATTTTTGGTTCTGGGCCTCTTACATGTTTTGCTGGCGACGCGGCTCTATACCGCGACGATTCGACTGCAGATCGACCGCAACGCCGCGAAAATCATCGAAGGCGGCAATGTTATGCCCGTCGAGGGCGTCGACATGGAATTCTACAAGACGCAATATGAGCTCCTCCAAAGCCGCAGTCTTGTGGAAAGGGTGGCGGCGCTCAGCCATTTTTCACGCGATTTGGCTGGTGAGGCTTCAGGGCGCGAGTCGCCTGAACAAGCAAAGCGCGAGCACGACGCTGTAGAGGCAATCATCTTAGGTCGCGCCGTCAAACCTGTGACGGGTTCGCGCTTGGTAGACGTAAGCTTTACCGACACGAATCCAGGGCGCGCGCAGAAGGTCGCCAACGCCTTTGGCGAAGCCTTCGTTGCAGCCAATCTCGACAAACGCTTTCAGGCGAATGCTTATGCAAAATCCTTTCTTGAGGATCAGCTGCAGCATTTGAAGCAGCGCTTGGAGGAAGCCGAGAAAGCTCAGTTGGCATTCGCAGAGAAGGAGCAAATCGTCGTCACAACGGACAAGGCGTCTATCTCGGAAAGCAATCTGGCGGCCGCACACGCTGCTTTGGGCGGCATTATCGCCGAGCGGATCAGAAATGAACAATTGTGGCGGCAGGTCGAAAACGCTTCGGGATTCGATCTCCCGCAAATATTGAGCAATAAAGGGATCGAGGATTTGCGCGCAAAGCGCAATGAATTGGCGACGGAATATCAAGAGAAGTCAGAGACGTTCCGCGCCGATTATCCTGATATGGTGAAGCTCAAAAATCGGATTAAAGAAATCGATCGCCAACTTGGCTTCGAGATCAAAACGATAAAAAATTCGCTAAAATCCGCCTTCGAAGCTTCGCAAAATCAAGAAAATGAAATGAAGCGACGCGTGGAAAATTTGCGCAATGAAACTCTGGATCTGCAAAAGAGAAGCATACGATACAATTTGCTAAAGCGCGAAGTCGACACGACCCGCGCGCTCTATGAAAATCTGCTGCAGCGATACAAGGAAGTCGACGTCGCCGGCGGCGTCGGCTCGAATAACGTCTTTATCGTCGACGCGGCCGAATTGCCGGACAGTCCAAGCTCTCCCAAGTTGCTTAAGTCGTTGGCCTTGACGCTGGCTCTTGGTCTGATGTGCGGAGTCGGCGCGGCCTTCGCGCTTGAGCATTTCGACGACAAGATCTATTCCCCGTTCGACGCAGAACAAGCTACGGGATTGCCTCTCCTCGGCGTAATCCCGTTGGTCAAAGACCCGAAAGCGCTTGCCGACCAATTCGCCGATCAGAGGTCCATCATTTCGGAGGCGTATCGATCAGCCTGCACATCTCTGCAATTTTCAACCGAGGCAGGGCTGCCAAAATCAATTCTAATAACGAGCGCAACACCTGCGGAAGGAAAATCAAGCACAGCCTATGGCGCTGCTCGGCAATTCGCTGCGATGGGTCTCAAAGTTCTGCTCATTGATGCCGATCTTCGCCGGCCTTCGTTGCACAAGAAACTGGGCCTCGACAACACTTTCGGTCTGTCAAGCTATCTCACACGCAATTGCGAAATGCGCGAAGCCATTCAGCGCAATGAAGGAGAGAAGATTTGTTATTTGCCCGCCGGCCCAATCCCCCCCAATCCAGTGGAACTGCTGAACGGATCGCGGTTCGCCTCACTTTTGAGCGTATCCGGGCAGGCGTTCGATTTGGTTATCATTGACGGCCCGCCGGTCGCAGGAATGGCTGATACGCTCGTGCTGGCGAACATCACGAATGCTACACTGTTTGTGATCGCGGGCGGGGAGGGACGCGCAAGTAGCGTTCGCAACGCGCTTAAGCGGCTGGCGCAGGCGCGTTCGAGACCCGTCGGCATAATCCTAACTAAGTTCGACGCCAGGACAGCCAGTTATGGTTATGGTTATGGTTATGGTTATGGTTATGGTTATGGGCAAGACTATGAATATGGCCATGACTCCGCTGTAGCCGCCCAGCCCAGCGATGGACCCCATAACCCCGGCAAGGCGCGACAGAAGTTGGGCAATGACGCAGTCGTCGGTTGAGGACGAGATCACCGCAGTGAGGGAGGCGCTATATTTGACAGCGATTCCTTCGCATTGCGGGCAATTGCGAAATGCGCCCTTGCCCGATGGCTTAGACGCCCTGCTTCGCATTGTCGCAGACGATGGCGACGCCATCGAACGCTATGCGAAGCACTTGGAAAAGACCCCAGCAGAATTGCGGGACGCGGCCGCGTTTTACTTAGAGCAAATCATTCTGACGCCAGGCGCTGACAGCTATCGAGTTCTTGGAACGCAACGACATGCGCCAGCAACAGAGTTGCGTCGAAATCTTGTGCTGCTTTGTCGATGGCTTCATTCGGATATTTGCGAAGACTTGCCACGATCGATATTTTTTTTGCGCGTGATGCAAGCCTGGAATGATCTCAAAACACCCGAACGTCGCGCGGCATATGACGCTGGTTTGGGTGTTCAGTCGTCCGCAATGACCCAGTCACGCGCAAATAAAATCTCCCAGGACCGAAAAGAAGTGGAGCGAAAGGGTGACGACCGCGGCGCGCGAGGAAGAAAGCTCGGGCAAAAGGAGCAAGCAGCACGACTGATCGGGCTGCGAAAAAGCCGCTATAAGGGCCTGTGGCGGTTCACAATGTTCGGGCAGGGCTGGCGCCCCCGTTGAACGCAGCTGAAGGAGCTTGGGAATGCTCTATTGTTGGCCGCTTCGCGCCCAAGGTCTTGCTTGCGATATACGGCTCAAATGGCGCCGCGTCGTCATCCTTACGATTGTCGGACTGGCGCTGTGCTGGCTCGTCATATCTCATAGCGTCGTAGCTTTTTTATCGACAGCGGCGCCCGGATTGGCGGTCAAGATCCGTGCCAATCACTCACAGTCGCTTTTGCGCCTCGTTGAAGATGAACTTCATACGATCGCTGAAGATGGCGACAAGACGCCAAATTCGCCTCGATTATCGTCGAGCCGAATAAGGGCGCTACGGGAAAATGCGCAGACAGCCCTCATCGCTGCTCCGCTTTCGGCGCGCGCCTATCGGGTTTTGGGCCAAATCGCTGAAATCGAAGGATCGGCTCCAAAAGCCGAAAGATTCATGTATGCCGCGGTTCGGCGCTCGCTCAACGAAAGGATCGCCGTCGATTGGATGATGCGCCAAAGCGCCGACCGCAGAAATCACCATGCGACCGCTTACTATGCGGATGTTTTGCTGCGATCGACTCCTGGCGTGACAGCCCATGTGACGCCCCTATTGGCGCACATGGCCGAAGATCCCGCAGGCAAACAGGAGATCCAGAAGCTTCTTGCCACAAATCCGAATTGGCGGCGCGATTTTTTTAGCCAACTCGGCGCGTCGCTTACTGATGCGCGCACGCCGCTTGACTTGCTCTTGAGCCTCAAAGACTCGTCGGCGCCGCCAACAACGGACGAACTGAATTCTTATCAATCATTTCTCTTTAAGCACAAGCTCTATGACTTGGCCTATAACGTTTGGCTACAGTTCCTACCACCTAACGAATTAGCGTCTGCAGGTTACCTGTTTAATGGCGATTTCGAAAAAAAGCCGTCAGGCTCGCCTTTCGACTGGCGGACGCTCCCAGGCGCGAATGTCATTGTCGACTTCACTTCGCGGCCTCAAAACGCTGTAAACCACGCGCTCGTCGTCGATCTTGGGCCTGGGCGCGTTGAATTCCGCGGCGTGTCACAAACCATCTTGCTCCCTCCGGGAGACTATGTGTTCAAAGGCACATTCATGGGCGAGATCCATGGGCCGCGAGGCGTTCAATGGAACGTGAGATGCATGGATGGGAAGGCGACTATTGGTCAAAGCAAAATGATCCTCGGTTCGTTTCCAGATTGGCGCGCCTTTGAATTCCCCGTGATCGTACCCGAAAACGGTTGCTCCGCTCAAGTCATAGAACTTAAACTTACCGCCCGCTCGCCTTCCGAGAAGCTTGCTTTCGGCGCCATTTGGTTCGATGATTTTTCGATCTCACCGACGGAGAGCGCTTCTAAATAACTGTCCTTCGAGCTACAGCAATTTCGGCACCTCGGCGGTGCCCCAGAGGAATGGTTTCTGGCTTTTTTGCGGCGTAAGACCGTGTATTTTGCGCGCGAGCCCAAGACTAAGGCGCTCCCAGCGCACTGTGCAAACACGGTTGCGACGCAACTATCCCAGACGACTGCGCTCCCATCGCTCGCGATCGATGGTAGTTTTGTTGCAGTCGAATATAAGAGGAAACGACGCGACGGCATGTCAACCGAGTGATTTCCCTTTTGGCGGCAAGAGCAAGCATGATCAATCCTGCGACAAGAGCTAGACTTTATGACTTGACAACAGCAGCGCCGCTCATCATGTGGCTGGGCCTCGGGATAGTCGGCTCGGCGTTGAGGATTTCGCAGGGGCGATCAGCCCTCGGAATAGGTTCTCAATTCGCCACGATCATATTTTTGGGGCTCGTCATCGTCTTTCTTATGATCAGACGGCCGGCCGTTCGCAAGGCGCCTGGACTGCTGCCGCGGCTGGCTGCCCTCGCCGGATGTGCATTCCCGTCACTCGTCGCTCTGTTGCCTCGCGTTAACACCTCACCCTCGAACGCCGTAATTACGGCGACGATCGCCCTTTTAGGCACAATCGTCGCAATTATTTCGGTACTTTTCTTGGGGCGTTCTTTTAGCGTGTTTCCGCAAGCGCGGCGGCTAGTGACCAATGGGCCCTATCGAATAATCAGACATCCCATTTATCTTGCGGAACTTGTGATGGCGATTGCAATCGTTTGGGACATCGAACAACCATGGCCAATCATGATATTGTGTTTCGCGGCTGGAGTTCAAATCATGCGCATGCATTTTGAAGAGCGAATCTTGTCAGAGACGTTTCCATCCTATCGCGAATACGCAAAGCGGACTGCGCGCTTAGTGCCCGGGATATATTGAGTTGGAGTGATGAACGCCTCCCCCGGGGGATGAAACCTTCGTGTTCGGAGGATCGGTATTGCCGGCGGCGAGGACGGAACGAATGCATCTGATGGCTCCGACAATCTTAGCTTCTTTTTCATACCTTGACCCGCGAGTCCCAGAGCATCGGGTCGCGGCGTCGCGGCGGTAATTAGCCTTGTTCTTTTATCTTTCTGTCTTCGGCCTTTTGTCCTGCCTCCTTCTGGGCGGCGGGACAAGGGGCGGCTTACTTTCCGACGCTCTACTCCAGCTCCTTTCAATTCCTCTCTTGCTTGCAGCACTTTGGCGTATTTTGGACGCGCCGCTCAGTCGAGAGGCCCGATGGGCCTTGGCGTTTTGTGGGGCGATCCTTCTCGTCCCTCTCATTCAACTTGTTCCACTGCCTCCGGCGATCTGGACGCATTTGCCGAGCCGCGAACTTGTCGCCGAGGCCTATGAGCTCATTGGCCGCTCCCCTTCATGGGCTACGATCAGCCTAGCTCCCGAAGCGACTTTGCTCGCTGGCCTATCTCTTGTGCCAGTTCTGGCGATATTCCTTTCCACTCTGACCCTCGATTGGCGCGACCGCAGACGAATGAGTTTTGCGCTGATCGCCTTCGCCCTCGTCAGCGTCTTTCTCGGCCTCATTCAGCTCTGGCAGGGACCAACAAGTCCCCTGAGATTCTTTGAGATCACAAACCCGACCGATGCGGTGGGCTTTTTCGCGAACCGCAATCATTTTGCAGCGCTGTTGTATAGCGCCATTGTATTCGCCTTAGCGGTTCTCGCGCCTCAGGTTGCAGCATTTTCGCACAGACAAAAGAAACGGGGCGAAAGGGTCGATATCTCTTCCGCTCTAGGAGCGATCGTGGCTGGCGTCGCGCTAATCGCGCTGATCGCCGGTGTAGCGATCGCCCGCTCGCGAGCCGGCTTGATTTTGACAGTTGTCGCTTTCTCTTTCGCAGGATTTGCCCTCGTCAGAGAACGTGGTCGTGCTGTCCAGAACGTGGCTTTCCCTCTGGCCTTGGCCGTCATTATTTTGCTCGCGGTCTCCCTTCTCGAACGATCCGCCGTATCGAGATTGCTTGACCGAATTGACGCCGATCCTCTCGCCGACGCCCGGCTTGTCTTTGCAAGAAATACAGCGGTGGCAGCGCAGAAGGCGATGCCCGTCGGGACAGGGCTAGGAAGCTTTCCTCCCTTTTACGCGACGGTTGAAATGCCCGCCGATTTGCTGATGGGAGCTTACGCCAACCATGCCCACAACGATCTTTTGGAATTATGGCTCGAAACGGGCCTCATTGGACCAGTTTTACTCTGCGTATTTCTCATCTGGGCGATCGGAAGGGCGGTCGCTGAATGGACCGCGCCAAATTCCAGTCGTCTCCCGGCCGAGCGCACATTGATTCGTACGGCAAATTTGGCAATTTTGCTGCTCTTCGGTCATTCCCTTGTCGATTATCCGCTGCGAACCAGCGCCATGATGGGGATCTTTGCTTTCTGCAGCGGCCTTTTGCTTGATCCGCCTACGGCATCAGCGACTGCAACAGAAACCTTTCCAATCGGCGCTCGACAGAGACGTCGTCTGTGAAGAAGACGGTTTACGCGGCAACGGCTTTCTGAATTAAAGGTCCCGGCTGGCGCAGCGCCGTAGCCATCCGGCGTAGGCCGCCGGCATGGAGTGTTTGGTGCTCTCAACGTTTCAGAAGCGTCGGGATTTCCTTGTGGAGTTTGATCAGGTCGACCGTAACCGGCCGATAACGGCCGCCTTACGGCGATGACATCTGCGGTGTAGATTTGCGTCGTTACCGACGGCGTTATGTACGTCGTCAGCGGGGTGATTTATGCGGCAGGAGATTTTGCCCGGAGTTGAACGGCGCCGGAGATGGTCCGACGCAGAGAAGCTGAGGAATGTCATGGAAGCCACGGCTGACGGCGCGCTTGTCGCCGATGTCGCTCGCCGTCACGACATTACCAGGCAGCATATTTATCAGTGGCGCCGTGAGCTGCGGGACAATGGCCAGCCGTTGATCGGACAATCGCATTTTGTCGCGGTCGAACTAGTGAGGTCCGTCATTGATTTTGATGGCAGGTTCTGAATCTCTGTTGCTTCGAAAGAGCGATGGAGGTGATTCGTGGCCGGGAAAGCGATTACCATCAAGAAATACGTGGTGAGGCTGAGCGCGGAGGAGCGCGAGCAGCTTGCATGTCAAACGCCATTGAATCGGGACTGACCTGCCCCTGAAGTTTCATCCAACGGCAATTAGAGTCCCGTTTGTTGATACGCCCGAGGGCGCGGATGGAGCAACAGGCGATCGGCGGAGCTGGTCGGGGTTGCGCAGCC
>Ga0209514_10003176_pt1 | contig 24003 bp, 18 predicted proteins | sample Subgrocontami58m_FD_187452 | JGI IMG/M metagenome (GOLD analysis project Ga0209514, IMG submission 187452) | Subsurface groundwater microbial communities from S. Glens Falls, New York, USA - GMW37 contaminated, 5.8 m (SPAdes) (version 3) | ecosystem: Environmental > Aquatic > Deep subsurface >...
CCCGCCGGTGCGCTCGCAGGCCGCAGAGCGCCGCGCCCGCAGCCCAGGGCCAGTGCCCGTCCGGTGCGCGCAGCCACGCCTCCAGCAACCGCGCGGACTCGCGCAACCCGAGTCGCACCAGCGCAGCCACCACATGGCTCGTGCTCAGGTTGGCCGCGCGCTCGACCGCAACCTCGGGCGGCAGCGCACGCAACAGCCCGGGATCTTCCGCGTACGCCGCCGTCCCCGCCACCGTCACCACGTGCGGCAGCCAACCGTGCGCTGGGAGGTGGCGGACGAATCCCAGTGGGCGGTGAACCCCCGCGGCCGACATGGGCGGAAAGTGGTAGGAGACCATGAGCACGCGGCGCATCGTTCGACGCCTTCCCGGCCGGGCTGGAACCACCGCTACGCGATGCCGCCCGCCCGGTCGCGGCCGCGCCCGGAATTCCCCGGCCGGGTCCGATCGGACGAATCGCGCGGCGCCTCGTCAGGCGTTTCGGTTCTGGTCATCGCCTTGGCGCTGAGTTCGTTTCTTGCCTATCCGGTTGACTCATCACGCGACCCGCGGTTGGGTCGGTGGCCGCCCCCTTCGCGCCACCCGTGGGGGCTCGCGGGTCGGCTTCCGTGTCAACCGGATCGGCATGCTTCGTTTCACCAGCCCGTCCAGATTTTCGGACGAGGCGAGTTTCGCGCCCGGCCGGCTCATCGCGCCAACCGCTCCAGCACCACCCGGTCCACCTCGGCTACCGGGATCCGGTCCTGGGCCATCGTATCGCGGTCGCGGATCGTCACCTTCCGGTCTTCGAGCGAGTCCACGTCGACCGTCAGGCAATAGGGCGTGCCGATCTCGTCCTGGCGCCGGTAGAGCTTGCCGATCGCGCCCGTGTCGTCGTACACCGCCATGGTCTTCTGCTTGAGGCGGTCGCAGATCTCGCGCGCCAGCGCCACGATTTCCGGCCGGTTGCGCAGGAGCGGCAGCACCGCGACCTTGATCGGCGCCAGCTCGGGGTGGAAGCGCAGCACCACGCGCTTCTCCTCCTTCACCGGCTCCTCGTGGTAGGCGTCGATCAGGAACGCCAGCGTCGCCCGGTCCGCGCCGGCCGCCGGCTCGATCACGTAGGGAGTGTAGTGCTCCTTAGTCTCGTCGTCGAAATAGGTCAGGTTCTTGCCGCTGAACTGCGAGTGCTGTTTGAGGTCGTAGTCGGTCCGGTTCGCGATCCCCTCCAGCTCCGACCAGCCCATCGGGAACAGGTAGTCGATGTCGACGCAGCGCTTGGCGTAAAACGCCAGTTCGTCCTTGCCGTGCTCGCGCAGGCGCAGGTTCTCCGGCCGCATGCCGAGCGAGCGATACCATGCCATGCGCTCGTCGATCCACTTCTGGTGCCATTCCTCGTCCGAGCCGGGCTTGCAGAAGAACTCCATCTCCATCTGCTCGAACTCGCGGGTGCGGAAGGTGAAGTTGCCGGGCGTGATTTCGTTGCGGAACGACTTCCCCACCTGGGCGACGCCGAACGGGATCTTCTTGCGCATCGCGGTCTGCACGTTCGAGAAATTGACGAAGATCCCCTGCGCGGTCTCCGGCCTCATGTAGACCGTCGTCGCGGCCTCCTCGACCGCGCCCATGTAGGTCTTGAACATCAGGTTGAACTGGCGCGGCTCGGTCAGCTCGCCGCCGCAACGCGGGCACGCCTTGGCCAGCATCCCCGTGAGCGCGCCGGCCAGGTCCGGGGGCGCGCCCGCGACCAGCGCCTTGACCCGCGCCACGAAGGTGTCGGGCAGCTTCTTCGCCACCTGGTCGAGCGCCTTCAGGTACCCCTCCGCGCTGGTCGCCGCGGGCAGGCTCTCCGCGAACTTGTCGATCCACTTCGAGTCTTTGCGGAACTCGGGCATGTGGTCGGCGCGGAAGCGCTGCTGGCACTGCTTGCAGTCCACCATCGGGTCGGAGAAGTGCGCGATATGCCCCGACGCCTCCCACACCCGCGGGTTCATCAGGATGCTCGCGTCGATCCCGACCACGTCGTGGCGGCGGCCGACCATCGCCTTCCACCACGCGTTTTTCACGTTCCGCTTCAGCTCGACCCCGAGCGGGCCGTAGTCCCAGCAGCTCTCCAGTCCGCCGTAGATCTCGCTCGACTGGAAGACGAAGCCGCGGCGTTTGCACAGGTTGACGATCGTGTCCATCGTGACCATGGTCGACCCTCTCTCTTGTCCGGACGCTTCACGAACGGCTGCGCGGCCGCGGCTTCGGGAATCCACCGGGCCGGCGGAACCGTATCGGAGCGCATACCGATAGCAGACGCCCCCGCCGGATGGAACTCTTTTGCTCCGGGGGCCGGCACCGGTCGCGGCCTTCGCCCGCGTCGGGCGGGACGTGTTGCACGCGGGACAAAACCCCGTTCCGCGGCGGCCCGACGCGTACGGTGGCGCCCGGGCGCTCCGTTGCATCGCGTCGTCGTCGCGCCTCGCTGCCGTGTTCCCGGCGCTCCGGACAAACGGACGACCTATTTCGCACCCGGCCCCTCCTGCTCGAGCCGCCGCAGTTCTTCGCGCGCTTGCTTGTGGTCCGGGTCGATCTCGAGCACGCGCTCGTACTCGGCCTTGGCTTCTTCTGACTTCTGCTGCATATTGAGCATCTGGCCGAGATTGAAGTGCGCCGCGACGTGGTTCGGGTCGATCACGATCGCGGTCTTCGCGCAGCGGATCGCGGTTCCGGCGTCCCCCTTCATCTGGTAGATCGCACTCAGGTTGACGTACGCCTCCGCGTGCCGCGGGTCGAGCACCAGCACCTTCTCGTAGGCGATGCGCGCATCCTCATACCGCCCCATCGTCCGGTAGACCGAGGCCAGGCTCGCCTGCACGTTCACGCTCTCCGGGAGCAGCTCCACCACCTTCCGGTAGGCCCCGATCGCCTCCTCCATGCGGTTGCGCGAGGCGTAGATCAGCCCGAGGTTCTGCCAGGGCATCGGGTGCGTCGGCAGCACCTCGGCCGATCTGGTGTAGCCGGCGATCGCCCCCTCGGAGTCGCCCTTCTTGTACGCCTCGGCCGCCACCTCCATCTCGGTCCGGAAGCGGTCGATCAGCGCCCGGTCGCGCGTGATCGGCTCGCCCAGCTCGAAGGTCGCGAAGGCTCTCGCCGCCTCGGCGCGCGCGGGCTCGCGGTCGGCCGCGTCGCACACCAGCGAGAGCACTACCTGCGAACCGTCCCCGTCGGCCGCCGCCTGGTACACGTGCAGATCGGTCGCTTCGGAGGCGAATGCCCCGGAAAAGGCCTGGAAGGCGAAGCCGCCCGCCGAGAACCCGGCCTCGTCCTGCAACCGGATCCCCGCGAATGTTCCCTCGAACTCCTTGCGGCGCGTCTGGAGGAATGCGGCAGTGGAGCCGGACGCGGCCTTCGCCAAGACGTCGATCTTCGCACGATACTTCTGCCGCGCCGGGCCATAGAAGGTGAAGACCGAGCCGCGCGACGGCTGATTCACCACCCATCCGTACGGAATCCGGATCCCGATTCCGAGAAAAGGATCCCGCACCCGTTCGCCCAGCTCGGGTGCCGGCGGCAGTTCGTTTCCCTTCGGACGCGCGGGCGGGACATACTCCTTCTTCTCGATGTGATCGACCTTGTCGCGCGGGACCGCGACCGTGCCCGTCGCGCTCTTCACCTCGACGGCGTCGCCGCGCTCGGTCACGACCCCTTCGAGCTTGCCGCCGTTCTTGAGGTGCACCACGTCCCCGGCGGCGGTCGCCGCAGCCGCCGCCAGGAACAGGATCGCGAGTCGCCCGCCGCCCATCTCTCGATGCCCCCCACCATCCGCCGCCGGACAATCCGTGTAATCCGTGAAATCCCTAGTTGGGTCCTCTTGGCCCTCGATCTCTACGATGCCACGGATGCCGTGCCCCCCGCTATCATAGCGGACTGCTTGCGCCGCGCAACTCCCCGGCGTATAAGAGCCTATCCCGATGACCCCGACCGGCCGCCGCGGGAGACCTCATGAAGCGAGTGACCGCCATCCACACGGTCGAGGACCGCACCGCCGCGGCCCGCTGCGACGTCGGCTTCCTCAAGCTCCGTCGTCTGCTGCTCGAGACCGAGTTCGACGACGGCAGCCGCTCCCGCCGCTATGCCTGCGACGTGGTCGAGCGCCCCGGCATCGACGCCGTCGCGGTCGTCCTCTGGCGGCGCGGGTCCGGCGGTCGCGTCGAGGTCCTCCTGCGCGAGTGCACCCGCCCGGCGATTTGGCTGCGCCGCGACCGGACCCTGCCCGTGCCCGACCGCGGCGACTACCGCCACCTGCTCGAGCTCGTCGCCGGCATCATCGAACCGGAAGACAAAGGGGACGAGGGCATCCTCCACCGCGCCGCGCTCGAGGCCCAGGAGGAGGTCGGCCTGAAGGTCGCCCCCGCCGAGGTACGTCGCCTGGGCGGGGGGTACTTCTCCTGTCCCGGCGTCCTGGCCGAGAAGGTCTTTCTCTGCTCCGTCGAGGTCAAGGACCAGCCGGTCGAATCCGCGCGCGGGGACGGCTCCGCGATGGAAGAGGGCGGGGGCGTCCACTGGCTCGAGCTGGGCGACGCGGTCGCGCGCTGCGTCCGCGGCGAGATCGAGGACTCCAAGACCGAGATCGGGCTGCGGCGGCTCGCCGACGCCCTGCGCCTGCACGATTAGGTCAGCCCGCGGATGTTCGAGATCGACACAACTCAAGCCGGCGACGTGCTCCGGCTCGCCCTGAGCGGCGAGTTCACCGGGGATCAGGCGCGGGGGATCCACGACCGCGTCCGCCGGGCCGCCGGGCGCACGGCGCGCATCCAGCTCGACTTGGGCGCCGTCGAAGCCATGGACGGCCTGGGCGCCGGAGCCCTCGCCGGAGCCCTCGCCGAGGGCGCCCCGGAGGACCGCACCGTCGAGGTCACCGCGTCCGCGCCCGCCGTCCAGCCCTTCCTCCGGGAGTTCGCGAGCGACCGGCTGCGCGCGCTCGCCGGCTACCGCATTGCCCGGGTTTATCCCGCGCGCGCCCTCGCCCGTCTGCCGATCCGGCTGTGGGACTCCGCCGTCGACTTCTGCGCCTTCGCCCGCGAGGGCCTCCGCTGGCTCGTCTTCGCCCCGCTCGCCGGGCGCGGCCTCAAGTACGACTACGTCCTCGAACAGATGCGCGTCATCGGCGTCGAGGGCCTCTCGATCACCGTGCCCCTGGGCTTCATCATGGGCGCCGTCATCGCCGCCATCGGCGGCATCCAGCTCCAAAAGTTCGGAGCTCTCATTTACGTAGCCGATCTGGTCGCGGTCGCGGTCCCCATGGTCATCGGCCCGATGATCACCGCCATCCTCGTCGCCGGGCGCACTGGCTCGAGCATCGCTGCGGAGATCGGGACCATGGTGGTCAACGAAGAGATCGATGCCCTTCGCGCCATGGGCTACCACCCGGGCAAATACGTCACCGCCCCGCGCCTGCTCGCCCTGATCCTTGCTCTGCCCCTGCTGGTCATCCTCGCCGACCTCGCCGGGATGCTCGGCGGCGCGGCCATCGGCCTCTTCCAACTCGACTTCCACCCGGTCCTCTGGATCCGCCAGACCACCCGGGCGCTCAAGCTTTCCGACCTGTACTTCGGTCTGATGAAGAGCCTGGTCTATGCCGTGCTCATCGGCATGGTCTCCGTCCACGCCGGGCTGCGCGCCGAGCGCAGCGCCGAGGGCGTCGGCCGCGCCGCCCGCGGGGCCGTCGTCACCTCCATCTCGCTCCTCATCGTCTCCGAGGGCCTGATGGACGTCCTCTACTCCGTCCTCAAGAGCAAGATCCCTTTCCTGGCGATGAACTGATGGCCGAGATCGTCGCCCGCACTCAGGACCTGGTCTGCCGCTTCGGCACCAACACCGTGCTGGATGGGATCTCCCTGGAAGTCAGGCGCGGCGAAGTCCTCGTCGTCCTCGGCGGCAGCGGCTGCGGCAAGAGCACCCTGATCCGCCACATGGTCGGCCTCCAGGCCCCCACGGAAGGCACGGTCGAGCTCTTCGGCCGCCCCCTCTGGGAAGTCGACCCGGACGAGCGCGACACCCTGCTCCGCCGCGTCGGGATCCTCTTCCAGAGCAGCGGACTCTTCAATTCCGTGAGTCTCGGCGACAACATCGCTTTTCCCCTGCGCGAGCGCGGCGGAGTGCCCGAAGCCGCCGTGCGCGCCGTGGTCCTCCGCAAGCTCGAGTGGGTCGGCCTCGCCGACGCCGCCGAGCGCATGCCCGCCCAGCTCTCCGGGGGCATGAAGAAACGGGGCGGCCTCGCCCGCGCCATGGCCCTCGACCCGGAGGTCATCTTCTGCGACGAGCCTTCCGCCGGACTCGACCCCAACGCCTCCGCCTCCCTCGACGAGCTCATCGTCTCGCTCAAGCGCCGGCTCGGGACCACGTTCGTGGTCGTCACCCACGAGCTCGCGAGCGTCTTCGCCATCGCCGATCGGATCGTCATGCTGCGCAAGGGCAGGATCGCCGCCGAGGGGACGGTCGACGAGATCCGCGCCGATCCGGATCCCTGGGTCCAGGATTTCCTCCATCGCGTGCCCGCGGGGGTTTTGTAGATGAAATCGCGCGAGACTCTGGTCCAGGTCGGCTGCTTCGCATTCGCCGGTCTCCTCGTCCTCGCCGGCGTCACCCTCGCGCTGGTCAAGTTCTGGAAGCCCCGCCTCTACTATCCAGTCCTGTATCGCGACGTCTCCGTCTCGCTCGGGCCCGGTTCCCTCGTCCTCTTCCACGGGGAGCAGATCGGCGAAGTGGTGGGCCGCGAATTCTGGGAGCACGACGGCCAGGCCAACGTCCTCATCACCATCGCCGTCGAGCCCGCGTGGTCGGACCACATCCGCCGCAACCTGCTCGCCACGATCGAGGAGAACTTCGTCACCGGCGTGCAGAACATCAATCTGCGCATTCGCCCACCGTCGCAGCAGGTCTCCGCCGGAGGCTTCCTCGAGCCCACCCCGTTCGCCAGCCTCGAGGACGCCATGCTCAACGCCTGGAAGATCGAGCCGCTGGACGAGAAAATGCCCGCCGACGACCCGCGCCGGCAGGAGATGGTGTCGTACGTGGAAGGGGAACCCTCCCCCTTCGAGCGGATCCGCGCCCAGGCCAACGAACTCCAGGGGGTGATGTCGAGCATCCGCCAGACCGCGGACCGCCTGCAGACCGCGACCGACAAGCTCGAGTCGCAGCTCAGCCAGGGAATCCAGATCCTCAAGGAATCGGGGGAGCGCATCACGCTCAGCCTGGAAAAGGCCGTCGCCCGCGTCGACACCGCGGGCGAGAGCTTCCAGAAGGCCTGCGACCGGCTCGTCGGGATGATGGACGAGAACAAAGGCGCGTTCGAGAGCATCGCGCGCAATTTGAATGAGACTCTGGCACCGGACGGCGAGCTGCGGACGCTGATGCGGAACACCGACGCGAATTTCAACCGGATGCTCAGCGCCGAAGGCGACCTGGCGAAACTGCTGCGCAGCGCCGAGGAGACCTTTCAGAAGGTGGGCACCACGCTCTCGCCGGACGGCGAGTTCTTCCGGCTCACCCACACCGCGTCGCAGACCCTGCGCTCGGTGGGGGAGGTGGCCGGCGACCTGCACGTGGTGCTCTCCTCGCAAGAGGCCGACCTCTCGGATTCCCTGGCGCAGCTCCGCTACTCGGTGCTCGGCCTGCGCAAATTCATGGAGGAGATCGAGCGCGACCCCAGCTCGCTCCTCCTCGGCCCGCGGCAGCCGGGAACCGCGGAAGAGTCGTTCGATTTCCGCCGGAGGGACCGATGACCCCGCTGTCCCGGTGCACCGCCGCGCTCTCTCGGTGCGCCGCGGTGCTCTCTCGGTGCGCTGCGGTGCGCTCCATCATGCACAACGGCAACATCGTCGGGAGTCCGACGATGTCGGGGGAGGCACTTCCCACGCCTGGCTGGCGACATTGCGGGGTTGGGATTTGCGCGGACAGCCGCCCCGCGCCCGGTTTCTGGTGGAACCGCGCCGTGGGCACCGCCGTGCTTTTCCTGTGCGTCCTGCTCGCGGGCTGTCGCTCGGATCCCGTGACGGTGCGACAGTACGTGCTCGCGCCCTCGCGTCCCGCGGGGGAGGGGGCGGCCGACCCGACCGGAAGCGCACCGAGCATCGCGCTCGAGCGCGTGCGCACGAACCCGCTCGCGAACCAGGACCGTATTCTCCTGCGCGGCGGGCCCGGCGGGCGCGAGGTCCGCTGGCTCGAGGACGGTTCCGCGCGCTGGGCCCTGCTCCCCGGCGACATGGTGTTCGAGATGGTGCTGAAGGAACTGCGCGAGGGGGACCGGTTCGGCCGGGTGGTGATCGCCGGCCAGCGCTCGGCCGACTGGGTGCTCCGGCTCGAGCTCGCCACGCTCGAGGTGGTGGTGGACGAGGCCGGCGCCGCGCGGGCCGAGTGCGAACTCGAGGCCGTCCTGGTGCGCCACACGCCGGGCGCCACGCCCGGCAAGGAGAGCGAGGTGGCGTGGACCGGGAGGCGATCGGCCTCCGCCCCGTTGGCCGATCGCAGCACGGACGCGGCGGTCGCCGCGCTCTCCAGCGCGTTCGAGCAGGCGCTGCGCCCGCCCGGGGGGATCCTCGCGGAGGTCTACGCGCGCACGCGCGCTCCGGTCGCGGCGGAGGGAAAGCCGGACGTGGAAGCCCGGCCCGAGGCGCCGGCGGGACCCGAACCGCCGGTGCAGTAGCGCAGGAGCGCGTGCGGACGAATCCGGCCCGACGATCAGGAAGCCACCTGGTCACGACCCCCTGGATACGTCTGCCGCCGGGCCGCGGGCCGAAACGGGTGCGCGGTCTGTGTCTCGTGCCGGGCGGTGCGTCTCCCGCCGCCACCGGCCTGCTCCCTCAGGACCCTCCGGCGCGCGCGAGCGGACACGCGAGGCACGCGGCGATGCCGCCGCCGCAGGCGCTGCGATGGAGCCACCGTCCGCCGAGTTGGTGCATCCAGGTGGGGAAGAGCTCGCGCGCCGGGACGCCGAGCCGCGCCGCCACGAACCGCAGCACCCCGTCGTCCGGCGTGCGCGCGAGATGGTCGACCCGCTTCCAGAACCGCTCCCGGTCCGCCGCGTTCCCCCCCGCCGAGGCCTGCAGAAACCAGGGGAGGAGCACATCGCGCTCGACCGTGGTCGCCTGCGCCGAACCGATCAGGGCGAGCGCCCGGGGCAGGGTCGCCGGCCCCGGGCGGGTCCGGCGCGCCCAGTAGCCGTGACCCGGTCGGACCAGGAGAGGCGCCGCCGGCGCGCCGTCGAGCCATCGTCCGGCGTGGCGGTCGATCTCTTCGGCGAGGAGAGTCGGGCCCCCGAAGGCCTGGAGGATCGCCGCGAGCCCCGCGAGGCGCCGCCAGGGCGACGCCGCCGGGCGGGCGCCGACCCACGTCTCGTACGTCGCGGCGGACCCGGTCGCGAGTCGCCTGCCGTTCGCCGGGCGTGGGACCCTTGTCCCGCCGGCATTCCCCGGGCAGCCTGCGCGGCCCGCGGATTCTGCGCCGTCGGGTAATGGTGTTCGACCCGCGGCGTCCGCAGCGTCAGCGCCGCCGGCATCGGCCGAGCCTTCGCCGGCGCCATCCCCTCTGGGATCGGGCCCCACGCCGAGGATCCGCACCGCCGTGAAGTACCGCACGCTCTCCCCATCCCCCAGGGGGGCCGACAACCCTGCCCCGGCGAACAGCAGCGCCTCGGTCCGCGTGGGATCGCGCCAAGGCCCAGGCGACTGGCAGGCCTCGTCGAGCGCGGCGATCGGGATCGCGCGCACGTGGCGCTCCAACCGCGGGCCGTTGGCGGGCGCGCCGAGCCCGTGGGCGAGCGCCGCCACGAGCGCGGCGGGCGACCCGCGCTCCGCGGCATCACGGTGGAATCGCTCGGCCCGGCGGGCGACCTTCCGCCGTCCCGCCGACCGCAGCTCCGCATCCAGCCGGCCGCGGTCGATCGGTCGACAAAGCCCCGGGGTCGGCGCGGGAAAGCCCGCGCCGGGGTCCGCGCCGTCGTCCTCCAGCAGCGCCGGGTCGAGGCGCACCGTGTGCCGCGCACAGGCGCGCGGGACGCTCCCGGTCGCGGGCCCGACCACGAGGTGCAGGAGCAGCCCCGCATACGCCGGATCGAGGTCGTGCCCGTGCCGTTCCCAATCCGCCGGATCACAGTGGACCTCGACGTGCCCCTCGAGGGTCCGGTCTCCGATGCGCAACCGGGCGCCCAGGAAATCGGGGCCACTCCCACGGTTCCAGCTGCCGGGATCGAGCACCCGCACCGGTAGCCCGTCGAGGGTCTCGAGGTCCGGCAGCGCTCCGGCATACCAGAGCGCCTGAAGAGTCCGTTCTCGCATGGGTTCCCCGCTCGATGCACCCGACAGGTCCGGCGGCCGCAGGGAATCCGCGCCATCCCTGCCTGCGCGTCACGACTCCCGAAGCGGGCGCGCTTCTCTGCGTGCCGTCCGGCCCGGGACGATCCGCAGCCTCGCGCCTAGACCAGGCGCCCGAGGATCTCGCGATCCTCCAGGTGGTGCAGGATCTCCACGACGATCTCGTCCACGCTCTTCGTCGACGTTTCCACGATATGGTCGGCGGACTTGTGGTAGTAGGGCTTGCGCATCTCGAACTGCTCCTCGATCTCTTGGCGGGTGTCGGCGAGGTTGGTGAGCGCGGGCCGCTGGGTGTGCGTCTTGGGGTCCGCCTGGAAGCGTCGCCAGATGGTCTCGCAGTCGGATTCGAGCAGCAGGATCAGGCCGTTGCGCTTGAGGTTCCGGATGTTCTTGTACCACAGCACGGCCCCGCCGCCCGCGGCGATCACCTTGCCGTCGAGCTTCGACAGTTCGTTCAGCGTCTCCGCCTCGAGTTGGCGGAACGACGATTCTCCCTTGCTGGTGAAAAGCTCGCGGATCGTCAGCCCCGACTTGCGTTCGAGGAACTGGTCGGAGTCCACGAACTCCCGGCGCAGCCGCTGCCCCAGCGCCTTGCCGACCGTGGTCTTCCCGGTGCAGCGAAATCCGACCAGGACGATGTTCATTCCGCGCCCCCGTTCGTTTCAGGAGCCCAAGAGCCGCTCGAGTTCGGCCGCATCTTCCGATCCCAGCGTCCCCTTGTTCCGGCCGATCGGCACCGTGCGGCGGCCGAGGACCCGATACATCTCCTCGGCCGCGGGCCAATCGCGCCGAATCGCCTCCAGGTGTCGCCCCACCGTGGGCGTGTCCCCGCGGGCGATCGGCCCGGTCAGCGCACGGGGCAGTCCCAGCGCCTCCAGATTGCGCACGGTCCCGCGCAGCAGGGGCAGGAGCGCGGGCAACGCCGCTTCGCGTGGGACGCCCGCCGCCGCCATCAGCTCCACCCCCTCGCTCGCGAGCGTGACCAGATAGTTGCAGGCCACCACCGCCGCCGCGTGATAGAGCGCCTTGCCCCCGCGCGCCAGCGGCACCGGCAGCCCTCCGATCTCCCGCGCCAGATCGGCGAGCACCCGCACCGCCCCCGGCGTACCTTCGAAAAAAAAGTAAATCCCCGCGAACGAAGCGGACTCGGCAGAGGCGAACGTGCCCAATGGGTGCAGCGATCCCGTTTCGCAGCCGGCCCCGCGCGCAGCCTCCAGGACCTCCGAGTCGAGCGCCCCGCTGGTGTGCGCCACCACCGACCCGCGCCGGAATCCGCCCCGCCGGCCGACCTCCGCACAGACGGAGGCGATCGCGCGGTCCGGTGTCGTCACAAGGACCAGATCGGCGCGCGCTGCAGCCTCGGCGGGATCGACGCCCGCGGCGGCGCCGCCGACGGCCTCCGCCGCCCGGCGCGCCGTCGCCTCCGAACGTGTGACCACGCCGACGATCTCGTGCCCGCGCTCCCGGAGCACACGCCCCAGGCTCGTCCCCACCACCCCGGCGCCGAGGATGGCGACCTTCCAGCGCGCCGCGTCCATGCCCCTAGATTACTCCCGCCGAGAGGGGGTGTCAATGGGCGCCCGAAACTCCGAAAAACGCCGCCTCGCGCGATTTCCCTTGGTCGCGGGCCCCGCGACGGTAGAATGACAGCGGTGCGCCCCTTCGCCTCTCGCGGAGGCTGCCGTGTCCTCTCACCCCCCTGCCCTGCTCGTCTTCCTCCTCGCGTGCGCCGGCTTCGTCCTGGCCGACGAGTCGCCCCTGCCCGAGGAGAAGCCCGACACCTGGCCCGCTGCGGAAGACGAGACGACCCCGCCCGCCGACCGGACGGGGACCCCGGCGGACGAAGCCCGTGCCGCAGGGCTTGCCCCGACGCTCTCTCCCGAGCCGGGGCGGGTCGCGCACCCGCCCATGACCGAGGAGCACATCAAGCAGCTCCTCCGCAACCTGGAATCGAAGTCGCTCACCGAGCGGCAGTACGCCCGCCAGGTGCTCGACTCGCTTCCGCCCGACGCGCTGCAGAAGCCGTTGGTCCAGGCGCTCTACTCCAAGTCGCCGAAGCTGCGCCAGTACGCCGCGGAGTCCCTCTCGCACGTGCGCGACGATGCCGTGCTCCGCCCCCTGATCGCGCGTGCGGTCGAGGACGAGGTCGAGGACGTGCGCCACGCGGCGGTGGATTCGCTGGTCACGCTCGCGGGCCAGGACGTGGCCTGGTCTTTTCTGCGCGAGATGAACGGCTGGGTGCCGCGCTGGCGCACCAACGCGTTCCAGGCGCTGGCGTGGATCGGCAACCCCTACGCGATCGGTCCGCTGATCCGGCATACGCGCTATCGCGCCTACGGCGGCGGCGGTCCGCGCGCCCACATCTTCGTCGGCGAGCAGTTCAGCTACGTGAAGGACTACGACGTCGAGATCGCCACCAATGCCGTCGCCTACGACCCGATCATCGGCGTGGTGAACAACGGCATCGTGCTTGACGTCCAGGTGGTCCGCACCGAGCAGGTGGTCGACGTGTACGAGCGCATCGCGGCGTTCGATGCCTTGCGGGCGCTTACCGGGCAGAACTTCCGCGAGGACTACGCCGCCTGGAATCGCTGGTGGGACGCCAATCGTGCCCACCTGACCGCCGAGTACGAGAAGGCGGACGCCGAGCGCCGCGGCTCCGACCGGGCCGAATGGCTGTTCTCGACCGCGGGCAAGCTCGAACAAGCCGAGCGGTTCGAAGATGCGATCAAGAAGTACCGCACGCTGCTGGCAAGCCATCCGGGCAGCGCCTTCGACGCCCGGGCCCGGGAATCCCTCGCCGCGTTGGAAGCCTCGCCGACCGTCCGGCAGCGCATCGAGCTTGCCCGTCGCGAAGCGGAGTGCAAGCGCCTGATCTCGCTCGCGGAGACCTACCTGGCCAACGGCATGTCCGGCAAGGCGGTCGAGCCGGCGCGCACGATCGCCGAGAAATACCCCGACACCGAGTGGGCGACCCGGGCCCGCGAACTGCTGGAAAAGGCGCAACGGAAGTAGCCGGGCCGACCGGACGGGCTCACACCCCGCGATATTCCGCCTGGAGCCGCGTGGGCGTCTCCACCCGGATCACGGTGAACTCGCGGGCCTGGGGGTCCCAGATCCCCGCGTGCGCCGAGCGCCCGTCCGAAGAGTAGCCCACGGCCCCGGGATTGACGAGGTAGGGCCGCCCCGGCCTGAGCCATGCCGGGTGCCCCTCCGCGAGCGGGACCTCGGCGTCCGGCGCGTAGGCCGCCGGGAGATGGGTGTGGCCGAAGGCGACCACGGCTCCGCGCTCCCGCCGGAACAGCGCAGCCTCCTCGAAAACCACCTGCGCGGCGAGCAGGTGCCGCACGTACGTCCCCCGTTGCCACATTCCGCGGGCCAGGCGCGGCCGCTCGATCGGGTTGTCGTGCACCAGGTGAAGCCCCTCGACCGTGCGCTCGTGCGGAAGCGCGCCGAGCCAGGCCGCGGCCTCGGGCGAGAGACCCGGGTGCCCCCCGGCCAGGAGGCGCTCGTCGTGCCGGCCGATCACGGCGGAGACGTTGCGCGCGCGCAACTCCGCCACGCACGACTCCGCGCCGCGAGCTTCCGCCCCGTCCCCGGCCTCGGCCACGTCCCCCAGACAGACGATCCGATCGACGAGCGGGGAGAGCGCCTCAAGCACCGCCCGCAGGGCTTCCGCGTGCCCATGGATGTCCGCGATCACACCGATCCGCACGACGACGCTCTCCGGTCCTGGTGTCCCGCTCCGCCGGATTCAGCAGGTTCGGCCGGGCGCCCTTGGCGCAGAGCTTCGTTGCATCGCGTCTCCGATGTCCGCCATGGCATGGCCTCCTTAGCGCGCCGCGCCCTGCGCCGACCTCGCCGCGTAGGACTCCGTAGCTCTGCCGGGACCGGACCCGACCGCTCACCCCACGGGATCACGAATTCCGCGAATCACGGAGCGCCGGCCGAGGAAGATATCCCCCGGCCGGTCCTCTCTATATAATTCGGTCGCTTTGCCCCGGATGTCCACTGGTGATTCCGCGTACCAAGGAGCCGCCCATGGCGCGATCCGCCGCCTTCCTGTCCGCCCTGCTCCTGGCCGCCGCCGCGGCCGCGGCCGAACCGCCGCAGATCCTCCCGGTGTCCGAGATCAAGCGGGGCATGAAGGGACACGGACTTTCCGTGTTCGAGGGGACCCGGATCGAGAAGTTCGACGTCGAAGTCATCGACATCCTGCGGCGTGCCCTGCCCCAGATCGACCTGATCCTCATCCGCGTCAACCACCCCGTGATCAACCACGCGAACGTCATCGGCGGGATGAGCGGCAGCCCGATCTTCATCGATGGCAAGCTGATCGGCGCCCTCGCCTACGGCTGGAGCTTCTCCAAGGACCCGATCGCGGGCGTCACCCCGATCGAGGCGATGCTCGCCGAGACGCGGCGGCCCGCGATCCGCACCGGTTCCCTCGAGCGCCGCGACGGGCCGGCGGGGATCGAGCCCTGCGTGACGCCGCTCTCGCTCGCGGGCTTCTCGGCGGGCGGCGCCCGGTGGCTCGGCGGGATCCTCCGTCAGCACGGCATCGAGCCGCTCGAGGGGGGCGGCGGGGGCGAGGCTCCGGCGCAGGAGATCGTCCTGGAGCCCGGCAGCGCGGTGGGCGTCAGCTTCATCCGCGGCGATCTCAACGCCACCGCCACCGGCACCGTGACCTGGGTCGACGGTGACACGGTGCTCGCCTTCGGCCATCCCTTCCTCGGCGGCGGCGAGAGCGCCCTGCCCATGACCACCGCGGTGATCCACATGGTCCTCCCCTCGGTGGCACGCTCGTTCAAGCTCTCCAGCCCGGTCCGTCAGGTCGGCGCGATGGTGCAGGACCGCACCCCCTGCATCGTCGGCAAGCTGGGCGCTGCCGCCCCCATGGTCGCGGTCCACGTCAAGCTCGAGCACGCCGGCACCGGCCACGAGAGCGCCTACAACTACGAAGTGATCCAGCACCCGCTGTTCACGCCCTTCCTCGTCTTCTCGGTCCTCGGGGAAAGCGTCGACACGGGCGAAGGCCAGACCGGCGAGACCACCCTCACCGCCGACCTCACGATCAAGCTCGCCGGGTTGGACGCCTTCACGTACCGCGAAGTGCTGGCGAACCCGGCCAACGTGTTCAACCCCAACATCGCGACCGAGCTGCTGCGGCTGCACCAGAACCCGTTCGAGCGCGCGAAGCTCGAGCAGGTCGATGCCGTGCTCACGGTCGAGGAAGGCCATCGCGGCGCGACCCTCGAGCGGGCGTGGTTTGATCGCGAGCGCGTGCGGCCCGGCGAGAAGGCGACCCTGACCGTGCAGCTGCGCCGCTTCCGCGGCGAGGTCGAGTTGCGCAGCGCGGAGGTCGAGATTCCCGTCGGCGAGCCCGAGGGGACGATGGAAGTCCTGGTCACCGGACGCGGCGAAACTCCGTCCGGGCTACCGCCTCCGACCAATCTGCGCGAAATGGTCGCGGAGATCCTCGAACGCCCATCCGCGACCGCCTTCGTGATCAACACCCCGTCGAAGGCGCTGAACTTGCGCTTCCAGGGCCGGTCGATCCCGAGCCTGCCGAATTCCGCGCTGGCCTCGTGGGTTCCGGCCATCCAGGTGCCCGCCGACCTGGCGCAGGGGATGCGCCGGCAGGTGGTGGAGACGCCGTACGTGGTGAACGGCTCCGTGCGCACGTCGATCGTGATCCGGAAGTAGGAGGAGGGAATCATGTCCAGATCGACCGATCCGGCCGCCCCCGGGGCCCGCGGCGCGCGCGCGCTTCGCCGTCTTTTTCCCCTCGGCCTCCTCCTCGCGGCGGGAGTCGCCGCCGCGGTCCAGACGGAGATCTGGGTGGTCTCCACCCGCACCGAGCTCGCGCAAGGCGAGTTGCACGGGCTGGTGCTCGATCCCGGCGGCGACGTCGTGCTCGGCTTCACCCACGCCAAGGTCAAAACCGACGAGACCACCCTGTGGTGCGGCCTCGCCGGCGAGGGGGACGCCCTGATCTTCGGTACCGGCTCCGGCAAGATCATCCGGCTCACGGGGGACAAACTCGAGACGATCCACGCCACCGGCGAGTTGTTGGTGACCTCGCTGGTGCGCGCTCGGGCCGGCGGCTTCTACGCGGCCACCCTGCCCAACGGCAAGGTGTTCAAGGTCGACGCCGCGGGCAAGCCCGACCTCTTCTGCACCCTGCCGGCGAAGCACGTGTGGGCGCTGGTGGAGCACCAGGACGGCAACCTGTACGCGGCCACGGGACCGGGCGGAAAAGTGTTCCAGATCGATGCGGGCGGCCGGTTCCGCCTCGCGCTCGACACCAAACGCGAGCACGCGCTCGCGCTCGCGCTCACGCCGGACGGATCGATCCTCGTCGGGACCGCCTCGCCCGGGCTCGTCTACTCGTTCACCCCGGATGGCAAGGCGCGCGTCCTCGCCGACTTCGGCGACGCCGAGGTGAAAGACCTGCTCGCCCTCGCAGGGGAGGTGTGGGCCGCCGTGAATTCCGGAGTCAAGGTGGCGCCCGCAGAGTTCCTGCGCGTCCTCACGGAGGCCTCCGCCAAGGCGAAGACCACGGAGGAGGAGGCGGAGCAGGCCCAACCGGCGGTGCCGGGCCCGGTGGTGCAGAGCGCGCTGTGGCGGATTCCCGAGGACCGCGGCCCGCAGGAGGTGCACGCGTTCGCCAACGCCTACCTGACCGCGCTGAAGCGGGAGAAGTCGGGCTCCGTGCTGGTCGCGACCAGTTCGAGCGGGCGCGTCTATCGGGTGACCGCGGACCGGAAGCTCGCGGTCGCGCTCGACCTGCCCGAGAGCCAGGTGCTCGCGCTCGTGATGCGGGATGACGAGCCGGTGGCGGCGGCGACGGGCAACCCGGGGGCGGCGTACCGGATCGGCCGCAGCCCGGCCGAGGATGCGGCCTATACCTCGGACGCGTTCGATGCCAAGCTCCCCTCGTCGTGGGGTGGGCTGTCCTGGACGGGCACGGGCAAGTTGCGCGCGCAGGCGCGCTCGGGCAACGTGGCCGTGCCGGACGAGACCTGGTCGGATTGGTCGACGGCGACGGAGGGGCAGCCGGCGGCGATCTCCTGCGCGCCAGGAAGATTTCTGCAGGTCCGCTTCACGTGGGGAGAGCCGTCGGCGCGGCTGTCGGGCTTCAAGGCGGCCTACGTGCCGGAGAACCAGCGGCCGGTGGTGATGGACGTGCAGGTGCTGGAGCAGCCGGACCCGAACGCGCTGGCCGGCGGCCAGCCGCCCAATCCGGTGCCGGGGAAGCCGTTCCCGCCCGAGGTGCGGCGCCTGCTGGTGCGCAAGGCCAAGTGGCAGGCGCGCGATCCGAACGACGACGTGCTCGTGTATTGGCTCCACTATCGGCTGGAGGGGCACGCGCGCTGGATCGCGGCGAATGTGGAGCCCTTCCGCGGGGTAGAGGCGAACTGGGACGTGTCGGACCTTCCGGACGGTTGGTACGAACTGAAGGTGGCGGCGAGCGACGAGATGGCAAACTCGCGGGAGAGCGCGCTCGCCGGCGAGCGCACGAGCGCGCGGTTCCTGGTCGACGGCGGCCGCCCGACCATCGCGGACGGAAAGATCGGCGCGGACAAGAAGGTGACCGGTCGGGCGCTGGACGAGCACGGGCCGATCGGCCGAATCGACTGGAAGCTGGCGAGCGGGCTGACCTGGACCCGGATCCCCTGCGTGGACCGCGTGTTCGACGAGAAAGCCGAGGAGTTCGCCTTCGACCTGGACGCTGCGGTGCCGGCCGACGGCGACACGCTCTACGTGCGCGCGACGGATGCGGCGGGGAACACCGGGGTCGTGGCGATCGACTTGCCGGGGAGGTAGCCCGGATTATTGTAGCGCTCGGCTCCGCGCGAGAAACGCCGAAGGGGGACCCGATAGGTCCCCCTTCTCGATTATCCGATCGCGAACGCCCGGTCAGGCCTTGCCGCCGCCGGATCCGCCCGAGTCGCCGGAGCCACCCGAACCGGAACCGCCCGAGCCCCCGGTTCCGCCCTTGTCGTCGCCGTCTTTCTTGTCGCCGTCCTTCTTGTCGCCGTCGCCGTCCTTCTTTTCGCCGCCGGTGGCGGTGCGCCGGATGAAGTCGACGACGCTCGATCCCGCCGCGGCGATGTTGCTGCCGATGTCGCGGATGAACGAGACCAGCGGGTCGGTGGAGTTGTCGATCCCCTCCTTGTAGGAGGCGGCGGACTTGCGGATGTCCTCGAACCAGCTGTCGGTCGGCGGGTTGCCGCGCAGCTCGTACTGGCGGTCGAGGATCTTCTGGTAGTCGCCCGACTTGACCCACTTGTCGAGCTCGTCGACGCGGAGCACCGGGAACGGGTGGGTCTGCCACATGAGGAGCATGACCTTCAGGACCCCGTCGACGAGGTCGCCGTGGGCCTCGTACTCCCTGGCCTGCTTGCGGAATTCCTCGACCGAGCACTCGCTGCCGCGGCGGCCGCCGGCGAGCTTCATGAGCACGCGCTGGCTCACGTCGATGCTCTGGGAGGTCAGCAGTCCGGCCCGGTCGCTGGTCAACTCCGCCTTCCGGTACCACTCGAGAAGCGCGAGAATGATCGCATAGAGGCCCATGATTCCGAACGGGATGCCGGTGAAGAAGAAGGTCAGCCGCAGCAGCAGGAGCAGGAGAGTGCGGTAAAGCGCGTGGCCGCACATCACGTGGCCCAGCTCATGTCCCATGACGCACTGCAGTTCCTCGTCGTCGAGCAGGTCGACGATCGCCGAGTGAAGCACGATGAAGGGCTTGTCGACGCCGATGGCCATGGCGTTGACGAACGGGTCCTGCGACACGTAGAGCTCGGGCGGATCCTCCACGTCGAGAATCCAGCAGGCTTCGTCGTAGAGCTTCTTCACCCGCACGAACTGGTTGTCGGTGACGCGCACCGCGGTGGCCAGGAAGTAGAGACGGACGCGCTTCTCGCCGATCGCGGTGAGGAACTTGCGGATCACCCAGTCGAAGCCGGGCACCTTGCGCAGCCCATTGAGCGCGGCCCGGTCGGTGGGGTGCTCGAACGCGCGCGAACTGATCTGGGGAAAGTTGCGCTTGGTCCGGGGGGGTGCGGTCGCGGTGCCGGGGGTATCGCTCATGGCGTCCTCCGAATGGGGGGGCGGGTTCTCCGGGTCCTGCTGAGAGTCGGGCATTATCCCGGCTCCCGCGGGGCGGTGTCAATGATGAAGAATCCGGTCCCTGGCTCCGAATGGCCGGCCCGGGGATCGAAGACGCGGAATGTGCTGGAGACGTCGGACGGGGTGGGCGGGTTCCCGCGTTTTGCTTTTTGCCAGGAATCCTCGACTCTGATGGTCGGGGGTGTGCGGATCCCGTGGACTCCCGCCCCTGCGGGTTCGTACCATGATCGCCGACGGTTGGATGCAGCACATCCTGCGGAGGCATGCCATGCGCACAGGTTGGGTCGCGGTCATTCTCGGGCTTTGGCTGGTTCCCGGCTTCGCCGACGAGGCGATCACCGCCCGCGAGCTGAAGCAGCACGTATTCACACTTGCGTCCAAGGAGTGGCAGGGCCGCGCCTCCATGAGCGAAGGGGGGATGGCCGCGGCCGCGTACATCGCCCGGACTCTGGCGAAGCTCGGCCTGGAGCCGCGCGGCGAGGACGGACCGTACCAGGACGTGATCAACGGCGACGGCGTCGTGATCGGCCGCAACGTCTGCTTCCTGCTCCCCGGCCGCGACGCGCGGGCGCGCGCCGAGACGATCGTGATCGGAGCGCACTACGACCACCTCGGTACCGGGGAACAGGGCGTCTTCCGAGGCGCCGACGACAACGCGAGCGGCGTCGCCGCGTTGCTCGAGCTCGCGGAGCACTGGGCGAGCCCCGACCGGCGGCCGGCCCGCTCCGTCCTCTTCCTCGCCTTCGACAACGAAGAGGCGGGGCTGCGCGGCTCCGAGCACTGGGTCGGGCATCCCACGGTGCCGCTGCGCAAGGTGGTGGCGATGCTCTGCCTCGACATGCTCGGGCGCAGCATGATGGATCGTTTTCCTGGAAGCGTCCTCGCGTTCGGCACCGAATGGTCGAAGGATTTGGGCGGGCTCCTGCGCGAGACCCCGCGCCCGCGCGGCGTCGACGTGTGGGACCTCGGATGGGAATTCGTCGGCCCGCGCAGCGACTTCGTCCACTTCGGATTGCGCGGCATCCCCTTCGTCTTCTTCACTACCGGCACCCACGGCGCCTACCACACGCCGCAGGACGTGCCGGAGGACGTGGACTACCGCTCCTGCGAGGGGATCGTGCGGTTGCTTGCGGACTTCGTCGAGCGCATCGCCGACGCCCCGCGGCCGCGCTTCCACTGGGAGCGGCCCAACGGCCTCCGCGAGGCGGAGATCGCCCACCGCATCGTCTCGTCGATGATCGAGCAGCCGCTGCCCAACGTGGAGCCCTGGCAGAAGGACCTGATGAACTGGGTGCACAAGCGCACCGGGCGCATGCTCGCCCGCAAGCGCGTCGGCTTCCTGGACCGCGCCGTGCTCGTGGTCTCGACGCAGTTGCTCACCTTGACCACGGTCGAACAGGGGCGCACCAGCCCTGATGCGGAGGAGTCGCCCGAGGCCGAAGAATCGCCGCGACGGCGGTAGCTCGCGGGCGAAAGTGCTCGGTCAGGGCGAAGCCGGCCCGCGGAGTCCGATCGTGTGAAAAGATCGCTGCGGCCGCAAGTCCCCTGCCTCGGGTGGCGGCGGCGCGATGGCGGTCGCGCAGTGGCCGGCGACCGCGCGCGGGTGCGAATCATGGGACGTCGGACGCGGGAAAGACCAGCTTGCCTCCGGCGTCGGGCCGCACCGAGACCAGCCCCACCGGCACGCCCAGGCCCCGGGCGCTCTCCAGGAATTCGACGAAGCCGCGCGCCGCGGCGGGCAGGTCGGCGGGCGACCGCGCGCCCCGCACGTCCCGCCGCCAGCCGGGCAATTCGATCCACTCCAGCGGGCGGCACCGGAGCAGGACCCGCGTCCGCGAGTGGTCGGGTTCCCGTCCGGCGGGGCCAGGGTGCGGCGCGGGCGGCGCCGGCGTGGCGGGGACGCGGATCCCCAGAATCCGCGCCTTCCCGCCCCGCAGCGGCTCCCATTCGAAGTACGGATCCAGCTCCGCGCGGTCCCCGTGGTATTCATAAGAGGCGCAGACTCGCACCCCAGGGAGCCCGGTCAACCGATCGAGACCCGTGACGGCGAGCCAGTCGACGCCGCGGTTCAGCCGGAGACCGTACCGGAGCGCCACCAGGTCCAACCGGCCGACGCGGAATCGCCCCTGCCAGCGATTCGTGCAATTGCGGGGATCGTCGAACCGGCGCGCCAGCCGCCCGTCCTCGGTCACGAACGGGCCGGGGCCGTGGCGATGTCCGTACGCCCGCAGCACGCCGATTCTCACCCGCGCCGAGGTCCGCGCGCGCGCGGCCTCGAGCAGGTCGACCGCATCGTGCGCCGTGGTCCGCGAGCGCGTCACATAGGGAAAGAAGCCGAGGCGCCCGTCGAGCAGCGCTCCCTGCGCGCCTTCGAACACCACGGCGCCGCGGGCGATCTCCCGACGCAGCTCCGACGCGGCGCGCACGACTGCGATTCCTGGGCTTGCGAGGATCCCACGATAGCTCCGCAGCAGGTCCACGGAGCGGCATCGTGCCAGGAAGTATCGATGGGCCGCGCGCATCTCCTCCGATGGATGGGTCTGCACCAGCTCGGCCGCCTGCGCCAGCTTCTCCCGGGCCAGCTCCTCCAGCCGGCGCGCACCCGCTCTCCCGACGAGGATGTCGCGCACGCGCACTCCGGCTCTGCGTTCGCGATCGAGGATCGCCTGGCCGACTCCCATGCCGCACGAGCCGACCGCGCGCCTTCCGCGGGCGATCTCGAGCATCTGCCCGATCATCTTGTGCATCGGAGTCACGACCGCGCAGTCCGGGTCGATGACCAGCCGAGCGAGCGCGTCCCCGACACCCTTCGCGCGCAGTACGTCCGCCTCGACCGCGAGGTTTTCCGGTTCGACGAGCATTTGCGGTCCGAGCAGCGTGCGCGTGCCCGGGACAAACGAGCCGGCGCCGAATTGCGCGAAGCAGTGCCAACGCCCGTCCGGCGCCACAACGTTGTGGCCCGCTTGGGGGCCCCCGTTGAAGCGCACCACGGCGCGGGCGGCGTGGGCCCGCACGAGAAAATCGGTGACGCTCCCCTTCCCCTCGTCGCCGAAGGCCAGCCCGCAGACGAGATAAGCCGCGCCGTGCGCCATCATCGACCCCGTGCCGTTGACCGGAGCGATGCCGCCGGCGCGCGCCCGTCGGCGATGGCGTCCGTGAGCATCTCACAGGCGTATCGTCGGCCCGTCGGTCTTCTGCGCTCCGGTAATCCGCATGACACACCGGCAACATCTTCGTGTCTGCGAAGATCTTTGGAGGGTTCCCCCCCAGCCGTTGGACAATCCGTGAAATCCGCGTAATCCGTAGTTTGTTCGGTTGCGGCGGAGGCCGCACTGGGAAATCCGTGGGATCCGTAGCTTGGTCCAAGCGTCGCGCGAGGGGCCCCAGGCTTCCGGCGAGCCGCACTGCAGCACTGCAGCATCACCGGCCCAGCAAGCTCTCCAGCAGCGCCGCAGCGCCGCGGAAGGACTCCTCGCGGAAGCAGAGCGTGTCGCTCAGGAGAAAGGCCCGGTAGCCGAGCCGCAGCATCAGCCAAAGGTCGCACAGATCCTGGCTCGCCACCGCGTCCGACTGCTCCAGCGAGGTGAGAATCCGCGAGGCGACCACCGCGTCGGGATCGGCGCGCACGATCGACTCGAGCGCGGGCAGGTAGTCGGCCTTGTCGCGGCCGAGGCCGATCCAGAGGTCGTCGCGCGCGGCCATCAGCCCCACGCGCTCGCGCACCTTCGCATACCCGCTGTTCACGAAGTCGAGCCCCCGGCGCGACTCGATCTTCGCGAGGACGTTCGCCTCCGGGTCGAGCGACTCGATCTCCGTCACGTCCTCTACGCCCTCGACGAAAGAGAGCATGTAGTCGTGCAGGCCGAGCTCGCGCGCGGCGCGGACGTACTCGCGGTCGCTCTCGGTGAGGAAGCCCTCGACCCGCAGCGAGGGATCGAGGATGTTGATCGGCTCGCCTTCCCCCACGACGCGGACCGGGCGGCGGCTCAAGATCAGCTTGTCCCCGTCGACCAACTCGACCGCCTGCGAGACGCAGTCCTTGAAATGGACCTCCACCGGGAGATCCACGCGGATGCGGTGGCTCAGCCGGAGGTACGCGTAGGGGAGGTAGGCGAACTGGGCGATGCGAAGCTGGCGCCCCTTGAGGTCGATCCAGAGCGGCTTCGACCCGCATTCCCGTTGCAGCCGCGCGAGCAGGTCGCGGCGGCTCTCCGCGAGCGGCGAGATCGTGTTGAAGCGCAGCGCGTTGATCCGTGCATGGGCGATGATCGCCGCGCGGTGATCCACGTAGGGCGGCAGCGTGGCGACGACGCGCAGGTTCCGGGACGCCGGGGGGGACGAAGGGTCGGGATCGATGGCCATTCCGGCTCCGATGCGTTGTACGTCGGGTGGGATGCCCGCCCGTCGTCAAAAAAGTCTGCCGCGCTTCTTGCCCTTCTTCTTCTTGTCCGCGGGGTCCGCCGGCGCCTTCGGATCGCCCGGGGGGTCGCCTCCCGCCCCCGGGGCCGAGGTCGCGGCGGGAGCTGCGGCCGG
>Ga0209514_10003179_pt1 | contig 23982 bp, 18 predicted proteins | sample Subgrocontami58m_FD_187452 | JGI IMG/M metagenome (GOLD analysis project Ga0209514, IMG submission 187452) | Subsurface groundwater microbial communities from S. Glens Falls, New York, USA - GMW37 contaminated, 5.8 m (SPAdes) (version 3) | ecosystem: Environmental > Aquatic > Deep subsurface >...
CAATCTGCCACTGCGTTGGATCATTACGATTCGGCCAATCGGTTGATCGACCGCAACAACGGCCAAATCAGACTTGCCTACGACGGCGATGGCAATCGGATCTCCAAAACCGTCAATGGCATCACCACCTATTATCTCGTCGACAACCTCAACCCCACTGAGCACAGCCAGGTTGTCGAGGAGTTAACCGACAACGGGGCCGGACCGGCCGTCAGCCGGGTTTATTCGTACGGTGCTAATCCAATCAGCCAGTCGCAACTCGCCGAGATCGGCCAGAGCGGTCCGGCGTGGCAGACGAGCTTTTATGGATTGGATCCGCAAGGCACTGTCCGGTTCTTGACCGACACAGCCGGAATCGTCACCGATGGGTATGATTATGATGCCTTCGGAAATCTGCTGAGCTTCTCAGGGGCCACTCCCAACCTTCGTCGTTATGCGGCAGAAGAGTTCGATCCTGACCTGGGGCTCTATTATTTGCGCGCCCGGTATGTTGACCCGGGCCGGGGCCGCTTTTGGACGGCTGATCGGTTTCCCGGTTTTCTGAATGACCCAGCCTCTCTCCACAAATACAGCTACGCCAATAACGATCCCGTCAACCGGGTTGATCCCGAAGGCGCCACCAGCACCTTGGCGGAGCTGGGCATGGCGGTCGGCGTCGGCGCCCTGGCCAATGTCGCTCTGAATGCGATCTTGCACGGAGTTTTCGCGCAGGTTTATGATCTGCAGCTGTCGGATGTTTATTCCGCAAGTGAGGCGGGAAAAGATGCGGCGATTGGCGGAGCGGAAGGGCTCGTTGGGTTCGGCGGCGCCAAAGCCTTTTGGGCGGCACGCAAGGGCGCGACATGGTTGACCCGATGGATGCCCGAAAATGCGGTGGCAGGCTTCACCAAAGTCACCGCCCGCCTCGACCGGGCGTGGCAAAGCTTGGAGTCGTCATGGGCCCAATTACAAAACAAAATCATCCAGGGCGCCCAACCCGCCGCCCAGGCCGCCCAAGACGCCCTCGCCGCCGCTGCCCAGCGCGTCAGCCAACTCTCCGAACAACTCCAGCAAATCCGCACCGCGCTGGGATGGAAGGGCGCGGATGCGAAAATTGCGAACCCACCTTCCTCCCGATTGGCCCGTGTGGTCGATGCACGTTTTGTGAAAAGCCCCACCCTTGGCGGGCCTGAAGTAGGAGATGCTTTTGTGACAGCGGCCGATGATATTCAGAGAATTACGAGTTCACGAGGACTCGTGGTGCGTCTAACGCTCCTTGATCAGGCGGGCAAACCGCGCCAAGGGCCATTTGCTGTAATTGAGTTCGACACCCCTGCAGCGGGCTTGGCTTCGCCCGTCTTCAGAAACAATCCTGGCTTCATTCAGGGTGGTTTAACCGGGGGCGGCGCCAGAGAGTTCGTACTACCAAACCTGCCGCTGAACCAACTCCAAAATGTGACAACCCGTATTATTCCATGAGAGATAAACAAACTGATACGAAACGGCTAAAGGGAAACGAAGGACAAAAATTCGCCCGAAAACACTTTGTCCAAATCGTGGTTGACGATGTGAACTGGAAGATTCTGCATCGCGATCCATCTACAGGCGAATATTGGAAAGAATTCTTCCCGGATTCGGAGATGCATGGTGGTGGCCCCCCAGTATTCGAGAGGATCTCAGAGGAGGACGCTCGGCGAGAATTCAAATTCGACCGAGTCGCTTTATCGAATGCCAGGCCGGGGACGAAAGACCCGCAATGAGTCTCCAGCTGACATATGCATTTTTCAGCTACTCCCGCTCGATTGGTTCCTGCAAAACCACTCCCTGACGCGGTGAGTCGATCGGCCTAGTCGGGCGTAGCTGTTTGTTTTCTCCGGAGGCGCGCGAAACATAGCGTCTGGCTTGGAATGAAGAAAAGGAGGTTCAAAGCGAGAGCTATGGGGGGGATCTCCCCTCGCCGCTCCGGAGGATTGTTGGTTTCAATCTGCCCAGACCCGACCACTGTCGCGCCGCCCAGAGCGTTAAAAAGGTTAAAAAGGTTAAAAAGGTTAAAAGCGTTAAAACCGTTAAAACCGTTAAAACCGTTAAAGCTGTCGGGTCAAGTCCACCCTCCTGGGCCACCGCCCACCCGTCCACGGTCGCACGGTCGCACGGTCGCACGGTCGCACCGTCGCACCGTCGCACCGTCGCACCGCCCACCGTCGCACCGTCGCACCGTCGCACTGACCAGCTCCGGCTTGATTATTTTCGCAGGTCCAAGAGGTAGATGTCCTTGAACATCATATCGCCGAGTCCGCCCGAGTGAAGCTGCAGGGCGATGTAGCCATCGCTGACTAATGGGCGGGGGTTGGTGAAATCCAAGATTTGAATCCCGTTCAAAATGCAGATGTAACGGTTTCCTTCGACCTTCATCAGCATCTCATTCCAGTCGTCGGGCCGGATCAAAGGTTCGTATTCGACGGCAGGCCACGCTTCCCATCCGCGGTTGTCGCCGTAGATTCCGCCGGTGTGGTGCCCGATGATACGATCGATTTCGAACTGCCTCCCTTGGTTGACGTCAACGGTGCCTGGAGTGAAATCGGTATGGAAATAAACGCCGCTGTTGCCGTCGGCCAGACATTTGAAACGGAGGGAGAGTTGAAAGTCTGAATATTTTTTCTCGGTTCGGAGGTAGCCATATTTCTCGGTCACCCCCTTCCCATGAATAACGCCATCGACGACTTCCCATTTCTCTTTGCCGACTTCCACCCAGCCGGAGAGGTTGGTTCCGTTAAAGAGCTTTTGCCACGACTCGCCCGGGAGCTTGGGGCGCTGAGCGAGCGCGTTGACGGGCATTAATCCTGCACAAATTAACAAGGCCAAGATTGGCCAGAGGCATTTTTTCATTTGATTCGTTCCATTTCTACTTTTGTGTTCCCTGACAATTTCGATCGAGCTCACGCGCGAGCCTGCAAGGTCCAGGCGCGCGACGGGCGCATCCGAAGCAGATTGGCTTCAGCATCTCCAACGAAGGTTTCCGTGACGGGATCCAATTTCAGTTTTCGTCCGAGGACCCAAGCGAGGGCGGCGGCATGACAGGTAATATGCGATCGGCGCATGACGCTCGGATTCGCCCGGGTTGTGCCGCGGGTTCGAATCGCATCGAAGAAGTTGCGCGAATGGGCGGTGACATCCAAGCCTTGCACCCGTTCTGTTTGTTCCGGAACTTTCACTGTTTTGGGTTCGACAACAATTTCTCCGGCATCGCCGGTTTCAACCCAACCTTCATCACCGATAAACCGCACTGGGCATGTGCCGAGCCGGGTGATGTAATGCGGCGACCGATCGCCAAAGGGTTGTTTGAGGAAATCGAGGACCATCTTCACGCCATTCGCGTAGCGACAAACAATGTTTTCAGAGGAAGGTTCGTATTCAATCGGCATGGTATCGTCTGAATCATTCGCCCATTGGCAAAGATCGACCGTGTGCGCGCCCCAATCCAGCAAGGCGCATCCCGAATCGAAATCCCACTGCCCTCGCCAGCCGCCGTCCACATATTTTTGATTGAACGGCCGCCAGGGCGCTGGGCCGAGCCACATGTTCCAATCGCACACGTCGGGTTTGGGTTGGGGCTGGGGTGGCAACCAGGTATTTCCCAAAACCGGCACATAAACCGACGCACGCATGGTGTGAATTTTTCCCAGCTTGCCGCTCCTGGCCAAAGCAACCGCGGTTTGGAAGTTAGGAACGCTCCGGCGCTGCGTGCCAGCCTGGAACACTCGTTTCTCCTGATTCATGGTCGCAGCCAATTGCTGGCAAGCCTCGATCGTGATCCCGCACGGTTTTTCACTGTAAACATCCTTGCCCGCTCGAGCGGCCATCATGGAAGCGGTCGCGTGCCATCGATCTCCTGTTGCGATCAGGACCGCATCGATATCTTTCCGGTCGAGCAATTCGCGGAAATCGCGGTAGAGTTTGCAGTTCGTATCGTGGTAGAAGCCGTCGACCAGCGCTTTTCCCGCTTGGCGACGGGACTCTTGCACATCCGCAATCGCCACACAGCGCATGTCGGAAGACTTGAGCATTCCACCCAGCACATAGCGGCAACGCGGACCGATCCCAATGACGCCGAGCTGGATCTTGTCATTCGGCGAGATCGCATTGGCTGCGAAAGTGGAAACGGCCGGAAGCAATAAACTTCCTCCGAGCGCGGAGAAAACAAAATCACGGCGAGTTACTGAGGAGGTTGAGTTGTCCATAATTCATCCTTAAATCGGTTCAAAACTAATTTCGGATTTTCGCGGGATGCGGGTGATGATATCGGGTGGCGGGGGCCGACGCAACTTCAACGGTGGTTTGGTGGACTGCTAGCGAGGCGCGCCTCAGACCAGGCGAGTTGAAAAAAATAATCACACCCGAATCCAATCCATGTTTCCTCCCCGCGCCTCGCTAATAGATTCCTTGAGGCAGACGGCCCCGATTTGAGTGAGAATGAAAAGTTGACTCAAATGGAATAACTTTTGAGGTTCAAGGAATCTAGCGTTGCACGAAGCCAAGCGGCATATTCTGCGCGTCGCGCCTTTGAATAGGTCGAGATTCCGTTAATGCGTCATGAAGTAAAAAACGATGTTTATCCCAAGCGGATACGCGACCTTCTCGGAGTAGCGGCTGAAATATGAATCGTTTTCCCCTTCCCGTTCCCAGCCGTCGCTCACGTCACTATTGTGAATTGCCAGAATCATAATGCGCCCCGTGTTATCGAGCAGCGCCCGGACGTGCATCTCCTCGGAACCTTCGCCGCGAAAAACCCGGTGCGGCGGCGATTCTGGATCGTCCGCTTGAAAGTCTTCATTCCAAAATTGCATCGTCGGGACGCGCCACCGATGCATCGGACCTCGCAGGTCGAAGACGCAGTGAAAGATGGGATGGTCCGCCTTCAGCTCCACCCAGGAACGATTTGGCAGAATTCGCTCGATCTGACCGGCAAACCCCTCCCATTCGCGCGTGCCCCAAAAGTCATTCACAAAGAGCGCCCCGCCGCAGGCCAGATACTTGCCGAGAACCGCGGTTTCCTCCTCGCTCAAGCGCATGTAACCCGCGTGCTCGAGGTAAAGCAGCGGATAGTCGAAAAGCGCGGGGTCGGTCAACTTGAGCACGCGAGCATCAGGATCGGTCCGGATCGAGGTCAATTGTTGCAGCCGAAACGAGAGGTTAAGGTCCGCGTCAGGATAATCGACCCACCAACCGAGCCAGCGTCCATAGCCCGAGCGGCGCCTGGAAGGCGGCTCCGATTGGAAGATGACGCGGGCGAAGGTGAATACGTCTTGTTCGAAGCCGGGGGCATTTGTCCAGTGAGGCGTGTCCGTGCTGTGGGAAACCGTTTCCCGCGCGGTGCGAACCGTGTCCTCATCAATCACCGCTCCGCCTTCGATGCGGATGAGCTTGGACGACGACGCGCCGCGTGGTTTTGAATCGGACCATGGCTGGAATTGCGCCAAACATATCCCCGCGGTCAAAACAAAGGCGGACATCAGGACGAAGCAAACTCGCATCGTTCGAGATGATTCGTTCGTCCATTTGTTGGTCTTCATGGTGTCTGGTGCGCCCGCTCGGGCGAGCCTGGACCATAGAACGCACGAGGCCGGGCGTCGTTAGGAAAAACTGCGTCAAAGAGTGTGCCTCCGCCGCGCCGAGTTCGGCAAGTCCCCTGTGCAGGGGACAGGCAGCGGGGTCATTTGTTGCCGTGCGCCCGACAAGAAGCCAGAGAAAACCTGCCGGGCCATACATCTTTTGTCTGCCAGTCGACACTTGGATAAAAAATCTGATGCGGCAAACTTCACATTCCAGGGATAAGGGGTTAATCTGGGGGGGCGTTGATGACCATTCGAAATTAACCTTATGAAAAATATATTTATGGCGGGTTTCAGTCAGGCGAGATTGCTGTTCCACACAAGCTTTGTTCTTTCCGCGCTGAGTTGTTCTGCGGCCGTATTCAACATCGACCCGTCTCGGAGCAGCATAAGTCTTTCAGGCAAGGTTTTGGGTTACGCCATCCAAGAGCAGCGCTCAGGGAGTCTCACCACCAAGTTTGAAGGGACAATCAATGCGGATGTGACCGAAGTGTCGGTGGCCTTCACTGGCTCGAGCATAATCTCCGGCCAAAACAGTGGAACCTGGGAACCCAAAGCCAAAGGTGAACCGGGCAGCGATCTGGCCAACTTCGGCGCCAAGGCTTCGGCAGGGTTCCTTGGCTCAGCCCTGGCTGCGGTGCGCAACTCCCAGTTGGATCTAACGAGTCCGGCGTTAACCATCGCCAACGGCCAATTCAACTCGGGTTCGCTGCTTTTCGCGTTCCTCCCAAACAGCACGGCCGCGCTGGACTACAGCCTGTCGGGTTTGTTGCCCCAAAAGGGAAGTCTCGCGTTGGCCGGTCTTGCGACCAACCGAGTGACTGCGCAAGCGACGCTGACGACCAGCGGTGACACTCAAACTCTCACGATACCTTTGACGGCCGATTTCTACTTCAAACTTCTCAGCGCAAACGACACCACGCTCACACTCACCGGACAGATCGTCGCTACCCGCTCCCTCGGCGCGAGTGGCAGTTCGTTTGATAGCTGGGTGGCATCGAAATTCCCAGGAGTGGTTGACCCAAACATCATCGGCCCCGGCGCGGACTCCGACCAGGATGGAATCCCCAATTTCGTTGAATTCGCTTTCGGACTGAATCCTAAGACCCTCGATCCAGCTTTCGCCCCCTTGAAAGCGACTCCGGGGCCGATCAGCTCTGGCCAAGCGGTTTTGGAATTCAGCAGGCCCAAAGGCCTGGCGAGCGTGAATTACCAGCTGTTGGTCTCGGAAGATTTGGCAACTTGGACGGCCTTAACTGTGGCGCCGGAGATCACAGACTTGGGCGGCGGCCAAGAGAAGGTCGTTGTGCGCGACAACCTGCCGCTCGGCGCCAAACACGGCCGGTTTGTGCTTCTGGCCGTCTCGAAAAACTGAGTTCGACTACGAACACACGATCATATGAACACGAATCGATGGATTGTGATTTTAACCGGAGCACTGACCTGCCTCACATCCGCAGCGGATAATGCAGCCCCGAACGCCGTTAAATCTTCGGTCACGTTCGTCGCACATCGCATTGGGCAGTTCCGTAGTGAAGCGCTCTGCGTCGCGGACTTTAACGGGGATGGCAAACTCGATATCGCAGCGGGAGCGAACTTCTACGCAGCGCCTGATTGGAAGACGGTCAAGATCCGCACGCTGTCGGGCAATGTAGATGATGCGGGCAAGGGTTATCACGACGATTTCATGAACTTGCCGCTCGATGTGGATGGGGATGGCAAACCCGACATTGTCTCCTGCGGTTGGTTCAGCAAATCGGTTCGGTGGTATCGCAACAGCCTTGGCCAGCCGGGTGATTGGCCCGAGACAATTGTCGAGACGAGCGTCAATTTTGAATGCGGCGAACTGGTCGACATTGATGGCGATGGCAAGGCTCGAGAAGTCCTGCCGGACTGTCAGCCGACCATCTGGTTTGAATCTGCCATCATCGCGTCCGGTGCGCGTGCGCTGGTCAAGCATGTGATCTCGGAAAAGAAAATGAATTATGGCTGCGGCGTTGGCGATGTGAACGGCGACGGCCGGCCCGACGTGCTGCGTCCGGACGCGTGGTTCGAAGGACCGGCGGACCCGCGCAGTGGAACATGGGTCGAGCATCCATGGGCTCTGGGCGCGAAGGACGGAAAGGCTGATCATACGCCGCAAATTCTCGTCCTGGACGTGAACGGAGACAATCTGCCGGACGTGATTACGAGCAGCGCACACCAACACGGCATCTTCTGGTACGAACAAACTCGCGCGGGCGGACAGGTGGCGTGGAAACAACACCTGATCGATGACACGTGGAGCCAAGCGCACAACCTCGCTTTGGCGGACATCAACGGTGACGGCACGCCGGACTTAATCACGGGCAAACGCTTCATGGCACACAACGGCAGCGATCCGGACGAGTTCGGGAAGCTGGGCGTGTATTGGTACGAACTCCAACGCGGCCCCGAACCGAAGTGGATTAAACACGTGATTTCTTACGACGCGGGCATCGGCTCTGGCGTCAACATCTGCGCGGTGGATCTCGACCATGATGGCGATGTCGACGTCGTGGTCACGGGCAAATGGGGCGGCCCGGTTTGGTTTGAAAATAAATTGAAGTGACGCGGCTCAATCATCCATTCGGGCCATCACACGTTGCAACCTCGGTGGCGTTTCAAATCAGCTTGACCAGCCGAGCCCACAACTCTCGCAGCCGGTAACTGATAGCACAGTCACTTTGCCACCCGCATCCAGCTCAATGCTAACGATCGCGTTGCAAACTGGGGCCGAGTGCGCGGCTCGCGCACCCGGAATTTGGATCCGGAGGGGATTGGTTTCCATCAGCGAGGCCGTGTGGCGTTGGACAGGCAATAGACTTCGGTGCTGTGGAGCAGGGAATATACGTCCCGGTCGGGATGTTTGGCATCACCCGCGAAAAGCACGGCCTTGGTGTGTGGCGCATGCGAGCACGATGTCGAGGTAGGTGACAGCGTTCTTTTGCAAGTTGAATGAGTTTCTAGCCTTTTGTGGGCAGCACCATGCCCGACTGCTTGCCGAGTTCCGAATGAGCGTTGCCCCCGAATTTGAGGCTGATTGCAAGCAGATGGTCGGCGTTCGAGATGGGCCAAAAGGACTTGCTGCAGGCAAATCCATTCCTGATGACGCGCTTGGGCTGGAAGTGTTCGTTCACCAGCGAAGCAAGTTCGACGCAAGTTTTCAGGAAGAACTCGTCGAAATGGATTTTCGCGGGGTCATATCCGGTTTTTAGGACATTTCTTCTGACTTCATCCAATCCGCTCAGGCGAAGTGAGCGTATACGGCTGTATTGTGCGCACCAACTCGATCTCTTCGGAATCGAAATCCGCCGGTAGCTCGGCACCCTTAAATTCGGGCTTCATGGCGTGAACCTGATAACCGATTCGGCGCGCCAGCCAATTCACCCAGTTTCGACAAAATGCCGAATACGAATTATTCCCATAATGTTGCCCCTAAAGAAGGCTGCCGCCAATAATTGCAGGAAGCGCAAATCTTCAAATCGCCGCCGTGGCCGGCGCGGTGCAGCCGCCGAGCTTCCCGCAAAGCTGCCCCCCACCAAATTTCGCGTATGGTCTGGGTGTTAAGGTCGCCAACAACTGCTTGCTCATTCCAATCGTTGCAGCACAGGACCGCTTTTCCATCCGACCAAATATTCAGGTCATGAAAAGGCAAGGAGCAAGTCCCCGTGCGACCCTCGACTGGCCGGTCGCCGAATCGGCCGGTTAGGGACCCAGCACGATTCGCATAGCCATCAGCCCCTACGTAATCGACCTTCCCACGCCACTTGTCCAGGAATGCGCTTATTTCGCCGGCGTTCTGGGGAATCACCACAAACCCTACTCGCACCTTAGGATAATCGATTCGGTACTCATGCCGAAGTTCCATTAGACGCAAGATATTGGCTTCAATTTGCGCTAGCTTGAGCCCGACGCGGATCTTCTCCGCGGTCTCAGCGGTCGCGCCATCGATGCAGATGTTTACAAGGTGGACTCGGTGTTCCATCAACAGCCGGATTTTATCGTCCGCCATTCTAAAACCGTTCGTGTTCAATATGACTCGGAATTGATGTTTCCTGGAGGAAATGTAATCCAGATAGTTCTCCACATTCCTCAGCGTCATGAACTCTCCGTACCCATTTGGACAGAGTTCTGGAATTCGAAGTTCGGCCGCGTTGTCGATCAGCTTCTTGAAAATATCCCAAGACATCGGCCTCATCGGCCGTTCCATCTCCTGTCGCGGGCAGTGAATACATTTTGAATCGCACGCGGCGGTGATCTCAAAATTAAGGCTGCGCGGACGAGACGGCCATTGCCGCGAATCGACCCAATTTTTGGTGTAGACAAAAATGCGCCTGGCGAGCTGAACACTGCGATCCCGTAGACCTTGCATAGATGCGGTTTACCTGCACATTATCAGGACAAGCCCGTGGCCACCAGTAGTCTTCGAACGGTTGAACGGTTGAACGGTTGACGTGCTGACGATCCGCCAATCGAACTGGCGTGAGGCGCGGTCCGAAAACGCGTGGGCTGAAGTGAAATAGGGTTGCTGCACGAGGCGCTCGCGCTCGAACTGGAATGCGAAGCGTTTGGTGAATTCAGAGCGGGCCAAGGCCTCCAGCCCGGTTTTAGCCCTCGCGGAAGGACTTGACCTCATGCACACCGCCAATTCCTGTCGAAAACCGTTGCGATTCCGGACGCGCGCGGCGGATAATCGCGCATGCATCGAGAACTTCGGACTGGCCGCGGGACACACATTGGGCTCCGCTCTTTCGCCGTAATCTCCCTCTCCGCAGTTGTAACGTTCGGCGCGCCGGCGCAAGCCCAGCCTAACCATCCCGCCAACGCTCGGGAATGGACGGAGATGAATTACGGGCCATTCCTATCGGCAACTTTGGAAGTGGACCCGGGAAATATCGCGAACAAAGGGATCGCGATCCGACTCGATCCTGGCGCAGGCGGCATTGCGCGTGGACAGCACTTTGCACTCTTCGAGACGGACACCCTTCGATGGGCGGCGGCCTGGAGCAGCAAGGATTTTATCGATTGGAAGAACATTGCTTTCACTGGCCAGCACGAAGTCCACGCGCACATCGCGGCTCCTCCAGCCGTGGCCAATCCTGATGCCCCTGGGTGGGCCAACCCCAGCGGTTCATTCGAAGATCAGCGGCTGACAGGATTGGACAACCATAGGTACGGACCTATCCCTCGCGCCTGGGGCCATTGGAAAGGCCTTTACTTAAATCGCGACCAAGTCGTCCTTTCTTATACTATTCATGACTCGGATGTGTTGGAATGCGCAGGCGACGAATCAACCGCAGGAAACGCGATATTTACACGGACTATCGAGGTAGGTCCCCGATCCCGAAATCTAATTCTTCAAGTCGCCCACCGCGCGGGGCGCCCGCCCGAACTTCGCCAACTTCCGCAGCAGCAGTCCGCCGCGGCCCAATTCGCACTTTTCCCAAAAGATCCGGTGCACGACGCGCTGGCCATTAGCATTAAGTCCGACGGGACTCTTAAATGGCTACCCACCCGGGAAGGAGATCTGCGCCTGCAAATTCCCGCCGGCCCGCAGCGACTCCGCTTTAAGCTGCTGTTCTGCGAAGTTCAGGGAGAGAATCCAGCCGCGACGGTGCAACGAATCGTGCGCGCATCCGCGCCGCCAACCGACCTCGCGGTCAATGCCCATGGCGGCCCGGTGCATTGGCCGGAAACGTTCACAACTCAAACCGCGCTCATCCGCGGCGGGGCGGGCCCTTACCAAATCGATGAGATAGCGCTTCCGAAGGACAATCCATACCATTCCTGGATGCGCCTGGGTGGGTTCGACTTTTTTCCCGGCGGCAACCGGGCGGCCGTTTGCACGTGGCAAGGAGATGTGTGGATCGTGGCAGGATTGACCGAGCGTTCCGACACGGTTCGCTGGAGGCGCATCGCGGCGGGCTTGTTCCAGCCGCTCGGGTTGAAAATCGTCGACGGAATGATCTATGTTACCTGCCGCGACCAAATCACGAGATTGCGCGATCTGAACGGCGATGGCGAAACCGATTACTATGAGAACTTCAACAACGACGCCCAAGTGACGGAGCACTTTCACGAGTTCGCGATGGACTTGCAAACGGATGCTGACGGCAATTTCTATTACGCAAAAGCGGCGCGCCATGCCAAAGAAGCGCTCGTGCCGCAGCACGGAACACTTCTCAAAGTCAGCCGCGACGGCGGGACGACGGAGATAATCGCCAGTGGATTCCGCGCTCCCAATGGAGTCTGCGTCAATGGCGATGGCACGTTTATCATGAGCGACCAGGAAGGACATTGGACTCCGGAGAACCGGATCAACTGGGTGCGTCGCGGCAAGTTTTACGGGAACATGATGGCTTATCATGAACCTGGCAGAAGTCCGAATGATTTCGAGCCGCCCGTGCTATGGATTCATCGGTCGTTCGACCGTTCCCCCGCCGAACAACTTTGGGTCACGAGCGACCAATGGGGTCCGCTCAAGGGAGCGCTCCTAAATCTTTCTTACGGGACGGGGGACATTCATGAAATTCTCTTTGAAAAAGAGGGGTCCAGAATTCAGGGAGGCATCGTTCGGCTGCCTATTCCAGAGCTTCCCACCGGGATTATCCGAGGTCGTTTCAATCCTGGGGACGGCCAATTGTATGTTTGCGGACTGGTAGGCTGGGCGAGCGATCGAACGGCGCCGGGCGGGTTCTACCGTATTCGTTACACGGGAAAGCCGGTCCACGTTCCGATCGAAATGCGGGTTTACCAGCGGGGGATTCAGCTCACATTTACAAACCCTCTCGATGAGAAAACAGCCGCGGACGTCGAAGCTTATTCGATCCATGTTTGGGGTTACCGGCGAACCGCCAATTACGGATCGCCTGATGTCAAACTCAGCGATCCGAACCAACTCGGGCGCGACTCTCTGGAAGTCACTGGCGCGGCCCTTTCATCTGACAAGAAATCGGTCTTCCTTTCCATCAAAGGGCTCGCGCCCGCGACGCAGATGGAAATCAAATATCTGATTAACGCAGCGGACGGCGCCGAACTCTCGCAGACGTTAGAAAATACAATTTACTTTTTGCGTCCTGATCCTGCGCCTGCCGGGGCCAAGCCTTAAAAAAGCCGAGTTTTCCGGCGTAGAACGTATCTCAATTTTTTCTTTCATTCGCGGTCGCTTCGAATTAGCGGGATCCCAATCAAGACTCAAACAGCCTCATTTATGGCCGCTGTAACGTCCCGCGCTTGAATTGCTCCAAGTAATGGCGCAAGGCGCGTCCCGTGTGGGACCGTTGGCATGTCGCGACCGTTTCCGGCGTTCCAGCTATCATCAATTGACCGCCTGCATGCCCGCCTTCAGGTCCGAGATCGAGGATCCAGTCCGCACATTTGATCACGTCGAGATGATGTTCGATCACCAGGACCGAGTGCCCCGAATCCACGAGGCGCTGAAGGCAATCGAGCAGGCGCTGAATATCGGCCAGGTGCAATCCGGTCGTGGGTTCATCTAGTATATAGAGATTGTGCCGCCCGCGGCGCATCTTGCCCAACTCAGCGGCGAGCTTGACGCGTTGGGCCTCGCCTCCTGAAAGAATCGTCGCAGCATGGCCCAACTCGAGATAGCCGAGTCCAAGCTCGTGCAAGACCTCCAGTTTGCGAGCGATCCCGCGTTGATCAGCGAAGAACGACACACTCTCTTCGATCGACAGCTTAAGCACCTCAGCAATGTTGCGCCCGCGCCAGGCCACTTCGAGTGTCTCCTCGCGGTAACGGCGGCCTTTGCAAGCCGGGCATATCACTTCCACGTCCGGCATAAAGGAGAGTTGAGTGACGATCGTTCCGTCGCCGGCGCATTCCTCGCAGCGCCCGCCCTTGACGTTGAAACTGAATTGAGCCGGGCCGAAACCGCGCGCCTTGGCATCGTCCGTTTCGGCGAAGAGCTGGCGGATGGAATCGTAAACTCCGACGTAGGTGGCCGGGTTCGAGCGCGGAGACCGGCCGATCGGAGACTGATCAATGTTAATCACGTCGTCCACGGCCTCATGCCCTTCAAAGGCGTCGTGAAGGCCGGCGAGAATCCGGCTGTCGTAGCGCAAAGAAGCCAGTTTTTTATAAATGATCTCGTGCACGAGCGAACTCTTCCCGGAACCGGAAGCGCCCGTCACACACACCAAAACGCCGAGCGGAATCTCGACCTCGAGGTTTTGCAAGTTATTGTGACGTGCGCCGCGGATTTGCAAGTGGCGTTTGCCCGCGATGCTGCGTCTCGCCGGAATCGCAATCTGTTTTTCGCCGCGGAGGAAGGCGCCGGTAAGGGATCGAGCATCTGCCAGCACAGCCTCCGGTGGACCATTGGCGACGACTTCGCCGCCGTGAACGCCGGGTCCAGGGCCGATCTCGACCAGCCAGTCCGCGGCCCGAATCGTCTCTTCATCGTGTTCGACAACGATCACTGTATTTCCCAGATCCCGCAGACGCTGCAGGGTCCGGATCATTTTGATGTTGTCCTTGGCGTGGAGCCCGATGCTCGGTTCATCGAGCACATAAAGCATGCCCATCAGGCCCGAACCGATCTGGGTGGAGAGCCGGATCCGTTGCGATTCTCCGCCTGACAATGTGCCCGAGCGCCGGCTCAGATTGAGATAGTCCAGGCCAATCTCGATGAGGAGGTCAATGCGGCCGGCGATCTCGTGCACCACGGTAGCGGCGACCGCCGTTTTGTCCGCGGCAACATTCAATGTGGCAAGCCACGTTCGCAGATCCCGCAGGTGCAGTTCAGCGATCTCGGGAAGCGTTTTGCCTTCGACCTGCACCAGGCTGCGCGTCTTGCGCAAACGGGCTCCGCCGCAATCGGGACAATCGTAATCCACCATCACCTTCTGCAGGTAGGCCTCCATTCCGTCCAGGCTGCGGCCTTGCTTGCGGTACCAACGGTAGGACCTCTCGATTTGCGGCACGACTCCGGGAAAGGCCATTTTCTTGCCCGCGTGCTGTTCTCCCTGCCGCGCTCCTTCTGGCAGCACAATCTCGATCTTTTCGCCCTTGCTTCCGTGGAAAATCAACTCCTTCACCCGCTCGGAAAGCTCGACGAAGGGAACATCAAGACGGAATCCATAATGTTGCGCCAGGCTGTGCAGCCAGCGGCCGCCCCAGGCGTTTTTATCGTGGTTGAAGGCTTCCTTGACAATCGCGCCATCTCCCAAGGTGCGCCCTGGATCAGGCACGAGTAGTGCCGGGTGCACGCGTTTGGAAGTTCCCAATCCGGCGCAAGTGCGGCACGCGCCAGCCGGGTCGTTAAATGTGAAATTGCCATGATGCAACCTCGCCGACAGCAAGTGATGTTCGGCGCATCCAAACCCTTTCCAAAATCGCCTGCGGGCGGCGGCAGAAGCAAGTTCGGGATGGAACGAGAGGAATCCATCGCCCACCTTCAAACCATGTTCGAGGGAGGCCAGCACCTGGCGGTCGATGCGTGGGCCGATCACGAAACGATCGATTACCGCTTCCACCCAAGGATGCGCCTCTTCGCCAAGGTCGAGCTGGCTTCCCAGATCCTTCAAGACTCCATCGACCCGCACCCGCCGGTATCCCTGCAGGCGCACTTCTTCAAATACATGGTCCCAATCCTCGCCATAGATCTCAAAGACAGGGGCCCGCACTTCCACCTCGGTTCCAGGCGGCAGGTGCAGCATGTGCTCGAGCAATTGCTGGGTGGATCGCGTGGGGACCGGTTGTTCACAGCGCGGACAATGAGGGACGCCGAGTGTGGCGTAAAGCATGCGCAGGTAATCCCAAAGATCCGTCATCGTGCCGACGGTCGAACGGGGATTGCTGCCGACGGTCTTTTGATCAATCGAAATCACCGGGGAGAGGCCCTGAACAAAGTCCACGTCCGGTTTGCGCAATTGATTAACGAACCGCTTCGCAAACGCGGACATGGAAGCGAGCAACCGCCGCTGTCCCTCCGCGTAAAGGGTGTCAAACGCCAGCGAGGACTTGCCCGAACCGGAAACTCCCGTGATGACCACGAGCTTGTCCCGCGGCAACTCGACCGTAACGTTGCGCAGGTTGTGCTCCCGGGCGCCTTGGATCAACAGGGTCGTTCGAGGAGGTTCGTGCCTCATTACGCGTCCTGGTCGCAAAGGTAGGCCGGTTCTTCCACCTCCACCCGGCTCATTTTGGTGAGGCCAAATGGCGCCGAAAATTTCCCGATGCGTCCCTTGGTTTCCAGCCATTCACAGGCCGCCTCGAGATGCCAGGGATACAGTTGTGAATGGGCGAAATGGTCAGCCAGCTCACTGAGCGGAACCAGCCGTTTCTCCTTTCGCAAGTAGCGCACGACCGGGAGCAACCGCGCTTCCGCATGTTTTTCCAGGTATCCGTCGAGCGTCGCGAGAATCTTTGCGAGATTCTCTTCGGTTCGAGGGGCGGCCAGCAAATCCACGTACACTGCCCGCATGAGGTCCGGCGCTAGCTCGAGGCCGCGGTGGATAACAAGGCCTTCATAGACATCACCCGCCGCGATAACTTCCGCCGCGGCTACGCAATGCGCGCCTTCAAGCAATGCCTGGAACACCAGTTCCAGATCACCGCTGTGTTCCAGCAAATGAGATGCATGCCGGTGCGCGTGAATCAGCCACGTTGTAGCGATGCAAAGTTCGCGCTCCTGGTCGCGACGGGCCAGCGTGTCGGCTTGTTCGAACCATTTGCCCAGCGAGGGATCGTTGCAGTAAACCAGCTTCCGGCGCGCAAAGAAACTGTAGCGAAACGCGGTGCGGGCCGAGCCTTCCACCATCCGCTTGAACCGGGCGCGCGGGATGATTTCAACGTGCAGGTTGACTCCCTCCTCGGCCAAGGTGCGGAAGATGCGCGGATCCTCTCCATCGGCGCGCAAGCGCTTTGTGACGCCGTCCTTTTCGATAATCCAGAGGGAGATCGCATCCCGCCGCCAGACGGTTTCTTCGGTCAGGCTGCCGACCAGCACAACGGCCAGCAGATTGATGTCGGCACGAACCCGCTCGAGAAACAGTTCCAGCGCGCGCTCGAAACGCGCGAGCTTCTGCGAAATAGATTCGGGCATGGTTATCCTTTGCGGCCAAGCCGGCTTTGCCCATTCAGCCCACCGGAATTTGCAGCGAATTTTCCCGATTCTCGCGAAATCTGCAAGCGATCAGGTGAGGACGGGGCGCCGCTGTGTGCGACCAGGCTTTACATCGATCGACACACCGCCTGGAGCACCAGCCGCAGCGCGTCGATGGCAGGAGTCACGTGACTATTCTTTCGGCCGCTTCGATTTGGGACTGAAAAACCATTCGGCCCCGAACGCCACGTCGTGCTGCGGCTGGTCCGAAAACGGACACAGCCGCGCTCCGGCAGCACTCCGGTTCATCATTTAGCGAGGCGGAAGAACAGATACCGTCCAACCGCCATTCACGGCCTGTCCAGCATTCCGCAGATCCCCCGGAGGATCCGCCGAATGAAAAACCCAACGCATTCGAAGCGCCCGCTAATTGGGTTTATTCGTGCTGGCAGGTATCACTGCAAGCGGATCACTTGTTGGATAGGCAAGTTTTGCGTGCTGATCGATGTTTGTGCGTAGAGGTAGCTAATTATTGTGAACACCAGCAAGTTCTGGTCGGTTCCGTTCACATCGCCGACCGAATAGATCGTATTCGCGTGATTGACTTCAACGAGATTTCGTTCAGGGCGCAGTTTGATGTGAGTCCGCACGAGCGTCATAGCCGGTCTCACTCTCAACTTTAGATCGGGCAGCTTAGCAACAGGACCATAATCATCCCGGTCATATGCGACTTTTCCTCGCCCGCTTCCCCGCAGCCGCTCGAAGTACACTTGTTGTCGGGCGACGCTATACATTGCGGCCTCGAACGTCCTCATCTTGAGGACGATGTTCGTTTGAACCAGATAATTTGCAAAGTCGAGCGCCGCCCTGCTTTTTTCTTCTGTTCCACGGTCGTCGTGCGTCCATTCCCAGGCATCCGTCCTGGGGGCGACAGCGTCCATCAGGGGGTTCGCGTTCGTCATTTTCCGATCGGTCATTTGATAGCCGTTCGTTGTCATCGTGTATCCCGGGATGCCATTCAGTTTCCATTTCAGATTCTGTTGCTTGTGAATCACGGTGATTTTCGGGCCGTTCGTTTCAAACTTCACCGAAAAGCCCGGGGCTTGCGCGGTGTTGATTACGTCAGGAAGTTTTGCGTCTGTGCTGCTATATACGATCACGTCAGTTTCCGTCGATGGATCGAGAATCAGGGCATGGGAAAGTTGCGCGTTACGCAAATCAGCACAACTGGAATATGGGCGTCTGCGTGAACCCGGCGGTTAGGCTTCCTCCCAATGTCGCTGGAGTGCCCCTGAAGATGTAGGAGGGCGTCGCGCCGACAGACCCGGCGAATTGGTACTGCGAACTGATCGAGCCCAACTGGATGAAATAGACCGGTTCTTCTCGCGCCAATCGCGCAAGGTTCAGCAACAACTGTTTGTTGCTCGCCTCCGCGTATACTTTTGTCAGACCCTGAGCGAGCCACGGAACGCCCTGGCGCTATAGTAAGACTGGGCGCCGTTGTGACCCACGAAGACGCGGCCGTAACGGCGATCACAATAGAGCGCGCCGCCGAGTTTTCTGATATCAGGAGGTGTTTTCACCCAGCTCGACGTCTTCGTGTCGAAATTCCCGAGCTTCTGCAGCTCTTGATATTCTTCTTCCGTCAAAAGCTCAATGCCCATGGCGGCTGCCATATCCAGGGCGGTGTTTTTCGGTCTATGTTCTTTTCTCGATTCCAGGCCTTCGCGGTCGTAACAAACACTGGTGCGGCCTTTGGGAGTTTCCGCGGAACAATCATAAAAAACGTATTCGCCAGTCTTTTTATCATGCCCAACAACATCCGGTTCACCGCCGGTTCTTTCCATTTCATTGAGCGACCACAATTTTCCGGCATTGGCTTCGAGCCTGGCCAGCACGTCAGCCCATTCCAGACTTTTATGGCGGTTCATGTTTTTCTCGAAACGGTCTTTTAACGTTCTGAGTAGCTCTTCAAGTTGTTTTGGTGACAACTCCTTTTTATTGCTCTTGATATTGCTCATAGGTTGGAACGACGCCAGGTCCCCCTGACGTAATGAGATGGTAACCTGTAATGGGTTTCATGGATTTTGTGGAGAACGTTTCAAGGCCGCGCAACTCACTCGCCGGAGCGCGGCAGTGTCGACGACCAGCCGCCGCAATGCCCGGTAACCTCGGAGCGCGACTGTGTCCCGCGCAGCGGAATCAGTCGCAGCACGACCCACTCCGCGGAGCCGTTCGAGAAAGCTGACGCGACTCGACAATCAGACGTGCTGCGGCTGGTCTGCGACAGCACGGCCGCAGGCACGGGCGCAGCGGTGATGCTGCATGACAAGAAACCATCTTCATCGAAACGGTTTTATCGCGTGATGGTTTATTAGTGTGTTGTCTCACAGTTGGCTGGTTTGGCTGGTGTTTCGTTGCGTTCAGAATGGCGGGGGCAAGGCGCATCGGCGTGCCTCATCTCACGCTCCACTCCGATCAACTCTGTCCGAATGAAAGTTGCACGAACTGGACGAAGTCGCCAGAGTGATTTCATGCGTGGGTCGGATGGGCAGACTCTCCTTAAAATCATCAGGCGAAGTTCGGTCGCGATGTCGATGTTGTGTTCGCTGGCGCTCTTGGCTGAGGTGAGTTCGGAAGCCGGACCGCCTTCGGGTGGCCCAACTCCTTTCCGGCACCAGGTGTGGACGCGGGACAACGGGCTGCCCTCGAATGATGTCCGTTGTTTACTTCAAACCCGGGATGGCTATCTGTGGGTTGGAACTACGAGCGGGTTGTGCCGATTTGACGGAATTCAGTTCAAGGTGTTTGATCGGCTGAACACTCCCGGCCTTTCGACCGATTCTTGCACCGCTTTGGCGGAAGATTTGGATGGGAGTGTTTGGGTCGGGACACAAGATGGGCTGTTTAGCCTGACACGAGGGAGGGTCACACGCCGGTTTGAGAATGCCGGACTGCCATCACAACGAATCAGCGCGCTGTGTGTGACGAGAAAGGGCGAACTATGGGTGGGAACGGACGAGGGCTTGGGGAGGTTGGTGGCAGACCGCTTTGAGATTGTGCCGGACGTCCTGTCGAAGGTGGAGGCAAATGATCACCGCATCCGATTCGTGAAGGAAAGCAGCGACGGCGGGATTTGGCACGGCACCGTGCAGGGCGTGAAGTGTTGGCGCCGGGGGACCGGGTTGCAGCGTGTCCGCATTGAACGTCGGATTGCCGATGTTGAAGAGCACCCCTGGGCCAACGATATGGCGGAAGATCCGCAGGGCTGCCTTTGGTTTACTTACAAATACCCTTTAGAATACGACGGAGCCAATTGGATCGTTCTAGAAGATGACAAATGGAGAAAAACTCCGGGGGTAAGCGAGATCCTTTTCGATCGCCATGGATCTCCCTGGGTTGCGAGTGATGAGGGACTGGTCCGATATCAGAATGGGATCAAGGATGCCCGGGGGGAAGTGATCGCCCTGCCGGGCACGCCTGTTAATTCACTCATCGAGGACAGAGAGGGCAACTTATGGGTCGGAACGGCGGAAGCTGGAGTTCATCAACTGTGCCCGTTGACTGTCAGCGCTCTTGCGGAAGCAGATGTTCTAAAGGATCAGAACATCTACGCGATCTGCCCGAGCGTAGATGGCCTGTGGATCGGAATGGAGAATCGGCTGGCCCATTGGGGCGCCGACGGTGTCCGCCTGGTCGGGTTGCAGCCGTTGAACGGGAGAGTCCGGGCGCTGCACCAGGACCAGACCGGCCGCCTTTGGGTTGGACTTGGCTCGATGCTCGCCTGTCTTGAGAAAGGTCAGTTGAAGCGAATTGATCTCCCGAACGAAACCGATGAGGATCGCGTTCGCGTCATCCAATCCGACCACGCCGGGCGCGTGTGGTTCGGGTGGACCAAAGGGCTGCTTCTGTGGGAAAACGGTCAGATCGTCCAACCCTTCGCCGAACGCGATTCGTTGCGAGGCGATATCCTGAGCGTGCAGGTGGACCATGAGGGCCGTCTGTGGGTGGGCACGGATGGGCATGGTCTCAGTTGTCTTACCGGAGAGAAATCTTCCACATGGACGACGCGGGATGGTCTTGTGCACAACTCCGTCACGGCGTTGCACTGCGACGAATCCGGTGGTGTTTGGATTGGCACACGCGGCAGGTTGAATTGGTTGAAGCAGGGGAAGATTTTCGCCTTCAAGAAAGAGCAGGGTTCGGCGGAAAACGCCGTTTACGAGATCGTTGCCGATGACAGTGGCTATTTTTGGCTGACTTCCGATTCCGGACTTTTCCGTATCCAACGGGCTCAGTTGGAGGCCGTGGCTAATGGCACGGCGCCACGCATCATGGCAATGAAGTGCGACGAATTAGACGGCCTGCCCAGCGGTGTGATGAATGCTCAAAAGAGCAAACCTTCAACCTGCAAACTGGCTGATGGCCGCATCTGCATCGCGACCATCAAAGGCGTCGGGCTCCTGGCGCCTAAAGATATCCCGCCAGAGGAGGAGTCGCCACCGATCGTGATCGAAGAGGTCGTTATGGATGAAGAATTGCTGTTTCAGGACGGAGTTACTTTGGCGCATGGCTCGAAGGAAGCCAGGGCTTTTACTGGACAATCAAGTGACAGCCCACGATTCACTTTGCCACCAGGCCGAGGCCATGTGCTGAAGATAGTCTTCACGGCCAACAGTTTTTCTTCGCCCGCGAAGATTCGATTTCAGCATCGTTTGGTTGGACACGAGGAAGGATGGATCGAAGGAGGCCTGGAACGTACCGCCTACTACACCAGCTTGCGTCCGGGAGAATATGAGTTCCAGGTTCGCGCTTGCAATCGTCATGGGGTATGGGACCGGGCGGGCGCGAGCTTCGGCATTTCCATTGCGCCATTCTTCTGGCAGATCAGGTGGTTTCAGGCAGCCGCCGGGGCGAGCTTTTTTGGCCTCCTCTTTGCGGTGGTTGGCTGGCGAGTGCAGCGGATGCGACGAACGAACGAAGCTGAAAACACACTCGCGTTGACCCACGAACGTCAGCGTATCGCCCGAGACGTCCACGATGATATTGGCGCAAGGCTCACTCAGATTTCCCTTTTGAGCGAATTAACCGCAAAACCTGGAAACGAACAAAAGGACCCACGCCATAATCTTTCCACTCTGGCCCGGGAAGCAGTCCGAACGCTGGATGAAATTGTTTGGGCAGCCGAGCCATCGAAGGACACTCTCGATGACTTGGTCACCTACGTGGGAGATTTCGCGCAGGAATATCTCGCCGCCAGCGGGCTCCGCTTGCGCATTGTGTGTCCACGAGTACTGCCTGATTGCCCCGTCAAACCCGAGACGCGCCACCATATCTATCTCGTAATCAAAGAAGCTTTGGCTAACACTGTCAGGCATGCGCGGGCGACGGATGTTCTGTTGGAGATGAGTTTCATCAACGACGCCTTCGAGGTCCGGATCAGTGACAACGGCCAGGGATTTGACAGCACGTCGGGGGGGAGTTCCGGCAATGGCTTGAGCAATATGCGGGAGCGAACCGGGAAAATGGGCGGAGAATTCTCCCTCCAAACGCATCAGGGCCAGGGAACCGTGATTCGCATTAGGGTAAAAATTCCGCCAGGAATGGCCAAATGAGCACCAGAGTTTCGATCGTCGAGGATGATTCTGGATTGCGCGCGAGTCTGGCCGACTTGATCGCGAACGAGGCCGGCTTTGCTTGCGCCAGCACCCACGCCAACGCCGAGGACGCTCTCCGGGAAATTCCCCGAGTTGAACCGGACGTTTTGGTCGTGGATATCAATTTGCCAAAAAAGTCCGGTATCGAGTGTGTCAGGGAGTTGAAAGCCAGGTGCCCAAAAATTCAAATTCTGATGCTCACGGTCTACAACGACAGCAAAAAGATTTTCGAGTCACTGCGCGCGGGAGCCAGCGGGTATCTCGTGAAACGCACTCCTTCCGCGGAAATTCTGGAGGCGATCCGGCAAGTTCATTTGGGCGGCTCGCCGATGTCCGCTCAGGTGGCGCGAATGGTGGTGAATTCATTTTTTCAGGAAAAGCAGGGTGCTCCGGCCTTGCCGAAGTTATCCCCGCGTGAAGAAGAAGTCCTGACGTTGGTGAGCGAAGGCGCGCGGTCCAAAGAAATTGCCGGACAACTCGGCATTTCGATCACCACGGTGCACACGCATCTAAAGCACATTTACGAAAAGCTTCATGTCCGATCGCGCGTGGAAGCAGCCGCGAAGTTCCTAAAACCTCGTTAGTTCTCCCGGACATCATCCCTCGAACGCATCCTCAGAAATGAGGATACTGCGGCGCCGGCGATTAGCCGTATCCTCACTCAAATCCGGCTGATCGCAGCGGGAAAACAGTTTATGAAAAGAAATATTCTTTCTTCGCTCCTTCTCCTTCCTCTTTTCCTCACTGCCATTGCCGCACACGGGCAGGCTATTTATGAGCCATATTCTTTCACCACCTTAGCGGGTTCACCTGGCGACCCTGGCAGTAGTGATGGCACAGGCAACGCCGCGCAATTCGATAATCCTACCGGTGTGGCAGTGGACAACGCGGGGAATCTGTACGTGACCGACTGGTACAATTGCACTGTCCGCAAAATCAGCCCGACGGGCGTTGTGAGCACATTAGCAGGCTCGCCGGGCAGCGTTGGGAGCTCAGACGGGACCGGTAGCGCGGCGAGATTTAATTATCCTTACGGCGTGGCAGTGGATGGCGCCGGAAATGTCTATGTGGCAGATTTCTACAACAGCACCATCCGCAAAATCACATCGAGTGGTGTTGTGAGCACACTGGCCGGTTTAGCTGGCATCGCCGGCAGCGCCGATGGCATCGGCAGTGACGCCCGGCTCCATTATCCTTACGGGATGGCAGTGGACAGCTCGGGCAATGTTTACGTGGGAGATGAAGGCAATAATACGATTCGAAAAATCACGCCTGGCGGAGCCGTGAGCACGTTGGCTGGATCCGCTGGTCTTGCTGGCAGCGCTGATGGCGCCGGCAGCGCCGCGCGGTTTGACCATCCTTTAGGTGTGGCGGTGGACAGTTCGGGCAATGTCTATGTGGCAGATCTCTACAACAGCACCATCCGCAAGATCACAGCCGCGGGTGTCGTGAGCACATTGGCGGGTGTCGCTGGCAACTCTGGTTATGCCGATGGTGCCGGCAGCGATGCGCGATTTAATTCACTGGCGTCCCACAACGGTCACACGCCACCTGATTTCCTGAGTTTTCCCGAAGAAATTGGCGCATTCCGCAAATGTGAGCGTTAAGACTTTTTCGATTTTTGGTTGGGGCCTTTTTCTTTTTTTAA
>Ga0209514_10003181_pt1 | contig 23972 bp, 23 predicted proteins | sample Subgrocontami58m_FD_187452 | JGI IMG/M metagenome (GOLD analysis project Ga0209514, IMG submission 187452) | Subsurface groundwater microbial communities from S. Glens Falls, New York, USA - GMW37 contaminated, 5.8 m (SPAdes) (version 3) | ecosystem: Environmental > Aquatic > Deep subsurface >...
CCCGCCGGTGCTCCGGTGGCGGGGACCACGGGGTGCGGAGCGCTCACGGGGGGCACGACGGCGTCCTCGAAGCGATAGAGGTAGGCGCGCAGGGGTACCGCGCGGGGAGCGGTCCCCGGGAGCAGGTCGATCTCCAGGCCGCCGGTCGCGTGCAAGGCGGCGCCGTACTTCGTGGGCGCGTGGCGCAGGATGAGGGCCTCGTAGGCCCGGCGCTCCCCGACGTTGCCGGACTCGCGGGCATCGACCCAGCAGGCCCAGTACAGGTCGCCCAGGCGCTCGTTGGCCCGTGCGTGCGTGGGATGGAATCCGAGGGCCGCCGAGTATCGGGCCGCGGCGGTCTCGAAGGCGATTTCGCACTCGTGCTCCGCTTCGTGGATCCGGCCGGCGATCTCCCAGAGCGGGCGCATCTCCGCCTGGGTCCGGGCCTGTCGAAGCCGGGCGGCCAGGCGCGTGCGCTCCTCGATCAGCGCATCCACCCGCTGGGCCGTCGCTCGATAGCGCGAGAACCCGCCGTCCCCCTGCTCGGCCTGCTCGTCGGCACGGGCGAGTGCCATCAGCGCGGCCGCCGCGGCGTCCCCCGGCGCCCAACCGTCCGCCGCCTCCGCCTGGCGCCCGGCCTCACGCCAGTCCCCGGCCGCAAGGGCCGCCTCGCCCGCGACGAGCGCCCTGCGCGTCCGTGCGGCATCGAGGAGCGCCGAACCGCCGAGGACCACGGGTGCCCCCAACAGGAGGATCGCCAGCAGCGCGGTCGGAATCGCCACCGACGGGTTTCGTCGCGCCCGGCGCCAGAGACGCCGCACGGGTCCCACCGCTCGCGCGGCCGGGGTCTCGCCCGCCAGCCAGCGCCGGCAGTCCTCGGCCAGGGCCCCGGCGGTCGGGTATCTCTGGGCGGGATTCTTCTGCAAGCAGACGAGCACGATCGTCTCCAGGTCCGCATCGACCTCCGCATTGCGCCGCCGCGGCGGCACCGGGTCGTCGTGGACGATCCTGCGGAACTGCTCCGCGAGCGTCGGCGCCTCGAGCGGTGGGGCTCCGACCAGAAGCTCGTAGAGCGTCGCACCCAGCGAGTACACGTCGGTCCGCGGGTCGAGCGGATCCCCCTTGACCTGCTCCGGGCTCATGTACCAGGGAGTGCCGAGCACCTGGTTCTCGCGGGTGAGGGACATGACGCTGCGGTGGAGCGTCGCGGCGTCGGCGGCGTCGCGCAATACGAACTTGGCGAGGCCGAAGTCGGCGACGTAGGCGTGCCAGGTCGCTGCGCCGGACGAGGCGGGAGCTTCGCGGACCAGGATGTTGTGCGGCTTGACGTCCCGATGAATGATCCCCGCCGCGTGTCCCGCAGCGAGGGCTTCGGCAATCTGGCGGGCGATCTCGACGGCCTCGCGCGGGGCCAACGAGCGGCGGCGCGCGAGCTCGGCCAGGCTGGCCCCCTCGATCCACTCCATGGTGTAGTAGGGTCGCCCGCCGGCTTCCCCGACATCGTAAATGGTCACGACGTGGGGATGGCGGAGCCCCGCGGTGGCGAGTACTTCGCGGCGAAATCGCACCAGGTGGTCCGGATCGGTGAACGCCGAGACCTGGAGCAGCTTGAGCGCCGCGTCGCGTCCCATTTGCAGATCGCGCACCCGCACGACCACCCCGGACCCGCCCCGGCCGAGCTCTTCGAGCGGCCGGTAGCGGGCCCGCAGCTCCGGCGGCCAGTCCGCGCCGGGGTCGGTCGCCGGGCGTGCCCGGGCGCCGGTGCGGGTCGAGGATCCGTCCCGCGAAGCGGCGCCGGAATCCGGCGCGGCGAGGAGCCCGAGCACGGCATCGAGCCGTTCCGTGGGAACCCGGGCCGCCGGCGCCGGCGTCGCGGGGGCGGGGGGCCCGGACGAAGGCGGTGGCGGAGCTGCGGCAAGGGGCTCGCCGTGCGCGCGCCTGTGCTTCCTCCGTCCCATGAGATGTCGCTCCGAGGGTGATCCGCGACCGAGGCACGGCCCACGACCGGCCCCCGCAGATGACTGGCCCATGGGCTCGGATATGGGCCACCTGTCTACGGGGACCGGACCTGAACGATTCAGTCCCGGGAATTGTCGCGGCGCGCGAGGATTTTCGCCACGGTTCGGTTGCGGCCGTCCAGGCCGCGCTACGCACGATCGAACAAGGCCCGGGTCGCGTGAGTCGTGCTCGTGCTCGTACTCGTAATCGTTCTCGGGATCGTTATCGTACTCGTACTCGTGCTCGAAAGCGCTCTCGGAATCGGGATCGGCATCGCGATCGTGGTCGTATCGCTTCGTGGGCTTCGTGGGTGCTCCGTCGAGAACGAGAACGATTACGAGTACGATAACGAGGTCGAGTACGAGTACGATCACGAGCACGAGCACGAAGACGCCCGCGCGTCGGACAGCACTGGTCCAACAACCGGCCAACGCTGCTTGGCAAGCAACCGGATAGGCATGGTACTCAGGGTATCATTGAGCCGATGCGAGCGTGAGCCTGTCAAAGGTGGCGCGCCAGCCGGTGTCCGTCGCGATCCGTCCCGGCCCGGGAAGGGCTCGGGAATCGGGGGCCCGGACGGCGGACCCGAAGTGGGCGTGAATCGCGCCGGACGGGCCGCGGATTCAATCCGGAGGAGACCGAGGCGGCGATTCGGCAGCCGATCCCCGCGTGGAATCTCCCGTCCCACGCCGTTCGGCGCCTCGGGGCGCGAATCGGTGAAAGGGTGAAAGCGTACGGCGAAAACGGCATAGTACGGGACGTGCGGTGGGTGAACGACGCCGATTCCGGAGCGGACCATGGATCTCGCGCGCGAACCCGGCATGGGCCGGCGGGCCCTGCTGAGGCTCGGCCTGCTCTCTGCCGTCTTCGGTCTCGAGCGCGGGTCGGAGGCGCGCGAGGATCGCGGGCGGATCCTCGTCGTGGGCGCCGGCATGGCCGGTCTCGCCGCGGCGGGCACGCTGCGCGCCCGGGGCTTCTCCGTGACCGTGCTCGAAGCGCGCGACCGCGTCGGCGGACGCATCTGGACCGATCGCTCGCTGGGGGCCGCGGTCGACCTGGGGGCCTCGTGGATCCAGGGGTCCGAGGGCAACCCGATCGCGGATCTCGCGCGCCGCTTCGGCGCCCGCACCGAGGCCACGGACTGGGACGACCTCGCCGTGTATGACGTCGACGGGCGCCCGGTATCGGAAGCCGAAGGGACCGGCCTCGAGGACGGCTTCGCTGAACTCTCCCGGGCCGTGGGGCAAGTCGCCGAGGCCACGAAGCAGGACCTGGCGATCGGCCAGGCCATCCGCCGCGCGCTCGGGGGCGACGAACTCTCCGGTCTCGATCGGCGGGCGTTCGACTCTTTTCTGCACGGGCTCGAAACCGAGTCCGGGGCGGACCTGGACCGTCTTTCCCTCCGCCATGCCCTGGCGGACGACGGCTTCGACGGCGACGACCTGCTCTTCCCCGACGGCTACGACGCCATCGTGCGGGGCCTGGCGGAGGGGCTGGACGTCCGGCTGTCCTGCCCCGTGCAGGTCATCCGGCATTCCGGCGCGCGGGTGGTGGTGGAAACGGAGACCGGGACCATCGATGCCGACGCGGTCGTGGTGACCCTCCCGCTGGGCGTGCTGAAGCGCGGTTCGGTGACCTTCGACCCGCCGCTTCCGCCGTCGAAGCAGCGCGCGATCGAGCGGCTCGGCATGGGGCTTCTCGACAAGGTCGCGCTCCGGTTCGCCGAGCCGTTCTGGCCGCGCCGGAGCCACTTCGTCCAGATCCTGCCGGGCGGGGAAACCGGGATGCCCGCGCTGGGCCCGGAGTGCGCCTCGTGCCATCGGCCGCCGGAGCTGCACCGTCGCCCGGGGTTCCAGGAGTTCGTCAACGCGTACCGCACGCAGAAGGTGCCGATCCTCGTCGCGCTGAACGGGGGGCCATACGCGCACCGGCTCTCGTCCATGACCGACGCCGAGGTGGGCGACCGCATGCTGGCGGTCCTGCGCCGGACGTTCGGCGACCGGGTGGGCGACCCCGTCGGCCTGGTGCGCTCCCGCTGGCACCTCGACCCCTTCGCGGGCGGCTGCTATCCGTACCCCGCGGTCGGCTCCTCGGGCGAGGACTACGAGGCGCTGGGCGCTCCGGTCGGAGACCGGCTCTGCTTCGCCGGAGACGGGACGATTCGCGCCTATCCGAGCACGGTGCACGGAGCGTACCTGTCGGGCGTTCGCGAAGCCGAGCGGATCGCCGCGCGCTGACTTCACGACGGGGCCCGGGGTCGCCGCCCGTCGCCCGGCGCGGATCCGCAACCCAGATGAGGTGTCGTCGCCTTGACCCGCCGATCGAGCTCGGGCGCGCCGTTCCCCGCCACGCACTGGACCGTGATCCTCGGCGCCGGCGGGGGGCCTCCCGAGCGCCGCCGCCGCTGCCTGGAGGAGCTCTCCCTCGCCTACTGGAAGCCCGTGTACACCCACCTCCGCCGCCGGTGGGGGCTCCCGGACGCCGACGCGCGGGACCTGGCCCAGGACTTCTTCGCGGCGTTGCTGGAGCAGGACGTGCTGGGAACGCTTTCCCCCGAGCGGGGCCGATTCCGTTCGTACGTGCGGGCGGCGCTGGACAATTTCGTGCGCATGCGCCATCGCCGGCGGTCGCGCAAGAAACACGGAGGCGGGCGCGAGATCCGATCGCTCGACGGCCCGGACCGTCCCGAAGTCGCCGCTCCCACCGCTCCCGATCCCGAATTCGACCGGGAATGGGCGCGCGCCGCACTCGACCGCGCCCTCGCCCGCATGGAGGAGCTATATCGCAAGGCGGTGCGCGAGCCCGTCTACCGGCTGTTCGTCTTCCGCCAGATCGATCCCCCCGAAGGGGCAGACCTCACCTACCAGTCGCTGGCGACCCGCTTCGGCTTCACCGTCACCGAAGTCACGAACCACCTCCACCGCGCGCGGAAGAAGTTCCGCGAGCTCGTCCTCGACGTCCTGCGCGAAACCGTCGCATCCGAGAGCGAGGCGCAGGCCGAGTGGACCGAGCTCTTCGGCAGGTCCGCGCAAGCGCCCGAGTAGCTCCGTCGTCCAGCCCGGCAACGCTCGGGTGACAACGCGGGGTCGTCGTGCTCGAGCGAGCACGATCCGCACGCGCGATGCGCCGCCCCGCAGTTACGGTCATGCACCCCTGCGCCGCGACCCGGTTGCAGGCCCCGCGCTCCTCCGCTATAATCTCCACGCATGCGCGCACCTCTCCTCGCCGTGGCCCTCCTCGCCGCGGTCCCCGCCCTCGCCGACGTGGTGGTCCTGCGCGACGGCGGCGAAGTCGAGGGAGAGGTCGAGGAACTCGGCGAGCGGGTGCGCATCCGCACCGGGATCGGCTCGGTCACGCTCGACCGCAGCGAGGTCCGCGAGATCCGCCGGCAGCCGCTGCCCCGGCAGGCCCTGGCCGCGCGCCGCGCCGCCCTCGCCCAGGGGGACGTCCCCGGCCGCCTGGCCCTGGCCCAGTTCGGCTTCGACCACGGACTGTATGCCGAGTACGGCGCACTGCTCGAGGAGGCGCTCGAGCTCGACCCCGACAACACCCTCGCGCAGGAAAAGCACTACCAGTACCGCAAGCTGCTGGAGCCGCTGCCGCGTTCGCGCTCGATCGAGAACAAGCTGCGCTTCGAGCTCGGCGACGGGTTTCAGTTGATGTACGGCGACCACTTCCTCGTCTGCCACGCCGACCAGGGGGACTTCGCCGCCGGGCGGTTGCGCCTGCTCGAGGACCACTACCGGCTCTTCTACCGTTATTTCGAGGAGCGCGGCTTCGACCTGCAGTTGCTCGACCGGCGGCTCGAGGTGGTGATCTTCCGCGACCAGGAGGCCTACGAGGCCTTCGCCCGCAAGCATGCTCCGGGATTCGAATCCGGCGCGGGCTACTACTCCTCGGCGACCGGCCGGCTCTATTTCTTCGATGCCCGCAACAGCCGGCGCCGGCTCGAGGCGCAGGCCGAGCTCGACCGTCAAGAGGGCGCACTGCGGGCGCTGCGGGCCGAACTGCAGCAAGCGCGCGAGGCGCGCAACGGCAAACGCGCGGAGGCGCTGTACGCGCGCTACGACGAGGCGTGGGAGGCCTATGCCCGCGCGAAGTGGGACTGGCGGAACTTCTTCGACCAGGCCAACGTGGCCACCACGCTCCACGAGGCCACGCACCAGCTGTGCCACCGCTCCGGGCTCCTGCGCGGGCATGCGGGGCACCCCACCTGGCTGGTCGAGGGGCTCGCGCTCTTCTTCGAGGACCCCGAGCAGTGGACCACCGCGGGCTCGCGGGTCAACGCGATCGACCGCGATCGGATCGAGGACCTGCAGGAGGCGCTGCGCCGCGATCGACTGATTTCGCTCCCCGCCCTGCTCGGCCGGGCCACGAGCTTCTTCACCCTCGGCGAGCGACGCGTCCACCTGGCTTACGCGGAGTCCTGGGCGCTCGTGCGCTACCTCCTCAAGGGGCCGGTGCCGGAGCACCGCACGCGGTTCTTCAAATACCTCCGGCGCCAGGGTATGATCCGGCCGGACGAGCAGCGGAACGAAGCGCGGCGGGTGGGCGAGTTCGTCGAGGCCTTCGACCAGGACCTCGGGACCTTCGAGCGCGGCTGGCGCGAGTTCGTCCGCGCGATCCCGCTCCCCGACCGCGGATAGACGATCCACGCTTCGCGCGACCGAAGCGCGGCGGGTTTCAGGAAAGGTCGCGGCAGGAGTCCATCGTGGGCCGGGAGCTGTTTCAGCGGGTGGTGATGAATCGGCTGAGGACCCGGTACCCCCGTGTCCACGTCACCGAGGAGCAGGACCTGGCCGCGGTCCTCTTCGTCGGCGGCGAGCGCATCGCCCTCGCGCTCGCCGACCTCTTCGAGCGCGCGGAGGCCGCCCCCGAAGCGCGCGACCGGCTGATCGACGCCCACCTCGCGGCGGCCGTCCGCGAGCACGTCCCCCGCTCGGACGACTTCGCCCAGATCCGGCGCCGGGTCCTGCCGATGCTCAAACACCCGGACTTCGTCGAGGAGTCCCGCCGGCTGGTTCCGGAGAAGGCGCTCCACTTCCGCCCCTTCGCCGCCGGCCTCCAGATCGCCTACGTGGTCGACGACCCCAACGCCCTGCGCTACATCAACGGCGCGGATCTCGGTCGCTGGCGCGTCACCCCCGGGGAACTGGACGCGATCGCCTGCGACAACCTGGTGGCCCGCTCGCCCCTCTCGAACCTGATCGCCGTGGGCGAAGGCGCCTCCCGTCTCTTCATCTTCAATTCGGGCGACGGCTACGACGCCACGCGCATCCTGCTCTCGGACCGCCTGCGCGAGTTCGCCCGCCAGGTCGCCGGCCGACTCGTGGTCGGGATCCCCAACCGGGACTTCCTGATCGCGTTCGGCGATACCGACCGCCAACTGCTCGAGCGCGTGCGCTGGCAGGTCAAGCGCGACAACCACAGCGTCGACTCCCGGCTCACCGACCGCCTGCTCACCCTCGCCGGGGAATCGATCGAGGAGTACGCACGCTGAGCCCGACCCGCGCCATCGAAGGACTTCGAGCTGCCCGTAAACCACCGCGCCCCCGGCCGCGTCCAACCGCCGGGTCCCGCTTCGTGAATGGAGGATCCGCCATGCGCCGGTTCGCCCTGCTCCTCGCCTTCGCCTGCCTCACCGCTCTCCCCGACGCCCGCTGGGGCGAGGGCGCCTGCTGCTACTTTGCCGCGCAGGACAAGGACATCAACCAGCCCGGCCAGAAAGCCTTCGTGCAATGGGACCCGGCCGAGGGCATCGAGGCCTTCACCGTCCAGCCCAAATTCGAGGGCAACGCGTTCGACTTCGGCATGGTGATCCCTACGCCGGCCCAGCCCAAGCTCGACGAGATGCCGCGCGACTTCTTCAAGGACCTCGCGATCTACACCATCCTCCTCCCCCTGCCCCAGGCGATCTGGTACGAACTCGACCCGCGGGTGTGGAAGGATGGTGCGTACCCCGAGAGCGCGGCAAGGTCCCCGGGCGGCGCGGACCTGCGCGAGGAAAAGCTCGGCGTGCGCGTCCTCGAGGCGGGCGTGGTCGGCTCGCTCGACTACAAGATCATCCTCGCCGAGAATGCGGAAGGCCTCTACCAGTGGCTCAAGGAGAATCAGTACGTCTATTCCGGCGACGAGAGCACGCTCGGCTTTTACATCCAGAAGAAGTGGTTCTTCACCGTCATGAAGATCGACCCGAAGCAGATGAAGAAGAGCGCGGACGGGGCGTACGAGGGGGAAGTGACGCCCACGCGCTTTACGTTCCCCTCGAAGGAGTGCATCTACCCGCTCAAGATCACCCAGATCTCGGTCAAGGACAAGACCGACGCGCTGTTCTACGTGCAGGCCCCGGCGCAACTGGACCTGAACGGCGACTGGTCGTGGATGCATTCCTACCGGGTGATGTACCTGCAGTTCATGCTCGGCTGCGGCATCACTCCCGAGCAGCAGACGGAACTCGACCAGCGCAATCGCTGGGTGACGGCGAAGAAGCAGGCCGACCCGCGCTTCGAGACCACCAAGCTCGAATGGGCCAAGCTGCTCGGCGATGCCGACATGGCCGTGCTCGACGACCCGCTGACCCACTACGCCCAGGCGGGCAGCGATCTGCCGCCGGGCGCGCTGGCGATCTCCCTGCCGCAATTCCTCCGGGAGATCTGGGAGGAGCGCGCCAAGAGCGGCGGGTCCGGGGACGACGCGTACGCGAAGGCGCGCATGAAGGAGTTGGAGGCGACCTACACCCCGGACAAGGGCCAGATCGTGCGCTTCGACAACCCCCAGGGCTTCAATTCCAGGTATATGTGGTACGCCCATCGTGAGGCGCCCGCCGAGGAGGTCAAGGGCCTGTCGCGGCTCAAGGGCCACCTGCAGAAGGGCCGCTGGCTGACGAAATTCCGCAAGGAGATCCGCAAGGACGAGATGACGGACGATCTCGTGCTGGTGCCGGTGGACGCCGGGAAGGAGCAGGAGTACATGCGCATCATGCCGACGTCGCCGCCGTAATGCCGCAACGGCGGAAACGCCGAGTGGTGGCGGGCCCGGAGTCGGCGGCCGCGGTCGGGTCTGACGGTCACGGGCGGCTGGTTCGCGGCGGACGATCCGGTCGTCGCCCGGCGGGAAGCGCGGGAACAATATTGAACGGCTTCGCGAGCTCTTCGTTTAGCGATCCAGGTCTGCCCCGCCGACGAAGGAACTCTGATGGAGGAGAGAAGGATGAAGCTCCGCTGGATCGTTCTGACGCTGGCCATGGCGTTCACTTGCGTGCAGCGCATGGACGGTGCGTGCTGCTACTTCGCCGCCCAGGACAAGGACATCAACCAGCCCGGCCAGAAGGCATTCATCACCTGGGACCCCGCCGAGGGAGTGGAGTCGTTCACCGTGCAGCCGAAGTTCGAGGGGAACGCGCTCGACTTCGGCATGGTGATCCCGACGCCGTCGCGCCCCAAGCTCGATGAGATGCCGCGCGACTTCTTCAAGGACCTGGCGATCTACACCATCCTCCTGCCCCTGCCGCAGCCGATCCATACCGACCTGCTCTGGGAGCTGCGCGTCCGGGAGAGAATGACGGCCGGGGGCAGTGCCGGAGGCGGGGGCGGAATCCGCGGGTCCAAGAAGGGCGGAGTCGTGGTGCTCGAGGCGGGCGTGATCGGCTCGCTCGACTACAAGATCATCTCCGCGGACGATGCCTCGGCCCTCTTCGCCTGGCTCAAGGACAACCGGTATTCGTACGCCGGCGACGAGTCCGCCCTCGACTACTACGTCCAGAAGGGCTGGCTTTTCACGGTGATGAAGATCGACCCCAAGCAGATGAAGAAGAACCCGGACGGGTCGTATCTCGGCGAGGTCACGCCCACCCGGCTCGCCTTCGCCTCGAAGGAGTGTATCTACCCGCTCAAGATCACGCAGATCTCGGTCCGGGACAAGACCGACGCGCTCTTGTATGTGCAGGCGCCGGCGCAGATGGACCTCGTCGGGGACTGGTCGTGGATGCACTCGTGGCGGGTGATGTACCTGACCTTCATGCTCGGCTGCGGCGCGACCCCGGAGGAGCAGCAAGAGGTGCAACAACGGAACCAATGGGTGACCGCGAAGAAGCGGGCCGACCCGAACTTCGAAACCACCAAGCTGGAGTGGGCGAAGAAGCTCGGCGACGAGGAGATGGCCGTGCTCGAGGATCCGCTCGCGAACTACGCCCAGATGGGCGGGGCGTTGCCGCCGGGGGCGACGGCGATCCCGCTCCCCGAATTCCTCGCGGAGGCCTGGGCGGCGTACGAGAAGCTCGACAGCGCCCAGCGGAACGACCAGATCGCCCGCGCGCGCCTGGCGGCGATGGAACAGGAGTATGCCGCGGACCAGGGCCGGATCGTGAAATTCGCGCAGGCCTCGGGCGGGTTCGTCTCGCCCTACATGTGGTATGCGAATCGCGAGGCCCCGGCGGAAGAGGTGAAGGGGCTGGCGCGACTCAAAGGCCACATGCAGAAGGGGCGCTGGCTTACCAAGTTCCGCAAGCAGATCCGCAAGGATGAGATGTCCGTCGATCTCGTCCTGGTGCCGGTGGACGCGGGCAAGGAGCAGGAGTACGTGCGCATCATGCCGACGTCGCCTCCGTAGCGCGACGCGTCGGGAGCGCCGAACGCCGGAGTGGTGACTGGCGCAGAAGCCGCGGGGCCGCGGTCGAGTCGAACGGTGACTGGGCTCGCTCGCGGCGGGCGATCCGGTCTTCGCCCGGCGGGCGGCGTACGAACCAGATTGACTCGTATTGAGGAGAGAAGGATGAAGCTACGATGGGTCGCGCTGACGTTGGCCATGGCATTCGTCTGCGTGCAGCGCATGGACGGCGCGTGCTGCTACTTCGCCGCGCAGGACAAGGACATCAACCAACCGGGCCAGAAGGCCTTCATCACCTGGGACCCCGCGGAGGGGGTGGAGTCGTTCACCGTGCAACCCAAGTTCGAGGGGAACGCGCTCGACTTCGGCATGGTGATCCCGACGCCCGCGCAGCCCAAGCTCGACGAAATGCCGCGGGACTTCTTCAAAGACCTGGCGATCTATACGATCCTCCTGCCGTTGGCCCAGCCGATCTGGGCCGAACTCTATCCGGTCCTGTCCAAGAGCATGCGCGCGCGCGGTCCGGGCGGGCCCGAATCGAAGATCCCCGAGGCAAGCCTGGGGGTCCGCGTGCTCGAGGCGGGCGTGGTCGGCTCGCTCGACTACAAAGTCATCACCGCCGAGCGCGCCGATGGCCTCTACGAGTGGCTCAAACAGAACCAGTACACGTATTCCGGGGACGAGACCACGCTCGACTTCTACGTCCAGAAGCGCTGGATCTTCACCGTGATGAAGATCGACTCCAAGCAGATGAAGAAGAACCCGGACGGGTCGTATCTCGGCGAGGTCACGCCGACCCGGTTCACCTTCGCCGCGAAGGAGTGCATCTACCCGCTCAAGATCACCCAGATCTCGGTCAAGGACAAGACCGACGCGCTGTTCTACGTGCAGGCGCCCGCCCAGATGGACCTCGCCGGCGACTGGTCGTGGATGCACTCCTGGCGGGTGATGTACCTGACGTTCCTGGTCGGCTGCGGCGCCACCCCGGAGGAGCAGCAGGAACTGCGGCAGCGCACTCAGTGGGTGGCCGCGAAGAAGCAGGGCGACACGAACTACGAGACCACCAAGCTCGAGTGGGCGAAAAAGCTCGGCGACGAGGAGATGGCCGTGCTCGAGGACCCGCTCGCCCACTACGCGCAGGGGGGAGCCGGCGTCCCGGCGAACGGTTCCGTCATCCCGGTGCAGGACTTCGTGAAGGAGATCTGGAGCCAGCACGAGAAGAACGCCGGCGCCAACGACGAGAGCACGCGGAACCGCCTGAAGGAGATCGAGGTTCAGTATGCCCCCGACAAGGGTCGGATCGTCAAGTTCGCCGACCCCAAGGGATTCCTCGCTCCGTACATGTGGTATGCGAATCGCGAGGCCCCGGCCGAGGAGGTCAAGGGGCTGGCGCGACTCAAAGGCCACCTGCAGAACGGGCGCTGGCTCACGAAATTCCGCAAGCAGATCCGCAAAGACGAAATGACCGGCGATCTCGTGCTGGTGCCGGTGGACGCCGGCAAGGAGCAGGAATACCTGCGCATCCTGCCGACGTCGCCTCCGTAAACGCGCGCGCGACGGGCCGCGGGGATCGCGGCCCGCCCCACCGGACGCCGATGGCGGCTTTCCTATAGGAGAGACCTTCCCGCTTCCGCCGTTCCACGGTATTCTCGAGGGAACTCCCGCCCGCGCCTGGGCGCGCCCTGGCCGGGCTTCGTCGCTCACGAAGTGGACGCGCCTTTTCCGCCCGCCCGGAGACGGGAGCGGGCATCAGACAGAGCCTGGATCCGACACCCTGAAAGGAGCCCAATCGTGAATCGCCGCACGCTGTTCCTGCTGGCCGTCGCCGCCGGCTGGCTTTCGCTGTCGCTCGTCGCCTGGCCCGAGGACCTCCGGCCGTCGCCGGAGCGGCCCGGGAATTCGACCGACGACCCGATCCGCAAGCCCAAGGACCTCACCGGCAGGTCGGTGAAGTGCCGCCGCGTGCGCGCGGTGCGCACCACCGACCCGATCGAGGAGGGCGGCACCGCGTGGCTGACCCGGGTCGATCCGTGGCTCGGGTACCAGCGGGGGCGCGAGCTTTTCGTGCGCGAATTCTCCGCGGCGGACGGTGCGTTCGGCGAGGCCGGGAAGATGGCCGGCCCCGTGCTCGAGGACCAGGCCAGCAAGACCATCACCCGCGACAACGTCGCTTCCTGCACGCTCTGCCACAACGTGCCGTTCCGCGACGCGGGCGCCGGCGCGACCATCTTCAAGAACTCCGGGACCGGGCGCAACACCACCCACGGGTTCGGCGCCGGGCTGGTCGAGATGCTCGGCCTCCAATTGCGGCTCCAGCTGCTCGCCCGCGGCGACGCGGACGGGAACGGCTGGATCGGCAAAGGCGAATCCGACCGGGTGCGCGCCGTGGTGGAGAACCTGCCCGCGGGCGCGTCCGGCGAACGCGTGAGCGTCGACTTCGGAGCCTTCGGGGACCTCGACGGAAACGGCAAGCCCGATCTCAATCCCGTCTGCCTCATCTGGTACGTCGACGCGCAGGGAAAGCGGATCTCGTGGGCGCGCCGGCTCGACGAGCCGGGGGTCGCCGGATACTCGTTCGAAGTCCAGCTGTTCGGCTGGGGTCACCGCAAAGGCTCGGTCGCGGGGACTCTGCGCGCTTTCACGGCGAACGCCTACGACACCCACAGCGGGCTGCAGGCCTGCGACCCGACGCTGAGCGAGGAGCCGGACGGCGACGGGCTGGCGCGGGTCTCGCTGGTCGGGGCGCAGCAGTTCATCTCCGGCCGCACGCGCGATCGCGGCGTGGTCCAGGACGACCGCGGGGTGAGCACCGAGGACCCCGACCGGGACGGGGTGGTCGAGGAGATCACGGAGGGGGACCTCGACCTGATCGAGTTCTACCAGCTGAATCACCCCGCGCCGGCGGAGAAGACGCGCACGCCGCAGCGGGGGCGCGGGCGCGAGCTGTTATCCGCGATCGGCTGCGTCTCGTGCCACGTGCCGGACTGGCACCTGGCGGCGCGGGCCGAGGGTGCGTCGGATTGGACCGCACGAACCACAGGCGACCGGCGGTTCTTCGACGTAACGATCGAGCCCCACCCGGCGACCGGTCGGCTCGAGGGCAAGGTCGTCCGGCACGATCCCGCCAAGGGGGAAGCCTTCACGATCCGCGGCGTCTACAGCGACTTCGCGCACCACGACCTCGGCCCCGCCTTCCACCAGATGCAGTTCGACGGCAGCCTGCTCACGAAATTCCGCACCGCCCCGCTCTGGGGGGTGGGGAGTACGGCGCCGTACGGCCACGACGGCGCCAGCCTCGACCTCGACGACGCGATTCGGCGACATGCCGGAGAGGCCGACAATACCGCGAAGGCTTACGCCGCGCTTCCCGAGGAGGATCGCGTGGCGGTGCTCGAGTTCCTCCGCGGGCTGGTGCTTTACTCGGTAGACGACCTGCCCTGCGATGTGGACGGGGACGGGACGATCGCCGAGCACTTCGTCGTCGCCGGGCAGGACACGGGAATCGAGCGGCTGAATCCGGAGTGGCTGTTCCGTGTGCCCGGGCGGATCGAGGGGCGCTGCGTGAATCCGGACGGCGTGCCGGTGATCTCCCACGCGCTCACCAACGTGGAGGAGGCGTACGGGGCGCACCTGAAGTGGCTCGAGGACCGCGACGGGGACGGGTTCCCGGACGCGCGGGTGAAGCCGGGGGGACGATAGGGTTGCGCGAGATCCTGTTCGAGGTCGGAATCCGATGAGCCTCCCGACGCAGGCTTCCGGTCTTCCGGTGTATTCCGACGCCTGGGTTGACCGGTCGCCAGCCGGGGTCTATGATGGGCCTACGAGCGACGAGCCGCACCCATTTCCTCGAAGGGATGCACCTACATGACTACGACCTCCATGTCTCGTCCTCCCCGCGAGCAGCAATTCGTCTTCTACGAAGTGGACTGGAAGTTCTACGACCTCGTCCTGGGTCGTCTGGCGGATCGCCCGGTTTTCGTCACCTATGATCGCGGAAGCCTCGAAATCATGTCTCCCTCCGAGAAACACGAATCGTTCACCAAGCTCATCGGGCGCATGATCGAAGCGGCCACGGAGGAGTGGAACATCCCCGTTTACGGTTGTCGATCTACCACGTTCCGGCGCGAGGATCTCGATCGCGGCCTGGAACCGGATGAGTGCTACTACATCCAGAACGAGGCGCTCGTACGAACGGTGGAAGAGATCGATCTGACGCGCGATCCGCCCCCGGACCTGGCCATCGAGGTTGAAATCAGTCGACGGCTGCTCGATCGGGAAGGGATCTACGCTGCGCTCGGGGTGCCGGAGCTGTGGCGCTATGACGGCAAGCGGCTTCGCGTGTTCCTCCTGGGGGTGCAGGGTCGGTACGGGCCCTCCGCGGGCAGTCGCGCATTGCCCCGATTGCCGACTGCCGAGGTGGAGCGCTTCCTGCACCTCCGGAAGACCACCGACGATACGAGTCTCATTCGCGCCTTTCGCGCGTGGTGCCGGGAGAATTCGTCGAGCCCGCCGCTCGCCTGACGTCGGACCCGAAGTCCTGTCCCAAGGCGGGTCGGGATGGAACATCGTCGTGCCCGCGTCACGCCGGAGTCGCCTGGGACGGCGGCGCGCGTGCGCTCGAGAGCCAGTGACGCAACGAGCTCGCTTCCCCCCCGACGTCCACGGAGGTTCTCCATGTCGCGGCCGCTCGACCTGCTTCTGGGGCGCGTCGCAGTCGATCTCGGGCTCTTGACCCAACCGCAAGTCGAAGCCGCCCTGCGCGCCCAGCAGGTCAAGAACCCGGAGCCACCGCTGTGGCTCGTGCTGCTCGAGTCGGGGCCGCTGACGGATGCCGATCTGGACAGGATCCTCCAGGTCCAGTCAGAAGGAATCGCGGCCCTCCATCAACAAGAAGGCCCACGCCTGGAGCCTGGCGCCTTGGTCGTCTGGCGGTTCGCACCGGACCGGCAGCGGGACTGCGAGCCTATTTCCTCGCGCAAGCCGGGCTGGAGGAGTCGAGCGACTTGTCCGCCTTCGCGCAGGCGCTGCTGCACGACTGGGGCGCGGACATGGTGAATGCGCTGCTGGCGGACCGGGGATACGGGGCGGAGTTGGTCTTGACGGTGAGCCGGATCGACTCGAAAGGCGCCGAGTGCAGCGTGCGGGAGGGGGACCTGCTGGCGACGCCTGCGGGCGAAGTGCTGCACGACCATGCGGCATTCCGGGCCGCGCTCGCGACGGCGCGCGATGCGGAGCAGCGCGAGTTCGACGTGCATGTGCTGCGCGCGGGGGAGGTGCTGCACCTGGTGGTAGACCCGCTGCGCGTGTCGTTGAGGGTCGAGCCGATGTGGCGGGTTTGCGCCCGCAAACCGCGCTGAACCTCACCGCGAAGTCCCTATCGTCCCAGAATTCGCATCAGGCAGGGCAGGGGCGCGGGCAGATCGGTTTGCCATAGCCAGTCCGCCTCGATCCAGAAACCCGGCGCGACTGCGGAGTCGATCCGCCCGGTCTGAATAACCCGTGGCGGGGATCCGGCGCATTCGACGTGCACCTGAGTGCGAAACGGGTCCACGATCCAGATTTCCGGGATGGCCGCACTTCGGTACCGGGGCAGCTTCTCCCGATAGTCCAGGTCGGGATCGCTCTCCGAGCAGATCTCGACGACCCAATCGGCAGGCCCCTCCAGGCGCGTCTTTCCCATGCGAGAGCGGTGCTGCTCGAGGACGAAGAGCAGGTCGGGCTCCGGGGACCAGCGCTCGTCAAGCCGCATCGGGGTGCGGGAGCCGAGCACGATGCCAATCCCCCGCTCCGCGGCGAATCCGCGCATGAGGAATTGGAGGAAGCCGAATAGGTTCTCGTGGCGGTAGGATGACGGCGAGTGCATCACGACCCTCCCATCGAGATACTCCCAGTTCGAGTCTTCCCCGGAGTCTCGATAGAACTGCTCCTCGGACATGTCGGGCTTGACGATGATGTAGGGAGGCTCGATGTCGATCAGGGGCATGGGAATGTCTCTCCCGGGGATTCGCCTTGGAGCGGCGTGATTCCCCTTTCGCACGGACTGACTCAGGAAAACTGGGCCACGAGCACGGGGCGTTTCTTGGCGAGTGGGCGACGCCGCGATTTGATCCGTTCGAGCAGATGCAGCGTCTGCGCGGTCAGATAGCTCTCCCCACAGCGGGTGCAGCGCACCACCGGGACCTTTTCGACCACGAGCAGACGGTCGCCGCAGCCGTAGCTCCGCGTGGCGAGGCGAACGGACGCTCCATCCTTTCCGCATAGATCACAGATCATACGCGCATTCCTCATTTCGATCGCAAGAACACCGTAATGAAAACGACCTTTCCTGCGGGTCCGATCTTGAGCACGACGGACATGTCCTTGCCATCGATCGTCGGGCCTTCGACCCGGTACTTGTGCTCGTCGGTTTTCTCGTCTCTCTGGCGCTCCACGATCATGCCGCCGAGCACCGCATGCTCAACGTCGAAGACCGAGAGCTCATCGTCGTCCATCTCCTCCTCGGCGTGCGTCGTCACCACGTATTCGCCGGCGGCGATTTTCGTGCGTATCCGCCGGAGGAGCGGATCGAACACTCGCTTCTCCCCTTGACCCGACCGACCTTGCACGGGTAGAGCAGCGCAGCCCGAAGCGCAGGCGAGCGATTCCCACCTTCAGCCATGATCGTATCGCGGTCACGAAGACCCGGCAAGAGGAATTCCCGCAGCGCACGGACGCGGGTTGCGCGGCGAGGAGCGGCCGGACCTCGAGATCGACACGATGCGCGCGGATCGACGTCGACCAGTATCACCGCATGATGGAGGCGGGGTACCTGACCGAAGGCGCCCCCATCGAGCTCCTCGACGGTTTCCTCGCGGTCAAGGACCGGAGCGCGCGCGGCGAGGATCCCTCGACGATCGGCAAACAACACAATCTCGTGGTCAAGCTGCTGACGGAGCTCGACCCGGAACTGCGGCTCCTGGGGTTCCACATGCAGGTGCAGGGACCCGTCACCCTCGGCCCGCGACACGAACCCGAACCGGATGGGGCGATCCTGCGCGGGGCGCCGCGCGACTACGCCGAGCGCCTGCCGCGGGCGACGGACGTCTTGACCCTATTCGAGGCGGCAGACGGCTCCCTGGACCAGGATCGAAAGGCGAAGATGGAAATCTACGCGCGCGCCGGGATCCCTCGCTATGCGATCGTCAACCTGATCGAGCGCCGGATCGAGGTGTTCGCGGACGCCCTCCCCGCGGAGGGGCGGTACGGACGGATCGTTTCCCTGGGCGCCGAGGAAACCATGGTTCTGGACCTCGAAGGCAAGCGGTTGGAAGTTCCGGTGCAGAACCTTCTCCCGTGAACGCCTGGCGGCTGTCGCCCTCGTCGGTTCGATGTAGACGGGGGCGCTCGAGCGATTCAACGTGCACTTGTTGACGAGAGGTATCGGGTGAGCCGCCGCAACGACTGGACTTCGATCGGCGGCCCCACCCGCCAGTTCCCGCTCACCAGCTGGAGCCTCCTGCAACAGGCCCAGGGCTCCAGCGACGGCGAGCGGCAAACGGCGTTGGACGAACTCGCGCTCGCATACTGGAAGCCGCTGTATTGCTTCTTGAGGGCGGAAGGACGCGCGAACGATGAAGCGAAGGACCTCGTGCAGGGGTTTTTCGTCTCGATCCTCGACGACGACCCGCTCCGGAACTTCGATCCCGCCAAGCCCCCTGTGCCTATGATGGTGAGACACTCGCCTGTCTGAAACGCTTCCTGGGACGTGAGCGCGTCCGCGAAGAGGCGCAGAAACGCGGCGGGGGAGTGCGGATCGTCTCGATGGACGATGACGGCGAATCCCAGTATCGCGAGATCGCCGCGAGAGCGCCCTGCCCCGAGGCGGCCTTCGACCGGTCCTGGGCGGCGGAAAAACTAAGCCGAGCGGTGGGGCGGGTGCGCGGCGAGTTCGAGCGCCAGGGCGAGAGTTCACTCGTGGTCGTGCTGGACGGCTACCTGAAGGCCGACAACCCCAAGCGTCCCGGATACAAGGAGCTCGCGACCCTCGCCGGCCTGAACGAGGATGGCGTACGACATGCGCTCGAACGCATCCGGGAACTGCTCGCCGACGCGATCCTCGAGGAAGTTCGGCCGGAGACCCATGGCGAAGCCTCGGCCCGCGAGGAGCTCGCCAATCTGCTCCGGTGCATCGGGCAGACCCGATAGCCGCGCGCGCCCGTCGGCGCATTCCAGAGCGGCGACCGATCACCGCTCCATGAGGCGGTGCAGATTCCGGATCGCAACCTCCAGTCGCTCATCGCTCTTCTTCCACCGCTCCTCGTTCTTCTGCCAGCGCTCCTCGTTCTTCTTCCACCGCTCCTCGTTCTTTTGCCAGCGCGCCTCGCTCTGCCGCATGAAGAGGTCGAACTTCTTGCCCAGCGCGTCGGTCCGCTCGCCCTGCGCCTTGATCTCCTCGCCTTGGCCCTTGATCGCTCGCAGGGTCTGAAGGAACACCTCGTCGTGTTTCTGCCACCGCGCACGATCCTCGAGGTAGGCCTTCTCGAGGAGAGCGACCCTGCGGCTCGTGTCGTTCCCGTTTCCGCTGCGCTTCACTTGCGGCTCCTTCCCGATGCAGAGATGAACCCGAAGACGATTGTAGCGCCGCCCCGGCTCACCCGGAAGCGCCATCTCCAGGCAGGCGGGCGCAGACCCGATAGCCGCGCGCGCCCCGCCGGTAACGCATGGACGCCCGAGTTGCCGCCGATTACCGCTCCATCAGGCGGTGCAGATTGCGGATCGCGGCCTCCAGTCGCTCATCGCTCTTGAGCAAGCGCTCCTCGCTCTTCTTCCACCGCTCCTCGTTCTTCTGCCAGCGGCCTTCGCTTTGCCGCATGAAGCGGTCGATCTTCCTGCCCAGCGCGTCGGTCCGCTCGCCCTGAGCTTTGAACTGAGCCTCGGAGCGCTCCGCCTGGGCCTTGATATCCTCGCCCTGGCCCTTGATCGCTCGCAGGGTCTGAAGGAACACCTCGTCATGTTTCTGCCACCTCGCACGATCTTCGAGGTAGGCCTTCTCGAGGAGAGCGATCCGACGGCTCGTGTCGTTCCCATTTCCGCTGCGCTTCACTTGCCAGATCCTTGCTGCTGCAGAGATGAGTCCGACGACTATTGTATCACCCGCCCAGGCTCACCGACATCGGTTGTCTCCGTGCAAGCGGGCATGAGGAGCACGCCCTTCCCGCAAACCTCGCGCTCCCGTCCGAGCGCATGGAGGACGTGGGGGTGAATCCGAATCACCGTCCGCCGGACAGCCGCACCCGGTCCTGCGACCCGGCCGTGGACGGATCGCGGTGGGGCGGGAGGGCTCCGACTCCCCCTTCGCTGCCGGCGCGCAACCGTTCGAGTTCCACGTCCAGCTCCCGGCGGCGCAGGAGGTAGGCAAGGGACGGCGGAATCGCCGCCCAGCCGACCAGGGCGAAGACGGTCATCGTCCCGAGGAGCATGAGGTAGCGGCGATCCCAATCGAAGATGCTCAACATGAAGAGCATGGGGAAGACGATGCCGAGCCCGCCGGTGATCGTGCGCCCGGCCGATCGCATGGCGTCGGAGAACAGGTCGGGGGCCTGGGGCGAGGCGCGCGACGAGGTCGGCTGAGTCACGACCGCGCTCGCCGGGACGACCGGCGGAGCGGGAAGCGCCGGGGGCGACGGGACCGTCCGCGCCAGCAGCCCCGCGGGCGCGACCGACGCCGGAACGGAGAGCACGAGCGCGTCGTCTCCGACCAAGGCTGCGATGTCGGCGCGCAGCTCGCGGGCGCTGGCGTAGCGGCGATTGGGATCGGGGTCGAGCGCGCGCACGACGACCCGATCGAGCCGCGCATCGACGCCCGCGAACTCGCTCGGCAGCGGGAAACGGCCGAGCGGCAGGTCGCCGGTGGCCAGCTCGTACACCATGACGCCCACGGAATAGAGGTCGGCGCGGTGGTCGACGCGGCGCGCGTTGGTGCGCTGCTCGGGCGCCATGTACTCCGGGGTGCCGAGGATGACGTTGGTCATCGTGAGGGACGGGGGCGCAAGCCCGCCGACCAGGCGGGCCAGGCCGAAGTCGGCGATCTTCACCCGTCCCGACTCGTCGAGCAGGACGTTTTCCGGCTTGATGTCGCGGTGGATCACCCCTTGGGCATGCGCGTACTCGAGCGCGTCGCACACGGGGAGAAGCAAGGGCAGCGATTCGCGCCACGCCGGCCGCTTTTCGGCGAGGTGCCGACGGAGCGAGGTGCCCGCCACGTACTCCATGACGAAGAACGGGATCCCCTCCACTTCCGCCAGGTCGTGGATCCCCACGATGTGGGAGTGGCTCAGGTTGGCCAGGGCCATGCCCTCGCGGCGGAAGCGCTCGACGAACTCCGGCTCCGCGGCCAGGCCTGCGGGGAGGACCTTGAGCGCGACGATGCGATTGAGGCTGGTCTGTTCGGCCTTGTAGACCGCGCCCATCCCGCCGGCGCCGAGGAATTCGAGGATGCGGTAGGGTCCGATGCGGACCCCGGGCTCGAAGCGGCGCCCGGCGGCGTGGGTCTCCGCAGGGGTGGAGCTGCGGGAGGCGCCGGCGGCCGGGGAAGACGGAGCCGACGGGCCGGGCGTGGCGGTATTGTCGGAGCGGGGCGACGGAGAGGGCGCGCCATCGGCATACGCGACCGTGGGCGGGCGGTCCGGCGGCAGGGGGGTCGCGCAATGCGGGCAGTCGGAGGACGCCCTGCCGGGAGCCAGTTCGACGGCCGCGCTGCAGCCGGGACATTGGACGAACATACCTCGCCTCCCGCGCTCGACTCTCGAGGGAGGAGAGTGTACGAGGGGAGGAGCGCAGGGGCAAGAGATGGATCCTCTGCCCCAGCGAACCCCGGTGCGAGGCCTCAGCGATTCCGCCCGGCGCCTGACCTCGCGCGCGAGTGACAACGCCGGCCTTGCTGGGGCTCACCCGCGCCTCTTCCCCACCCGCCGTTCCCGCGTTTCCTGCGCCAGTCCGGCGCACGCTGGACAGGTCGCGGTCGCCTCGGTTCCGAGCGCGGCCCCGACCGGGGGCGGGATCAGTCGCCATTCGAGCGTCGGCCGCCCGCACGCCGGGCAATCCGGGGGAAGCACGGAATGGCTGGCGGCGTCGAACAGGACGGTCACCGGAGCGCTCACCGCAATCTTTCCCCGCAGGCGGAACCCGGCGGCGATGCGGGGAACGCACGCCAGCAGCACCGAGACCGGCTCCGCGGAGAGACGCACCCGCGCCCGGGCTTCGGCTTCCGCCGCGCGCCGGTCGCGCTCGGCGGTCGTGGCGCGACGACGTTCGTCCCAGGACGCCGCTTCGACCGGGGGTGCTTCCGCCCGCCGCGCGTCGAGCTCGGTCAGGCTCTCGTCGAAGTACTCGCGCAACCGTGCGACCTCGACCGCCGCGCGGCGCCGCGCGTCCGATTCCCGGGCCCGGAGACCGGAGACCGCGTGTGGCTCGATCTCCTTCCACGCCGATGCGAGCGCCCGTCCGAGCGGGATCATCGGCCCGTCCGGCAGCGCCAGCGGGCGGCGGTCCGACCACCCGCCCGAGTCCACCCAGTCGCCCACGGTCCGGTGCGGACGCCCGAGCGCCAGGTCCACGCCGGCGGCGAACAGCTCCTCCTCGCGCTCTTCGCCCAGATACGAGACGCGAAACAGAAACAGCGCCAGCGCATCGTAGCGGGCGCGGCCGGGGCCGACCTCGATCGAGGTCTCCGGCGCGGACAGCGCGCGGCGCACGCGCGCCTTCAGATCGTGCACGGCCGGGTGCAGGTCCGCGCGCCAGGCGCGCGCCGCCGGGGCGAGCGCTTTGCCGGCTTCGAGGAAATCGTCCGCCCGCGGCGAGCCGAAGAAGACCGGCGCGGCGTCGGGGTGCTCGGGCAGCGCCTCGGGATCGAACACCATCCGGCCGACTTCGCCCGGTCGCGGCCACGGCGCGCTCCCCGCGCCGAGCGCGTCGCGCACGCCGGGCTCCACTTCCTCCGCCGCGCCGCCGGCATGCTCCAGCAGGGCGCACACGAAGCGCTCCAGGGTCCATGGCCGCTCTTCCAATTCATCCCTCCGGCACGAAACGGTCGCCGAACAGCGCGTCGTCGTACGCGCGCGTCTTCAAGGACTCTTCCTTCGCCCGCACCAGCTCTTCGCCGAGACGATCGATCCGCTCGCCGAACGCGCGCTCGTCGTCCGCGCCCACCCACAGGTCGAGCACGCGCTCCGCGAAGTCGTCTTCGCATTCGAGGTTGCCCAGCACCATGTCGATCTCGCCCACCACCAGTTCGAACATGCGGATCTTGACGTCGAGCATCCGCAGGACGTGCGACTCCAGGGTGCCGGCCGCGGCGAGATTGAAGACCTGCACGTCGTGGCGCTGCCCGATGCGACTCAGGCGTCCGATGCGCTGCTCGAGGACCATCGGGTTCCAGGGCAGGTCGAAATTGCATACCGCGTGGCAGAACTGCAGGTTGCGGCCTTCGCTCCCCGCGTCGCTGGAAAGCAGGACGCGCGCGCCCTCCTCGAATCGACGGAGGGAGACCGCGCGTTCGCGGCGCGACATCCCGCCGTGGAACACGGCGCACTCGACGCCGGCCGCTGCAAGCGTACGCGCGAGCAGGTCGAGCGTGGCGCGGAAGCGGGTGAAGACGACCATCTGGTGGGGAAACTCGCGCAACAGGCGAAGCAGGACCTCGGCCTTGGCGGCGCCCGGCAACGCGAGCGCGCGCGCGTGCAACTCCGCGAAGCGCTCGCGCGCGGGCTCGGGCAGGTCGAGGCGCCGCGCGAGCCCGGCCAGCGTGCCGACCGTGGCGGCGGGCGAGCTGCCGGCTTCCGCCTGAAGCACACGCAGCGCCATGCGGTCCGCGCCCCCGGCCCGGATCGACTCGCGCACCGCCGCGCTCACGTCGGCGTACAGCGCCGCCTCGGGCTCGGCAGCGCGACCTCGAGCGTGGTCGCGAAGCGTCGGGTGAAGCGGACGCCCGCCTGGCTGCGCCGGTTGCGCACCATGACGTCGCCCAGGATCTCGTGCAGGCGGTCGAGGTTCTTCGGGACGATGCCGGCCTTGGCCTCGAAGCGGTCGCGGAACGAACGCGCGGTGGAGAGAAAGCCGGGGCGCAGCGCGGTGATCAGGTTGAAGACGTCTTCGAGCCGATTCTGCACCGGGGTCGCGGTCAGGAGCAGCATGTGCCGCCGACGCAGGCCGGGATCGAGCGCCTCCGGCCAGACGTGCAAGCGGTCGCCGGCCTGAAGGATCTCCGCGATGGCGGTCGCCGACGGATTGCGCCGACGGTCCATGGAGGGCTCCCAGCATCTGATTCATCCCAGGTTAGCACGGGGCACCGGAGATTTCAAGGACGCGCGTTGAACTCTTGAACTCCCCCAACCGCCCCCCCCCCCCCCCCCCCC
>Ga0209514_10003187_pt1 | contig 23955 bp, 25 predicted proteins | sample Subgrocontami58m_FD_187452 | JGI IMG/M metagenome (GOLD analysis project Ga0209514, IMG submission 187452) | Subsurface groundwater microbial communities from S. Glens Falls, New York, USA - GMW37 contaminated, 5.8 m (SPAdes) (version 3) | ecosystem: Environmental > Aquatic > Deep subsurface >...
GCGCGCCTGTGGCTGCGGGACACCACTAAGCCTCCTCTATCTTTAGTATGGTTAAGCGCAATGGCGTGCGTCCTGATGCATCGGGACGCACGCCATGTTGTTTGCAGGACCATAGTAGGGGCGAGGTTGCCTCGCCCATCTTACGGCTCTCCCGCCCCTGTAGGAGGAACGTCGTGTAGGCCAATACTGAAATAGAACATCGTTCTTTGGGATGTAACGCAGCGTTAGTACGTTTGGTTCGGGATCAAGCGGTCGCGAGTTCAAATCTCGCCGCCCCGACCATTTCACCGCTGCCAAGACAGAGGCCCTGGCAGTTGCCTTGACGTTTTCATTGGTTGCCAGTGGAGCCCCTCATTTCATTGACATGGTGGAGATGGAGGAGACTTCACTTTTCTCGTAAACAGCTATTCAGGCGGAGTCCGGCAAAGGTCAAGGTCTACCCGACTGCGAGACGAGACTGAAGGCGGCGCAGGGGAAAGTAATCACTCACCTACAAGCTGTATGAATCGCTGTAAGTGAAATGATCCCCAATAACTGAACAAGTTGCTAAGATCGGGGTCTGCTCCTGGGATCATGCAGTAAGGGACAAGGAGGAGCAGGCAGTGAAGAATGACCTCAAGGCCCCACCTGCCCTGCGTCGTTCCCAGCCCGCACTCCTTCCGCGTATACAGCGAGAGACCGACCAAGCCGAACCTCACCTGAACAGCGTGTTTGCGAGAGAAGTCAACTCTCCCCCGTCTCCACCAGAAACACGGAACAGCTGCGTCGCTCTCTCTAAAGCTAAGTTTTGGCTCGACACAATGAGGGCGATGCCGCTTTGGGGTTTTAGGGTAATGATTTCCAGCAGAGGTTTGAAGGCGGGCTTGGCCTTGACGGCAACAATGCGCATCTCCATCAGGGCGTCCACGTAGACTGCCTCCATCATGGAGAGCAGGATGTTGCCAGGGTCTTTCGGTTCTTGTGCCCTTTGACCGCTCCTTTAGGATGTAGCATGAGAGTAACAACCGTGGGGGCGCAAGCCTTGCACCCTGCTACGTCATCTTGCTCCCACAGGCGCTTGAAGAACCGAAAGACTCTGTTTCCTTCCGTGCCAGTGGAGATACACGACAAACCATGCTAGAATCAGCGCAATCCTACGCGACGGCGACATGTGATGCAACGACGGGTACCGATCTTCATGCAACCTCATTGTTTGCCGGCAAATGGGGGCGATCTGGCCCAAATCCAACTCCCAAACTTTGGATTCCATCATGCAAAACAAGACTCTTCGTAGCTTGACAGCGCTAACAGGACCCAGCGACGGAGCGCCCTCTGGCGCTGAAGGGGTGGACCCGACCGCCGGAAACCTCGGTCTGATTGGCGGCGCTGCCCCAATCGGCGGCCTGAAGTCTGGCGCCGTGACAATGCAGTTCCCTGTTGCTGCGGGCAAGCGGCTGAATGTGGTCATTGAAGATAGCGAGCCTATGACCCTCACACTCGCTGCCATGCGCGACTTGGAGGAAGCCAGGAAGGCCGTTGAGGATGCAATACGTGGGCAGGCAACGAAAGTGTCCAGCAGGGTTACCAATGCTTTTGGCAACGCAAGGGTGGTTGCGTATGAGGACGACGGCGCACAGCGTCTTATTGTTCTCTCAGGCCAGCCCAGCAAGGCAGTAGTGTTCTCCAAGGCCGACACGGACACCACTTGCAGGGACTTGGGGTTGGAGACCGAACAGACCGTGCCAGTCAGTGGTCTGATGTCCAGACATATCGCATTTTCCCCCGGTGTCTCAATGGGCAAGGCGATCGAGATAAAGATCGGCGGTGCTGGGCCTGTTAGGGCGGAGCTGGCGGCCGAGGCCAGCGATCTGCTGGCTATAGCGGGCGGACTCCAGTCTGCCATTCATGCCGCCTCCACCGATACCTCCTTCACCGGAGCCATAGTCGCGGCCTATGCTGGCTTTGAGAATCGCCTGGTGATAATTCCGGGGTCCTTCGGCGATACCGTTTTGGTCAACGCTGCCTCGCTGGACGGCGCTGAGCGCAACTGAAGTTCAGCGCTGCTGTGGCGAGGTCGCATACGTTCGGAGTGCGCTCGTGTTTGGGCAGTTGCCTGCACCGCAGAAACCAACCCCAAGCCCCGCCGATGGGCCTGCCATCCTCGGCGGTTCTGGCTCAAAGTGAGATGGACCCCATCAATTGGACAGGAAAGGGGCCAAGTTAAGATCGGAGCCTGTTGCCTCAACACGCTGTGCTGCTGAATAGGGTTGTTGTGATTTCGCATAACGTTTTTTCCGGGCCAGCGGGGGAGACAAAAGACCGTGGTGGCTGGAACGAAGGTAGCTGTGCTGCTTGTGGTTGGGGATAGGGATAGCCGTATACTGTGGGACATGCAAGCTTCTTCGCCTTTTCGCAGGTCCAGCGCGGTCAACGTGCATGGCATAACAGGAGAGATTCTTCATCCCGATGGATCGGGATTCAGAATGGCAAGGTTGACACGCCGTGTGTCACACGCACCATTGCCTCTTGTTCTGGCCGTAACCATTTTGCTGTTTGGCGCCCTTGCGGCGTGCGGCACTGGCGCGTACAAGACCACCGTCCTGTTTGTGTCGTCGCGCCCTTCCCAATTGGGGGTGTACTCGGTCAACGTTGACGGGGGAGTGTTGACGGCGCTGACGGGCCAAGAGGACTACGCCTATCAGCCGCGGTGGTCGCCGGACTACACCAAGCTGCTGTTTATGGCGCGACGGGGTCAGAATACGGCACTGGTGGTGGAGAACCGGGACGGCTCCCAGCCGAGGACGGTGGTGGAAACGGACGGCGTCATTGCGAACCCGCGCTGGGCCCCGGACGGCGCGCACATTGCCTACGGGCTGACGGCCAACGGGGCCACGTCCATCCATGTCATTGGCGTGGACGGCCAGCACGATTTCACGGTTGCCTTTGACGCGCCACCGGAGGATTCGCCGTCGTGGTCGCCGGACAGCCAGTGGCTGGTAGTGGCTTCGGCGGCCAGCGACTCGCCGGGCATCTACCAACGCAATCCTACCGGCGTCAACTACCACCGGCTGTCTGCCGGCCTGGATACCCAGCCCCTGTGGTCACCTAAGGGCGACCGCATCGCGTTCCTCTCCCAACGCGATGGGACGCCGGAGGTGTACCTAATGCTGCGGGACGGCTCGCACCCGACGCGGCTGACGCGCAACGAGGCCAAGGAGTACGACCTGGCGTGGTCGCCGGATGGGATGAAGCTGGCGTTTGTGTCGGAGGAGGGCGGCAACCCAGAGGTCTACGTGGCAAAGATAGACGGGTCCAAGCCGGTGCGCCTTACGTACAACGCCTTCCCAGACTTGACCCCGGCCTGGTCTCCCGATGGGCTGTTCATCATCTTCGTGTCCTACCGGGACAGCAACGCGGACCTGTTCGTCATGGACGCCGACGGCAACCACCAGCGCAACCTGACCTCCAGCCCTTTTGCCGACTACATGCCGGCTTGGTCAGCGAAGTAGGTGGACCTAACCCCCTTGGTCCCCCTTCCCTGAAAGGAAGGGGGAATTGTATCCGGGGATACCCCAGACCCCGGCAGTCCCGATGCATCGGGACTGCACCTTCTTGATTCATGGTGCGAATCTCCCTGAAGGGAAGGGCAAACCATGCGGCGAGCGCACACCCCTCACAGTGCGCGAGGCGCGCTCTTACTGGGGAGAGGGAAGCGCCTGCTTGCGGAAGTCGTCGGCGGCGATGCGCAAGAGGCCGGAGGCGCTGATGGTGCAGGCGTTGGCCCCAGCCTTGAAGAACTGGGCTACCTGCTTGGGGTTGTTGGGCGCGTTGCCGCCGACGCTGACCCATTTGCCGGCGGCGCGTACCTTGCGCACCACCTCCTCCATGACACGCCAGACCTCTTCCTGGCGGGGGTAGCCCATGCTCTGGCCCAGGTCGCCGGCGGCGACGTGGAGCATGTCTATGCCCGGCACGCGCAGGATGGCGTCCAGGTTGCGGACGGCTTCCACCTCCTCAATCATGGGGATGACCAGGACGTTGGCGTTGATCCAGCGGGAGGACTCCTCGCGGGTGACGCCGACGCCGTAGTCACCAGGGCGCGCGCCGCCAACGCCGCGATGTCCGTCGGGGTAGTAGCGGGACGCCTTAGCGATGGCTTCAGCTTGGGCCGCCGTGTTCACGTGGGGGATGACGATGCCCTGCACGCCACGATCCAGGAAGCGCAGGATGGTGGTATCGGCGTGGTCTGGGATGCGGGCCACGGGAGTGATGCCGAAGCTTTCGGCGGCGCGCACCATGTTCTCCACTTGGTCAACGCTCATGGGGCCGTGCTCTCCGTCAATGAAGACGAAGTCGTAACCCATTGCCCCGAACAGCTCCACGGTCTCCGGCGAGTAGCCGCTGACGATGGCCCCGAAGGCGGTCTTGCCTTGGGCGAGCTTCTGCTTCAGTGTGTTGGTGCGCATGGGATGCTTTCTCCTTCTTTGTGCGGGCGCTTTTGTTACTCCTGCCTGTCAGCAATGCTGCGGGAAACCGGATAGGTTTGCAAGCCCTTCGGGGGGATTCTTTGGGCAGCACGCTATGCCAGTTGCAGCCCAAGAAAATAGGTCCGATAGTAGCCGCGGTCTCTGGTTAAAAGACGGTCGGCGTGGATGGTGGCATGAGCGCCGATGAGGAAATCGGCCACCACATGCTGGCGTGGGTGCAGGATTGTTCTGCAGTTCCCGCAGCGCGCTGCCTGTGATCTTCCGCATGAAGGACAGATGAGTGAATCTGAGCGGTTGCGAAGGTACTCGCGCCACGTGACCCCCGCCAGATAGAGCGCCTCCACGCCTGAGGGAAGCAACTGGAGGCCAACTTCCTCCAGGACGGTGTCCAGTTCTTCACGGGAAGGGAAGCGGCCGGCGAGCTCCGCATAGACAGGCTCAGACACGATGGTGGGGCCGGCTTGCAAGGCCTCGGCGAGCGCCTGTTCTGAGGAGTCTTGGTGTGGAGCACCGGGAGTAAGGATGTCCAGAAGGACATTCGTGTCCACAGCGGTGATCATTCCCCGCGCATCTCCCGGACAAGCTCATCAGGGTCTTTCCCCGCCAGATCCTTCAAGTAGCCACGGTATTTCTCAAGGGCGGCGAGAGAAACGTGTTTCCTGAGCTGGTATGTCCCCTTGACCTCCACAAATTCCAATTCGTCTCCAGGCCGGATACCGAGACGTTCACGGATCTCCTTCGGGATAGTCACCTGCCCTTTGCTTGTCACCTTTGCCATCGCCATCGCTTACCTCGCTGTAAGGATTTTACTCCTTACTATATTGTAAGGGAGTGGGCCTGTTACTACAACTGCTAGGGAGGCTGTCGACGTGAGCCCACTATCGTATGGCTGGCCCTCAACTGGACTAGTGGGCTGTTTGTGGGACCATGAAAGCAAAGGGGGTCGGCTTAACTAGCTCTGAAGCCACCTTGTTCCAAGAGTCAGTACGCTCGGCGGGATTGCCCATTCCGGTCTTGAAGACATCAATAGACCTAAGAAGATCCTCAACGAGGCACCAAGTCGAGACACAGAGAGCGAACTGCCCACTCAGATTAATATGTCGCGTGATTGTAAGGTGGGAAACCGGAAACGAGCGACCGTCTTCTAGAGTAATGCTCTGATTGCGCCCCCGTGTAGTATAAACAGCCCATCCCACTCGTTGCCCTGCGGCGTTCATGAGTACCTTGGGGTCGAACTCATGAACGGTTCCATGGCGAAACATGTGAAGGAGAATATCTGCCTGGTGGCAATAGCCTGCATCAACCTTCGACAGCACCTCACGAAGGTAGATACGAAATCTCTCTTGAGTATGGCTCACCTTGCCGCTGAACAGCGCCCCCAAGTGATCCACATAGCAAGCCCATTCTCGTGCGACTGTGTGCGGCGCACCTTCGGGAAACGAAAGTATAGGTACCAGGTCTTTCTCGATTGCTCTCGCCAGGACATCTAGTTGAGGGCCTGCTTCGGTCCAATCTTTAATCGGAGTAGCCACTACAACCTCCTTAGTAGGCCGACAACTGCCGCGAATCATCGGCGGTGAGGTGGTTTTGTATTCTTTGTGGAGACGAGGGAGCAAAGAACCGGCACTAGATAGGGCTCATAGGATTTAGCTAACTGAACTGATCATGCCGAACTTGCCCAGAGGGCGCGTTGGCCGAGCCCCTGCCGCAAGTTGGCATTACATTGGTGGTGGGCCAAACGGGATGCGGGCCACGGGGGTGATGCCGAAGCTTTCGGCGGCGCGCACCAGGTTCTCCACCTGGTCCAATGCCATTGCGCCGTGCTCGCAGTCAATGAAAACAAAATCGTAGCTAATAGCCCCAAACAGTTCCACCGTCTCCGGCGAGTAGCCGCTGACGATGGCCCCGAAGGCGGTCTTGCCCTGGGTGAGTTTCTGCTTGAGTGTGTTGGTGCGCATGGGGTTGCTTTCTCCTTAGGGGGCATTTAGCCGCCGGCGATGGCTCCTACGATCAGAAAAGGCTCAGCGCCTGTAGCGATTGCGTCGGGCAGTAAGGCGTCCGGCGGTTCCAGTGAAACGTCTTCCTGGCAGGCGAAGAACCTCACCAAAGGCCGCCGTTGAAGCGTGACGTGGTCGCGCACGGTCCCGGACAGCATGGGGTAGCGGGCCTCCAACGCGTCCAGTACCGAGCGCAGCGTGACCGGCCCCTCAACGTTGAGATGCACCTCGCGGTCGGTGTGAGCCAGTGTCCGCAGATGCGCCGGGAGCACGACTCGGATCATGGCTGTGTCTCGGTCATGACAGCGATTGTGTCAACCATCCTCTTACCCCAGATAACGGTGTTTCTACTCCGGGTGTATTGCACTGGGCTCCATATAGATGAGTTCCCAAATGTGGCCGTCCAAGTCCTGGAATCCATGTCCATACATGAAACCGTGGTCCTGTGGCTCACTGTACGTAGAGCCGCCAGCGGCAACAGCTTTGCGAACCATCTCATCAACCTGTTCTCGGCTGTCGCAAGATAATCCCACGAGCACTTCGGTGCTTCTGGTCGCGTCGCAGAGGGCTTTCGGCGTAAAGGTCTTGAACCTGGCTTCTGCCAGGAGCATGACGAAGATGTCGTCGCTGACGATCATACACGTAGCTGTATCGTCGGTAAATTGTTTATTGAAGCTGAAGCCGAGCCTGGAAAAGAACTTGATTGAACCGTCGAGACTCTTCACAGACAGATTGACGAAGATCTTGGTGGCCATCGTTGCTCCTCTCCAATCGGTCTCGTTGATCCTTGTGCTTTGGGGGCGTACCAGGGTCCCACATCATGGGAGCGCCTGGACTTCTACGGATAGCACGGACGGAAGGTCCCGGACGATGGGGGCCCAGTTGTCTCCAGCGTCGGCAGATGCGTAGACCTGCCCGCCGGTGGTGCCGAAGTACACGCCGCACGGGTCCAGTGAGTCCACCGCCATGGCGTCACGCAACACGTTCACGTAGCAGTTGCGTTGTGGCAGACCTTTTGTGAGCGGCTCCCACTCGTTTCCGCCTGTCCTGCTGCGGTACACACGCAGTTTCCCTTCGGGCGGGTAGTGCTCTGAGTCGCTCTTGATGGGGATAACGTAGACGGTATCTGGCTCGTGCGCGTGAACCTGTATCGGAAAGCCGAAGTCGGTCGGCAAGTTGCCGCTGACCTCGCGCCACGACTCCCCCGCGTCGTCGCTGCGCATAACGTCCCAATGTTTCTGCATGAAGAGCACGCTAGGACGGGACGGGTGCATGGCAATGCGGTGGACGCAATGGCCCACCTCCGCGTTAGGGTCGGGGATGAAGGCAGACTGAAGGCCGCGATTGACGGGCTTCCACGTTGCGCCGCCGTCATCGGTACGGAACACGCCCGCGGCGGAGATGGCGACGAAGATGCGACGCTGATTGCTTGGATCAATAAGAATGGTGTGCAGACCCAGGCCTCCGGCGCCAGGCATCCACTGCTGCCCCGAGGTGTGGCCGCGCAAGCCGGGGAGTTCCTGCCATGTCTTGCCGCCGTTGGTGGTGCGGAACATGGCGGCGTCTTCAACGCCGGCGTAGACGGTGTCAGGATCGGTAAGCGATGGCTCAAGGTGCCAGACGCGTTTGAACTCCCAGGGACGGGGCGTACCATCGTAGAAGAGGTGTGTGGTCAGTGGCTTGCCTGTCTGGGGAGACGTATCGTACACGAACTTGTTGCTTTCACCCTTGGGCATACCGTCCGGCGTGACCATGGGTTCGCCTGGGGGTGTTCCTGGCATGTACCATGTTTTCCCGCCGTCGTCCGAGCGTTGAATGATCTGTCCGAACCAGGCGGTGGTCTGCGAGGCGTACAGCCGGTTTGGTTCGGCGGGAGACGCCTTCATGTGATAGGTCTCCCACCCCGCGAAGTGTGGGCCGCTGACGTCCCATTTCTTACGTGTCCCATCCGACGTGAGAATGAATGCCCCTTTGCGGGTGCCTACCAGGACCCGAACCTTGCTCATGTACCCCTCCTTGGTTGATGATTGCCTATGGTATTCCCATTAAGGGTTTGTTTGCAAATTATGCTGTGTAAGTAAATGCCCTGTCGACCTTTTGAGGCTCCTGGGTGGCTGGGCTATTCAACATCATCGGAACATCGTAGCGATGCCAAGCCTAGGGAAAGCTACCCTGCCGCCAGTTGCTCTGCGAACTGCTCCGGCTCGGTGGCGGGCATGAGGCAGGCGTAGTTCTGGCAGACAAATGCCGAGGGCTTGTCCTCCAGCATGTACTTGTCCTCCAGCAGGGGCACGTCTTCAGCGCCGTTGGGGTTGGCGGGGTCAAAGCCGGTGAGAACTTTGTTGGGCAGGTAGCGCGAGTAGACCTCGGCCAGGAGGGCCTGGGTTGCGGGGTCTTCTCGCGGGCCGACGACGGCGATCTCTTTAGGGCTGCCGAGATAAAAGCTGAGGGCGCATAACCAGTGTGCGAAACCCAGGGGCGAGCGCGTCATGACGGTGCGCATACCACGCAGAGCGGCGGCGGCCTTGTCGTGGTACTCCTGCTTGCCGGTGAGGACGGCCAGGCGCAGCAACACGTCGGCGGCGACGGCGCCGCCGGAGGGCGTGGCGTTGTCAAAGACATCACGGGGGCGGACGATGAGTTGCTCGTGGTCGGCGCCGGTGTCGTAGAAGCACTGGTCGGACTCGCTCCAGAAGAGGGAGCATATTTGGTTCGCAAGGGCTACGGACTCCCGAAGCCAGCGGAGGTCAAAGGTGGCCTCGTGCAGGGCGAGGAGGCCGTCGGCCAGGTTGGCGTAGTCCTCCAGGTAGCCTTTGAGCTTGGCCTGGCCGTCCTTATAGGTGCGCAGGAGGCGGCCATCGGCGTTCTTCAGGTGGGCCAGAAGGAAGTCGGCGTTCTTGACGGCGGCGGCAAGATACTGGGGGCTGTTGAGGGCAGCGGCGGCCTCGGCGAAGCTGCGCAGCATCATGCCGTTCCAGGCGGTGATGACCTTTTCGTCCCTGGGCGGCGGGATACGGTGTTGCAGGCGGTGCTGGAGCAGCTTCGTGCGCGCATCGTACAGAATCTCGCCGAGGTCCTCCTGGCTGATGCCCAATGACTTCGTGACCTCGGCCACCTCTTTGGTGATGCTCAGGATGTTGCTGCCGTCAAAGTTGCCCTCGTAGGTCATGCCGTAGAAGCGGCAGAAGACCTCGGTGGCGCGCTTGTCGCCCAGGACGGCCTGCACCTGGCCGGGCGTCCAGACGTAGTACTTGCCCTCTTCGCCTTCGCTATCGGCGTCCTGGGTGGAGTAGAAGCCGCCCTCGGGGGAGGTCATCTCGCGCAGGACGTAGTCCAAGGTCTCCTCGGCGATGCGGCGGTAGGCGTCGCTATCGGTCAGCAGGTGGGCGTGGAGGTAGATGCGGCTGAGGAGGGCGTTGTCGTACAGCATCTTCTCAAAGTGGGGGACGAGCCACATGGGGTCGGTGGAGTAGCGATGGAAGCCGCCGCCGAGCTGGTCGTAGACGCCGCCACGGGCCATCTTCTCCAGGGCGTGGTCCGGCAGGGAGAGGGCTTCCGGGTCTTTGAAGGCCAGGAAGTAGCGCAGGAGGTACTCCAGCGCCATAGGCTGGGGGAACTTGGGGGCCTGGCCGAAGCCGCCGTACTCCTTGTCGTACTCGCGGCGGAGGTTGTTGAAAGCGCGGCGCAGGACCTCGGAGGATAAGGGTTCCGTTGTCGGGGCGGTAGCGACACCGCTCTTGACGTGGTCGGCAAGCTGGGCGGCGGACTTGAGCACTTCGTCGCGGCGGTTGCGGTAGGCTTCGGCGACGGCCTGGAGCACGCGGGGGAAGGCGGGCATGCCCTGGCGATCTTCGGGCGGGAAGTAAGTGCCGCCGAAGAAGGGCTGGGCGTCCGGAGTGAGGAAGACGGTCATGGGCCAGCCGCCGCGGCCGGTCTGGGCCATGACGGCCTGCATGTAGACGGCGTCCACGTCGGGGCGCTCCTCGCGGTCTACCTTCATGCAGACGAAGTCCTCGTTCATCTGCTTGGCGATGGCTTCGTTCTCAAAGGACTCGCGCTCCATGACGTGGCACCAGTGGCAGGCGGAGTAGCCGACGCTGAGGAGCAGGGGCTTGTCTTCCGCCTTGGCGCGGGCGAAGGCTTCCGGCCCCCAGGGATACCAGTCCACGGGGTTGTTGGCGTGCTGCTGGAGGTAGGGGCTGGTCTCGTGGATGAGGCGGTTGGGCATGTGGGACGTCCTTTGGGGCAGGCGGTGCGTAGCTGGCGAATGCTATTGTCGCATGGGGGCGCGGGACGGGCAATCGGGCAAGCAGGGAGACCGACCTCACCCTCTCGGTCTCCCTCTCCTAAAGGGAGAGGGAGAAGGTACGGGAGACGGGCGCGACGACCGCGCCCCCTACAGGCATGTTTGGCTGGGCGCGCGTCACGGCTGGCTGAGGCAGATGGGCTGTTGAGCCGCTTGGGGATTCGTTTTCCGTGCGTGCGAGGGGTCTTTTTCAGATAGGGTTGCAAGCTGGGATTCGTCTTATTTTTTGGAAGAAACGAATCGCTGGCGGGCTGGCGGAGCGATTGTGGGGGACACGCGACCACAGCAGCGATGGTAGCAGGGATGGGGAAAGGGCGGGTGGCGGGAGGGAGTCGTAAAGAATCCAGCATGGCTTAGCATGCTGTTGCTCCTCCGGTTACATTCAATAATAAACGAAAACTATAGCCGTAGGATTTGTTCAGATGTGGTCGCTTATTAGAAACCTGTTAGGCCGCTAAGCTCCTTAGCTGCGGCTTGCTTAGCTTTGACACGATTCTTCGAGGTGCCAGCGGCTTTCCGGTCACTGAAGGTTTGAACTACCCGATGAAGGGCCAATTCTGCCAGGACAGACGCGCGATCATTTCCGGAAGGGTTGGCAACGCGCTCTTCGGCAAGCGCCGCATAATTTGCACTTATGTCTATCCCGTAATAACTGCAATCTAACAATTTAGCAGCCAGGAGAGTTGTTCCGATGCCAGCGTAGGGGTCTACTACCAGGCCTTGCTTACCATCCAAAATGGAGTAGATACACCTGGTAGGCAACTCCAAAGGGAAGGGATTTGGGTGCCGCGGGTCGCTATCTGGCCGCATATCCCAAATGGATGTGAGAAGTGCGTGCCGAGAGGCGAGTTCTTCACCTATAAGATCGCCTGAGAAACGTGGTTTTTGTAGCCAATAGATTCGCTCCTCTACTTGCCAAAAGCGCCATCCTCGCATGTTTCCAGCAATATGCCGGTGCCAGACAATCTCTTGCCGCAACGTCCATTTTGTTTGTGCCAACCACTGATAAGGGTGAAGCAGTTTACCGCGCTCCCATCTAATTTTGTGGTTGTAAAAGAAGGAGCCACCTGGTTTGGTGGCGCGATACAATTCATCCAAAACGACGATCTGTTCAGCCTGGTATTCATCCTCACTTTTTTGGTCACAAGCTTCGTCATACAAGACGTTTTCAACAAGCCATCCTTGGTGCTTTTCCCCTTTGTTATACGGGGGAGAAGTCACGCCGACATCAAAAGTGCTGTCTGGTACAGCGCGTAGGATTTCCAAGGTGTCTCCAACTACGATGCTGTTAGGTTTCATCAAGACACCCTTCATGTTTGCAGGAATGCATACAGATCTCGGGTAAAATACTGTGGCAACTGGGCTATTTTAGGCCCTACATAGACCCGCTTAAGGCCTGTGCAGCGCCGATAGTGAGTGAAGCTAAAGCCAGCGCTACGCAGGTATTCACCAGCCAGTCTTGTTCCTGATGGGAATCTGTGCTCCAGTTGTCTCTTGAGTTCTGGTGCGATGCAATTAAACGGGAAATCAAAGATATACATCAACTCTCCATCAATAAAGCCAGAGACTACCATTTGCGGATTCTCAGCCATGTCCTTTTCTAGTCGGGTAAAGGTGTAATCAGAGAAATTGCCGTTACCGTTAAGCTTGTCCTTGCTTCCTGTCCTTACGTTCACCGGTTTGGCTTCAGCCATGACGTCTCCGCGCTTACCATCATAGCCCAACTTGGCGTCAACGATCTCATAACCCGCGCGAATCAAGCTTACCCGTTCTCGGAGGGTAGAAGAGTTCCTGTCATTGGCATATTGACGAAGCAGGCCCACAAATGCAGTCCCTACTTCATCATGGGACATCTCATGGACAAGGCGCTCAAAGTGACTCTGGTTTGTAAAATAGGCATCCAGGAGCCTATCCATCAGGCGCTGTTCTATGGCTAGCCTCCCCAATGACTTGATCGCCCAAAGTTTACACTTAGAATAACCGTTCGTCCACTATTACGTGACTGTTTTCCATGCTTCAACTGATGAGATCCCCCGTCTGTCCACAAGCGGGCCTTTTGTTGGCGGCGAGGCGGTCGCAGGGCTCGTGGGTTATGGGAGCAGGCCCAAGCTCCGCCGGAGCGCTTCATCAACCTCCAGCATCTTCTCTGGAGGTAGGCTGCCAGCGGGAGAGCCGAGGCTGGACTGATCAACGGTATCCAATTGCTCGCATAAGACAGTACCGCCAAGACGTAGGCCGCTCTCCTGAGCCGTGAATGACACGTGGAATGGGTAACGTCTGCTGCGCGGTTGAGAGGTAATGGCCGCGATCAGTGTGGTTGTGCTAAAACGGTTACCGAGGTCGTTCTGGACGATAAGCGCTGGGCGACGGCCCGTCTGTTCTGAGCCGGTCGCGGGTGGTAGGTCCACCCAATAAATCTCGCCTCTTCTAACCATTGGACGGCTCGTCCCAGCTTGTGTTTTTCCGAAGGTTTTCTATGACAAGTGGGAACGCCTCTTGGGCTAGCCTGCGGTCTTCTTCGGCCATCGCCTTGTAGCCCTCTATCATCAGCGCTTCAATGCGCTCTCTTTCTGCCTTTTTAATGAGCTGGGCGATGACGTTGCTGCGGCTGACGGCGCGCTCTTTGGCAAGCCGGTCCGCTACTTCTAGTAACTCTTTGGGCAGGCTGATAGTGATCTTGGCGACTCTGGTTGCAACCATGGCACACCTCCATGCACACTGTACCATACCAATGGTATGACCGGCCATACTGCCGAGGCGTATCTGAGGGGATGGAGTTACGCTCTGTACCCGTGTCCATCGGCAGGCCCGGCTGTTTGGTGACGGCCACGAGAAGCTGGTCACAGCAGTCGCGGCTATCCCATGCGGCGGATGCCAGGCACGAACAGGAAATAGAAGATGGCTACAGGCGTTAGGAGGAGTGTTGCGCCGCCAACGGACCACTGGATGCCGATGGCGTCGGCAAGGACGGCTACGCCGCGTCCATTTGTCACCCGGATGCCGCACCAGAAGGCGCGGTCATCCAGACGAAACACAGAAAGGCTTGTTCCAGTACGCTGCTGCGCTTCCAAACCTTCCGCCCCTGCTCTACAATGGCCGTAGCGTACCCTTCCGTAGGTTCTTCCCATGCCCACCATAAACGAACGCTACTACCAGCTTCACCCCAAGTCCCTTGCCCTGCACCAGCGGGCCAGGGACCTCTTCCCCGACGGCGTCACCCATGACGTCCGCTACGCCACGCCCTTCCCCATCTACGCCACCCACGGCATGGGCCCGAGGAAGTGGGACGTGGATGGCAACGAGTACGTTGACTACGTCATGGGCCACGGCGCGCTGCTTCTCGGCCACAGCCACCCGGCCATCGTAGCAGCGGTAGCGTATCAGGTGGGCCGGGGGACGCACCTGGGGGCCTCCCACGAGACAGAGATCCGTTGGGCCGAATGGGTAAGGAAGCTCATCCCCAGCGCCCAGAAGGTGCGCTTCACCAGCTCCGGCACGGAGTCCACCCTCATGGCCATGCGGCTGGCCCGGGCCTACACCGGCAAGTCCAAGATCATGCGGTTCCGAGAGCACTTCCACGGCTGGCAGGACTACGCCGCCGTTAGCCCGCATGACCTTGCCCCCGGCATCCCGGCAGCCCTTATGGGCACGGTGGTAGTGCTGGAGCCAAACAACATCCGCCTCGTGGAAGAGACGCTCCGCGCCGACAAGGACATCGCCGCCATCATCCTGGAGCCTACCGGCGCGCACATGGGCCTGCTGCCGGTCTACCCCTCCTTCCTTGGCGAGCTTCGGGAAGCGGCGACTCGCCACGGCGTGGTGCTGATCTTTGACGAGGTCGTCACCGGCTTTCGCACCTCGCCCGGCGGCGCGCAGGCCCGCTACGGCGTTACCCCAGACCTGACCACCCTCGCCAAGATCCTGGGCGGCGGCTTGCCCGCAGGCGCGGTAGCAGGCAAGGCAGACATCCTGGACATGATCCAGCACCGGGGCAATGCCTCTGGGAACGCTGAGCGCAGGGTCTCCCACCCAGGCACCTTCAACGCTAACCCCTTGTCCGCTGCTGCCGGCGCAACCGCCCTGGAGCTGGTTGCCACCAGCGATGTCAATGCCCGCGCCGAAGCCGCGGCCCAGCTGCTAAAGGACGGCCTGAACGACCTGCTGGCCCGCATGGAGGTCCCCGGCTGCGCCAGCGGCGTAGGGGCGCTGGTCAGCCTCACGCTCGGCACACCCCACGAATGCGACGGCGGCGTCTGCAAGCTCTCCCACCAACAGATTGAAGCCGCCGTATCCCCGCTTCAGGCCGCTGCGTTGAAGCGCAGCCTCCAGAACGCAGGGGTGGACCCCATGAGCGGGCGCGGCCTTATCCTTTCCGCCACGCACCGCAAAGACGACGTTGATTTCACCCTCGGAGCTTTTGAAGAAGCATTGACCGCCGTCCGGCGCGAAGGAATGCTTTAGGGCAGAAGCGTTTGCTCCTGGAAGCAAGGAAAACCTCAGGCCAAGGAATCTCATGCCAATTACGGTCATCCCCGCCTATCGCGTCGTCCGTAAGTTTGTCCGGGATGTGCAAGACATGCCCGCTGACGCCGCCCTGGACTCCCTGTGGGCGAACCTACGCACTTACACCCAACACCTGCTGGGCCAGACCGACGCGGCCTTCGCCGACATGGGCCAGCGCATGGCGGTCTCCCAGATCGGCGACCCTGACCTCGACGATCTGACACAAGCCATTGACATCCTGGAAGCTGAAAACACGAAAGAGCAGGCAGAGGCTACCCTTCAGCGGTGCGCCCAGGCGCTCCCACGCCCGGACCTGTCCACCCGCGTCGTGCTTCTACCCGGGGACGGCCAAAGCTCGGTGATGGCGTCACAGTGGCATGGCGTGGTGGGCGTCAGCCTTGGTCCACAAGTAACCCTGGTCTTCCTCTGGCCCACCGGGGACTGGCGGCAGTGGTTGGAGTACACCCTGTGCCACGAATACGCCCACCTGGTGCGCAATCTGCTCCTGCCGCGACGCATGACGGGCGGCAGGCTGGTCTACCAGAAGAGCCAGGAGCCGGAGACTCTCCTGGACGCCATGCTGGCCGAGGGCATTGCCGATGCCTTTGCTATGGAGCTTTGTCCCGGCATGAGGCCCGCCTACCTCAACGCCCTTTCGTGCGAAGACGAAGCCCAGGTGTGGCCCAAAGTGCGCCGCCGTCTGGCCGTCTCGGACACCTCCGAGATCCGGCGGTTCCTGTACGGAGACAACGACCGCCTGCCCGCGTGGACCGGCTACGCCTTGGGGTACCGCATGGCAGGACAGTATCTGGCGGGCCATCCGTCCGTCCGTCCCGCCGCCCTCACTGGACTGCCGGCGAAAGCCATTTTTGAAGCTGGCCCCTATGTGCCGTCAGCTATGCCATCGCACTCGTAGGGGCAGACCAGCGTGTCTGCCTCGCCTCCAAGATTGGGCGAACACATCGGTTCGCCCCTACAACAAACGGCGAATACATTCCCCCAGGGGCGTAGCGTGTACGCCCGGAGATAGTCATACGTATGAACTGTCCTCGCTGTAACGCAACAAATCCGGAGGGTGCAGCGTTCTGCGCCAATTGCGGCAAGGCGCTGGAACCTGGCAAAGAGCCGAATCCAGGGGCGCAGCCTTTTGAAGGCGTCTCCTTCCCATCTCCTCCACCTCCGCCAGATCCCGACGCTATCCTACCGAGCACCTTGGGACAGCTTATCCGCTACACCTTCGGCGTGTACCAGCGCACCTTCATTACCATAGTCAGCATTACGCTCGTGGCCCAAGTCCCCATCCTCATTGCTTCGTTACTGAGCAACGTCACCGCCATAATTATCCTCTCCATCGTGGGCATCTTCTCCGGCCTTGTGGCCAGCGGCGCCGTAGCCTTTGCCGTAGCCCAGTTTTACGTGGGGCGTGTCCCCAGCGCCTTGGGTTGCTTCACCGGGGCAATGAACAACGGCACGTCGCTTCTTGCTAACGGCTTTATGTTTGGGAGTGCGTTGTTTCTCTGCGTGTTTCTGATTGCGTTGCCCATAGGCATTCCCTCACTCAGCCTGGTGCTTGGGACGGTCTTGCTCGTCTTCGTCGCCGTGTCCTGGTTCTTCTATGTCCAAGCCGTCGTCATAGAAAGCCGCGGCCCCGTGGCCGCCCTCGCCCGTAGCTGGCAACTGGTCCGTGAAGACTGGTGGAAGGTCTTCATAGTCGGCCTCGTCTTCCTGCTCATTATCGGGGGCCTCGCTGTTGCCCTATCACTCCCCGGCTGGGCCCTATTATCCTCGCACCCTGCGCTAGGTAACTTCCTTATCTCTCTTGCCGGGGTGTTCATCGCCCCCATCGTCTACATTGGATCAACCCTGGTCTATTTTGACCTCCGTGCACGCAAAGAGGGCCTCACCCTGAGCCGTCTGGCCTCGGACATAGACTTCGTTCCCGCCCCTCCGCCGACGGAAGGCCCCGGCAGACCCCTTTAGGGCGGCTTTCGCCAAATGAAAGAGGGGTACACCCGTTGCATTGCGTAGGGGGCGCGATAACCGCGCCCCCTACGTGTTTGGCCATTACGAGATACGCCCGACAAGGGTATTGTTTGCTTGAGGGTGCGGTGGCGTCTAAGGCAAACAGAACCCCCCTGGACGTCCCCTTGTATCTTGAGTCCCCTTGCAATCGGGACGAAAGAGAAAGAGGTCGGGTTGGTAGGGGCGCAAGGCTTGCGCCCCGCCGTTTCTCTCCCACGCTGCCCCCTTCCCTTGAGGGAAGGAGGCAGGGGTTAGGTCTCGTCCCTCATCACTTTGCCGGCACAATAGGCAGCACAACGTGGGAGGGATACATGGCGCTGTGATACACCGAGTTTTCCGCCACGATGCGCATACGCTCGCGCCCCAGGGGTTCGCCGGTGTTGGGGTTCACGTCAAAGCGGGGGAAGTTGCTGCTGGATATGTCCAGGCGGATGCAATGCCCCTTCTTGAACAGGTTGCCCGTGGGGTACAGCGGGAAACTGATCTTGTACACCTGTCCGGGCTTCATCAGTTCCGGCTTCTCCCAGGAGTCCCGGTAGCGCACCCGTAAGATGCTGTCCGTCAGGTTCATCTGGAAGCCGTCCACATAGTCCGGGTTAGGCGGATAGCAGTCAATGAGCTTGGCGGTGAAATCCGTATCCACGGCGGACGAGGAGATCCATAGGTTCACCACCACAGGCCCCGTGACCTCCATGTCTTCCGACAGGGGCGGCGTCTGGAACACGCAGATGTCCGGGCGCGACTCCAGAGGCAGGTACGGAGCCTTGCAGGCGTAGAAGTCAGGGCGTTCCTTCTGGTGGAAAGCCCCTGCCAGTGTGTTGAGGCCGGAAAAGTTGCCCCCCAGGGTAGGCGCCGGATTGCTGGGGTCGTACTGATAGGTCGTCGCAGCTTCGCCGCCCGCAGGCGCTTCCGGGCTGAGCGCGCCGTCGCTGTGCAGGTAGTAGGGTGTAAACTTCGTGCGGGCCAAGGGCCATTCGTTTTCGTACCGCCATTGGCCGCCGTGGTTCATGCGGCTCTTGCTGTTCCGCCGGCCGTCACCGCCGCCCATGATGAACAGCAGGATATTCGGCTGCTCCTTGATCCCCGTCTGCAACCCCTTCAACCATGTGTCAAACCACATGGTCCGAAAGTCGTTCCAGTCCTCTGCCAGATTGCCGTCCAGGCACGCTGTCGGCCCAAAGTCTACGTCCCCAGAATACGTCAGCGACCGCTGCCCGTGCGTCCACGGCCCCATGAGCAGCCGGACAGGCCCCTTCTTGAGTTTGGAGAGGCCAATGTAGTTCTCAAAGGTGGTACGCGTGTAGGAGTCGTACCAGCCGCCCATGTGGAGCTGCGGGATGTCCGACCACTGTTCGTAGAACAGCTCGCCTGCCACCCCGGGCTGCTTCCAGTACTCGTCGTAGTCCCCTCTGCTCCACTGCTCCAGAATGTAGTCCTCATAGTCGGGAGTCCACTTTAGTGGAGAATGCCCCTTGCGCCAGGGGAGCCGTTGCAGCCACTCGTCCGCAGTAACGCTCTCCAGGTACTTGGCGACCACAGGATTTTCCAGGGCCTCTTTGCTCACCTTGGCCTGACTGATGGCCCAACCAAGCTGCCGCAGCTCGTAGGCTCCGTTGTGGCGGGCGGAGCTCATGTAGGCGTTGGAAAACGCGCCGCAGTCCACTACCATGGTGGAGAGGTTCGGCGGGTTCATGGCCGCCATGGCTCCTTGCGTGTGCGCTCCGTAGGACGTGCCGAAGGTCCCCGTCGTGCCCATGGACCAGGGCTGCCTTGCGATCCACTGGACGCAATCGTAGCCGTCGTTGGCGTCGGAAACGTACTTGGCGAACTGGCCTTCGGACTTGTAACGACCCCGGTTGTCCTGCATCACCACCGCATAGCCGCGTTCGCAGAAGTAGCGTGCTTCATCGGACATGCGGTCCGCTTCCTTGTTGTAGGGAGTGCGTTGGAGCAGCACTGGAAACGGCCGTTGCAATGCCCGCCCGTTGAGCGCCGGGCGATACACGTCCGTCGCCAGCCGCACGCCGTCCCGCATTTCCACCATAATGTCCTTCTCTACTACTACCTCGTAGGAAGGCTCGGACCTCACCTTTGAGTACTGCATGGCCGCCTCCTTGTTTGACCTACCGCTTCGTCGCCACTGGTGCGCGAGCCTTGGGCTTCACCGGCGCAGACTTGACCTGCCCCAGGAAATCCAGGATATGGTTCGCCTGCACGTCTCGCATGTTGCTCCAACCGTGGTCGGCCTTTTCTTGGATGACGAGCTTGGCGTCGGGCTTGAGCTTGACCGTCTCAAAGGCGTCCTTGGCCGCATCTCGCAGGCGCGGATGCGTCTCCAAGGTGCCGGCCATGAGCAGCAGAGGGCAGCGAACGTTCACCGTGTAGCGCAGCAGGTTGTACCGCTCCGCCGGGCCGTGCTTGTCCACATAGCTGCGGGCGCTATAGAACGCGGGGTTGGGGAAGCTCGCCGGGATCAGCTCGTCGGCCCGGCCCGCCTCCACTAATGCCTTCGCCTTTTCGTGAAAGCCTCTATACTCCTCTCCCGCTTCGCAGGCCAGGAAATAGGCATGAGAAAGCCGGACGGGAGAGCAAGAGATAACAGCGGCTACACGAGGGTCTTGTTGGAAGGCCTGATAGTACAGCACCTTCACCGCGCCCATGCTGTGCCCGTAAATGGCGATGCGCCGGTAGCTCCGTCGTTGCAGCCAGTTGATTCCAGCCTCTACGTCCAGCCTGCAACGGTCCAATATTTCATGGGCGTTGCCCATGGGACGGTCAGGGCCGCCGTAGACCACGTCATGGCCCGTATTGTTGAGGATGGCGGTGGGATACCCCGCCTGGCGGAACCGCTCGGCCACGTCGGTGAGGTTGGGGCTGTAGAAATTGCCGCCGGTGCCATGCACCATCAGGACGGCGTCTACAGTCCTACCCGCCAGGCCGCCTTCGCGCGGCGCAAAGAAAACGCCGTCCAGGGCAATGTCATCAGTGGTGTTCGTCCGGAATAGGTCAACCAGCATGGCGCACCTCCCGATCAGTAATGGAAGTCGCCGCCATTGTACGGGCGAACCATAAATGCCGCAAGGACTCCACAGAGCGAGTACAAGGTCTTTCGGTGTTCATGTGTCTGTGGTGAAAAGTCTGTCACGATTGCCTAACAGGGTGTGGCATCAAGCCCTCCCGCCATCAGGCGGGCGTTATGTCATACTGAGTGCGTGAGTCCCGATTCCATCGGGGCGAACGCAGCGAATCCCGACCTGTCGAGACTGGCCTGTGACCATGAGCAAAGGTCTTCTGCGAAAGGCCCATGCTAAATTGGCAGAGCAGTCCCGATAGCATCGGGATTCATGATGTTCCGATTATCATCGGAACTCATTCAGAATGACAAGAGCGGCGGGTCATGTGTCAACCGTTACTTCGCCAAGTCTTAACGCCGAAAGACCACGAGGCTGCCGGCTAACTGCGTTGCGAAAGCCTCCAGCCAAGAGGAGGCTTCAGGGGATACTGTTGGAGACGGGCGAGGAGACCTCGCCCTTACCCCGCGATGAGCTTACGACGGTTTGCAAAGGGGTCAGGGTTGGCAACACCAGCTTCATCGGGGTACAACGAGTACAGGAGGTGCATAAACGCATCCACCACAGCCCCGTGGCTTGCAGCCTTGCGCACCATGGCCGAAGTGGGCAGCACCACGTCATGCCCTTCACGGAGAGGGACCGTGGCAAGCGTCTCCTGCTCCAGCTCTGTAAGGATGGAGTTGTACGGCAGGAAAGAAATGCCCAAGCCCCGTTCAATCATGCGTTTTGTCGCTTCAATACTATCCAGGTCCATCTGCACGTTTGGCACGATGCCGGCCTCTCGCACCACCTTGTTGATGAGGACGAAATAGCTGGAGTCCTTGTCGTACAGGATAAGCGGCTCGTGCGCCACGTCGTAGATGCTGGCGAATCCTGCTTTTGCAAAACCGTGGCTCGGGTGGGTGACCAGGACCACGTGCTCGTTGTACAGGTGGCGGCTTTCTATGTCCTGGTGCACCATGGTGCGCGTGAGGCCCACCTGCACCTCTTCGGACAACACCATCTCCAACACTTCCGACGAACGTCCCGTCTTGATCGCCACGTCTACCCCGGGATGCGTGCGGTGAAACGTCTCCAGAATGCGGGGCAGGACGTAGGCGCTTATGGCGCGTGCGGAGCCAATGCGCAGCTTGCCGGTAGACTCATGGTGCGTGGAGTCCACGGCGTCCATAGCATCCCGCAGCGCTTCCAGCGCCCGTTCCACATAGGGCAAAAAGGCCCGGCCCGCCTCGGTAAGGCGCACGCCCCGGCCCATGCGCTGGAACAGCGGCTCGCCGATCTCCCGCTCCAAAGCAAGGATGCGCGCGCTCAAGGACGGCTGCGTCAGCTCCAGCGCTTCCGCTGCGCGGCTGAAGCTGTGATGCTGTACGACCTGGAGGAAAGCCTCTAGCTGTCCGATTTCCATAGGACCTCGCAGAGCCATAGAAATTCACTATGCCTATTATAGGGCAAAATGACGATTCCGTTATACGCCCCACTCGGAGCAGATTCAAGGTCTTTCGGTTCTCCCAGCGCCTCTGGGAGAGGAGAAACGTCGTATAGGCTGATGGTGACTTTTGCGACTTTGGTTGCGACCATGGGGTACCTCCACGTAGGGTTTGTCATGCCTCTAGCATGACCGGCTCTACCCCTGACACGTTGAAGGAACAGAGTCTACCATCTGTATCCCCTGTTCGCCCGACGGTTCCTCCTGCTTGGCGGCGGGGACGGCGGGGACGGCGAGGTGTTCGTAGTAGTGGCGGCTATCCCATGCGGCGGATGCCGGGCAGGAACAGGAAGTAGAAGATGGCTACGGGCACCAGCAGGAGGGCTGCACCGCCAACGGACCATTGAATGCCAACCACATCGGCGAAGATGGCGACGGCGAAGGAACTGAAGCTGCTGAGTCCGAACTCCATCATGTAGATGCTCATGACCCTGCCCCGGTGTGCATCGTCCACCGCTTCCTGTACCAACGAGCCGCTTAGGGCCATACGCGCGGACTGGGCGAACCCAACGCCGATCATGAACAGCAAGGCCAGGGCAAAGGAGCTAGTGAAGGAGTACAGGGCCAGGAATGCGCCGGTGCCCAGGATGCTCCAGAGGAAGGCACTGCCGCGCTTGCCCCTTACCATAGACGCCACCAGCAAGGAGCCCACGAGGGCGCCGATGCCGGAGATGCTGGTGAGGAGGCCCAGACGGAAGCTGGACTTGGTGAGGAGTTCCGGCACGCCTCCCAGGAGCGGGATGTTGGCCACCCAGGCATACCCTCCGGCTCCCACTACCTGAATGTCCTTGGCAAAGGCTGGCATCAAGGACATGTAAGGCATGGAGAAGAGGACGCTGATAAGGGTGAGCAGGAGGAGGCCCATGAGTACGGTGTGGTCGCGGACATACGCCAGTCCGTCGCGCATTTCTTTGAGTGTGTTGCGTTTGCCCAAGGACATGGTCCCGGTGGAGCGCAGGAACGCCGCCAAAACACCACCGATTACCTCCAACGTGCCAATAGCAAAAAATACGACTCCGACGCCGAAGACGGCGATGAGCAGGCCGGCAAGTCCGGGAGCCAGCAAACGGTTGAGGTTCATGCCCGCGTTATTCAGGGCAACCGCGTTCATCAGCCGGGCCGAGCCGACGATTTCGGGAATGATAGCCTGCCGGGACGGCATCATGAGACCACTGACGATGCCCTGGAAGACGGAGGTGACGATGAGGAACGTTACCCCCGTCCCTTTGTCCATGTCTACAATGCCGAAGACTATGCCCAGTGCCGTGGCGAAGGCAATGGCGGCCAGGGCCCACTGGCCGTCCCGCAGGAGACGCTTTTTCTGCACACGGTCCGCCAAGACGCCCCCGTAGAGGGAGAGGCCCAGCATGGGGACGGCGTTGGCCAACCCCATGACCCCCAGCATGGTGTAGGAATTGGTAAGCTCATAGATAAGCCATGCCCGGGCCACCATCTGCATGTTCATGGCGGCCATCTGGGACATGATGGCCGACCAGAAGAGGCGGTATTGGGGGATCTGGAAGGAGTCAAAGGTGCGTGATCCCCAACCGGTGGGTTGCTCTGCCAGGGGAGGCGTTACTGTCGCGGGGCGATTGCTCATCATGGTTGCCTGCAAAGGGATGCGCTGATGCTGAAGGGCCTTGTGCGGAGGAACTGGGCGTTATTGTAACGTGAAGGGGATGCGTCCACAAGGACGCGGGGCAGAGAGCGCGTGGGGACGGCGGCATTCGGACATAGAGCATAGAGCATAGGACAGAGAGCACGGAGACGTGGGCAGGCGGGCGAAGGGTTGCCCTGCGAGAAGGGCCACGCTTCTGGAGTTTGGAGGATGCGCGGGTGGCCGCTTGAGCGAAGACTAGCTTGACGGATTGATGGGAATCCATGCCACATAGAGACTCAGGGTCTTTCGGTTCTCCCAGGACAGCGGGTAAAACGTGGTGGGCGCGGTTTCTGCGCCCACGTTCGGCTGCCCACGGTGTAGATGCCGTAATGGTCGTCAAGAGGAAGAAGGGAGGGAAAGGACAAAAGGGGTCCCCCGTTTGAGGATGGCGAAGCAGAGATGCAGGAGCTTGTTCATAGCAGCCATAACCCGTACCTTTCCCAG
>Ga0209514_10003200_pt1 | contig 23877 bp, 17 predicted proteins | sample Subgrocontami58m_FD_187452 | JGI IMG/M metagenome (GOLD analysis project Ga0209514, IMG submission 187452) | Subsurface groundwater microbial communities from S. Glens Falls, New York, USA - GMW37 contaminated, 5.8 m (SPAdes) (version 3) | ecosystem: Environmental > Aquatic > Deep subsurface >...
CGGCCCGTCGCCTCGAGGCGGGCGACGCCGCGCACGCGGAGCTGGCGATGCTGTCGCGGGAGGCGCACACGGCCGCGCGGGAGGGTGCCGATCCCGCGCCGCTCGAGGAGCGGATGGACGCGCTGGCCGCGGGAATCTGGGGGATCTCCGCCGCGGAGCTCGCGGCGATCCGGCTCGAGCTGCGGGGGTGACGGGACTCAGCGGCGCCGCTTGTTGCCCCGGCTCCAGCTCGGCTCCATGAGCTCGGAGCTCCAGTCGCCCCACGCCTCCGCCAGTTCGGCGGCGATCTCCGGCTGCTCCTCGAAGAGGTCCTCGGTCTCTCCGGGGTCGCTCGCGAGGTCGAACAGTTGGGCTTCGCCGCCGCGCGGCATCACCAGCTTCCAATCCCCCTGGCGGATCGCCGCCTGCTCGCCGAAGCGCCAGTACAGGCGCTCGTGCGGCCGGGCGTCATTCCCGCCGCTGAGATGGGGGAGGAGATCGACGCCGTCCAGCCGGTCGGCTTTCTCGGCCGCGGCCCCGACGGCCGCGAGGACCGTGGGGACCACGTCGAGCGAGATCACCGGCCGGTCGTCGACTTTCCCGCCGGGGATCTTCGTGGGCCAGCGGACGAAGAACGGAACCCGGATGCCGCCCTCCCATACGGTGGCCTTGGTCCCGCGCAGGATCCCATTCGACGAGGTCGTCGACGGGGTCGGGCCGCCGTTGTCGGCGAGGAAGATCACCAGCGTGTTTTCGCTCAAGCCGTTCTTCTCGAGCGCCGCGAGGACGCGGCCGACGGAATCGTCCAGCGCGGAGAGCATCGCGGCGAAGGTCTGCCGCCGCGGGTCGTCGATGTCGGGGAAGCGCTCGAGCGCCTCGGTCGGCGCTTGCATCGGCGAGTGGACCGCGTTGAACGGGACGTAGAGGAAGAAGGGCTCGTCCCGGTGGCGCGCCACGAACTGGGCGGCCTCGCGGCCGAGCGCGTCGGTCAGGTACCGCTCCTCGTCGACCGGTTCGGTGCCGCGCAGGATCGAGCCCCCGGCCTTGCCTCCCGCGCGTGCCGCGAAATAGGAGTGGGCGCCGCCGAGGAAGCCGAGGAACTCGTCGAAGCCGCGCTCGGTCGGGCGCAGACCCTCTTCGTAGCCCAGGTGCCACTTGCCGAACATGCCGGTGGCGTAGCCGCGCTCGCGGAGCCGCTCGGCCAACGTTTTTTGGTCGCGCGGCAGACCGAACTTGCCCGAGGCGGTGCCCTGGGGGCCCGGATTGTTCTCGAACCCGAAGCGCTGCTGGTAGCGGCCGGTCAGGAGGCCGGCGCGCGTCGGCGCACACACTGGGCAGGTCACGTAGGCCTGGGTGAAGCGCACGCCGCTCTGAGCCAGAGCGTCGAGATGGGGGGTGGGAATGTCCTTCCCGCCCTGGACGCCGAGCTCGCCCCAGCCGAGATCGTCGGCCAGGAGCAGGACGATGTTGGGCGGCCGGGATTCGGGTGGGTCCGCGGATGCCAGCGCTGCGGGGAGAAGGAAGCACAGGACGGCAAGCAGGGACGAGCGCATGTCGGCACCTCAGGGCGGCGCGGCCGCAGAAACCGGGATCCACCGGCGGCCACTCTGGGGATTCGCGCGGCGGGGTTCTGAACCCCGGGCGCAGCGGAAGGTTTCGCGAGCGGGTATCCGCTTTCTTCCGGGAGCGAGCGACCGCGACGCGGGGGTGCGCGAGGCGAGGGTCGCCGGTCCGGCGGGGACCCGGTTCGCTCGGCCCGGAGCCTATCCGCCGTCCACGCCCCCTGAGATCGCCTGGACGAATGAGATCTCGTCGCCTGCGGCCAGGGGGACGTCGAGCGACTTCAGCTCCCGGGTGTTACGGTCGTTGTGGAAGCAGAGCACGTGTACGCGAAATCCCCCAGAATCCTCGCAGAGGTGGAAGCGCAGCGCGGGCACCTTGCCGTACAGTTCCTCGAGCGCCTCGGCCAGGGTAGCGGCCTCGACCCGCACGCGCGCCGAACCCGCGACTACCTGGAGCATTCCGGGCAGGAGGATGGAGGCTTCGACGCGTCGGGCCATGGCGCTCCGCCTTTCCGGTTGCGATCTGCCGCGCTCCGGGGAGTCGGGCGCGGCTCCCCGTGCCGGGTCCCGCGTCGCGCTCGCGGCCTGGCAAATATTACGCCCCACGTTACACACCGGCAACATCGTCACACTTTCGACGATCTTGCGAGGAATCACACCTTCTGCCGTTGGACAATCCGTGCAATCTGGACAATCCGCGTAATCCGTAGTTCCGTCGGTTGCGGCGGAGGCCGCGCTGGGCAACCCACCGGATCAAGCTTGAAGGGCCACTACACCACGGCGGCGCTTACGGACAGAATGGGCGGCAGGTACAAGGCGAGCGCGCGCCAGGACCGGCCGGCATCGGCGCTGTGGAAGAGCTGGCCGGTGCCGGTGCCCACGTAGACGCCGCAGGGCGAGAGCGGATCGGACGACATCCCTTCGCGCAGCACGTTCAGGTATGCACCCTTCCCGGGGAGCCCGCTGGTCAGGGCCTTCCAGCCCTTCTTTCCGCCGTTCCAGCGGTACACGCAGAAGGCTCCCGAAGTGGCGCGGAAGGCATACTGCCCGGGAACGAGCGGGACGACGAAGCAGGTGTCGGCGTCGTTCCGGTCGAGGGCGAGGCCGAAGCCGTAGTCCTGGGGGAGGCCCTCGTGGATGGCATACCATGTGTCGCCATGGTCGTCGCTGCGGTAGACGCCGACATGGTTTTGCTGATACAGGCGACCCGGCGCCGCCGGGTGCAGGAGCAGCTTGTGCACTCAGGTGCCGACGCGGTCGTCCTTGGGCGCGCCGACGTACTTTGCGACCGCGCGGTTGATCGGGTTCCAGGTCTTCCCGCCGTCATCCGTTCGGAAGGCGCCTGCCGCCGAGATCGCAACGTACATGCGGCGGCGGTCGACGGGGTCGAGCTGGATCGAGTGCAGGCACATGCCCCCGAAGCCCGGCTGCCAATGCTTCCGCGTCGGGTGGTCGTTCAATCCCGGCACCGGCTCCCAGGTCTTGCCGGCATCTTCGCTGCGGAACAGGCCCGCGGGCGCGGTCCCGGCCCACAGGACGTTCCGCTCCGAGGGCCGGCCGGGCTCGACGTGCCAGACCCGCGGAGTGGGCGAAATGCCGTACTTCTTGAACACCTTCTCGTGCGCGGGCAGCGGCTTGGGCGGCTGCGGCGGCTTCTTCGCGCCCGCGAACTTCGCGTCGGAGAGCTTCGCCCCGAACGTCGAGGTCGCAAATACGTCGCTCGAGCCCGCGGCGTGGAGTCGCGGAGTGCCGCGGGTGTCGAGCATGGCGTGGTAGATGTGCCAGCCATCGAGGTAGGGCCCGCGCATCTTCCACTGGCGGCGCCGAACGTTCGATTCGAACAGGAACAGTCCGCGTTTGGTGCCGACCGAAACCACGACCTTGTCCGCCATCCTTGCCCCTCCTGCAATGACCTGGCGGCACAGTATCGGATCAGCGGTTGAAGGGTCAAGCCCAATCCGTGCGTCGGTGCGTGACGCCCTGACGCCGTGACGTGAGAGGGTGCCTGCCGTCCGGCTTCGGACTGCTCGGGACGGTTCGTGACAGTTCGTGACCGGCGTGCTTGCCCGGGCTTGAGGCGCGCGTCTATAATCGCGCCGCCATGGGCAACCGCGAAGACATGCTCCGCTCGGTGGCCGCGATTCTCGCGGCGCGGGGACGCTACGGGACGCGCGAGCGCCGATTGCTCGAGTGGCTGCGCGACAAGTGGCACATGGACCCCGCGCGGTTCGAGCTGCTCCTGAGCGAGGCCGCGGAGCACGAGAACGTGGTCGTGCCGGATGCGCCGCGCGCAACGCGGCTCGAGTGGTTCCACGGGTTGACCTCTGCGGTTGCGGTCGACGGCATCGTCTCCCCGCAGGAATGGACGATGCTGCGGGCGGTGGCCGAGCGGGTGGGACTGTCCAGCGCGGAGATCGTCGCCTCGCTCGAGACGGCGCTGCGGCGCGGCAGTCCGCCGCCGGCGCCCGACGCCGGTTCGGTCCAGGACACCACGGTCGCCGTGACCGCCTGGCCGGGACCCCTGATCCGGCAGGAGGAGGTGCCCTATCCCACCGAGGAGTCGGTGCCGACCGAGTGGCGCGAGGGGGATGTCTTCCTCGAGCTCTACGAGGTCCGCAGGGTCCTCGGCCGGGGCGGCGTCGGGACGGTGTTCCTGGTGCACCACCGGGAATGGGACCTCGACCTGGCGGTGAAGTGCCCACGGCCGGAGATTCTTCGCTTCGAGGGCGCGCGCGAGCACATCATGCGCGAGGCCGAGACCTGGATCAACCTCGGGCTGCACCCGCACACCGCGAGCTGCTTCTACGTGCGCGTGCTCGGCGGCCTGCCGCGCGTTTTTGCCGAGTACGTCGACGGGGGCAGCCTGGCCGACCTGATCCGCTCGCGCGAACTCTACGCGGGGGGGCCGGAGAAGGCGCTGGAGCGGATCCTCGACGTCTCGATCCAGTTCGCCTGGGGGCTGGACTTCGCGCACGCGCAGGGGCTGGTCCACGGGGACGTCAAGCCGGGCAACCTGCTGGTGTCGCGGCAGGGGCAGGCGAAGGTGACCGACTTCGGGCTGGCCAAGGCGGCCGACCGGCCCGCCGAAGCCGACCGGACCTGGAGCGGGCTGACGCCGGCGTACGCCTCGCCCGAGCAGGCGGAGAACCAGGTGCTCACGCGCGCCTCCGACTTGTGGTCCTGGGCGGTGAGCGTGCTCGAGATGTTCGCCGGCGAGGTGACCTGGCACCGCGGCCACCAGGCGGACGACGCCCTGCAGCGGTACTTGGCCCACGGTACGGTGGAACACGATCTGCCGCGGATGCCGCGGCCGGTGGCGGACCTGCTCTTCCGCTGCCTGCGACGCGACCCGCGCCATCGTCCGGCTTCCATGAAGGAAGTCGCGGACGAGTTGCGCGAGATCCATCGCCTGGTCCTGGATGGCCGCCCGCACGCGCGCGCGGAACCCCGGCCCACGGTCCACCTGGCGGACGGGCTCAACAACCGCGCGGTGTCGCTCTTCGACCTGGAGCGGAACGAGGACGCCCAGAGGCTGCTCGAGCAGGCGCTCGACGCCGATCCGCACCACATCCATGCCTCCTACCATCGCGGCCTGCTGCTGTGGCGCACCGGGCGGATCACCGACGACTCGCTGGTGCGGACCCTTCGGGAAGTCCAGAAGACGCACACGCGTTCGTATGAGGACGAGCTCCTGCTCGGCTGGGTGCACATCGAGCGCGGCGAGCCGGAGGCGGCGAGCTTCGTGATCGAAACCGCGGAGCGGTTGGCCGGCGACGATGCGATCGCCCGGCGCGCGATCGCCCTGGCGCGGGCGGCGGCGGGGCCGGCCTTTCGCTGCACCAAGGCGCTCGAGGGGCACACGGACGAGGTGCACGCCCTGGCCCGCATGCCCGACGGGGAGACCGCTTTGTCGGCGTCGTGGGACCGGACGTTGCGGGTGTGGGATCTGGTCCGCGGGACCTGCCTGCGGGTGTTGGAAGGCCACGAGGCGGCGGTGAACGACGTCGCGGTGACCGCGGACGGGCGTTGGGCGGTCTCGGCGGGGGCGGACGGGAACGTGCGCGTCTGGGACCCCGCGCAGGGCCGCTGCCTGCGGACGCTGGCCGGGCCGGGGGACGCGATCGACGCGATCGGATTGACCCCCGACGGCCGGTACGCGCTCTCCTCGGCGGAAGATCGCTCGCTCAGCCTGTGGGACCTCGGGAGCGGGCGGCACCTGACCCGCTGGGAGCACCCGGGCGGGCCGGCGACGGCGCTCGCCTTCACGCGGGACGGGAAGCGGGCGATCTCGGCGGACGCGGACGGTTCGCTGCGCGTGTGGGAAGTGCCGACCGGGCGGATTCTGAAGGTGCTTTCCGGCCACGCGCGCGGCGTGGAGGCGGTGGCCTGGACGTCGGACGGCGACCTTGCGGTGTCGGCCGGGCACGACCGCACGGTGCGGGTCTGGCACGTCGGACGCGGGCAGTGCCTGCGGGTGATGGAGGGGCACCAGGACGGGGTGTCGTCGCTCGACCTGACGGCGGACGGGCTGCGCGCGGTGACCGGGAGCTGGGACGGGACGCTGCGGGTGTGGGACGTCCCGCTCGGCCGCTGCCTGCGGACGCTGGAAGGGCACGGGGGCGCGGTGACCGCGACGGTGCTGTCGCGCGACGGCCTGCAAGCGATCTCGGCGGGCCGGGACGGCACGGTGCGGGTGTGGGAGCTGCCGCGGACCACGCCCGCGGCGCCGGCCCAGTTGGTGCGCCCGCAGCGGATCGAGGAGGTGATGCTGCGGCAGGACCGGTTCGCGCTCGAGGCGCGGGGTGCGGAGGAGGCGCTCGCGCGCGGGGACGCGGCCCAGGCGGTGGAGCACCTCACCGCTGCGCGCATGGTTCCCGGATTCGAGCGCTCGCCGGAGGCGATGGCGCTGGCGACGCGCGCGGCCCGGTGCGCCGGCCGGGGCGCCTTCGCAGGGGCGTGGGTGACGGCGGAACTCGCGGGCCACGCCGACGGGCTGTGGGACGTGGCGGTCACACCGGACGGACGGCGAGCGGTGAGCGGCGGCAAGGACGGCACGGTGCGCGTGTGGGACCTGGACGCGGAGGCGTGCATCGCCGCGCTGGAGGGGCCGCGCACGGAGGTGAACGGGGTGGCGATCACCGCCGACGGCCGCCGCGCGCTGTGGGTGTCGCCCGGTCTGGCGGTGCAGGTGTGGGACCTCGCGCTGGGAAAGCTCGCCCACGTGTTGACGGGCGCGGGCCAGGCGGTGGACGGGCTCGCGGTGACTCCGGACGGGCGCCTGGCGGCATCCTGCGGCGGGGGCTCGGTGCGGGTCTGGTCGCTCGACACCGGGCTCTGCCTTTGGACCCTGGAGCGGATGGAGGAGGGGCTGAACGCGCTCGCGCTGGCGCCGGACGGGAGCTGGGCGCTCGCCGGCGGGATCGGGTGCGAGGTGATCGCGTGGGACCTGCCCGCGGCGCGGCGACCGCGCGTGTTCGCCGGGCACGACCGCCCGCTCACCGCGGTGGCGGCCACGCCCGACCTGGCGACGATCGTGAGCGCGAGCCTGGACGGGACGGTGCGGGTGTGGGACGGGCGGGTGGGGAGGCACGTGCGGACGCTGGAAGGGCACGAAGGGGCGGTCGAGGCGGTGGCGCTGACTCCGGACGGTCGGGTGGTCCTTTCGGGGGGCGCCGACGGCGCGGTCTGCCTGTGGGACGTCGGGACGGGGAAGCTGCTGCGGACGCTCGAGGGGCACACGTCGGCGGTCGAGGGGGTGGCGCTCACGCCCGAGGGACGGCGCGCGGTGTCGGTGGGAGAGGACCGCATCGTGCGGGTGTGGACGATCGACTGGGAGCTGGTGGTGTAAAGGGCCTCGCCCCATGAACATTGCCGGCGCCCGCAGAACGCGCGTTCACGCGGAGATCGGCTGGACGCTCGCCGCTCTCGCGGTGGTCGGCGCGGCCTGCGCGCGGCAAGCGTGGCTGCTTCCGCCTCCCGCGCGAAGCCTCATGGTCGGGCAGACGCCGGAGCTCTCCTTTCCGGGCCTCGGCAAGGGGATCGGGCTGGGGCTGGGCCTCGTCGCGGCTCTGCGCCGCGGGCGACTGTACGTGTGGCTGCTCGCGCCCATCGTGGGCATCGGGATCGCGAGTCTGGACTTGGGCCGTGCTCGAGCGCAGCTTGCAGGCTGCGGGATACCCGGTCGCGCCGGACACCCAAATTGGAAACGGCTCCCCCCAGATTGGAAGTCGCTCCCCCAGATTGGAAGTCGCTCCCCTCAGATTGGAAATCGCTCCCCTCAGATTGGAAATCGGGAGGCGCGCACCCCATCTGCGGCCGGAAAGAGCGGGATTCTCGTGGGCTTCGGGTTCCTCTGGGTCAATCACCGCAGATCGAAGCCATGACGTCCGGGGTGCGCTATCTCTCCCCCCGCTGCCCGGCTGCGTGGCCCTACTTTCGCTGACCGCGCCCGGCCGCGCAGTCCTGTCCCACCCTACGCCGGCGCCACCGTCCGCTCGTGGTGCTTCTCGCCGTCGAAGCTCATCAGCTTCTTCTCCCCCTCGAGGTGGGTCTCGATGTGCACCGGCCGCTGCCACACGCGGTGGATGTTCCGCAGGACGTCACGCGCCTCGGCCAGCTCGATGTCCAGCTGGTCGTGCGTGTGCGACAGCAGCAGCTCCCCGCGGTTCTGGTAGTTGCCGTCGACCACGTGGATGATCGGCGAGCCCAGGTTCGTGAGGTGGAACAGCAGCTCCTGCTTCACCTTCTTGAAGTCCCGGTCGGCGATCTCCTGGCGATTCGTCTGCGCGTTGAACCGGTAGACGAACAGCTTCTGCGCCACCGCGAACTCCTCGGTCAGGTACTCGTCGATGAAGGTGACGTCGTTGTAGATCCGCCGCACCTCGAAGATCTTCTGACGCCCCTTGCCGACGTTCGTGTTCCAGCGCCGCCGCTCGGCCAGGTCGGTGCAGGATTCCCAGTCCCGGCCGAATCGGCCCCGGTTCCAGCGCTCCTCGATGTCGCGGAAGAGCTCCATGCCGATCTTGTACGGGTTGAGCTGTCCCGGCCGCATCCCCATCGTCGCTGAGTGATTGTCGGCGAAGTCGACGATCTCGGAGTCGTTGCAGATCTTCTCGGTCATCAGCTTCGAGTGCCAGTAGCTGGCCCAGCCTTCGTTCATGATCTTGGTCATGCCCTGGGGCGCGAAGTAGTACCCCTCCTCGCGCACGATCGAGAGCACGTCCCGCTGCCACGGCTCCAGCGGCGCGTACTCGAGCAGGAAGAGCAGGACGTCTTTCTCCTTGTGCTCCGGGAACTGCTTCTTCTTCTTCACCGCCTGGTCGATCTTCTTGCGCTGGGCCTCGAGGAACTCGGGCGGGTTGACGAAGCGGTCCATGTACCCCTTGCTCTTGAGCTTCTTCGGGGTCTCCGCGGGCTCCTCGACCTCCATGACGTCGAAGCGCGGGCGGCGCTTCTGGGGCGAGTAGACGGAGTGGACGTCGACCAGGTTCTCGAGCGAGAGGCACGCGTCCATGAACTCCTCGACCACAGTCTCGCCGTGGCGCTCGACGTAACGGCGGATGCGCGTGCCGTGGTTGGCCATCTCGTCGATCATGCGGCGGTTGGTGTGCGAGAACCAGAGGTTGTGCCGGAAGAAGTCGCTGTGGCCCATGACGTGGGCGACCACCATCTTCTGCTCCAACAGACTGTTGCTCTTGAGCAGGTAGGCGTAGCAGGGGTCGTTGTTGATCACCAGCTCGTAGATCTTCTGCAGCCCGAAGGTGTAGCCCTTCTGCAGCGATTCGAACTCCATGCCGAAGCGCCAGTGCGGGTAGCGGGTGGGGAAGCCACCGAAGCTGGCGACCTCGTTCATCTCGTCCCAGTCGACCATCTCGAAGCGGGTCTCGAACGGGTCGAGACCCGCGGCGCGGGCCTCGGCTTCGATCTTGTTCTGCCAGGTCTGGAGCTCGCGGGTGATCTGCTGCATCGGGCGCCGCCTACTTTCCCTTCTTGAGGAAGTCGCGGATCGAGTCGTAGATCCCCTCCTTGTCGCGGATCTCGGAGGTGATGATGCGCTCGTCCTTGCCGAAGTGCTCGTCGAGGTCGCGCTTGAACTGGCCGCTGCCGTAGGCGCTTTTGACCTGGCCGTAGCAGAACAGATTGCACTTGGGAAGGAGCTCGTTGTCGAGCAAGTTCAGGCAGTGGCGGGTGTCTTCGCTGCCCCAGTTGTCGCCGTCGGAGAAGTGGAACGGATAGATGTTCCATTCATAGGGGTCGTAATCGCGCTTGATGATCTCGTTGCACAAGGCATAGGCGCTCGAGATCTTGGTCCCGCCGCATTCCTTGACGTGATAGAAGGTGTGCTGGTCGACCTCGCGCGCCGCGGCGTCGTGGACCACGTAGCGGATGTCGATCTTCTTGTACTGCGAGCGCAACCAGGTGTCGATCCAGAAGGCCTCGATCCGCACGATCTCCTTCTGTTCGTCCCCCATCGAGCCCGAGACGTCCATCATGTACATGATGAGCGCGTTCTGGTGCGGGATCTCCTTGACTCGCCAGGAGCGGTAGCGCTTGTCCTCGCGCCAGGGGATGATCAACGGGTCGTCGGGATCGTAGACGCCGAGGGCGAGCTGGCGCTTGAGCGCCTCTATGTACGAGCGCTTGAAGTGGCGCAGCGACTCGGGCCCCACCCGGCTGATGCCGGTGTAGCGCTCCTTGTCGGAGATCACCGTGCTCTTCCCCTTGGGCTGGATCCGCGGCAACTCGAGCTCGTCGCCGAGCATCCGCGCCAGCTCCTCGAGGCTCACTTCGACCTCGAGTATGTGCTCACCCGGGGCCTCCCCGGCGCCCGGACCTGAGCCGGGCTGGCCCTCTTGAAGCGGCGTGCCGACGTCGCCGTCCCCCTGGCCCACGCCCGACTGGTCGTTCTTGCCGAAGCGGAAGTGGGGGATGCGGATCTGGGGGATCGGGATGCTCACCACCGACTTGCCCTGCCGGCCGATGAACTCCCCCTTGGTGATGTACTTGCGCAGCTCCTTGCGGATCTTGCCGCGCACGATCTGGCGGAAGCGACCGAAGTCGCGCTCGATCTTCTTGACCATGCGATTACGTCCAAGCCTCCCCTGGAGACGACCGTGGCGCGGCCCTGCCGCTGCGACGCCGCCGGAGCCGCACCGCCAACCCGGCGAGGAACGTCGCCAGCACGGCGCCGCCCCAGCCGCCCGCGGCTGCGAGGTCGACCGGATTCGGGCGCGCGGCGTAGCGCGCCTTGTCGTAGCCGCCCCAGGCGGACACGTCGTCGCCGCCCCCGCCCTCGTCGCGGCCGTCCTCGCCCATCGAGTATACCTCGGCCGCGTGTCCGCCGTGCGTCCCCGGCGTTTTCACCACGATGACGCGGTCCCAGGCGTCGAACGGCCCGCCGCCGCGCAGGTGCAACGAGGCGGGAAGCTCGAGGTAGGGCGCGCGGTCCGGCGCCTTCGCGGCCGATAGCGTCGCGGCGATCTCCTCCGCGGTCCCCGCAGCGGCGGTCCCCTGGTCCCGCGCGTACGCATCCATGGCCGCGGAAAGCCGCTGCACCACTTCGAGCGTGGCCTCCGCGCGCGCGATCCGGTGCGCCTGCGCCGTTCCCATGCAGCCCGCGGCGCCCGCGAGCGCCCCCGCCGCGAAGACCAGCCCCGCCGCCCTGCGGGAAGGCAGCCAGGGAGGCCGGCGGCCGGTCATTCCTTCGCCGAACCGCGGGCGAAGATGCTCGCGACGTAGCTCAACACATCGGTGGCGCAGATGTCGCAGTAACCGTAGCTCTTGATCAGCCGGCTCTTCACGATGTCGATCTTCTCCTGCGTCTCCTTGTCGACCACGTTGGAGACCAGGCTGGTCAGCTTGATCGTGTCCTTCTGGTCCTCGAAGAGCTTCAGCTCGAGCGCCTTCTGCAGCCGTTCGTTCGACTTGTAATCGAACTTCTTCCCCTCGATCGCCAGCGCGCCGATGTAGTTCATGATTTCGCGGCGGAAGTCGTCTTTGCGGCTGTCCGGAATGTCGATCTTCTCCTCGATCGAGCGCATCAACCGTTCGTCCGGCTCTTCGTCCTGCCCGGTGTAGCGGTTCTTGACCTTCTCCTTCTGGGTGTAGGCCTTGACGTTGTCGATGTAGTTTCCGAACAGCCGCGCGATCGCCTCCTCGTCGGCGCAGATCGCCCGCTGGACCTCGTTCTTGACGATGTCCTCGTACTCCTCTTTGCCCACCGCGAGCATCTCGCGCAGTCGCTTGCGCGCATCCTCGCTCGTGATCAACGTGTGGTCGCCGAGTCCCTCCTCGAGCTCGTTGAGCACCATGAAGGGGTTCACGCAGCCGTTCTCTTCGACCTTGACCAGGGCGTTGGAGATCTTGTCCTGGATGAAGCGCGGCGAGACCCCGCCCATGCCCTCGCGCTCGGCCTCGTCCTGCAGCTCCTTGATGTTGTCTTCGGTGAAGCCGGGCAGGGTCTTGCCGTTGTACAGCTTGAGCTTCTGGATCAGGGTCAGGTTGGCCTTCTTGGGCTCCGTCAGCCGGGTGAGCACCGCCCACATCGCGCTGATCTCGATCGTGTGTGGGGCCATGTGCCGGTTGCGGATCCGCTCCGTGTTGTAGTCGCGCTCGTAGATCTTGATCTCGTTGTCGAGCCGCAGGTTGTAGGGCACGTCGAGCTTGAGCGTGCGGTCGCGGAAGGCCTCCATCAATTCGTTGCTCTGCAGCCGCCGGTACTCGGGCTCGTTGGTGTGGCCGATGATGACTTCGTCGATGTCGGTCTGGGCGAACTTCTTCGGCTTGATCGAGTGCTCCTGCGAGGCGCCGAGGAGGTCGTAGAGGAACGCGACGTCGAGCTTGAGCACCTCGATGAATTCGATCAGCCCGCGGTTGGCGACGTTGAATTCGCCATCGAAGTTGAAGGCCCGGGGGTCGCTGTCGGAGCCGTACAGGGCGATCTTCCGATAGTTGATGTCGCCGGTGAGCTCGGTGGAGTCCTGGTTCTTCTCGTCTTTCGGTTGAAACGTCCCGATGCCGACGCGGTCCTTCTCGGAGAGGGTGAGGCGACGAACGCGGATGTGATGGCGCACGACCTTGCTCCAGTCGCCGGCATAGCGGTGCAGGAGCTCGTTCATGGTTCTGCGACAGAACGGGCAAAGGTCGCCGGCGACGGAGAGCTCGTAGGGGCTGCGGTTGCGCCCGTTGATCTCGCGCAACACCGCGCCGCGCGCTTCGAGCGGGATCAACTTGATCGGCTCCTCGTGCATCGGGCAGTCGAGCCACTCGCCCTCCTCGCTCTCCATACGCCAGGCGAACGTGTAGAGTGCACCGTCCTTGGTGCGGCTGTAGGCCTCGATGCCCTTCTTGAGCAGGCGGACGATGGTGCTCTTGGAGCTGCCCACGGGCCCGTGGAGGAGCAGAATGCGGCGCTCGGTGCCGTACTGGTTGGCCGCGGCATTGAGACAGTTCACCAGGTTCATCAAGGTCACTTCGAGGCCGAAGATGGCGTCGCGGCCGTTGCCCACGGGGTCGCTGAAGAAGTGGTAGCGCCGCAGGTTCTTGCGGTGGTCCGAGAACTCCTCCACGCCGAACGACAGGATCATGTCGTGGAGTCGCTGGAAGGCATTGCGAATGATCCGCGGGTTTTGCATCACGAGGTCGAGGTACTGCTCGAGGGAGCCTTCCCAGTGCAGTTCCTGGTAGGCCTGGACGTCGACGGAGCGTTCGACCAGCTCGAGCAGCTTGCTGCCGACTTCGATCTTGGATGTGGTCATGCACCGGCTCCTATGGGATGTACGGCCGGGGAAGGCGGGCTCGCGGACCGGCCGGGCGATTCTCATTCTAGGGATTCCGGGGCGGGTGTCAAGCGCGGTACCCCGCGGCCATGCGCGCGCGGCTTCCCGGCTCGGTCTGCGGTTCCTCCCGTCGCCGGACTACTGGATCGGCGCGGGCGGGCTCGGGGCCGCCGGCATGGGCCGCGCGGCAAAGCGCAGGACGAGGAGGGCGAGAGTGGCGCCCGCGGCGTCCGCCACGAGGTCGCGCAGCTCGGCATGCCGTCCGGGGACGAACGACTGGTGGAATTCGTCGGAGGCGCCGAACAGGGTGGTCGCCGCGAAGACGGCAAGGAGGACGCCGGCGGGCGCGGGCGGACCGAGCAGCCGTCCGGTCCAGGCGCGGTGGAGAAGCGCGGCCAAGGCGCCGTAGGCGATTCCGTGGAGCAGCCAGTCGGGGGCCTCTCCGGCAAGGCTGGGCGGGCGGGATTGCGACGAGAGGAGGAAGATCAGCCCCATCCAGGCGAGGGCAGGCCCCCACCTCAGGGCCGAGGTCATTCCTCGACCCGCTCGATGTTCAGGAAGCCGTCGAGCTTCAGGATCCGGAAGATCCCGTGCACCGCGATCGAGGCGCGGATCTTGAGTTTCTTGCCGGCGTCCTTGGCCCGCTTGACCGCAGTCACCAGCACGGAAATCTCGCGACTGCTGACGAACTTCACCTTCGTCATGTCGATCACCAGCTCGTTGCCGGCGACGTCGATGAGATCGGCGCACGCCTGGCGGAACTCGGGATCGTCGTATCGCGGATCCTTGCGGACGTGGAGGATGGACCCGGAGATCTCGTAGCTCTTGGTTGCCTCGGTCATGCTGCCCTCCCCACCAGATCGGTGACCCGCCTAACGCGGGCCCCGTCGCCTCTTCAGCTCCGCCAAGAAATCGCGGATCAACCCCTCCGCGCGCTCGTGGTCGTCGGCGTAGACCCGCAGTACCCCGTAGCCGACCTGCGGCAGAAAGATCCCATCGTAGGCCGCATCGAGGTACCGGTCGACCAAGGACGGAATTCCGTGCGCCGCCAGCAGGCGCGAAAGCGCCTGAGCCTGGACCTCATGCTCCAACGGCCAAACCGCCTCGGTGTCGTTCGTGGCATACCGCATCGGTGGCGTCCCGAGACCCGTCGTGGCGCCGGAGAACCACAACCGCAATCTCTCCTAACACAATCGGGTACGGGTGTCAAGCAAGCTGCCGTCCATCCGTCCGAAAGCGAACGCGGCCGCGATTTTTCCGGCGGATCTGTCCCCGCGTGGGGACCTCCTGTCCCTCCCTGAGGCCATCTCGCCCTAGTGCCCGGACGCAAATCCCTTCGGATTGGCCGATTGCATTTCCGGTCCTCGAGGTACGCCGCTTGCGTCGTGGCAGCCGTGTCACGTCCAACCCGGCCAAGCCTACGCAATCAGCCTGGATCGACACGCGGCCTTGATGCTTGGAGGACCACCATGAAGCACCCCGTCGGCGTCGTTCTCGCCCTGCTCCTCTCCGCTTGGCCCACCCGGGCCGACTTCGTGATCCTGAAGAACGGAGGCAAGCTCGAAGGAAACGTGGTCCGCGAGGACGAAATCGTCGTCGAGATCTCGATGCGGTTCGGCAAAGTCACCGTGCCGCGGGGCCAGGTCGTCTCGATCGAAGAAGCGCCGACCCTCGACGAGGTCTACGCCGAACGGGCGGCTGCGCTCCCCGCGCACGACGCTGTGGCGGCGCTGGCGCTCGCCGACTGGGCCCGGGCCCACGACCTGTCGGCCGAAGCCGTGACCCACTATGTGGAAGCCTATCGCCTCGATTCGTCCCTCACCCGCGCTGCCGACGTGCTCGAGTCGATGGACTGGCACCAGGTCGACGGCCAGTGGGTCGACCCGGACACCTACTATCGCGGCCTGGGCTGGGTGCGCCGCGACGGCCGGTGGATCCACCCGCTCGAGCAGGCGTGGCGGGAGGCCCAGGAGGAGGCCGCCGCCGCCGCGCGCCCCGCGGAGAGCCTCCGCCGTCGCGTCGAGGACGCGCGCGACCAGGCGGCCCGGGTCGCCGCCGCGATCGCGGAGAGCGACCGCGCGGGCGACCTGCTCGCCGAGCGCGTGCGCGACGCCGATGCTGCGCTGGGCAATGCACGTACCGCTGCCGCGGACGCCGCACGCGCCTGGGAGAGATCCCGGTTCGAAGTCCAGCGCGCCCAGGCGGTCCATGACCTCGAACGCGTGCGCGCAGATCGCGGAGAGCCAAACCGGCTCGAGCTTGCCTACGCCGAACTCCTGCGCGCGCTCCGTGCCGCCGGTTCCGCGGAGCGCGCGGTCGCCAAGGCAGAGGCCAGGATCCGCTCCGGGGAACAGGCGCTGCGCAAGGGCATCACGGAGCAGGACCGCGCCGCCCGCATGGCCCGCGACGCCGGCCGGGAATTGCAGCGCGCCGAGGACGCCATCCGCGCCGCCGAACGCGAGGCCGAAGCGGCCGAATCCGAGCTGGCTCGACTTCGCGCCAGGGAGCAGGCCGCCCGCGCCCGCTTCGAGGAGCTGCAGCCACGACGCTAGCGCGGATCATTCACGAACGGCTTCGCCATCCGTGAATAACCGAGGCTGCAACCGGCCTTGCAGGACAGTCGCAGCTGGATACGCCCCCCCAGCGCGCGACACCTGGGGCAGCTTGATCCCCAGGCGGCGGTACGCCTGAGGAACCAGCCTGGACCGGCAACTTCGCAAACCATTGACACGTCCCGCGCCGATTCGATATCATCGCGCCTCTCGCAATTCCTTCCTCCACTTCATCTTGAAGCCGATGCTGCAAGCGCGCAAGGGGCGGCGACGATGGGTTTCAAGGGGGACCTGAGCAGCTTCCACCTGTCCGACGTCTTCCAGACCCTCTCCATGTCGCAGAAGGAAGGGACCCTGGTGATCGAGGACGGCAGCGCGAAGAAGTGCATCTTCTTCGGCCGCGGCGCGGTGCGGTTGCTCGCCACCGGCACCCGCGCTTCCGCGCCGATGGGAGAAACCCTGATCGACCACGGCGTCATCACCGCCAACCAGCTCCAGATCGCGCTTGCCAACTCCAAGCAGTCGGGGCGCCGGCTTGGCGAGGTGCTGCTGGTGATGGGATTCGTCGAGCAGGAGCAAATCGACAAACTGGTGCGCGCGCAGATCGAAGAGGAGGTCTACGACCTCTTCTGGTGGAAGTCGGCGCAGTTCGAGTTCATCGACGGTCCCCCGAGCGAGGACCTCGCGGACCCGACGGCGCGGCCGACCCTGCTTGCCTTCGACGTGAACACCCTGCTTTTCGAGGCGGCGCGGCGGCTCGACGAGTGGGAGAAGATGAGGCAGGCGATCCCCGACTTCACGGCGGTCCTGCTGCTCACCGACGACGCGCGCGCCGAGCTGGAGGCAGGGCACGGGGATCCCCGCACCCAGCGGGTGCTGGGAATGTGCGATGGGAGTCGCACCGTTCAGCAGGTGTGCGATCAGGCGCGCATGGGCCGCTTCGAGCCGTTCCGCATCCTCTACGAGGCGGTGCACGCCGCGCGTTTGCGGGTGGCTCTTCCGGACGACCTGCGCACCGCGGCCCGGCGTTTTCGCGAGGTGGGCGATCCCGTGCGTGCGCTGGCGGTGGCGCGCTCGGTGGCGGGAATCGACCCCGAGGATCTCGAAGTGCTGGGCATGGTCGCCGAGCTCGAAGCCGAAGCGGGGGAAGGCAAGGCCGCTTCCCAGACCTTCCTGAAGCTCGCTTCGAAGCACAAGGTGCTGGGCGAGGCGGAAAAGGCGCTCGCGATGCTCGAGCGCGCGACCGCAGCCGACCCGGCGAACATCGACGCCGGGCTCGCCTTCTGCCGCCAGTGCGCCGATGCCGGCCGCCAGGAACAAGCCGAGCAGGCGGTGAAGCCGCTGATTCCGCCCCTGCTTGCCGCCGGACGCGCCGAAGAGGCGCGAGAGCTCTGCTCCTGGGCCGCCGGCTTATCCCGGGAGCCTGTCGATCTGCGCGTGTTGCAGGCGCAAGCGACCCTCCGCCTCAAGAACCCCAGCCTCGCCATGGAGACTCTGCGCCAGGCGCTGGCCGGCTTCCCTGGGGGCGACCGCCGCAAGGCGGAGAAGCTCCTCAAGCGCGTCCGCGCTCTCACTCCCCAGGAAACCGAGCTCATCGCCGCGGTCGAGGGGATGATCGAGAAGAACCAGCAGGGCAGGCTGGCGCTCAAGGTCGGCGCCCTCACGGTCCTCGTCCTCGCCGGTATGTCCGGCGCGGGGCTCTGGTACAGGCAGCAGGACGCGGCCGGGCGCGCGATCTTCGAGGCGGCCAGGCAAGCGGCCGACCCGCTGGTGGCCGGGAAGAAATGGGACGAGGCGCGTGCGGTCTACCGCGGCGTGGAAACGAAGCTCGGCCTCGGGTCCGGGAAGGACCTCCTCCGGCTGGCGCTGGCCGAGATCCAGCGGCTGCAGACCGAGGAGTCTCGGCGCCGCTTCCTGGAACAGCGGGACCTCGAGTCGCGGCGCGTCCGCGAAGCCGGCGAGCGGAAGTCGCTGCTCGACGAGGCCGAGGTTCAGGAGCGCGAGGGGGCCGATCTCGAGGTTCCGCTCGCGACCTTCCGCGACGCCGAGACCTGGGCCCGGTCGGAGCAACATCCCGAACTCGAGGTCCGCGCGCGCGCCGGTCGGGAGCGCATCGAGAAGCACCTGGCGGAAGCGCGCGCGCTTGCCGAGAATGTCGCTGCCCGCCTGGCGGAGGGGAAGCTCGAGGAGTCGCGCGCCGCCGTGCGCAAGCTGTGGCAGCAGTACCCCCGCACCGCATCTGCGCGCGACACCTCCCTGCCGGTCCAGGTCGTAAGCTACCCTCCGGGCGCGTTCGTCAAAGTCAACCGGACCGACGCGGGGAAATCCCCCGTGGTGGTCCCGCTCGGGTACGGCGTTGCCCGGGCCGCGATCCTGGTCGAATCCCCGGGCTTCCTGCCCCTCACCCAGGAGATCACCGCGGACTCGGAAGCCGCCGTAGTGGCGTTCCATCTCGAGAAGCTCGTCGCCTGGCGGCATCGTACCAAGGGGACGGTCGAAGGACGCCCCGCGCTCAAGGACGACCGGGTGGTGTTCGGCAGCCGCGACGGGCGGCTCTACGCGGTCCGGATCGCGAGCGGCGACCTGATCTGGGCCTTCGAGGCGGGCGCCGGCGGCGATTTCATCGGCGCCCCGGTGATCCAGGGGGACTCGGTCTACGCGGGCAGCAACGACCAGAAGCTGTACCGGATCGAGCTCGAGACCGGGAAGAAGAAATGGGAGTACACGGCCGGCCAGTTCATTCAGGGCGCGCCGCTCGTGCTCGACGACCTGCCCATCGTGGCCGTCGGCAGCCAGGACCAGAAACTCCATGGGGTGCACCGCGAGACCGGAAGGGGCGTGTGGACCGTCCCCACCAACGGCCCAATCTCCGGCCAACCGGTCTACCACGCCGGCTCGATCCTCTTCGGCTCCGAGGACGGCAAGCTGCGTGCGGTCGACCCGGCCAACGGCAAGGTCCTCTGGCAGATCGAATGCGGCGCCGAAATCGTCGCCGCACCCGGGCTCGAGGGGACGCGCGCCTACGTGCCGACCAAGTCCGGCCAGGTTCACTGCGTCGACCTCGTGGCCCGGAAGATCGTGTGGACCCACCAGGCGGGCGGCGCGATCCTGCACCCGCCGGTGGCCGCTGCGGACGGCGTCTTCTTCGGCTGCCTGGACGGGTCGGTGCGTCGCCTGAAGCCCGAAGACGGCGCCCTCTCGTGGACGTTCACCGCCCCGGGCGCGGTCGCCGGGGGCGTCGCGCGTTTCGATGGCTCGCTGGTCTTCGGCTCGCGGGACGGCAGCGTCATCGTGCTCGATGCGTCCAACGGCATCGAGCGCTGGCGGCTCAAGACCCGCGGTCCGGTCAACGGTGCGCCGGTCGTCGAGGGCGGCTTGCTCTTCATCGGATCGGACGACGGCCAGTTGTACGCGGCCGAGGTGCGCTGACCGCTGCGGCGCGCACCGCCCCGGCCGGGATGGCAATGGTGGCAATGGGCGGAACCTTGACCCGGTCGACGCTCCGAACTACGCTGGGTTGCCGTCGCGGGAAGCCGTCGCCCCGCGGCTGCGCCCCGCCGAGGTCGCAACGGGCCAGGAAACCTCGGGGTCGGTGTGGGAAGCGGTAGGACGATCGAGCCATGGGATTGAAGGGTGACCTCACCACCTTCAGCCTGGGCGACATCTTCCAGACCCTGACCCTCTCGCAGAAAGAGGGCACCCTGTTCGTGACCAACGGGGACCGCCGGAAGACCATCCACTTCTCCCGCGGCGGCCTCCGTCTGCTCCAGTTCGGCGCGCGCAGCACGCCGAGGCTGGGCGACCTGCTGGTGCAGTCGGGGGCGATCACCTCGTCGCATCTGGAATCGGCCCTCCAGCACCAGCGCGAGACCAAGAAGCTGCTCGGGGAGTCTCTGGTCGAGCTCGGCCTGTTGTCGCTGGACCAGATCGAACGGACCGTGCGCCACCAGGTCGAAGAGGAGGTCTACGACCTCTTCTGGTGGAAGGACGCGACCTTCGAGTTCCAGGAAGGCCCGCCGCCGCCCGAGTTGAGCAATCCCAACTGGCCGATCACGAGCATCGCGCTCGACGTCAATGCACTCCTGTTCGAGGCCGCGCGGCGGCTCGATGAGTGGGCGCGCATGGTCAAGGTGATCGCGGACTTCCAGGAGGTTTACGCCACCGGCGCGCGCGCCCGGGGGGCGATCAAGAACGGACAGATCACCGACCCCGCCGAGATCGAAGTGCTCGAGCTCGCGGACGCGAGCCGGACCGTGCTCGAGATCAACGCCGCGTCCAAGCTGGGGCGCTTCGAGACCTGCCGCATCCTCTATTCGGCGATCAGCGACGGCAAGGTCTTCCCCGCGGCGACCGACGAGCTGCGCGACGCCGCCGAGCGGTTGCGCGCCGCAGGCGAGAAGGACCGCGCGCTGCGGTTGGCGCGGCGCGCGGTCGATCGGAGCCCCGAGGACCTCGCCAGCGTGAAGCTGACCGGGATGCTCCAGATCGAGACCGGCGACCTCGCTGGGGCCGTGGCCACGCTCTGCAGCGCCGCAGACCTCGCCGATCGCAGCGGGAATCCAGCGGCCGGGGTGCTGCTGCTCGAGCAGGCGCTGCGCTGCGATCCGAACCACACCGCAGTCCAGCTCGCCCTCTTCCGCCGCTATTCCGCGCTCGCGCAACGGGAGAAGGCCGGCAAGTGCGGGATGCAGCTCGCCCACTCGCTGATCTCCGGCCAGCGCTGGCGCGAGGCCGCCGACCTCATCCACGAGGTGGTGCCGTTCGTCTCGGACCCGCTCGACCTGCATATCCTGCATGCCCGTGCACTGCTCGAGACGCAGGACCGGGAGGGGGCGACCTCGGCGATGGCCGCGGCGTACCACTCCTGTACGCAGGTGGAATCGGCGCGGAGGAAGGTCATCGAGCAGCGGGTCCAGGCCCTGGCGCCGAACGTTCAGGGGTTGGTCACGCTCGCCAAGGACACCAAGCTCCTCCGGCGCAAGAAGAAGAAGAAGGCGGGCAAGATCCCGGGCTGGCTGGTTCCCGCGGCGATCGCGGGCGGCGCCGTCCTCCTCCTCGGATTGGGAGCCTATTTCCTGATCCCGCGCAAGGACCCCGACGCGGCCGTGCAACCGACCCAGCCGAGCGAGGAGGAGTTGCGCCGGAAAGCGGAGGCCGAGAGGATCGTCCGCGAGAAGGCCGAGGAGGAGCGTCGGCTGCGCGAGCAGGAGGAGAAGGACCGGCAACTGCGAGAGGAAAACGAGCGGCGCGCGCGCGAGGAGAAGGAGCGCAGGGAGCGGGAGGCGCGCGAGGCGCAGGAGAAGGCGGCGCGCGACGAGGCCGAGCGCAAGGCCCTGGCCGCGCACCAGGCGGCCTTCCGGGCGGCGACCACGGTGGAAGTGGACGGGCCCGACCTGGAGGCGGCGCGCAAGTCGTTCGAAGATATCGCGGTCTGGGCCGGCTCCAAGGGCCACGCCGAGCTGGAGACCCAGGCCCGCAACCACGTCCAGGCGGTGGACCGCGTCCTCGCGGAGGCCCGCCGCCTCGCCGAGTCGATCGCCGCCGAGCGCACTGCGGGCAACGTCGAAGAGGCCTATCGCCTGGTGCACCGGCTCTGGAAGGACCATCCGCACACCGCCTCGGCCCGCGGCGCGCTGCTCCCGATCCGGGTGATCACTTACCCGCCCGGGGCGAAGATCAAGTTCGGCAAAGTCGAGGTCGGCCGCTCGCCCGCGGTCCTCTCCCTCGCCTTCGAGAGCCCGCCGGCGATCGTCTGGATCGAGATCCCCGGCTTCCTGCCGACCAAGTCGGACGTCACCCCGACGAGCCCGCCGGCGCTCACCTTCCACCTCGAGAAGGTGGTCGCCTGGCGTTTCCGCACCCGCGGGCCGGTCGAAGCGCAGCCGGCCGTGGTCGGCCGCCGCGCGTTCGTCGCCAGCCGCGACGGCCACCTCTACGCGGTCGGCCTCGACAAGGGGGAGGCGGAGTGGACCTTCGCCTGCGACCCGGGAGGGGACATCGTCTCCTGGCCGGTGGCGCACGGCGACTCGCTCTACTTCGGCAGCAACGACCACCGGCTCTACCGCGTGGGCTTGGATGACGGGAAGGAGAAGTGGCGCTACGAGGCCGGCCTGTTCGTCCAGGGCACCCCGCTCGTGCTTGACGACCCCGCGGTGGTGGTGGTCGGCGGCCACGACAATAGGTTGCACGCCGTGAAACGCGACACCGGCGAGCCGTTGTGGACCTCGGCACCCGTGGAAGGTCCCGTGGCTGCGCGGCCCTTCCTGCACGGCGGCCACATCCTGTTCGGGGCCGACGACGGCAAGCTTCGCGCGGTCGATCCTGCGAAGGGCAAGCCGGCCTGGGAGTTGGACTGCGGCTCGGAGATCGTCGCCCCCCCCCTCGCCGAAGGGGACCGCGCCTGGATCGCGACCCAGGGAGGGAAACTCCACGCGATCGACCTGGCCGGCCGCAGGATCGAGTGGAGCGCCGAGGCGCCCGGCGGTGTGGTCGCCGCCCCCGCGCTCACCGCCGAAGCCGTCCTCGTGGGCACCTCCGCCGGCCAGGTGATCGCGTTCGCCCGCGCCGACGGAAAACCCCGGTGGAGCTTCCTCGCCGAGGGGCCGGTCACCGGCGGCCTGGCGGTCGACTCCGGTCGGGTCTACTTCGGCGCCAAGGACGGAAACTTGTACGTGCTCGACGCAGGCTCCGGCGCGCTGCTTTGGAAACTCAAGACCCGCGCGGCGGTCAACGGCGTTCCCCGGATTCACGACGGCCTGCTGCTGGTCGGCTCGGACGACGGGCAGCTCTACGCGATTGACGTGAGGTAGCATGGGAATCTTCGACAATCTGCGGCGTCGCAGGGAGATCGACAAGCTCGAAGTCGCCGCCAAGGAAAATCCCTCGCCGGTGAACCTGTGCCAGTGGGCCGAGCGCCTGATGGCGTATGAGGACACGCAGAAGGGGCTCGAGGTGGCCAAGCGCGCGCTCGAGAGCTACCCCGACAACGAGCGCGTGGTCTCGACCTACCGCCTGATCATGAAGAACCACCACCAGGCGCGGATCAACGAGCTGCAGCGCAACATCGAGAAGTCGCCCAACCCGGGCGGCTTCGCGCGCCTGGCGGAGCTCAATTTCCGCGACCTCGGCGACCTCGACGGCGCGATGGAAGTCGCCCGCCGCGGCATCTCCCTCTTCCCGGAGGACGAGTCGCTGCACCAGATCAGCGGCCAGATCCGCTTCTTCCGCTTCCACGAGGACTACCTCGCCAAGGACGGCCTCTCCGCGGTCGAGCACTTCCAGAGGGTCATCCGCATCAACAACCTCAACTACCGGTGCCTGTTTCTGCTCGCGGTGCTCGCGGCGGAGATCGAGGCCTGGGACGTGGCGCGTGGGGCGATCGGCGAGATCTACCGTTTCGCCCCCGACGATGAGGGGGTGCGCGCGCTCGAGCAGAAGATCGACGAGGTGATGCCCAAGGGCGCCCCCCGCGAGTCTCACGACCAGCTCTTCCGCAACGTCGAAGTGCGCGGACGCTTGAGCGACCTGGGGCAGAACTTCTCCTCCATGCACCCGGCCGAGGTGGGCACCAAGCCGGCCGCCAGCGCGATCGACCCCAAGCGGCTCAAGGAACTCCTGCAGGGGTTCGACAACCTGAATGGTTTCCAGGCGGCGGTGGTGCTCGACGCCCGTGGGCGCGTGGTCGCCGGCCATACCACCGGAAAGGTCTCCGAGGAGGCCGTGGGCCTGACCGCCCAAGCGATCTCGAGCATTTCCCAGGAGGCCTCCAAGCGCATGGACATCGGGGCCTTCCAACGGGGCGAGATCGAGACCCCGGCCGGCACCTTCAACCTGGTGGGCTTCCGGAACCTGATCCTGGGCGTGGGCTCGGCGCAGACGGCGAAACGTGACGATGTCAACGCGGCGATCGACAGCTTCATGGACAGCGTTTCCCGGGAGCACGTTGCGGTGAAGAAGTAGTTGACAGCCCGCGGCCCTCGGGCTACCTTTGGCCCGCGCAACCGGGTG
>Ga0209514_10003206_pt1 | contig 23848 bp, 22 predicted proteins | sample Subgrocontami58m_FD_187452 | JGI IMG/M metagenome (GOLD analysis project Ga0209514, IMG submission 187452) | Subsurface groundwater microbial communities from S. Glens Falls, New York, USA - GMW37 contaminated, 5.8 m (SPAdes) (version 3) | ecosystem: Environmental > Aquatic > Deep subsurface >...
ACCAAGGTTCAGAATCAACTTTAGCTTTTCTACAATCGTTGTTGGAATTGCGTCTGGCTGAACAAACACAGTTATCTATGGAGGCATTATTAAAATGAACAATCAGCACGCTCAACTTTTTCATCGTAACAAATTAAATCCAATTCTTACTGCCGATAATTGGCCATATCCTATAAACAGTGTATTCAATGCAGGTGCTACATTACTGCCCGATGGAACAACATTGCTTTTATGTCGTGTGGAAGATCGGCGAGGACTTTCTCACTTTTGTGCCGCTCGTTCTGCAAATGGAATAGATGGCTGGCTTATTGACCAGCAACCAACACTATTACCTGATCCGGTTAATCATCCGGAAGAATTATGGGGCATTGAAGATCCGCGCATTACTTTTGTTAAAGAATTAAAAAAGTACGTAATCATTTATACTGCTTACACGCGTGATGGTCCCGGAGTTGCATTAGCACTCACAGAAGATTTTAAAAATTTTGAACGCTATGGTATTATAATGTCGCCGGAAGATAAAGATGCTGCATTATTACCTTATAGAATTAACGGTAATTGGGCTTTGATTCATCGTCCTGTCAGCGCACCGAGAGCTCATATGTGGATTTCTTATTCACCGGATTTGATACATTGGGGAAGTCACAAGTTAATGATGGATGCACGGAAGGGTGCGTGGTGGGATGCAAATAAAATTGGTCTCTCACCCCCGCCAATTGAAACTCCGGAAGGTTGGTTGGTGATTTATCATGGAGTGAAGCAGCCATGTGGCGGATGCATATATAGATTAGGACTCGCACTATTTGATTTGAAAAAACCTGAACTTTGTCTTAAGCGAGGTAGCGAATGGATATTCGCTCCGGAAGAATCTTACGAGCAACACGGCGATGTTGGAAATGTTGTGTTCCCATGTGGATATACTATTGGTCCGGACGGTGATACTGTCAATTTATATTATGGTGCAGCAGATACATGTATTGCTTTAGCTACTTGTAGTATTAAGGAGATGCTTAATTGGCTTGAACAATACAGATCATAAAAAAAAGATTATTGGATTTATTTAATAGAGGAAGAAACATTATGAAACTTTATAATAAATTTATTTTAGTTGCAGTATTTTCCTGCTTAGTGGTTCTGGTAGAAAGTTGTTCATCTTCCACACTTGTTGATGTATGGAATGATCCTACATATCATGAATCTCCATTGAAGAAAATACTAATCATCGCTATAAGAATAGATCCTGTTCAGCGTAGAATTTGGGAGGATGCTTTTGTCGGTGAGCTTTCCAAGCATGGTGTTAATTCAACATCATCATACCATTTGTTCCCCGATGTATTGCCGGATACAAATCAAATTATTCAAACAGTTCAAGAAAAAGGATTCGATGGAATTCTGGTAACTCGTCTTCTTCTTGACGAAACAAAATCTCATTATGTAAAAAGTTATGTTACAACAGAACAAATATCACGATATAATATATTCCGAAAAAGATATGATACATATTACCGTAATATTCAACATTCTGGATATGTTGAGTCTCAAATTATTGACCGACGTGCGATAGATGTATGGGTGATTAGAAACGAGGAACGAATGATTTGGAGCGCTACGAGCAATTCTCCTGAACGGAATACAGTTGAAGATGTTCAAAATGATATCGCCGAACTTGTGATACCAGAATTAACGCGGAATGCTATAATTAAACCTGGGAAGTAAAAAGATGGTGCAAAACACAATTGAAAAAATTGAAGAGAAGATTCGCAAAAACAATTCTTTTGCTGACAAAAATAAAATTGAGCTTCTAAATTTGTTGGCAACTCTGAAGCTCGAAATGATAAAGTTATCGGAAGAAAAAACTGAACATGCAGAGAGTATTGCTGGATTTATCGAGCGTTCAACACATGAAGTAATGCGGCGCGAAAAAAATCCAACCCTTCTAAAGATTGCCATTGATGGTTTGTCTGCATCAGTGAAAGATTTTGAAGGGTCACACCCGCAATTAGTAGAAAATGTGAATTACATAGCAAGTGCATTAGCAAACATGGGCATTTAGAATATTATGAATGATAATAAAATAGTGATTGGAATATTTGAAAATGAGTTATATGCGATAATTGCAAAAAGAGAACTCAAAGAAGCCGGTATTAACGCAAACATACTTAAGGAAGACGGCGGTGTAACCTTGCATTTGTTACATCAAACAGAGGGCGTACAAGTTTTAGTGCCTGATACTCAAGAAGAAAAAGCCAAGAAAATACTTCAGACAAAATTTATTTAATCAAGAAAGGATTAAAACATGAACACAAAAACAGTTGGGCTCGTAATACTGGTAATCGGTTTGTTAATGACTCTCTATACAGGATTTAATTATGTAACAAGAGAAAAAGTGGTGGATCTAGGCAGTATTGAAATAACAGCGGATAAAGAACATACAACAAGTTGGTCTCCATTTATTGGAATAGGTGTGATGGTAATTGGCGGAGTTATATATTTATCCGGTAAAAAGAAATAGACCCGATTGAATTCATACCAATTGAATTAGTGTAAAAAAATAATACGAATATTTTACAGTTGATGGAGAAAAATTGAAATGAAAAGTGAGTTTGTGGGTTAACTAATCTGGACATTTCTCTCACCATTACACCCTTCTTGCAAAATTCTTTATGCTCGTTTTACAAATAAATAAACTAAATCCTAATAAATTTTTTTATGCAATTAAAATACAGAAATCTATTTAAACAAATAACGCATTGATACTACCCATTGAGATAATCACTGCTATAGTTTTGCCATAGTTCTAATCTAATATTGTGCTCGAGTGAAATCTATTTAGATCAATTTTAGTGTGAGTAGAAAAAACAAAGCCCCGATATATTTAATTTTCGGGGCTTTTTGAGCTGGCTATGGGACTCGAACCCGCGACCTGCTGATTAATAAGAATCAATGGATTCTCTCTAATTAATCTCATACAACCTGTTCAAGAAATACGAATGCCAATAATTGGAATTCACTTTGAGCAAATTTTACCAATTAATTGTACTTCAAAATCATTCAGTTGTTTTTAGAATTCATTGGAAAGGTCAAGCGACAGTTTAAATTTAATACCGGATGTTTAGATAGGTAAATTATTACTACTTCATAGGGTTGAATAAACAGGATTAGATTGCTAGTTATCATACAATTATAATTGTATAAAAAGAATTTCTTATTGAGATAAAATAATGGATCGTGATCTTACAGCCTAGACATAACTAACAACAGAAATTGTCAGATTAAATAATGACTAGTATATTTTACACATTCTGAACACAACGGAAACCGATATAATCATCATAAACTTTATGACTGTAGCTACAACGAACAGTAATACGGCAACCGAATTCATTCAGGTTCCATGAACCTCCGCGGAGAAGTTTATATTCCCCAGCTTCAGGTCCTATTGGATTTATCTGCGGCAAATTTGTGTAATAAGTATACCAGTCGTTACACCATTCTCTAACATTTCCGCTCATATCATGAATTCCCAATTCGTTAGGTAGTTTCTTTCCTATTGGATTTGTTTGGTTATTTGAATTGTTAAAATACCATGCAACATCATCTATGTTATTACTACCGCTATATTTGTATCCTATACTCTTTAAGCCACCTCTTGCAGCGTATTCCCATTCAGCTTCTGTTGGTAGTCGCTTTCCGACCCATTTGGCATAAGCGTTGGCATCTTCCCAACTTATATTTACGATTGGATGATTCTCGAACCAACCCCATTTAGGAACCTTTGGTATAGATCGCCGGGTTGATTTACAAAAATCCTTGTACTGTTTCACAGTTACAGGATATTTATCTATGGAATAACTTTTCAGTTCTACAACGTGTATCGGTCTTTCATCGGCATACTCGTTACTGCCCATTTTGAACTTGCCTCCTTGAACAAAAATCATTTCACCTCTTTGGAGTAGTTCTTCATCTAATTTTTTAATCCTCTCTATCTCTTCGATTGTAGTTTTCCATTTTACTATTTCTTTATTAGAACCATCCAACTCCTCGGCCTGTTTTAATAAATTCTTGGCTTCTATATAACTTTTCAGTTCAGTCAATTTTTTCCCTTCCTCTAATAAATCCGCAGCTTTCTTTTTCTTCTTTTTTATTTCTTCTTCTAATCTTCTTTTCTCATCAATCGCATAAATTATATCTGAAACGGTCTTTATTCTTTTTGTTTTTTCGCGTTCTAAACACATCATTGCAATTAAAGCGACATCCTTTTTGCTTTGGAGAGGTGTTATTTGGATTTGCGTATTCAATTTCTTTTCTTTTATCAGTTTTGATGAACCGCTGTAAGGTAAATCTCCATCAATTAATTCATATAGAATCATTCCAAGTGAGTAAATATCGGCTTCTTTTCCAACATCTTTCCATCTTGCAGCCAATATCTGTTCTGGTGCCATATATGCAGGAGTGCCAATCCCATCTTGTAAAATTTCCAAATTCTCCATTCCTATTCCTCGGGCTAAGCCAAAATCACTTATCTTTACTATCCATTTTTCTTGCAAATCTTTATTATTCTTATTTGATATAAGTAGTATATTCTCGGGCTTTAAGTCGAGATGTATTAATCCTGATTCATGAATTGCTTCAACACCTAAGCATGCTTGCTTAAATATTTCTATTCCTTCTTCAAGTCTTTCCTCGAGAAGATTTTTGGTTTCAATCATCCAATCACGCATACTTTTTTCAGCAATTTCCATGGGATATATAATAATATTTTGTTCTTTATACATTGTCAGTTGCGGTTGATATGCTCTTATTATGTGTTCTGTTTTATTTAATCTGTCACGACTTTCAAATTCAAGCAATATATTATTTATTGATTCTTTTGTTGCATAAGGCAGGGTCTTTATTGCCATTGTTTTTTCTGTTAATTGATCATAAACCTGATATACTCTCCCAAATCCTCCTTGACCAATCTTCTTCTTTACAAAATATCTATCGGCTATTTTATCCTCGATACTAAATTCAACATAATTAATAGTTTGAGAGCCAAATAAGGAATCATGAGAAGAAGAGTTGTAAGTCATTGCATTATTAGTTGGAATTTGTACTGGTTTGTTACTTGTAGTTACTGTATTGCCTGTAGAAGTTTTACAAGTGGGACATATTTTCCATGTCCCTTTAATTTCTCTTCCGCAACTAGGACAAATATTAATATGTATTATTGGGGACAAGCAATTTGGACACGTATCCCAATTAGTCTCAATTTCTTCCCCGCATGTTTTACATAATAAGTTCACTGACCCTCAATTTATTATTATCAATAAGGTTTGTTTTGTAAATATAAAAATAAGTTGAAAATGGGAAAATAAAAAAAACCCCAAAATGTTTCGTTTTTGGGGTCTTTTGAGCTGGCTATGGGACTCGAACCCGCGACCTGCTGATTACAAATAAGTTGACATCGTTTGTTTTCAAGCAATTAAAAGAACTATTCACTGAACTGTTCAGAACAATTTTCAATGATAGAAATCTAACACATTAATATGTTAACAACAAAAATAAAAATTTTCATCATAGATTCGCGATACACTTTAATAACAGGTACCGCTTACTACATTTATAAAGTCTTTTCCACATGTCAGAATATAGTACCTATCTCCTTTATAAAATTAATTCTAAAATTTTTTCTGCCACCTATACCACTTTGAATTGGTTGAAAAAAAATTGTGTTACTGATCCTAAACTTTTTCAGTAAATATGAATTCATGTTTTTCTGATAAAATTAATATTCTGCTCACTATTATTTTTATGGACTTCTATTATCTTCCAAATAAAAAATATCTTTCAAACGATACGAAAACAAATTTGTGGAAATGGTTCCGCAAGTAAGACGAAATCGCAAAAATTCCTGTATCAAGTTATCTGGAACTTAAACCGTATCTTTCTTCAGATAGAAAATGGAAAGAGAAATACTATCGTAATATGTTAGATGCGGTAGCACTAGGTTTGATGATAATTGATCATTCTATTTAGCACACTAATTAAAGTGAAAATAATATTTATTGAAAATTGCAATATCTCAATCGAAATATACCCTTACGCATTTCGCCTCCCAATTAATCTGTATACAGATACTTGAAGTTGTTTACTTACCTGATATAATGTACAAATTGGCACATTAAAAACAGGAGGCACAGTGAACTCATTAAATAACTGTAATTATATAGCTCTTAAGTATCTACTTTTTGAGATACGAGAACAAAATATGATGTTTCCTCCGGGGAGAACTGAACTTGAAAAAGTAGCTTCTGGGGGAGATATACTAGAAGATAAATTTAAACTATTTATGAAAATCATTTTAGAAAATTCTTCAATATTTCAAAACGATAAACTAACTAATCTGACGGAGATGGAAGAAATCTCACTAAAATTAATTAAGAATTATATAAAAAGGGATGGGATAAGAATCTCAAGCAAAACTATTCAAAAACTTGCTAATACTTCAGAATGCATTGGGATTAATTTTAATGATTATGTTAAGTTTTGGAAGTCCATTGTTTTAGAATTTATTGAAGGATGTTTTGAAATTTCTTAGTCATGAAAACTTAAGCGCCATACTTAAAAAGGTGGTGCTTTATTTTAGATTAACTATAGCTGTATAAATAAAAAGTGACTAATTAAATGTCACTATATTTCAATTCTGTGAAAGATCCTGCAGTACCTGATATGTTTCAAATTTATGTTTGGTTACAATATTAAATTCATTACCAATTAATCCTTTAAGAGAAAAAGCTTTATCAAAATCTTTTAGCGCCTCTTCTAAATTTTGTTTTTTAGTTTCTTTTGTAAGTTCATTATTATGAATTGTATACTTATAATTAATAAATGCACGTGTATCATAAAATCTTGATATCCAGTATTCATTATCATCAAATTGGGAGGTTTTAAATATCTTCTCAACTTCTAAAAAATGTTTTTGAGCGAATTTTATATCCTCAAGATTTTCAGATTCGGCTAGTATATAAGCAATGCTGTTATAACATGACATTTTGAGTATAAGATTGTCTTCTTTGGTGTTTTGCAATGCTTGTAAAAAAATATCTTGTGCAAGTTGTTTTGAAGGTACTAAGTGTAATATTTTACAAATTTCTTTGTAATCTGTCGAATCACTTTGCAAAAAAGTTGCCTGCCAGATAAGAACCCCAGTTTCCCTCAATAAACGCGGATCTTTTTGTTTATTAGAATCTAGATAATATGAAGTCTTAATGCCTTCTAGAGTTAATTCTCTTTTTCGACATAAAAAACATTTGAAATAGGTAAGTTCAAAAGTTTGTTCATTGGTTGAAGATTCTAATGCTGTATCAATTATATAACTAGCCTGCTCCAAATTACCTGCACAAGCTTCAGAAAAAGCTATAACGAGATCAATCTCAATATCAGAATCTTTTTTCTTTAACTCTAAAAGCTTATTAATTAAATCATCATATGTATTAATAGATTGCTTTTCTTTATGTAATAAATATTTTCTTGAAAGTGCTCTTATATGTGAATTATAAATATTGAGTTGTATTGGTAATTCACCAGATATCCCGCCCAAAATGAAAGTATTGTCCGTTTTAATCTTTTTTTGTATCTGAGTGAAACTAATTTTATTCTTTTTATTTATTATTTCTAAATTAGTTAGTAAATGCTGTGATAGTTCGACTAAAGAATTATTAGTTAAGTTAAATTTATCAATTATATGTTGGAGTAAACTTTCGTCACTATAAATTATATTAGATAAGTTTTTTAATACAGTTTTTACACTCGTGTCTTCAAAATATGATAAATCTTTATCGTAAATCCTTGATTTATTAAGAAAGAATAATTTTAAATTTTCTTTACTGTGAAGTAAATTATGAATCTTATCAATATTTCCTAATGCTAAATATATTAATTCTTTATCCTTATAAGAAATGTCTTCTGAATTTGAATTTTGGTAGCGATTTAATAGAGGATATACTTTTTCCAACTCCAGAAAATTTTTCATTAAATTATCCCAAAGTTGTTTCTTACCTGTTTCCTCCCATATTCTTTTTAGTCGTAGTAGAGTTATAGATTCTAAATTTCTGCTAATAGTAAATTCTAAATTATTCAGTTTAATCTTAAATAGATTATCTAAAATACTTAGCATCTTTCTTGATCTTGAAACAAATAGAACAATAGTACGTTCTTTAAAATCATTTATTTTATTAACTTCTTCAAGATAAACACATGACAGAGCATCTATAAATTTTTCATTTTCAACTTTTTTGTCGTTCTTTCCCTCATAACTAAATTCAATAAGAAATTGATCAAACCAGGGGACAGTTCTTTTAGCCAATTCTATTTCATCGATATAAAAATTCCGAAATATGTCTTCAAAATATTCTACAATTTTATTAGAAAATATTCTTCTTAATTTTTCAACACTTTCGGCCCCTGAGATTAATTCAATAGTTTTTATTAGTAAATAATCATCTTGAATATACTTTATTAGAGAGGCGGTTTCTTCACTAGTCAGGTTCTCTTTTTTATTATGTTTATCAATCAATTTTTTTAATTCTTTAAAATTATTACTGATTAAAATATCTTTTTTCAATGCGTCAAAATTCTCTTTTTTAACATTAAATGATGGTATGATATTATCAATTTCATACCTTAATTTATTAATCAATTCAACTCGATGAGGAGGTAATAATATAAGTTTATTTTGAAGATTAAAAAGATTCCACAGTGCAATACGCTCTCTTAAAACAATTGATCCAGGATTTTCATATGGGAGTGAAACAATTCCGAAGGACTCATCAAAGGGAAAACAGAACTTAAATATTTCAGAAAAATCAAGAGCATAAATGATATTGACATTTTGATTTTCCAATGCAGTTGTTTGTCTAACGGATTCAAATGCATCTTTAAGAGTAGAAAGATAAACTAAGTAACTTCTAAGTTGAAGTTTAATTTTCATATCTTATATAATTTTTCAATTTTTTCTTGTTGTTGAATCAGCACAAAATAATTAGTTATTTTTTGTATAAATGACGTTGAATTTGTTTTAAATAATATTGGAAGAACACGCACAGTATGTTTCTGTAATCTTTTCACTGTTATATTCTCACTAGTTTTCAAATAATAATTTAATAGGTACTTATATTTTGCAGGTAAATATTTTATTATAATACTAAAATCATTTAACTTATCAATTGAATTAACCGATTCACCCAGTCTTTTTATAAGCGCGATAGTGAATAATGATTTATCATAAAAATGATTAATATAAAAATTAAATAAAGACTTAATACGAAGAGCTTCAGTTTTATTAGGTACCTCGTTTTTGTTATCCTTTTGTATCAAGAAATAAAATAGATATATATTATGATAAAATATTGCGAGAGTTATTATTTGATTTAGATTTGTGGTGAGCGGAAAAGTAAAGATTACTTTAGAACATTGAATGATTTTTATATTTTTATTAATTATTACATAAGTAATCGTGTCATTTATATCTGATGTATTATTTTTTGTAACATCATTAGTACATATTACAATTGAATTAAATGACTTGGTGAGATCATTTTTAGTTAAGATATTATAATCTGTTTTGTTATATATAATCTTTAAACTAATATTATTTAGAAAATCATTTAAGTAAAAGTAAGAGTAATGATCAATTGAAATATTATAAGTTAATTCGGGGACAGATTTTTCTTCATCTTTGTTTACGATATTTAGAATTGTTTTTAGAATATCATTGCTATTTTTTCTTTGCCTTTTAATTTTACTTATGAGTTCATGCATTTTAACTGGCGGTATCACGACTTTACATAATACTTCTAAAAATTCACTGTTATAGCTATCTGAATACTTGCTGATGATTCTATCTTTTATATCAAAATAATTGGTAATGCTACCTAAAAAGCGAGCTCCTTTTTTCCCATCTAAACCAAATGCATTGCATATTTCTATTAGCACATTAGTAATTTTCTCAATTCTATAATTTTCAAAGTCGTTTAATATGGTAAATGTATTTTTATCCATATTATACTATATCCCTTAAGGAAAAAAATATGTTCCTATTAGATATTATAGCTGTGGACCAAAGTAAATTAATTCTTATTAGTTCTTTAGAATCAACTAAATACTTAACAGCATAAGATTTAAATAAATATAAAAATGGATCAGGTTTATCAACAATTAGTTGCTTTAGTTTTTCAATAGATTTTTTCTCATGTACTAATAGTCCAATATTAAATCCTCTATCCCTAGTTGTACCTCGAATGTCACTAAATCGTTTTAGATCGTTAAATGTATCTGGATCTAAATCTTTTTCAGTTTGAAGCAAAATTAAATTTCCATCTAATATGGTAAATCCAATATCTGGAAGTAAAGTACCAACTACTGTAAAATCAGACAATTTTTCTCCAAAAATATCGAAGTGGCGAAATTCTAATTGGTTAATACTTTTGTTTGCAAAGAGCGCAAATGTTTTAAAAAAAATATCATTGTTTTTATTATTTATCTTTTCACTGATTTCCTTTATTATGTCTCGAATTTTACTATCTGTAATGAGATGAAATTGATCTTGATAAATAGGTAATTCATTTTTTCTAATATAAAGAAGTAAAACTTGTAATTTTTCCATTTTTACAACTACCTTAATTGTTTTAATTCTGCATAAGCTTGAACAGCTTTATCCGTTTCATCATCTTGATCTAGCTTTTCGTTTAAAAATGCAATGAAATCTTGTATATATTCCCGTTTGTGAATATTATCAATGAAAGATATTAATTGTAGAAGTATACTATTGCGAATCTTATTTATTATTAAAAGTTCTCTGTTATTTTCGATCTTCGAATACTCGTTGTCTAAATTTGATTTCATTTTTTGTAAACATAAAAATATATCACCTGTATATTCTTTAGTCTTAGAATTCGCCACAAAATCTTTTGAATTTATTTTTAATCTAGCATCATTAACTAATGCAAATAGTTTTTTTTTATTCAGAATATATTCTTTCAGATCTAAATTTGGATTTTCAAACACAGCATAAAATAAATTGAGAGCACTAGTAGCAAAAAGTATAATAAATAATATTGTTAAGGTTAAATTAACCGCCTCATAACTAAGAGTAATTCCAACAAAAGAAAATGATTCAGATTTATATACAAATAAATATGATATTATCCCTAAATAGGGTAACAAATTGAGGATAATCGCATAGATGAAAATATTTTTGTAAATGTAAAAATTTAGAATAAATGAATATCTTATTTTATAATAAACAAAATAAATTTGACCACTGAATAATAAGAAATTGAATATCAGCAGAACAAAATTGCTCAATTTTGAAATTTCGAGTGCCTTTGTGGTCTCTATAAAAATTATTGAAGTTATAGTAGCTATGACTGATATAATAATAGGCAATATTTTAATTCTTATGTTTATCATAAACAGAAATAGATTTATAGAAAAAAATAGAAATCAAAATCTTTGTTAATCTTTTTTAAATAAAATAGCATCTAAAAATATCATTCAATTGTTATTATAAATAACATCAATTTATTTCTCAACTTTACTTTTCTATAATTATATTGATGATAATATAATTATATAACCTTTGCATCAGTACAAGTACGGTAAAAGCTTTTGTATGATTATTTTCGAAGTAGAAAAATGTGATTATTATAGATATTGTAGTAGTTATACTGATTCTTTTATGATTGAAAAGAATTATTTTACTAATTAAATAGAACTAATAATGTATCATTTTCGAATTTTGTTAATTTTTAAATAAATTCTATCAAATGAAAACTATAAATGAATAACATCGACAATTATACTAATCAATTTTTCACGTTTGAGAATCCATTTTTCATAGCTGTAATTCTCAGCATAATTGTTTTTTGTGTAATTGTTCTAATATTTATCAAAATAATATTTCCTTTACAAAAAAAGTTTATTCTAGAAAATCAAAGATACTTACTTGAGAAAGCTGAGATCATGGCTTTATTTGCTGAAATGGACCCTGATCCGTTAATTAGAATTGATACATCTGGTACAATTATTCAGACAAATGAGGCCTCACGAAAAGTATTTCCGGATATTGATAAAAATGGAAAGCAAGTTGATGAATTCTTACCAATAAATTCACGAAGAACAAATGATGAAAATGATCACTATCTCGAAAAAATTAATGATGTAACATTTTCTGTAATAGTAAAGAAATACGAAAAGCTAGGCTTTAGCAATATTTATTTACATGATGTAACAAAGATTAAAAAATATGAGCTTGAACTCGAAAACTATAAAAATAAATTAAAATCTTTTGCAGAGAGACTAGATTTTGAAAATGAAGAGTTGAAAAAATCTTTATCGTTCGAGCTTCACGATGATATTGGTCAACAATTACTAATGATAAAGATGAAACTTTCTCAATCTGAAAAATATAAACCTGAAAATTTCTTATCGGATATAGAAGCCATTTACGAAAAAATTAGAGTCATAGCTAGAACTCTCAAACCAATAGAAATCAATAATCTTGGTCTGAAACTGAGTATACAAAGTTTTATACATTCTATTTCCTTAAATTCAAAAACTGCTGGATCTTTAGAATTCCATGGTGAAGAAAAAAGTATTGATCCTAATATTGCTTTTTGTATCTACCGTATCATTCAAGAGGCCGTCAATAATGTTATTAAACATTCAAGAGCAACCGAATTTTCGATTCATATAGACATAATCGATTCCGATATAAACATTGTTATTTCAGATAATGGAATAGGTATACCTACTGAATATTTAAAATTAGTTGAAAATAAAAATCTTGGCGTTGGATTGTTTAGTATGCGAGAGAGAATAGAAAAACATAAAGGTATATTTCAAATCAATTCTTCTCCTGATGAAGGAACGACTTTACTTATTCAGCTTCCCAAGAAAGGGGCCTAATATGAATAAAATACGACTACTTCTAGCAGATGACCATACAATTGTACGTCAAGGGCTTATAGATCTTTTAACAAGATATGATGATATTAATGTTGTTACTGAAGCAAAGAGTGGTGAAGAGATGGTTGAGAAGTATTTTAGTTTCCATCCTGATGTTGTTCTCAGTGATATTGAAATGCCCGGACTAAATGGAATTGAGGCAGCGATAAAGATTTTTGATAGAGACCCCGATGCAAAGATAATTTTTTTAACCATGTATAACTCTGATGAATACATTTATAAAGCATTTCAAATAAAAGCTTCTGGTATCATTCCCAAAGAAATAATTAAAAATGAACTAGCTGATGTTATAAGAGCTGTAGCTTCAGGTCGAAAATATTTTATGGGAAAATCAGAGGAAGAATTAAATAATATTAATAAGAAATTTAATGAGTTAATGAAATCACATCGGACTAGAGCTCTTACCTTAACTCCAAGTGAAAAACAAATATTATTTTTAATTGCTGAAGGAAAATCCACAATCGAGATTGCTAAAGAGACGAGTAAAACAAAAAGGACCATTGATACGATGCGTTCAAATATGATGGGTAAATTAAACATTAAGTCCCTTCCACTATTCATTAAATATGCTATTCAATATTCATTTTTTAATAAAAATAAATTATAAAACCAGCCTAAATTAATATCTTTGAATAAACTACGATTTTGATATCATTTCTTCTATTTCTCAAGAAAATCTATCAATCCCATACATTCAACATTATTATAATATGTCGTACAAGTACGATATCTCCTTAAGAAAGCGTTGAGTATCTTTAATCAATTCTAAATACCTATAAAAGGGGTACAAAATGAATATCAATAAATCGAAAGCATTGCTAGTATTTTTTTATATTTTATTATTCGCAACTGTTAGTTTTTCTCAGACCATAGGTAAGATATATTCGCGCGAGGATGCGAATAGTTTATTTGGAAATGTGATTGAATCAGTTCCCATCAATCAAAGTGATCTAATCTCTATATTGAATCAGACTCAGAATTATATTATGTTTCAAATAAACAATGGTGAATTGATAATTCTAGGTGAAGGTAGAAGCGTATTATATCCAATAGGGAAAACAGTTAGTTCAAATGAAGTATTTGCCCTTGTTAGCAAGTCTAAAGTTATAGAATTACTTAGTCTAGGCAGTGGTAATACAATAACCCTTGAGAAAAGACAATATTATTTTACAGTCACATTTGGACTTAATACATTAGAAGACTTATTATGGTGTCCACCATTTTGTCCTTAGTTAATTTATGAATATTCCTCTCATCTTTGTAAGTTTATCAATATGTGTATGGATTTTTCCTCCATTTAAACAATATAAGTCAGATTTTTTTTATTTTTTTTTAATACAAGCACTATCAGATCCAATCAAGCTAGTTGCATTATATCTACTTCATATACATCCACAAATCTTTTCGCTAGCATTTGCGCTTTTTCTTATATCATCTTTGATGCAGAATTGTAAACAAATTTATTTTTTTATAATTCTATCAATACTATCAACAGTAGTTTTTTTGTGTTATTCCTTTGATAGGAATGTTCTAATCTTTTCATTAATTGGTACTCATCTTATTATTGTTTTAATCTTAGTGAATTTTTTGATCAAATATATTGAAAAAACCAAAGCATTTAATTTGTTCTTGTTATTATTAATTTCTTATGAGTTTATTAGTATTATTAAGTATATAGCTGGAGTATTGAGTTATGAACAAGGGGCAATTAGTTATTATTTAGCAGGGGCTATTCAAATATTATTCGGAATTCTTTTTTCGTTTATTTCTATAAAAACTAAAGACTTTCCTATACTCTCCAAAGAATAACCGCTATTAAAGTAATACCAATTATTTTTTCCCGATCAGATTTGTTAACACCACTTTTCTAATATATATACTACTTGTAGTAATGGGATAAATATTGTTTCGGGATATTGGGCATTGTTGAAAAATCTCGAGAAACAATGAAAATATATCGCAAGGTGAAAAAGTAATACACTATGTCATTTGTCGTACTTGTACAGATGCATGGGCTGAATGTTGAAGTTATATTAATTTAGAAAGTTTAATTTGTTTCAAAAGAAAAAATATTTCAAATCTTTTAGGTCAAATAATGGGGGGAACCCTAAACATAATACTTCGAAAGACTTTAAGCTTAAAGGCATTTAAAAAGATAGAGTTTACCAAACCAAAGCTTACAGAATTAATAATGGGGGGATTGTATTATTTTATTTGTACAGTTCTTCTCTTTTCAGGAATTACAAAAATAATCGACCCCTCACCGATGATTGAAACTATGAAAGCCGCATTTAAGGTTGATGAAAACTTGTTAGTACTTGCCGCAACAATTTTACCGATAGTAGAAATTGCTCTTGGCTTAATGCTGGTTTTAAAAATACAAACAAAGAAAACACTTTTAACAGCAACCGCTTTGTTCTTTGTTTTTTTTGTGTTTAGTATTTACGGAACATTAATTGGTTTGAACGTTGATTGCGGATGTTTTGGAAGTGTTGTAAAAAGTGAATTTGGAATGACAATGGTAATTAGAGATTTAATTTTGTTAACCATTGTAGTATGGTTAGCAATTATGAATAAAAAATTTGCCTCAATGAACGTTAAATAATAAAAATATCATAGTTAGATAGGAGTTAATATGTCAACGAGAGCCCCAAAATCAGTAAAATCGTGGTTGAAAAAAGCTAGTGTTACTTTATTTGCAATATTATTTTTTTTGAACCTAGGTATTGTTTTTACTGAAAATAATTCAAAAGGAGATATTTCTCTTTTTGGTATAAGTTTGACATTTTTCCAAGCTACCCTTGCTGAACCTGCTGCTGAAGAGGGAGTATTGGTATATTGGGAGCAATACAATAAATGTCGTTGTGAGCCAACTCAGTTACCATGGAAGAATTGTAGTTGTCTTTGGAGTTGGTATACTTGCTGAAGAATATCCTTGCAACCTGATTAGATTGCATGGCGCATATTCCTTTTTATTGAGAGGTATTAAAATTTAAAATATTTTTGGTATTTACATGATGAAAAATAATTTACTTCAAATTGTTATTATTTTAATTCTTCTGACTTTTACTAATTGTGGTTCCAAAGAAGAAAACGTAACGAAAACTACGAATGATGTTAAACCATTATCAGAATTAAAGCAATTATCATATCTTAAAAAATTTACTAAATTTAATGAAATATTTAATTCAATTGACACAATAAATCTTGAAACAACCAGCGAATCTTTAATGGATAAACCATGGAGTGTTCGTGTAAATGAAAAACAAATAATTGTTTCGGATATGTTTTCAACCAAGCATGTGTTAGCTTTTGCAAGAAACAATGGTAAATTTTTAGGAAGAATAGGAAGTATAGGTAGAGGACCTGAAGAATATATAACTCCTGAATTAATTGAAGTAATTGGCAATGAACTCTTTCTATATGATCCTGGACAGATGACAGTTCTTGTTTACAATTTAGATTCAAAGGTTTTTGAACGAAGCTGGAAAGTAAAAAAATATTATGTATCAATCACAGAAATAAATAATAAGCTGATATTTCTGAATAAAAATTTACAAGGATATGAAAATGATTTCGAGATTTATGATTTAAATGGTAATATATTGACGACAGGAAGCTTTCCTAAGTCAATGTCAGAACCTAAAAGATCCTTTCTCTACGGGGGGGCTTTCAAAATGACTAAATGTAACAGAAATATCGTTTACATTGGAGCAGATGAATTCAAACTGATTTTAACTGATCAATTTGATAGGAAGCAATTTTGGGGTAACGTAAAGATTCCCAGTTTAGTTAAGGCACCAAAAATACCGACACAAGGACATAATATAAAATGGCTTAAAGAAAATTATTCTTTCTTGCGAGGATTATTTGCTTTGAACCAAGGATTAATCTTTATACAGGTGGATGATTATTTTCATGTATATGATAGTGGTGGAAACTTTATTTGCTCAACAAAAAACCATGCACCAAAAAATATTTTTTGCTCTGACGGTGAATATGTGTATGAGTTCACTGAAAATTTTATGAGTGAAACAAAGGTGATATTAAACCCAAAAGTTATTGTATATAAAATAAAGCAAAATGGTGATTAATAAATTGAAAATAAGGGATATTGTAATTGTACTTGTTTTCATTTTTAATATTGTTCTATTATACATAATTGTCCAGGAACGTAATACACTAACCTTAATGAAAAACAAATTAACTATATATGAAAACCACGAAGAAGAATATAATTTCAAGGGCATTAATGCTAATATTAGAACAAGTAAAGAATATGTTTTTTATTTGGTTATTTTATTTCCAGAGTATACTTGTCCAACTTGTGTGGACCGTATGATAAATAATATTAATAAACTTTATTCTGAAAAATATAAAAGTATAATTGTTGGGTATTTGGGAGATGATATAAAAATACTTCAAAGAAAAAAAATAGAATACAATGTTGAATTATTGAATGAAACAAAGTTTTTTGGTAGCGATAAAGTTATGATTGATAGACCAGTGGCATTACTAGTTAAATTTAACAAATCTGTAGTTAACTATTGTTTTGAGGATATTAAGGATTCGTCGAAATCAATATATTATTTAAATGTTGTAAAAAATTTTCTTGATATCAAAACATAATTGAGAATAAACATTTTTATGGTTTCAATATCTCGGTGCTTTTTCATAAATAAAATGAACAAATATTTTTGACAATTAAACATTCAATAATGCAACAAAATCTCTGATAGGTGAATGAACTATTAAGTATTGTTAAATTAAAAATTGAAAGAAAATCTCGATCAAAATTAACTTATAAACGTTGAATGTGGTTGTTTTGAAAGCGGAGTTAAAAGTGAGTTTGGTGTAACAATGATAATTGGGAATTTAGTTTTTGTTAACGACTGTAATCTGGTTAACAATAAGTAAAAATAAGTTTGCCTCCGCGGGGCAATAAACAAAAAAAACATAATAAAGGAGAATCAAAATGAAAAAAATTAAAATATTTAGTGTAATATTCTTTTTAATTACTGTATTTACAACTATCTTCTTCTTACAAAGGGATTTAAAAGCAGACCAAATTCAACCTTGTGCAGTTTACGATTGTTATAATGGACCAAATATTTGTTGTGTTAATTATCTTGGCTTTGGTTGGTACCAAATTTGTTCTCAATATGATCCTATAATTGTTAATGGTTAGAAATAATGGCCGTTCAAAAAGTTATTTGGACGGCTTTTTAAATATCTAAAGAGGTATTATGAAAAACACAAAAAAGGTAATCAGTAATATTATATTAATACTAACAATACTTTACTTGGATTTTTCATTCGCTCAAAATGATAAACAATTTTTTAGATTAAAAATAAATAAAAATGAAAGTAAAATATATTTTTCAAAAACATCCTTTAACCAAATTCAGGAAAGGCGAATCATTAAAAAAAACATAAAAAAAATCTTAGAATTCGGAGGGATTCAGGATACAATACTATTCTCACCTTCAGGAATAAAAACTGATAAAAAGGGAAATATTATTGTTTTAGATTACGTTGGAAAATTTGTTAAGAAGTTTACGAGTAAAGGAAAGTTTATTAAGAAATATGGTAGACCTGGTAAAGGTCCTGGTGAGTTCATGAATCCTAATAGAATCTACCTAGATGATAAAGATAGTTTATATGTTTATGACAATCAGAATTTCACTTTAACAGCGTTTCTCAAAAAAACATCACAATTTAGAATAAAACCAGGTAGGTTGGTTTCAGAATTCTGTCCAATTGATGAAAATAATATTATTATGCTAAAAAGCTCCTATAACTCATTTGATATTTTGGAAAAGTTTAATATTAAGGGAGAATTACTAAATAATTATGAAAGTGCATTGGATAAAACCCATATACCCCAAGAAGTTAATTTCGTAGGGACAATGCTAACAGGAAATCTATTGAAACTTTCTCCCACAAGATTCGTTCATATTCCGGATTATTTGAATCAATTGTTTTTTTATAATAATAATAAATTAGAAAAAATAATGTCAACCGTTGATAAACCGACAAATCCGTTATTCGAATTGAACTATCAAAGCAATAAGTCCATGCTAGATTTTAGAGATTTATCTGAATATAAGGTTAATCATAGTTCTTTTATGGTTGAGAAAGATATTTACGTTGTAAGTAAACGGGCAATTAAAGGAAAAAATTTGATCATTGATATTTATAATGCAAGTAATGGTCTTTACAAGCATTCATTACAAATTCCTATTATGGATAGTTTCTATTTGATTCATATGACAAAAAATAAAATCTACATGATAACAACTGATCTTAAAGTAAAAGTGTTTTCATATGAATAAAATTTGGAATAACAAAAAAATATTTGCTATAGGAATAATTGTGCTTATTGTTTTTATTTTTTCCCAATATAGAAATGTAGCAAGTCATTACCTTTCTGGATTCAAAACTCAAGAAGAAATCGAGATTAGAAAGATGAAAAATTTGTTGGATGCTATTAAAACAAAAACCGAAGGGAAATCTCTTTCAGAATTAGGTCTTATTACTGGATCGAAGATATCAGAAAAGTTAAAAACATTAATCCTTTTTTACATACCCGCAAAAATATGTTTTGTTTGTGTTGAGGATTTTGTTAAAACTATTGCGAAAAAAAATAAAAAAAGGATGGCGTTAATAATTGAAAATTTACCGAATCCATCAATAATCGGCTTAGTCAAATATTTCAAGTTGCAAGATATTTCCATCTACGACAAAGATAATATATTTTCAAAAAAGATTTTAAATAATGCTAAAGTTAAAAAACCACTAGCTCTTGTGATCAAAAAAAAGATTATTCAAAAAAGTTTCATAATAGGGGATGAAGTTGAAAATGATATAGAAATACTTTTTAATGAACTAAATAAATGATTTATAAATACCGCTTATTTGTAAATATTATTTGTATTTATACTTAAATTTTTAATTTATTTCACAAGATAGTGTTTAGTAAAGAACAACTATTCTATGTTAATATCTTCATCCATCCGAATATTACAAATGCCAAGAGTGTGGGCTAACATTTTTATTGGTAACAACTGTTAAGAAAAATCAACTTGGAGAGGACATAAACATAGAAAATTTGATTAAGGGCTTGCAACAAACAAGTGGAAAAATTATAATAATTTCCATCTATTAGGAATTACAGGGAAACCATCCCAGTGTCAATAAGCTCAACAAGTATCCGCCTCCCAATTGCCTCCCTAAATCCCTCCAAAGGAGGGACTTTGAAATATTTTTGTAGTACTAGTATGAAATTCAGTTTTAAGAATAGAAATTTTCATCATTCATGCAATATGAATTTCTCTGTAAAATCATTTTTTATCATTTAATTTATTCTTGAATTATGAATATGAAAGAATTATTATATGCACAAAAATTGAGTAATTATTATGTGGTCTAGTAGATTGTGTCAATAAGCTCAACAAGTATCCGTCGCCCAATAACAATAACTGTAATTTTTATTGCAATTGCATTGTTGGGGATTTTCTCCTTTTTCAATCTTGGCATTGATCTTCTTCCAAACGTTAACATTCCTCATTTAATTGTTCAAACAACTTACACAAATGCTTCACCTGAAGAAGTGGAAAAACAAATTACAGAACCTTTAGAATCCGCAGTTGCAACAGTAACCGGAGTTAAAAAAGTAACTTCTGTTTCTAAAGAAGGTGTTTCAGTTATCTCTGTGGATTTTGTTTGGGGAACGGATATGAAGTTTGCTCTTCTTTCGCTAAGAGAAAAACTTGATAACATGAGCTTAGCTTTACCGCGCGAAGTTGGGAGACCTACAATTATTCGCTCGGATCCTTCGTCTTCACCGATAATGACGTTGGTTCTTTCTTATCGTGGAGACGTGAAACGTGAAATCCGCCAAACAGACGGTGGACGAGCGGGAAACGGGAGACTGAAAGAACAATTCTACGCTTTACACTCTACATTCAACACTCAATATCTCGATCACGGTTCTCCGAAAGAAGATATCCAGCGTTTAATTGATCTTAAAGAAGCCGGAAGAATTGTATTTAAACGCCGGCTTGAACAAATTGACGGTGTCGCTCAGGCAATAATAACGGGTGGACTTGAACGCGAAATCCTAATTCAAATTGATCCGGTAAAACTTAATTCCCTTAACCTAACATTCGAGGAAGTATCATCAGCGCTTAACTCTGCAAATCTAAATATGCCCGCGGGTTCAATAATGAAAGGGTTATTCCGTTATTCCTTAAGAACGCTCGGCGAATATAAAAATGTAAAAGATATCGAAAAGACAGTTGTTAAAAAAAATAGTAACGGCAGTTCAATTCTTATTGAAGATATAGCTGATGTTACTGAAAATTTTAAGGAACGCGAAGGGCTAACACGCTTCAACGGTAACGAAGCAATCGGAATACTTATTTACAAACAGCCGGAAGCAAATACGGTTTCAATTGCTCAATCAGTTAGAGAAACAATCTCATCACTCAAGAAAAACTATCCTGAATATGATCTGCTTGTGGTTTCAGATCAGTCCGGATTCATTGAGAATGCAATATCAAACGTGAAACAAGAAATCTACTACGGCGGTATTCTTGCTGTAATTGTTCTGTTCTTCTTTCTTGCTAATCTACGACACATTTTAATTATCGGAATAACTATACCGGCGTCATTGGTAATTACAATTCTTCTGTTATATCTCTTCAAAATAAATTTTAATATCATTTCTCTTGGCGGTATTGCTGTCGGTGTTGGTATGCTTCTAGATAATGCGATCATAGTAATAGAAAACAATATGCGTTATAGAGAGCTTGGATATTCAAACAGATTAGCTGTCATTAAAGGAACTCAAGAAGTTGCAATGCCGATAGTTGCTTCAACATTAACAACTATTGCAGTATTTCTTCCGCTAATATTTGTCAGGGGAATTGTAAGCGAACTTTTCCGTGATGAATCTTTGGCAATCGCATTTTCTCTTGCAGCATCAATAATAACTGCACTCACTTTAATACCTATGCTGGACTCTCGCGAGAGTTTCAAATTAATAAACGATCCGGAAAAATTTACTCAAGGATTTTTGATTATAAAACGGAATGAAGAAAAAAAACTTTTCAAGAGAATAATTTTCTGGATACTATTTCCATTTAAGGTTTGTATCAGATCATTCATTTATGTTCTTGCTTTAATTTATATAAAGTCGGGAGGATATTTAAATAAGAGACTGGCATTTTTCTTTAAGGCAGTTGATAAGTCTATGGAATACCTTATAGAAAAATATGAACTGCTTCTTGAGTGGTCGCTTGAAAACAAAAAGACTGTACTTGCAGTTACACTTGGTCTGGTTCTAATTACCGCTCTAGCCGCAGTAGATATGAAAAAAGAATTTATCCCTAAAGGTGCTCAGGATGAATTCATGCTTGATTTCGATTATACTTCAGGCACGTCATTGAGAGGTAACGCTGCTCTTACATCTAAAATAGAAAATTCGGTTCTTGCAATTCCTCATGTTAAAGCGCTAGTCTCTAATATAGGAAGAGTAAATGAATTTGATTTTATGAACAAAGAACAGATTACCGTTAATAAAACAAATCTTATCGTCAAATTAGATTCATATGAAAATTATTATGAAGTGCAGAATCATCTCAGAAAGATTTTGGAAAAAGTGAAAGGAATTAAATATTCATTCAATGATGTAAAGACTTCCTACTCAATGCTGCTTAATCCGTCCGATAACGATATTGCCATAAAGATAAAAAATAAAGACCTGGATAAATCATATTTAAAGGCAGAAACAATTCTTAAAAAGATTAATGAAGATCATATTGAAGGGATTAAAGAAATTAGAATCGGTTTGGAAAGGGGGACGCCGGAATTTTCAGTTACTATTAACCGGGAAAAATGTTTGGCTTACGGAGTAAGCGTAAGCAGCGTAGCTTCACAAATAGTAAGCATGGTTAAAGGAAATGTTGCAACCTACTTTTCGGATTTTGATAAGAAGATCGGTATTAATGTTAGAACTACTGAAAGAGACCGCGATGATATTGGAACCGTACTGCAGAATTACATTAAGAACGGAAACACAAAAGTTCAGCTTAAAGATCTTGTAGATTATAAGTTCGGGTTTAACTACAGTGAAATATGGAGGGAGGATCAATCGAGAACACTTTATATTTATGCTTCATTACAAAATACAAAGCTGGATGAAGTGATTAAAGAGATTGATAATGCAATTTCCGGTCTGCCGAAATCTCCTGAGGAAATAATTACTGTCGGCGGAGTAAATGAAGAAATAACAAGTGCTTTCTCTGCCCTCTACATTGCTTTGATAATTTCAGTCTTACTTATGTACATGGTTCTTGCTTCGGAGTTTGAATCTATTCTCTTTCCGTTTATAATATTACTTTCAGTTCCGTTAGGATTGATAGGAGGTATTTTACTGCTCTATATATTTGGTGAAAGTATAAGTGTTATATCATTAATGGGATTGATTATATTAGTAGGTATTGCTGATAATGATGCCGTTGTAAAAGTTGAATTTATTCTTCGCAAAAGGAGAGAAGGTCTTTCGGTTCATGATGCTATTGTTGCTGCCGGAAAGGATCGTTTTAGACCGATAGTAATGAACTCATTTACGGTTATGTTTGGTTTGATACCGATGATGATTGGAATCGGTGCAGCAACGCAATTGCGGATTTCTCTTTCACTGGCTGTTGTTGGTGGTCTTGTCTCATCTACATTTTTGACTTTGACTATTATTCCGGTTTTATATACTTATATGGAGAAATATTCAAAAAAGAAATTTGATGTAAATAAAAACGAAACTAACGGTGGGAAAAAT